>Ga0209166_10000009_pt1 | contig 317597 bp, 292 predicted proteins | sample Coa_R1_3_FD_187151 | JGI IMG/M metagenome (GOLD analysis project Ga0209166, IMG submission 187151) | Surface soil microbial communities from Centralia Pennsylvania, which are recovering from an underground coalmine fire - Coalmine... | ecosystem: Environmental > Terrestrial > Soil >...
TCGCAGCCCTCCGGAACTCTACCAACAGCGTTCTGAGCGCTTTATGGACCTACAGCATGCCCCCGCAGGCCGTTTGCCCTCAACAGCAGGCTCAACTGGCCTGACGACAAGTTCTTGCCCTGCCTCGACGGGCTGATTTTCCGAAATTGTGTCAAGCCCTCTCGTGAAAAATATTTCGCTTTATCGGAAGCGCGAATCAGTTTTATCGTCCGCCCGTCCCGTGCTCACCCAGAGGGGCGCTTCGCGATCGTCACGAACGTTGGGCGCGGGATGCGATGGACGTGAGGGTGTTCAGCACGCTTTTAGTGCGCCGACGAAAGCACTCCTCGCGGACGAGCGAAATCGTGCGGTCCCGATCCCCCGACGCTGGGATCAAGCCTTGCGTGACGTTTTGCAAGGCGACGGAGGCTAACAAGCCCGGCACTCCGGGGAGACCACGTATAAGCCGTAAACCATCGCGCAGGGAATGCCGGTTGTTCTGGCTGCCCTGTTGTTGCCTGCGTGCGCAAAAGTGCAATCTTCTTTGCACGCAAGGCTCGCGGGTGCGGCCTGCACCCGGCATTCCCTGCGCCCTCTGCCTTCGGGGGCGATCGATGCAAGCCTCGGGCTTCCCTGCCGCGAGAACGTAGATTCGTGAGCTCGTCATTGCGAGGAGCGATAGCGACGAAGCAATCCAGACTGCTTCCGTGGAGACAGTGTGGATTGCTTCGCGGAGCCTGTCATCGGGCCGCGCTCCGCGCGGACCCGTTGGCTCGCAATGACGGTCACGACCTCACACCGGCGCTTCCGGTTTCGCAGCCGTTACGAGGCGGCCGCCTCGAGCTCGGTCTCCGCGATGACCCTGTTGCGACCGCCCTTCTTGGCGACATAGAGCGCGCGGTCGCAGCGCTCGATCAATTCGGCGATCGGCTCGCCGTCGCGGAATTGCGCAACACCGATCGACACCGCGATGCCGGGCAGCGGCTCGCCGGTCGAGCGGCGGATGATGTGGCCTTCGCAAACCGAGCGCCGGATGCGCTCGGCGACCGCGCTTGCCGCCGCGAGATTCGCGCCGGGCAGCACGACCATCAGCTCCTCTCCGCCATAGCGCGCCGGCAGATCAACGTCTCGCAACCGCTCACGCAGCACTTTTGCCATCAGGCGCAGCACCTGGTCGCCGGTGCTGTGACCGAATTCGTCGTTGAAGCGCTTGAAGTGGTCGATATCGATCAGGAGGATCGAAAACGGCTCGCCCCATTCCATGGCCGCGATTTGGGTCTTGCGCAGGAACTCGTCCAGCGCGCGACGGTTCGGCAGGCCGGTCAGCGTGTCGGTCTTGGCGCGTTCCTCGGATTTGGCAAGCGAATCGCGGATGGTGTCGAGCTCGCGCTGCTTCTCCATGAAGTCGGCCTCGAGCCTGGTTGCCCGCGCGGTGGCCTTGGCGAGCTCATCCATCAGGCTCCGAACCAGGACCTTGGGATCGACGTCGGCGTCGCCTTGCTGGGCCACGTCGTTGATCGCGGCCATCTGGCTGCGGTTATCGGCAATCGCCGTGGACAGAAACTGCTTCGCCGACCCCATCAGCGAATGAAGCTGCTGCGAGACGTCATAGGCCACCGTCTCGTCGGCGGCCTTCGAGCCGATATAGTTCGCGTAGAGACCGTGGTTTGTGGCCGCATCGAACTTGCGCTTGTTGCCGATCACGATGTCGATCGCCCGCTTCAGCGCCGGCGGCTCTGCGAGCCAGTAATTGAACCAGACGTGGAAATTGTTCGGCGTCAGCGGCACCCGCTGCTCGGCCATCGAGCGCAAGGCCTTATCCGCGATCGAGCGCGCGTATTCGAAATCGAGCTCTTCGAACGCGGCAGTCATGATAAAGCTTGTTTCCGGGGCTTGACTATGGGCCGTTCCTCACAGGCAGGGTCCCATAAATTGGTTAAACCCGCCTCAAGCCGGATCGACAGGGGCGCGCCCCTGCCGCTTCTCGGGCACCCCGGGAAGCCGCCCAAACCGTTGACCCCGCAGCCGATTCTATGGCCTAGTCCGCCGTCCTTTGATGGACCCGAAACCCACTAAAAGCCCTGCGATTCATGACCTCCGAACGCTACAACGCCCGCGAAGCCGAGCCGCGCTGGCAACGCCAGTGGGACGAAAAGGCGATCTTTTCCTCCAAAAACGACGATCCGCGGCCGAAATACTATGTGCTCGAGATGTTCCCCTACCCGTCCGGGCGCATCCATATCGGGCACGTGCGAAACTACACGCTGGGCGACGTGCTGGCGCGCTTCAAGCGCGCCAAGGGTTTCAACGTGCTGCATCCGATGGGCTGGGACGCATTCGGGCTACCGGCCGAGAACGCCGCGATCGAGCGCAAGGTCGCCCCCAAGGCCTGGACCTACGACAACATCGCCGCGATGAAGAAGCAGCTCCGCTCGATCGGCCTGTCGCTCGACTGGTCGCGCGAATTCGCGACCTGCGATCCCTCCTACTACAAGCATCAGCAGAAGATGTTTGTCGACTTTCTGAAAGCGGGCCTCGCCGAGCGCGAGCAGCGCAAGGTGAACTGGGATCCCGTCGACATGACCGTGCTCGCCAACGAGCAGGTGATCGACGGCCGCGGCTGGCGCTCGGGCGCCGTGGTCGAGCAGCGGGAAATGAACCAGTGGGTCTTCAAGATCACGAAGTACTCGCAGGAGCTCCTGGACGCGCTCGACACGCTCGACCGCTGGCCCGACAAGGTCAAGCTGATGCAGCGCAACTGGATCGGTCGGTCCGAGGGCCTGCTGATTCGTTTCGCGCTGGATCCGAAAACGACGCCCGCCGGCGAGAACGAGCTGAAGATTTTCACCACGCGGCCGGACACGCTGTTCGGCGCAAAATTCATGGCGATCTCGGCCGACCATCCGCTGGCGATCGCGGCCGCCACGAAGGATCCGAAGCTCGCCGCCTTCGTCGCCGAGATCAAACGCATCGGCACCGCGCAGGAGATCATCGACACCGCGGAGAAGCAGGGTTTTGATACCGGCATCCGCGCGATCCACCCGTTCGACCCGAACTGGAAGCTGCCGGTTTACGTCGCGAACTTCGTGCTGATGGAATACGGCACCGGCGCGATCTTCGGCTGCCCCGCGCACGACCAGCGCGACCTCGATTTCGTCAACAAATACGGCCTCGGCAACACGCCGGTGGTCTGCCCCGAGGGCCAGGACCCCAAGGCCTTCGTGATCTCAGACACCGCCTATGACGGCGACGGCCGCATGATCAATTCGCGTTTCCTCGACGGCATGACGATCGCGGATGCAAAGGAGGAGATCGCCAAGCGTCTGGAATCGGAGTTGCGCGGCAACGCCCCCGTCGGGGAAAGACAGGTGAATTTCCGCCTGCGCGACTGGGGCATTTCGCGGCAGCGCTATTGGGGCTGCCCGATTCCCGTGATCCATTGCCCGAGATGCGACGTGGTGCCCGTTCCCGACAAGGACCTGCCGGTGCTCCTACCGGAGGACGCGACCTTCGACCGGCCGGGCAATGCGCTCGACCATCATCCGACCTGGAAGCAGGTCACCTGCCCCAAATGCGGCGGCAAGGCCCAGCGCGAGACCGACACCATGGACACTTTTGTCGACTCGTCCTGGTATTTCGCGCGCTTCACCGATCCCTGGAATGAAAAAGCGCCGACCACGCGCGCGGTGGTCGATCGCCTGATGCCGGTCGACTGGTACATCGGCGGCGTCGAACACGCGATCCTGCACCTATTGTATGCGCGTTTCTTTACCCGGGCGATGAAGGCGACCGGCCACATCGCCTTCGATGAGCCGTTCGCCGGCCAATACACCCAGGGCATGGTCGTGCACGAGACCTACCGGACGGCCGACGGCGCCTATGTCACGCCGGCCGAGGTGACGGTCGAGACCGGGGCCAGCGGCCGCCGCGCGGTGCTGACCGCAACCGGCGAGGACGTCGCGATCGGCGCGATCGAGAAGATGTCGAAGTCGAAGAAGAACACCGTCGACCCCGACGATATCATCGCAACCTACGGCGCCGACGTCGCACGCTGGTTCATGCTGTCGGACTCGCCGCCCGATCGTGACGTGATCTGGAGTGATGAGCGCGTGCAGGGCGCTGCCCGCTTCGTGCAGCGGCTGTGGCGGCTGGTGAACGATTCCGCCGAGATCGCGAAGGCCGCGCCGGCGGCGCGGCCGGCTTCATTCAGTCCTGAGGCCCTGGCCCTGCGCAAGGCTGCCCATGGCGCGCTCGACAAGGTATCGGGCGGCATCGAGCGGCTGCATTTCAATGTCTGCCTCGCCCACATCCGTGAATTCGCCAATGCGCTGTCGGAGGTGCTGGCGAAGGAGGGCCAGCCTGCGGCAGACCTTGCTTGGGCGGTCAACGAGGCCGCACTCATCCTTGTTCAACTCATCGCGCCCATGATGCCCCATCTGGCCGAAGAGTGCTGGACCGTCCTGGGCCAGAAGGGGCTGATTTCGGAGACCGCTTGGCCGCAAATCGAACGCGATTTGCTGGTTGAGGATAATGTGACCCTGGTGGTCCAGGTGAATGGCAAGAAACGGGGTGATGTCACCGTGCCACGGGTTGCCCAAAATCCGGAGATTGAGGCTGCCGTTCTGTCGCTCGATGCGGTAAAAACGGCGCTGGGCGGCAAGGCCGTTCGCAAGGTGATCATAGTTCCCATGAGGATCGTCAATGTCGTTGGCTAGGATGCGCATCGCCGTTCGGCTCGTCGCCGTGGCCGCCCTGGCGGGGCTCACCGCCGGTTGCTTCCAGCCGATGTACGCTGAACATGCCGACGGGAGCCCGGCGCTGCGCGACAAGCTCGCGACAATCGACCTTCCGCCGGTCGACAAGCCCAACGCGTCGCGCGAGGCGCGGGTCGGGATTGCGATCCGCAACGCGCTGGCGTTCAAGCTTTACGGCAATGCGACCGGTGCGCCGCCGCTCTACAAGCTCGTGCTGCGCTTCACGACGACAAAATCCTCGCTGCTGGTCAGCACTGCGACCGGGTTGCCGACGACCGAAACCTACGGCATCGACGCGCAGTACAATCTGGTCGAGCTCGCGACCAACAAATCATTGCTGAACGGCTCGACCTTCTCGCGCGTGTCCTACGATATGCCGGGCTCCTACCAGCGCTTCGCGCGCTCCCGCGCCTTCCGCGACGCCGAAGACCGCGCCGCCAGCGAGATCGCGGAAAACATCGGCACGCGGCTCGCGGCCTATTTCACTGCGGGGACGTGATCCTATCTCGTGATTCCGGGGCGATGCGCCAGCATCGAACTATGGTGCGCAATTGCGCACCTGAGAATCTCGAGATTCTGGGTCTGCCTCTTGCGAGGCATCCCGGAATGACAACCTGAAACGAAATGGTCGCGCTGCGCGGAAAAGAGATCGACAGCTTCCTCGCCCGCCCCGATCCGGGCCGACCCATCATCCTGTTGTACGGCCCCGATGCGGGCCTGGTGCGCGAGCGCGCCGATGCGCTCTTGAAGTCAGCGGTCGACGACCCCGAGGATCCGTTCTCGCTGGTGAAGCTCGACGGCGACGAGCTGTCCGCCGAGCCCTCGCGGCTGGTCGACGAGGCCATGACCGTGCCGCTGTTCGGCGGCCGCCGCGCCATCCGCGTCCGCGCCGGCTCGCGCAGCTTTGCGAGCGGGGTCGATACGCTGGCCGAGACGCCGATCAAGGATTGCCGCATCGTGATCGAGGCGGGCGACCTCCGCCCCGAATCGCCGCTGCGCAAGGCTTGCGAGCGCGCCAGGACCGCGGTTGCGATCGGCTGCTATCCCGACGGGGAGCGCGATCTCGCCAAGCTGATGGACGACGAGTTGCGCGCCGCGAATTTGCGGATCGCACCCGACGCCCGCGCCGCGCTGATGACGCTGCTCGGCGGCGACCGCCAGGCCTCGCGCAATGAGTTGCGCAAGCTCACACTGTTCGCGCTTGGCGAAGGCGAGGTCACGCTCGACCATGTGATGGCGGTGGTGGCTGATGCTTCCGAGCTGAAGCTCGACCCGATTGTCGACGGCGCCTTCGCGGGCAAGCCGGACCTGGTCGAAAGTGAGTTCGCCAAGGCGATGGTCGCGGGCACCTATCCCGGTTTGATCATCGCCTCCGCGCAACGGCAGGCGGCGTGGCTGCACAAATCGGCGCTTGCAATCGCGGAAGGAACACCGGCCGCGCAGCTTCTCGACGGCGGGTTCCCGCGCCTGCATTTTTCGCGCAAGCCGATGGTCGAGATCGCGCTGCGCAATTTTTCTCCCGCGCGGCTTGCGGCGATCATTGACCAGCTCGCGACCGCCGCCCTCGACATGCGCAAGCAGACTGCGCTTGCGGCCGTGATCGCCCAGCGCGTGCTGCTATCGATCGCGGTGAATGCGAGGAGAAAGGGTTAGTTACCTGAATTTGTCATTCCGGGGCATCGCGCAGCGATGAACCCGGAATCTGGAGATCGCTTTCTGCGAAATACTACAGCGAGATTCCGGGTTCGCGCTGACGCGCGCCCCGGAATGACGAGTCCTAAATCAGCTGCTCCGCGCCAGCCGCCGCATCACCTCGTCGAGCTGTTCGAGATTGCGGTAGCTGATCTGCACGGTGCCGCCGGGATCACGATGATTGACGCTGACGCTCAAGCCCAGCGCATCGGACACGCGCTTCTCCAAAGCGACAGTGTCGGCGTCCTTGGTCTTGCCGCCGCTGCGCGCCTTTTGCGGCTTCCGCTCCGGCACGCCCTCCTCATGCGCCAGCGCCTCGGTCTGGCGGACGTTGAGGCCCTGCGCGACGATCTGCTTGGCGGCGGCAAGCGGATCCGGCACGCCGATCAGCGCGCGCGCGTGACCGGCCGACAGTTTGCCGGCGGCGATATAGGCCTGGACCTCGGCAGGCAGCTTGGTCAGCCGCATCATGTTGGCGACGTGGCTGCGGCTCTTGCCGACGACTTTCGCGATGTCGTCCTGGCTGCGCTTGAACTCGTCGGCGAGCGCATGATAGCCCTGCGCCTCTTCGAGCGGGTTGAGGTCCTCGCGCTGGACGTTCTCGATGATGGCAAGCTCGAGCGCATCGCTGTCGCTGACGTCGAGGGGGACGATCGGCACCTCGTGCAGGCCCGCGCCCTGCGCGGCGCGCCAGCGGCGCTCGCCGGCGATGATCTCATAGCGATCGTGCGCGCCCTTCACCGGCCGCACCACGATCGGCTGGATCACGCCGTGCTGTTGGATCGAGGAGGCGAGCTCGGCGAGCTCGGTCTCGGAGAAGGCACGGCGCGGGTTGCGCGGGTTGGGCTTCAGAAATTCGATCGGCACCTTGCGCTGCGCCCGCGGCCGCTCGACATGCGCGGCTTCCCCGCCGACATCGCCGATCAGACTTGCAAGACCGCGGCCCAGTCGCGAACGCGCTTCGTCGGCCATCGTCGCCAGCTCCCTTGGATTCACATCAAGACTCCAGTCAGCAACTCAATTGGGTTGGATCGTAGGGTGGGCAAAGGCGCTTGCGCCGTGCGCACCATCTTTCTATCCGCGAGGCTGGTGGGCACGCTTCGCTTTGCCCACCCTACGGATTGTCACTCAGGTCGCACGCATCTCGCGCTCGCGCTGGATCACCTCCGTCGCAAGCTTCAGGTAGGCTTCGCTGCCGACGCATTTGAGGTCGTAGACCAGGACCGGCTTGCCATAGGACGGCGCTTCCGAGATGCGGACATTGCGCGGGATCATGGTCTTGTAGACCTTGCTTCCCATGAACTGCCGGACGTCGGCGACGACCTGATTGGACAGATTGTTGCGGGAGTCGAACATGGTCAGCACGATGCCGTGGATCGACAGGTTCGGGTTCAGCGTCGAGCGTACCTGCTCGACGGTTTGCAACAGTTGCGACAGGCCTTCGAGCGCGAAGAACTCGCATTGCAAGGGGACGAGGATCGCATCGGAGGCCGCCATTGCGTTGACCGTGAGCAGGTTCAGCGACGGCGGGCAGTCGATCAGCACATAGGTGTAATCGGAGTCCGGCGAGACATTGTTGTTCAGCGTCGCGATCGCATCGCGCAGACGGAAGGCACGGCCGGGCGTGGTGCCGAGCTCGAGCTCGAGGCCGGACAGATCCATGGTCGAGGTCGCGATGTGCAGGCGCGGCACCGCGGTCGGCACCACGGACTCGCGGAGCTGGGCCTCGCCAACCAGGACATCATAGGTCGAGGTGTTGCGGCTGCGGCGGTCGATGCCGAGACCGGTCGAGGCGTTGCCTTGCGGATCGAGGTCGACGATCAGGACTCGCTCACCGATCGCGGCGAGCGCGGTGCCAAGGTTGATGGCTGTGGTGGTCTTGCCGACGCCGCCCTTCTGATTGGCAAGCGCCAGGATACGCGGATGGCCAGGCATGGTGTCTGCCTTATCCTGTTGATATACTTGATCAATTACGTTCATCGGCCATACCCATTATCGTCCCGCGGAAGGCTCAGCGCCGCTCGATCTGGTCGAGTTCGACGATCCAGCCCTGTCCGCCCGTCAGGCTGGAGTGGAGAAGCGGCTTGATATTCCAATATTTAGTAGCTTCGGTCAATTCAGCCTCAACATCTTGGCCCTTGAGAAACAGCGCCTTTGCACCTCTCTTCACCAGCGGTTCGGCGAAGCCGATGAGTTGATGTAGCGGAGCCAGTGCCCGCGCGGTCACGCAATCGATGGGCCCTTCGATGCTGTCCACAATATCTTCGATTCCCGTTGCATGTACGATTCCCGGCGCGGATGTGATTCGCAATGCCTCGCGCAGGAACGCAGCTTTTTTGGCGTTGCGTTCGATCAGATGGACTGTAGCGCCCGCCTTTTCCGCCAGCGCGCAAGCGAGCACGACGCCGGGGAAGCCGCCGCCGCTGCCGAGGTCGACCCAGGTCTTGGCGTGCGGAGCAAGCGCCAGGAGCTGGAGCGAGTCGGAGGCATGGCGCGTCCAGAGGTGCGGCAGCGTAGAGGGCGCGACCAGATTGGTTTTGGCCTGCCACCGCCCGAGGAGATCGATATAGCGATCGAGGCGGGACTCTGTTTCACGTGAAACGGGGGTGAGCCTCAGGGCCTCGGCCTTGTCGGATGAGACCACCGAAGGCCTCTGGGCGCTCCTCGCCTTCGGTCGCTGTTTCACGTGAAACATCCCTCAGGCTGTTGCCTTCGTTTTCCGAGCTTCTCGCCGGAGATAGGCGGCCAGAATACCAAGCGCGGCCGGAGTCATGCCGTCGATCCGACCCGCCTGCCCGACCGTCCAGGGTCGCTTGGCCTCGAGCTTGGCGCGGACCTCGTTCGAGAGCCCCGGCACCAAGGCATAGTCGATGTCGCCGAGCACCACGCCCTCGTCCCGGCGGAAGGCGTCAACGTCAGCGGTCTGGCGCTTGAGGTAGACGTCGTATTTGGCGTCGATCTCAAGATGGACCGCGATCGCTGGGTCAATGGCCGAGAGCTCCGGCCAGATCGCCCTCACCTCGATCCAGCCGACATCGGGATAGGCGAGCAGCTCAAAGGCCGAGCGGCGCTGACCGTCCCGGTTGAGGGCGAGGCCGTATCTCGCTGCTTCATTCGGGGTGATCGACAGCGACTTGGAGAGCCGCCTCGCCTCCTCCAGCGCTGCCATCTTGGCGGCATGGCGACGCCGGCGGGCTTCGCCGACGCAACCGAGCGCAACGCCCTTGTCGGTCAGGCGCTGGTCGGCATTGTCGGCCCGCAGCGTGAGCCGGTATTCGGCCCGCGAGGTGAACATGCGATACGGCTCGGTGATCCCTCGGGTCACGAGGTCATCAATCATAACACCGAGATAGCCATCGGCGCGGTCAAACACGATCGGCGCGGTGGCGCTGGCGGCCAGCGCTGCATTGAGCCCCGCGACCAGCCCCTGGGCAGCCGCTTCCTCGTAGCCCGTCGTGCCATTGATCTGACCGGCCAGGAACAGCCCCTTCAGCCGGCGGGTCTGCAAGGTCGGATCGAGCTCGCGGGGATCCACATGGTCGTATTCGATCGCGTAGCCCGGGCGGATCATCCGAACCCGCTCCAGCCCGGGAATGGAGGCCAGGATCGCGAGCTGAATTTCCTCAGGCAGCGAAGTCGAGATGCCGTTGGGATAGACCGTGGTGTCGTCGAGACCTTCCGGCTCCAGGAAGATCTGGTGACCGTCGCGGTCGCCGAACTTGACGATCTTGTCTTCGATCGAGGGGCAGTAGCGTGGGCCGGAGCTCTTGATCTGGCCGGAGTACATCGGCGAGCGATGTACATTCGCCCGGATCACCTCATGGGTGGCCGGCGTGGTGCGGGTGATCCCGCACTGGATCTGGGGCGTGGTGATGCGGTCGGTCATCACCGAAAACGGCTCCGGCGGGTCATCGCCGGGCTGCATCTCGACCGCGGACCAGTCGATCGTGGTGCCGTCGAGCCGCGGGGGCGTGCCGGTCTTGAGCCGCCCGAGGATAAAGCCGGCGCGCTCGAAGGACTTTGAAAGCCCCGTCGCTGGCGCCTCGCCGACCCGGCCAGCCGGCCAATTCTTCTCGCCGAGATGAATCAAGCCGCGCAGAAAGGTCCCGGTGGTCACGACCACCGCACCGGCCAAAAGCGCGCGGCCGTCGTCCAAGCGGATGCCGGTGACGCGATCACCGGCGAGGATCAGCTCATCGGCCTCGCCTTCGATTACGCTGAGACCTTCGGCCTCGCGGATCGCGGCCTGCATCGCGGCGGCATAGAGCTTCCGATCGGCCTGAGCGCGAGGGCCACGGACGGCCGGGCCCTTACGCCGGTTGAGCATCCGGAACTGGATGCCGCCGGCGTCGGCCACCCGACCCATTAGGCCGTCCATGGCATCGATCTCGCGGACCAGATGGCCCTTGCCAAGGCCTCCGATGGCAGGATTGCAGGACATTGCACCGATAGTCGCGAAGCGATGGGTAACGAGCGCCGTCCGAGCGCCGAGGCGCGCGGAAGCGGACGCGGCCTCGCAGCCAGCGTGGCCGCCGCCGATCACGATCACATCGAATGATTCCAGAGCCGGACTCATGGCGCGGACTACTATCGCGAGATGGCCAAGGCCGGAAGCTGTTTCACGTGAAACGGCCGAATTTAGACACCTGGGCGGCTGTTTCACGTGAAACATCGGAACCGGCCCATTCAGGTGTTTCACGTGAAACAGGCGTTAACTATTCCTCTTAACTAATCATCAATCGGTTGAATCAAGGACTAGCGCTACTTTCCGATACAGAACTCGCGGAAGATGACGTCGAGAATGTCCTCGACATCGACCCGGCCGAGCAACCGGCCTAGCGAAGTGGCCGCGGACCGCAAATCCTCGGCCGCCAGCTCTTCGCCCTGCCCGATCGCGGAAAGACTTCGCTCCAACGCCGCTGCGGTGTCCGCAAGCAGCCGCCGCTGCCGTTCCCGGGTGATCAGGCCACCTTCGGCCGATCCAAAGAAGTCCTGGGCGAAGCGGACCAGCGCCTCAATCAGGCCCGCCAGCCCTTCGCCATGCGCCGCGGAGATCCTGAACTCCGGCTTCGCCGGTCCGTCATGGTCGCCGCTACCCAGATCGATCTTGTTGCGTACGAGCCAAACTGGCGTGTTGCCCTGGTGCGCGATCTTCGCGCTATCCGTATCGGCGAGCCACAGCACGAGGTCGGCGTCAGCCGCCCGTGCCCGCGCCCGCCGCACACCTTCCAGCTCGACCGGATCATCGGTCTCGCGGATGCCGGCGGTATCGATCACCGTTACCGGGTAGCCGTCGAGATCAAGCTGCACTTCGATGACATCGCGCGTGGTGCCGGCATGTGGCGAAACGATCGCGACCTCCCGTCGCGCGAGCTGATTCATCAGCGTCGACTTGCCGACGTTCGGCGGACCCGCGATTGCAACCACAAGGCCATCGCGCAGACGTTCCGCTTTGCCTTGCGCGGCGAGCACACCCTTGACCTCGCCGAGCAGCGCCTTGATCCGCGCAAGCGCCGGCGCGATCAGCTCGGCCGGCACATCGCCTTCATCGGAGAAATCGATTCCCGCCTCGATCAAGGCCGAGGCCCCGATGATCGCCGCGCGCCAGTCGCGCGCCTTGTCGCCGAGCATACCTTTCAACTGACGCAACGCCTGACGGCGCTGGCGATCGGTGTCGGCATGAATGAGATCGTCAAGACCTTCGGCTTCGGTCAGATCGAGCTTGCCGTTCTCGAAGGCGCGGCAGGTGAACTCGCCGGGCTCGGCGGCGCGCAGATTTTTGATTCCCGCGAGCGCCGCAAACAGCGACGTCAAAACCGCGCGCCCGCCATGGACATGCAGCTCCGCAACGTCTTCGCCGGTCGCGCTTGCAGGTCCGGGAAACCAGAGCACCACGGCATCGTCGATCGCCTGGCCATCCGCATCGCGCAGCATTGCGCGCGTCGCCATCCGCGCCGCTGGAATCTTTCCGGCGAGTTTCTTCAGCGCCGCACCAGCCTCCGCTCCAGAGACACGCACGATCGCGATCGCGCTCGGCGTTCGTCCGGAAGACAAAGCGAAGATGGTCTGGTCTCGCGGATGCATAGAGCTATTAGTGTGGCGGTGCTTGAAACGGCAATGCCTTCAATGCGATCACTTTTGCTGCAATGCAGCATGCTCTATTATGGCCGCACTTGCAGCGTCGCCGCGCGCAAAAGAAAAGGCGCCCGAAAGCGCCTCTCCCAATTCCGAATGAGCCCGGCTCAGGTGTTCATCGACTCGAAGAACTCGGCGTTGTTCTTGGTGCTGCGGAGCTTGTCGAGCAGGAAGTCGATCGCATCCATCGTGCCCATCGGATTGAGGATCCGGCGCAGCACGTACATCTTCTTCAAGACTTGCGGATCGGTGATCAGCTCTTCCTTGCGCGTGCCCGAGCGGGAAATGTCGATTGCCGGGAAGGTACGCTTGTCGGAGACCTTGCGATCGAGGATGAGCTCGGAGTTGCCGGTGCCCTTGAACTCTTCGAAGATGACTTCGTCCATACGGCTGCCGGTATCGACCAGGGCGGTCGCGATGATGGTGAGCGAGCCTCCCTCCTCGATGTTGCGCGCGGCACCGAAGAATCGCTTCGGCCGCTGCAGCGCATTGGCATCGACACCGCCGGTCAAGACCTTGCCCGATGACGGCACCACCGTGTTGTAGGCGCGTCCGAGCCGCGTGATCGAATCGAGCAGGATCACGACATCGCGGCCATGCTCGACCAGACGCTTTGCTTTCTCGATCACCATCTCGGCGACCTGGACGTGGCGCACTGCGGGCTCGTCGAAGGTGGATGAAACCACCTCGCCTTTAACCGAGCGTTGCATGTCCGTGACTTCTTCCGGTCGCTCATCGATCAAGAGCACGATCAGATAACAGTCGGGATGATTGGCGGTGATGGAGTGCGCGATGTTTTGCATCAGCACCGTCTTGCCCGTGCGTGGCGGCGCCACGATCAGCGCGCGCTGGCCTTTGCCGATGGGCGCGACGATGTCGATCACGCGCGCAGAAAGGTCTTTTCTGGTGGGATCGTCGATCTCCATGCGGAACCGCTGATTCGGAAACAGCGGCGTCAGATTGTCGAAATTGACCTTGTGCTTGGACTTCTCGGGGTCCTCGAAGTTCAGCGTGTTGACTTTGAGCAGCGCGAAATAGCGTTCGCCTTCCTTCGGGCTGCGGATATGGCCTTCGATGGTGTCGCCGGTGCGGAGACCGAAGCGGCGGATCTGCGAGGGCGAGACATAGATGTCATCCGGGCCAGGCAGGTAATTTGCGTCCGGTGAACGGAGGAATCCGAAGCCGTCGGACAGAACCTCGACGACGCCTTCGCCGACAATATCGGTCTCAGCGATCGCGAGCTGCTTCAGAATGGCGAACATCAGCTCCTGCTTGCGCATGGTGCTGGCATTTTCGACCCCGCTCTCTTCCGCAAACGAAACGAGTTCCGCCGGCGTCTTGGATTTGAGGTCTTGGAGTTTGATTTCCCGCATTGGGGTGGTCCTGTAAGGTAACTTTCGAAAGGAGGGGGTGCGAGGTGGCTTCTGGAATAGCGGGCGCAAAAAAGACGGCCCGCAGCTCAAAGCAAGGAAAGCGCCGGATGTGGCTTCAAACCTGATGCGGCGGCCGGTCTAAACCGGGACGCAACGACATCCGCCTGCGTGGGGTGGGATGGACACAATATAGAAAATCGTCCGGCGTTCCGCAAGCAGCGCAAACGCCCAACCCATGGTCGAGCCGTGCCCATCAAAACGGCTTGACGATCACCAGGATCACGATGCCAACCATTAACACCGTCGGCACTTCGTTGATAATCCGATAGAATTTCTGGCTGCGTTTGTTGCGGTCGGCGGCAAAGTCTTTCACCCAGCGAGCAAAAAAACCGTGGATGCCGGACATGACCAGCACCAGTAGAAACTTTGCGTGAAACCAACCGGACAAATACCAATGTCCAGCCCAAGCCAGATAGATTCCGGCAAGCCAGGTCACGATCATCGCCGGGTTGATGATCGCCTTCAAAAGCCGCCGCTCCATCACCTTGAACGTCTCGGACTGTTTTGAGCCGATGTCGGCTTCGCAGTGATAGACGAAGAGCCGCGGCAAATAGAGCATGCCCGCCATCCAGGAGATGACGGCGATCACATGCAACGCTTTGATCCATTCATACATGGTTGAGATGTTCCACCGTCAGCGCCGCGGTCGCTTGAGCGTTCCGCAATGTCCGATGGCCGATTTGCGCCAAGACCTGTCCGCAGGCAAGCCTTCCCTAAACTAAACTTAGATTCTTAAGGTTTGAGTCTTTGGTCTCGGTGGATTGGACTCACACAACGCCATCCTTTCTAAGCCAGGCGCTTGTTCACATCCCTCAACATCCCTGGATGATCAGGTGTGGGCGCGAATAAAGGTACCTGACTCAGCCGCTTAGGCCGGCCCATCGGCAGCTTATGCAGAGACAAGTCCACATAAGCCCACTATCATGGCACTGACGCCAGAGACTTTTCCTTTTGCGCGGCGATGTGAAGAACGCGTTGGCTTATCCCCGGCTCCGAAAAAGCCCGCCGATTCTCATCACCGAGCTCCACAAGGATTCACAGGACGCGCAGGATCGACGTGCCGACGACCGCTAATTATTTTCACCTTCACCTGGTCTCAGACTCGACCGGCGAGACGCTGATCACCGTGGCGCGTGCAGTCGCCGCGCAATACGCCAACGTGACGGCAGTCGAGCACGTCTACCCCCTGGTACGCAGCCAGAAGCAGCTCGACCGGGTGCTGGACGAGATCGAGGAAGCACCGGGTATCGTGCTGTTCACGCTCTTGGAGAAGGACCTGGTCTTGAAGCTCGAGGCCAAGTGCAAGGAGATCAATGTTCCGAGCCTCTCGATCATCGGCCCGGTGATGCAGCTCTTCGAGGCCTATCTGGGGGCGGCCACAGCGGGCCGGGTCGGCGCGCAGCATGTTCTCAATGCCGAATATTTCAAGCGGATCGATGCCCTGAACTACACGATGCTTCATGACGACGGACAGCATGTCGAAGGCCTGGACGAGGCGGACGTCGTGCTGGTCGGGGTGTCTCGCACCTCGAAGACGCCGACCTCGATCTATCTCGCCAATCGCGGTATCCGCACTGCCAATGTTCCACTTGTGCCGGGCATTCCGCTGCCGCATCAGCTTGAGCATCTGACCAAGCCTTTGGTGGTGAGCCTGCATGCGACGCCAGAACGCCTGATCCAGGTCCGGCAGAACCGGCTGCTCAGCATCGGCGCAGCGCCGAGCAACGAGGAATACATCGATCGTCAGGCCGTCACCGATGAAGTGGCTTTTGCGAAGCGGCTGAGTGCGAGATTCAACTGGCCGCAGCTAGACGTCACCCGGCGTTCGATCGAAGAAACCGCGGCTGCGGTGTTAAAACTCTATACCGACCGGCAACGTGCCCGGTTTTCGGATGACGCGTAGGCCATGACGATCTGGCGCGGGAAAAGCCCGCTGATCCTCGCCTCGCAAAGCCGCGCGCGGAAAATGCTGTTGGCCGATGCCGGCTTGCCGTTCGAGACCGTCGCTGCCGATATCGACGAGCGGGCTATCCAGCAGGCGTCAAAAGTGTCGGCGCCGGGTGAGATTGCAGGTCTGCTTGCGCGCGAGAAAGCGCGCTTCGTGTCGGAGCGGAAGGGCGAACATTATGTCATCGGCGCCGACCAGACGCTGGCGCTCGGCGAACGTCTGTTCAACAAGCCGGATGGCCGCGCCGCGGCGGCCGAGCAGATTCGCGCGCTCGCAGGTCAAACCCACGAGCTGCATTCGGCAATTGCCGTTGCGCTGGACGGCAGGATCGTGTTCGAAACGGTCGCCATTGCGCGCGTGAGCATGCGACCGCTCAGCGGAAGCGATATCCGCACCTATCTCGATGAGGCAGGGGACGCGGTGACCTCGAGCGTAGGGGCTTATCAGCTTGAAGGCCTGGGTGTGCATCTGTTCGATCGGATCGATGGCGATCATTTCACCATATTGGGTCTTCCGCTATTGCCGCTGCTGGCGTTCCTGCGTCGTGAGAAACTGATTGGATTTTGAGCCCATGCTGATTCTCGGACTGACCGGCTCGATTGGAATGGGCAAATCGACCACAGCAAAGCTGTTCGAAGAGGCCGGCGTACCCGTTTATGACGCGGACGCGGCTGTCCATGAGCTCTACGAGGGTCAGGCGGTACCGGCGATCGAGGCCGAGTTCCCCGGAACCACTGCTGATGGAAAGGTCGATCGCGCCAGGCTTTCCGCACGCGTGGTACACGACCCGGCCGCGATGAGGCGGCTCGAAAAAATCGTGCATCCAATGCTAGGCGCCTCCCGCCAGAAATTCTTTGACAATGCAGAAGCTGCGGGCAAGCCGGTCGTGGTCGTGGACGTGCCGCTGTTGTTCGAGACCGGCGGCGAGAATCGGGTCGACGCGGTGGTCGTGGTCACGACCTCGGCGGAGCTCCAGCGCGAACGGGTGCTGGCCCGCGGCACCATAGATCGGGACAAGCTCGACGCCATTCTGGCGCGACAGATGCCCGATGCCGAAAAACGCAAACGGGCCGATTTCATCGTGGATACCTCGCACGGACTTGATCCCGTGCGCGCGCGCATCCGCGACATACTGGCGGAGGCTGTTAAGATGCCGCGGCGGCGTACCTGATTCGCCGCTCTTTGATTTGCTTAACCGATGCGCGAAATCGTCCTCGATACCGAAACCACCGGCCTTGATCCGCTGCGCGGCGACCGCCTGGTCGAAGTCGGCTGCATCGAGCTGATCAATCGCATGCCGACAGGGCAGACCTTTCACCGCTACATCAATCCGGAGCGGGAGATGTCGGCGGACGCTTTCGCCGTGCATGGCCTTTCGACCCAGTTCCTGGCCGACAAGCCGTTCTTCCACGAGGTGGTCGAGGATTTCCTCGGCTTCATCGGCGACGCGCCGCTCGTCATCCACAACGCCTCGTTTGACGTCAGCTTCATCAATGCCGAGCTCGATCGGCTGAAGCGGCCGCCGATTCCGCGCGAACGGCTGGTCGACACGCTGCTGCTGGCACGGCGCAAGCATCCCGGTGTCTCGAACCGGCTCGATGACCTTTGCTCGCGCTATGCGATCGACAATTCCCACCGCACCAAGCACGGCGCGCTGCTCGACGCCGAGCTTCTGGCCGAAGTCTATGTCGATCTGATCGGGGCCCGGCAATCGCAGCTCATCCTGGCGTCGGAGACGACGGAGATCCGCATCGGCGGTTCCGGCGAAATGTCGCGCCGGCAGCGCCTGCTGCCGCTCCTGCCCCGCATCACAGACGCCGACCGCGAGGCGCATCGGGCCTTCGTCGCCGCCTTGGGCGACAAGCCGATTTGGGTGGAATACCTGCCGGCAATCTAGCGTCAGCTCGGTTTGGCGCCAGAGGCCTGCGCCGCCGCCTGCCGTTCCATGTTCTGGCGATACAGGCCGACGAAATCGACGGGATCGAGCATCAAGGGCGGGAAGCCGCCGTCACGAACCGAGGTCGCGATGATTTCGCGCGCGAAGGGGAACAAAAGACGCGGGCACTCGATCATGATGAGCTGATGCAGATGTTCCTGCGGCACGTTCAGGATGCGGAACACGCCGGCATAGGCGAGCTCGAAGCTGAAGATCATCTTGCCGCCATTTTCGGCCTTGCCCTCGACCGACAGCGTCACCTCATATTCGTTCGGGGCGAGATTGTTGGCACCGACATTGATCTGGATATTGATCTGGGGCGACTGCGCTTGCGGGCCGAGCGAAGCGGGTGCGTTGGGATTCTCGAACGACAGGTCCTTGGTGTACTGCGCCAACACGTTGAGCTGGGGCGGCGCGCCTGCCCCGGGAGGGCTGCCATTACCGTTGGTCATGAAATGATCTCCTAAGAGGGCTGACGACGGGGCGAGTGGCTATCATAGCCTCGCCACCTTCGACAAGGACGGCCGCGCCGGGACTTGACCATGCTCAGCCACCGGGTGCGGGAAAGCTTAACGGCTTTTAGCAATTGCGAGCGCCGGCGGCGGGCGATTGCGAGCCTAAACGATTGAATATGCGCGATTTCCAGACAGGATCGGATTTCCCCTGAGGCCCGAAACGCGCTACAGTTCACCGCTTCAAAATGCCATTGGCCCGGCAAAATTTCGTGCCTACATCCTGCGGACTACAATCGGTGGTGTAGTGTTGAGGCATTACTCCGGGAGTGGGAACGCTGGTGCGCCGGACCAGTTAGCGGCCAAGGAACTTAAAGCAGGGATCAGAAAGCGAATAAGACGTGTTTGATATTTACACCATCATCTTCCTGGCGTTGGCGGTCTTCATTTTCCTGCGCCTGCGCAATGTGCTCGGACAGCGCACCGGCTCTGAACGGCCGCCGTTCGATCGCGCCGCGCGCAATACGGTGCCGGGCGGGCCGGACTCGAACGTCGTTCCGATTCCAGGCAAGGTGATCGACCAGGCGCCGCTCGCACCCACCGCCGAGGTTGCAGCTCCGACCGACCGCTGGAAGGGCGTGGCAGAAGCCGGCACGTCGCTGGCGCAGGGCCTGGACGCCATCGCCGCGCAGGATACGGCGTTCGACCCCCGGCATTTCCTCTCCGGCGCGCGCAGCGCCTACGAGATGATCGTGCTTGCCTTCGCCAATGGCGACCGTCGCGCGTTGCGCGACCTTTTGTCGTCGGAGGTCTATGACAGCTTCGAGGCCGTCATGAAGGATCGCGAGAGACACGAGCAGAAGACCGAGACTCGCTTCGTCTCGCTCGACAAGGCCGAGCTGGTAGGCGCCGAGATGCGCGACCGCACGGCGCAGCTCACCGTCCGATTTGTGTCGCAGATGATATCGGTCACCCGCGACAAGGCGGGCGTGATCGTCGACGGCAATCCGGACAAGGTAGCGGACATCACCGATGTCTGGACCTTTGCCCGCGACACCACCTCACGCGATCCGAATTGGAAGCTGGTTGGCACGGGAAGCGCTCACTAAGGTCAGGCGTCTCAAGCGAGCCATCGCGGTTCTGTGGGTTGCCGCGGCTGCGCAGGCGTTGATCCCCATTGTCGTGCTGGCGGCGCGCGGCTGGCACTCCCGCCATCTCGCGAGTCCAAAACGCGCCGCGCGCACCCTGCCCTATCCGCAGCTCGAGCTCCCGTTTCAGATCAGCGGCAGCCAGTATTTCCCGGTTCGCTGGGCGGATATTCCCGGCTGGAATGAGGACGATCAACTCGCCGCCTACCGGACATTTCGCGCGAGCTGCAAGTCGATCGCCGCCCGACACGACGCGCCGGCGGATTCCAGGGCGCTGGGCGTCTCGCTCCGAGCGCCCTGCCGTGCGGCGCGCGCGCTTCCCATTTCAGACGGCGCCAGGGCACGCGCCTTTTTCGAGCAAAATTTCGTACCGCTGGAGATCATGCGACTTGGCGAGGATGCGGGATTCGTGACCGGCTATTACGAGCCCATCATCGAGGGATCGCGAACCCAGACCGACGTCTACAACGTGCCGGTCTATCGCCGCCCGTCGAACCTGTTCATGCGCGGCTATTCGCAGGCCTCGGCCGAGCTTCCCAACAAGGGTCCGGTGTATCGCAAGATCGGCCGGCGCAAGCTCGTGCCCTATTACGACCGCGGCCAGATCGAGGATGGCATCCTCGCCGGCCGCGGCATCGAAATCTGCTGGCTCAAGGATCAGACCGATTTGCTGTTCGCGCAAATCCAGGGCTCGGCGCGGGTGCATTTGCCCGATGGCTCGACCATCCGCATCAACTACGATTCCTATAACGGCTATCCGTTCACACCGGTCGGGCGCATCCTGGTCGAGCGCGGCATTTTCTCGAAAGACGAGATTTCGATGCAGAAGATCAGGGAGTGGATGGAGGCCAACCCTGACGGCGCCAAGGAATTGCGGCGCCAGAACCGCTCCTATGTGTTCTTCCGCGAAGTCCAGCTCTCCGACAAGGACGAGGCGATCGGCGCCCAGGGCATCCCACTGACGCCGGGCCGCTCGATCGCGGTCGACAAGTCGCTGCATGTCTATGGCACGCCGTTCTTCATCGCCGGCGAACTGCCGATCGAGTCGGAGAAATCGAAGACGCCGTTCCACCGGCTGATGATCGCGCAGGACACCGGCTCGGCGATTGTCGGTCCCGCCCGCGCCGACCTTTATTTCGGCTCCGGTCCTGATGCCGGAAAGGTCGCCGGCCGGCTCAAGAGCAACATGCGCTTTGTGATGCTGGTGCCGAAAAGCCTCGATCCGGTGGCGCGCGGCAAGAAACTGCCCGTGCCGGATGAGCGGCCGTCCGCAGAGATCGCGAAGCTCTTCCCGCAGGCCGCGCCGGCCGTGGACCCGCCGAAGGACCGGAAGACGGGTCCTTCCTCCACGCCGCCTGCGCTGTCATCACCGACCGTGGGGCAGACCACGGCCACCGTCCCGACCACGATACCGCTGCCGCTGGAACGGCCGAAGGACGCACCACCGCCGGAAGTTCAGCACCGCAGCCCACCGCGACAGGCCCGCCATCCATGAAACGGCCGCCATCGTTTTCGATGCCGGAAATGTCGGTCGGCCCACGCAAGCGCCATCTGACCGAGGAGGAACGCACGCTTTGGGAAAGCGTCGCGCGCCAGGTCAAGCCGCTGCGGAAGAAGCCGAGGGTGGCGAAACCAGCGGCTTCGGTCGCTGAAATGCAGACTTCCAAGCCGGCGTCGCCGCGGCCGAGCCCCTCTGCTTTCGCGCCAAAGCCGGGCAAGCCCGCGGCGCCGCCGCTCGCGCCGCTCGGCCGCCGCGAGCGATCGAAACTCTCGCGCGGCAGGCATGAGATCGATGCGCGGCTCGATCTGCACGGCATGACGCAGACCCGCGCCCATCGCACGCTCCACGGCTTCTTGCAGCGGGCGCATCACGACGGCCTCACCTTCGTGCTCATTATCACCGGCAAGGGCAAGGCCGGCGGCAACGAGGCCGAGCGCGGCGTGCTGCGTCGTCAGGTGCCGCAATGGCTGAGCCTGCCGGAGTTTCGCCCGCTGGTGGTCGGCTTCGAGGAAGCGCATATCGGCCATGGCGGCGAAGGCGCGCTTTATGTGCGGATCAGGCGCGCGAGAACCTAAAGCATGATCCCGGAAAAGCCTGCCCCGCCCTTGATGCGGGGTGGGCACCGGTTTTTCGCAAGGATCATGCCTAAACTAAAAAGGCCTGACGATCCCGACGCGGGGAATTAGCGTGACAATGGCGGCGAAGATCGTGGTCTTGCGGTCGTCTGCCGGGATCGGCGCGACCGCGCGCGAGGCCGGCAGCATCTTCACCGCATGCAGGATCAGGAACATGCAGACTGCCCAGTTCGAGACCCAGCGCGAATAGTCGAACACGATCGCGAACATGATGAGATAGCCGAGGGTGACACCGGTCAGCGCGGCGACGACAAGACGCCGGTGCAAGTCCTCTCGCAGCGCGCGGATTGTATCCGCGTAGTATCGCCACAGCGGCGTGTGCAGCCAGATCAGGAGCGCAAACACCGGCACGCCCAGAATGTTCGAGGGCATGCGCGCCCAGGTATCGGAAATCTCCTTGGAGAGCGGCTGATACCAGATGTAGGCAAAGCTCAACAGATCAGTCCGCGAGGGATCGGCCATCCGGCTTTTCAGATAATCGATGAACTGGGGCGCCGGGATCGGCATCGTTCCCCAGAATTGCGCGGCAATGAAGAGCGCGCCGATCGCGAGCGTGGCGATGACTCCGACGGCGACATTAGTGCGATTGATGCCTGCGGAGAGATAATACCGCAGCACCACGATGACGCCGATGGTCGGCACATACATCAACAGATGGATGTGGTGGATCAGGATCAGGATGATTGACAACAGCGCCGCGAGAAGCACGAAGCCAATCGATCGCGCCGGCGCCAGCAGGAGGATGATCGCAGCCAGGCAGCCATAGATGTCGAAATGGCCGAGCGAATGCATGAAGTTCTTGAAGAAGAACGGCGAGGCGGCTGTGAACAGAAACAGCGGCAAGGTCTTCTCGTCGAAGCCGAACGTTCGCTGAAACAGCCGGATGAACAGGCCGAGCGTGATCAGCCACACCGTGCCCGCCAGCGCGAACACCAGCCATACCGGCACCTTGTCGACGACGAGCGACACGATCGCGCCGATCAGCGCGCGCTTGATGAAGCCGAAATGGTAATCGACGACAAGATGGATATACGGAACCCAAGGCGGCAGCAGCACCTTGTGCCAGAAAACCCCGATCAGGACGGCGACGTTGACGGCGAGCATCACGCGCCAGGGGTTTTGCCATGGAGGGGGCTTCATCTGTCGTCCCGGCCATGCGAGCGAAGAGCCGGGACCCATAACCACCGATGTCGGTATTGTGCCAAGGCTGGGGCTTATCCAATCACGAGGGTCTGTGGTTATGGGTCCCCGCGTTCGCGGGGACGACAGCGGGATAAATACCGCGACGGCCGGAAATTACAAAATAAACCGGCTCAGATCGGCATTCTTGGCGAGGTCGCCGACGTGCTTCTCGACATAGGCGGCGTCGATCTGGACGGTCTCGCCGCCGCGGTCGGGCGCGGTGAAGGAGATTTCGTCGAGCACCCGCTCCATCACGGTCTGCAGCCGCCGCGCGCCGATGTTTTCCACGGAGGCATTGACTGCGACCGCGACATCGGCGAGCGCGTCGATGGCGCCGTCGGTGATGTCGAGCGTTACGCCCTCGGTCTTCATCAGCGCCACATATTGCTTGATCAGCGAGGCCTCCGGCTCGGTCAGGATGCGGCGCATGTCGTCACGTGTCAGGGCCTGCAGTTCGACCCGGATCGGCAGGCGACCCTGCAATTCCGGCAGCAGGTCGGAGGGTTTTGCGATGTGGAACGCGCCGGAGGCGATGAACAGGATGTGGTCCGTCTTGACCACGCCGTGTTTGGTCGTGACGGCGGTGCCCTCGATCAGTGGTAAGAGGTCGCGCTGCACGCCCTCGCGCGAGACGTCGCCGCCAAGGCGGTTTTCGCGGATGCAGATCTTGTCGATCTCGTCGAGGAACACGATGCCGTTGTTTTCGACGGCATGAATGGCTTCCTGCGTCAACTGGTCGCTGTCGAGCAGCTTGTCGGACTCCTCGTTGACCAGGATCTCGTGCGAGCCCTCGACCGTGAGCCGGCGGGTCTTGGTCCGCCCGCCGAGCTTGCCGAAGATGTCGCCGATCGAGATCGCGCCCATCTGCGCGCCCGGCATGCCCGGGATCTCGAACATCGGAAAGCCGCCGGACGACTGCGTCTCGACCTCGATCTCCTTGTCGTTGAGCTCGCCGGCGCGGAGTTTCTTTCGAAACGACTCCCGCGTTGCGGCAGAGGAGTTCGGACCGACCAGCGCATCCAGCACGCGCTCCTCGGCGGCAAGCTGGGCGCGCGCCTGCACGTCCTTGCGCTTGCGCTCGCGCACCTGGATGATCGCGACCTCGACGAGGTCGCGGATGATCTGCTCGACGTCGCGGCCGACATAGCCGACCTCGGTGAACTTGGTTGCCTCGACCTTGATGAACGGCGCACTCGCGAGTTTCGCGAGCCGCCGCGCGATCTCGGTCTTCCCGACGCCGGTCGGTCCGATCATCAGGATGTTTTTCGGCAGCACTTCCTCGCGCAAGCCGCCATTGAGCTGCAGCCGGCGCCAGCGGTTGCGCAGCGCGATCGAGACCGCGCGCTTGGCGTCGGACTGGCCGACGATGAAACGATCGAGTTCGGAGACGATTTCGCGAGGGGAGAAGTCTGTCATGGGTTCTAGCTAAGGCTGGAATGCTGCACCGACAAGCCACATCACTGACGTATCATCAAGAGTGCAGGCCCGTCCGGCGTTTCCACCAGCCGATCTCGCAAAAATCCGGCATTTTCATAGGCGCGGATGGCGCGGATGTTCTCGGGATCGGGATCAGTCACAACGCGCGGCGTGCCTTTTAGCAGCAGGTCGTCGACAAATTGGCGGATGAATTTTGATCCATGTCCGCGGCCTACGAAGGTCGGCTCGCCGATGAATTGGTCGATGCCGCGCGCGTCACGCGGCTGGGCGCCAAAGCCCTGGTTCCAGGTCGAGAGCCGGTAGCACTGGATGTAGGCGAACAGGCGACCGTCGAGAGCGACCAGGAACTGGTCCATGTCGGGATGAGCGAGGTCGCCGCTGACGAGCCCATACTGCTCGCCCGGATCGCCCCACCAGCGCACGACCTCCGGGGTCTGCAACCAGCGCAGGATCAACGGCAGGTCAGCTTCCGCCATCGGTCGAAATGTGTAGGCCTCCATCGGCTAACCACCCGGCAGGGTCTCGATGGTGACGTTGCGGTTGGTGAAGACACAGATATCGGCGGCAATGTCGAGCGACCGGCGCACGATCGCCTCGGCGTCCTTGTCTGAATCGATCAGCGCCCGCGCCGCAGCCAGCGCATAATTGCCGCCGGAGCCGATCGCCATGACGCCGCCCTCCGGCTCCAGCACGTCACCTGTGCCGGTCAGCACCAGCGACACATCCTTGTCAGCGACGATCATCATCGCCTCCAGCCGGCGCAGATAGCGGTCGGTCCGCCAGTCCTTGGCGAGCTCGACCGCAGCGCGGGTCAGTTGCCCCGGGTATTGCTCGAGCTTGCTCTCCAGCCGCTCGAACAGGGTGAAGGCGTCAGCGGTGGCACCGGCAAAACCGCCGATCACGTCGCCCTTGCCGAGCCTGCGGACCTTTTTGGCGTTGGACTTGATCACGGTCTGGCCGATCGAGACCTGGCCGTCGCCGCCGATCACGACCTTGCCGCCTTTGCGGACGGTCACAATGGTGGTGCCGTGCCAGACCGGCTGCTCATTGGATGCATGCATGGGATACCCTCTTGTCGGGCCAGATTTAGGGGGTGAGGCCAAAGGTTACAATCGGCGCGGTTGGGGGGCAGAAATCCGCTCACCATAGGGCCAGGTTGGGGCCCGGATCGGGTCATCCCGCAGTAGCGAAGGCGTCATCAGCCTGTTAAAAGACCCCCGTTTTTTCGGCAGGAAGGCCTAGTTTTCATGCGCACCGCGACCATCAAGCGCAAGACCAAGGAGACCGACATCGAGGTGGCGGTGAACCTCGACGGCACCGGTGTGGCCAGTGTCTCGACCGGCATCGGCTTCTTCGACCATATGCTGGATCTGCTGGCCCGCCATTCCCGCATCGATATTGCGGTTAAGGCCAATGGCGACCTTCATGTCGACCATCACCACACCACCGAAGACGTCGGCATTGCGCTCGGACAGGCCGTGCGGCAGGCGCTTGGCAACATGGCCGGCATTACCCGCTATGCCTCGATCCACATGCCGATGGACGAGACGCTGACGCGGGTCGTGATCGACATTTCCGGCCGGCCGGTGCTGGTGTTCAAGGCGGCGTTCCCGCGCGACAAGATCGGGCAGTTCGATACCGAGCTGGTGCGCGAATGGTTCAATGCTTTCACCATGAATGCCGGCGTGACTTTGCACGTCGAGACCCTATATGGCGAGAACAGCCACCATATCGCCGAATCCTGCTTCAAGGGTCTGGCGCGGGCGCTGCGGGCCGCGGTCGCGATCGATCCGCACGCGGCCGGCGAAGTGCCATCCACCAAGGGTCAGCTCGGCGGCTGATCTCGTTCGGCGGAGTGTTTGACAATGCCGGTCTATACGGTTCACGCACCTTCAGCCTATGCCGCAGATTTTCGCGCCACCGACAAGTTCGTGTTCGTGCGCGACGGCTTCCATTTCTGGGCGATGGTGCTGGGTCCGCTCTGGCTCGTCTGGAAGCGGCTGTGGCTTGCGCTGCTCGGCTGGCTCATCTTGGTCATCGGGCTCGAATTCGCAGTGCTCAGGCTTGGCGGCGGCCGTCTGGGGGTCGTCGTCGTCGACATCATCCTGGCGATCCTAATGGGGCTCGAGGCTTCGACTTTGCAGCGCTGGAGCTATTCGCGGCGCAAATGGCGCCAGCTCGACGTAGTTGTCGCCGATGACGAAGAGGCCGCCGAGCGGCGTTTCTTCGATCGCTGGACCGCAAGTAACGGCAAGCGGTGGACCGGCTTTGATCCGCTCTCGGTCGATCGCGGCGGTCCGCCGCCGACCCGCGACATCCCCGGTCAACGTTTCTCCGAACCGCCGCCGCTGCCGCAGGGCGCCATTATCGGATTGTTTCCAGAGCCAGGAGGATCACGATGACGGTTGCCATCATCGACTACGGCTCGGGCAATCTGCATTCCGCGGCGAAAGCCTTTGAGCGTGCCGCGCGCAGCACCCAGGATCCCGAGAGGATCGTGGTCACGCGTGATCCCGACGCGGTCTATCGCGCCGATCGCATCGTGTTGCCCGGCGTCGGCGCCTTTGCCGATTGCCGTCGCGGCCTCGATGCCGTCGACGGCATGGTCGAAGCGCTCACCGAGGCCGTGCGGGTCAAGGCGCGGCCGTTCTTCGGAATCTGCGTCGGCATGCAGTTGATGGCGACCCGCGGCAAGGAGCATGTCACCACCGATGGCTTCAATTGGGTCGAGGGCGACGTCGAGAAAATCACGCCGCGCGACGAGAACCTGAAGATCCCGCACATGGGCTGGAACACGCTGGAAGTGCTGCGCGAGCATCCGGTGCTGGAGCGGCTCGATCTGGGGCCGAAAGGCCGCCACGCCTATTTCGTGCACTCCTATCACCTCAACGCCGCGAACGAGCCCGACGTGCTGGCGCGCGCCGATTACGGCGGGCCGGTCACGGCGGTCGTGGGCAAGGACACCGCGGTGGGCACGCAATTTCACCCCGAGAAGAGCCAGCGCTTTGGCCTCGCGCTGATCTCGAACTTCCTGAAGTGGAAGCCGTGATCCTGTTTCCTGCCATCGACCTGAAGAACGGCCAATGCGTGCGGCTCGAGCAGGGCGACATGGCGCGTGCGACCGTGTTCAACCTTGATCCGGCCGCGCAGGCCAAGCACTTTGCCGCGCAGGGCTTTGAATATCTGCATGTGGTCGATCTTGACGGCGCCTTTGCCGGCAAGCCCGTGAACGCGCTTGCTGTCGAGGGAATGCTCAAGGCCGTCACCGTGCCGGTGCAACTCGGCGGCGGTATCCGCGATCTCCGCACCGTTGAAGCCTGGCTCGACAAGGGCATTTCGCGCGTCATTATCGGCACGGCCGCGGTGCGTGACCCCGAGCTCGTCAAAAGCGCTGCAAAAAAATTCCCCGGCCGTGTCGCGGTCGGGCTCGACGCGCGCGACGGCAAGGTCGCGGTCGAAGGCTGGGCCGAAACCTCGCAAGTGACTGCGCTCGAGATCGCACAGCGTTTCGAGGATGCCGGTGTTGCCGCGATCATCTTCACCGATATCGCGCGCGATGGCCTCTTGAAGGGCCTCAATCTCGACGCGACGATCGCCCTCGCCGATCGCATCTCCATACCCGTTATTGCCTCCGGCGGGCTCGCCTCGATCGAGGACGTCAAGGCGATGCTGACGCTGCGAGCGAAGAAGCTCGAAGGCGCGATCGCGGGCCGTGCGCTCTATGACGGCCGACTCGATCCGTCGGCTGCGCTGGCGCTGATCCGCAACGCGCGCGCCGCGGCCTAGGAGAGACAAATGTTCAAGGTTCGCGTGATCCCCTGCCTCGACGTCAAGGATGGACGCGTGGTGAAGGGCGTCAACTTCGTCAACTTGCGCGACGCCGGCGATCCCGTGGAGGCGGCGATCGCCTACGACGCGGCTGGCGCCGACGAGCTCTGCTTCCTCGACATCACCGCGACCCATGAAAACCGCGGCATCATGCTCGACGTGGTCCGCCGCACGGCGGAAGCCTGCTTCATGCCGCTGACCGTCGGCGGCGGTGTCCGCACTATCGACGACATCCGGACGCTCCTGCGCTCCGGCGCCGACAAGGTGTCGATCAATTCGGCCGCGGTCGCGCGGCGCGAATTCGTGAAAGAGGCGGCCGAAAAATTCGGCGAGCAGTGCATCGTGGTTGCGATCGATGCCAAGCGCGTCGTACGCGCCGGCGGCTCGGACCGCTGGGAGATCTTTACCCATGGCGGTCGCAAGTCCGCCGGCATCGATGCCATCGAATACGCCCAGGAGGTGGTCTCGCTCGGCGCAGGCGAAATCCTTTTGACCTCGATGGACCGCGACGGCACCAGGCAGGGCTTTGACCTGCCGCTGACCCAGGCGATTGCCGACAGCGTTCCTGTGCCCGTCATCGCCTCCGGCGGCGTCGGCAATCTGGATCATCTGGTCGAAGGCATCCGGCAGGGACACGCGACCGCAGTGCTTGCCGCCTCGATCTTCCACTTCGGGGAATTTACCATTCGAGAAGCCAAGGATCACATGGTGCGCGCCGGCCTGCAGATGCGGCTCGATCCCTGACGACTCCTTGTCACAAAAGTGCTAAGTCCCCAACTACAGCATGATCCGAAAAAACGGGCACCGATTTTTCAAGAAAATCATGCTCAAAAAGGGGATGGTGCCCGCCGGGCGCCTGCTTGAGTTTTGTCGATGTCGCGTTTCACCATCCATGATCTGGCCGCCACGATCGATGCCCGCGCGGCGTCGGGAGGCGAGGCGTCCTATACGAAGAAGCTGCTCGACAAGGGCGCGGCGCATTGCGCCAGAAAGCTGGGCGAGGAGGCGGTCGAGACGGTGATCGCCGCGGTCGAGAACGACCGTGACCACCTGATCGCCGAGAGTGCCGACCTGCTTTACCACCTGCTCGTGCTGTTGAAGGCGAGCGGCGTCACGCTGGCCGATGTTGAAGCGAGACTGGCGCAGCGTACGTCAATGTCGGGGCTGGAAGAGAAGGCTTCGCGCAAGCCGGACTGACCGAGGATCATGCATGGATATCCGGGCACCAGATCAGCAATATAACCCTTATCGCATCTTCACCCGCGAGCAGTGGGCACGGCTGCGCGACGACACGCCGATGACGCTGGAGCCGGGCGAGTTCGATCGGCTGCGTTCGATGCACGACCACCTCGACTTGCAGGAAGTCGAAGACATTTATCTACCCTTGTCGCGCATGCTGTCGATCTATGTCGACGCCATGCAGCGGCTCTACTACGCGCAGCGTCAGTTCCTGGGGATACGCGACCGCAAGATGCCTTATATCGTCGGCGTCGCGGGCTCCGTCGCAGTCGGCAAATCCACCACCGCGCGCGTGCTGCAGGCGCTGCTTGCCCGCTGGTCGCCGCGGCCCAAGGTCGACCTGATCACGACCGACGGCTTCCTCTATCCGAATGCGGTGCTGGAGCGGCAAGGCCTGATGCAGAAAAAGGGCTTTCCGGAGAGCTACGATCTGCCGACGCTGCTCAACTTCCTCAGCGACATCAAGGCCGGCCGGCGCCGGGTGCGCGCGCCGGTCTATTCGCACTTGACCTACGATATCGTGCCGAACCAATGGGTCGAGATCGATCAGCCGGACATCCTGATCGTGGAAGGCGTCAACGTACTGCAGACCGGCCGGCTGCCACGCGACGGCACGGCGGTGCCGTTCGTGTCCGACTTCTTCGATTTCTCGGTCTATATCGACGCCGAGGAGCAGGTGTTGCGGCAATGGTACGTCAAGCGCTTCCTGGCGCTGCGCGACACCGCCTTCACCGATCCCAAATCCTACTTCCACCGCTACGCGCTGCTCTCCGATGACGAGGCGACCGCCACCGCGATCGCGATCTGGGAGCGCACCAACCTCGCCAATCTCGAGGACAACATCCTGCCGACCCGGCCTCGCGCGACGCTGATCCTGACCAAAGGCGCTGACCACGTGGTCGAGACGGTGGCGCTGCGAAGGCTGTAGCTTCGTCATTGCGAGCGAAGCGAAGCAATCCAAACTGCTTCCGCGGAAGGATTCTGGATTGCTTCGTCGCTACGCTCCTCGCAATGACGAGCGGAGAAAGCGGGCTACGCCGCCAGATGCCGCGACGCCGTCAGTCCCGCCAGCGCCTCCGCGAGCTTGTCGCGATCGAGCGGCTTGATCAGGAAGCCATCCATGCCGGCCTCGAAGCAGGCGTAGCGGTCTTCCACCAGCGTGTTGGCGGTGAGCGCGAGGATCGGCGTGCGCCGGCCCGCTTCGCCGGCCTCGCGGGCGCGGATGCGCTTGGCGGTCTCGATGCCGTCGAGACCGGGCATCTGCACGTCCATCAGGACGAGGTCATAGGGCGTGCCGGCGGATTTCGCCGCGAGCCAGGATTCCAGCGCCTCCGCGCCGTTGGTCGCGATCACAGCATGATGGCCGAGCCGGGAGAGCAGTGAGCGCATCAGGAGGGCATTGATCTCGTTGTCTTCCGCGACCAACACCGACAGCCCGGCCGTCCCCTTGTCCGCGGACGTCGCGGCCGTGCTCTCGGCTTCAACCGGCATGTCGCTGGCGAGATCGGGTGCTGCGACTTCGGGCGTGGCGACGAGACGCGCGGCGAGCGAGACGGCACGCAGCGGCTTCACAAGGTAGCCGGTGAAGGCCGAGGACAGCTTCAATTCCTGCCGCGTCGCCGGCGTGAGCATCACGATGCGGTGCGTGGCATGACGCCGCGCGGCTTCGCCGATCGCGGTGACCATCTCGGACCCGAATGCGCCGTCGACCAGCACCGCATGCCACGAACGCTCCGGCAGCAGCGCCAGCGCTACGTCACAGTCCGAAACCAGGCAGGTCTGGCAGTTCCAGCGCTGCAGCCGCCGCGCAATCAGCGAGGCTTCGATGCTTTGCTGCGCGACCAGCATGACCGGCTGTCCGGCGAGATCCGGCATCGCGACAGTCGGCCGCTCAGCGGCTTCGGCCGGGGGCAGCGGTATGGTCGCTTCGAAGGTCGAGCCGACACCGAGCTGGCTTTCCAGGGTAATGCGGCCGCCCATGCGTTTGACGATGCGCTCGGTGATGCTCAGGCCCAGCCCCGTGCCGCCATAGTTGCGGGCGATGCGCTCATCGGCCTGCTCGAACTCGCGGAAGATCTTCTCGCGCGCCTCGGGTGCGATGCCGATGCCGGTGTCGCGTATCAGGAAGCTGATGTCGTTCGGCCAGATGCCGGGCTCGACGATCAGCGCGACCCCGCCATGCGCGGTGAACTTGATGGCATTGCCGGCGAGGTTGAGCAGCACCTGCCGCAGCCGCGGCGCGTCGCCGATCACCTCCGAAGGCAGGCGCTCGTCGACATAGGCTGCGATTTCGAGCTTCTTCGCCTGCGCGCGCGGCGCCAGCAATTCGGTGACATCCTCGATCAGGGCGGTGAGCGCAAACGGTCGCTGCTCCAGATCGATCTTGCCGGCTTCGATCTTGGAATAATCGAGCAGTTCCTCGATCAGCGACAGCAGCGCGTCGCCGGAGGTTTTCACCGCTCTCGCATAGGTCGCCTGCTCCGGCGTCAACGCGGTGTCGAGCAGGAGCGAGCTCATGCCGATGATGCCGTTCAGCGGCGTGCGGATCTCGTGGGAAGCCATCGCCAGAAAGCGCGATTTGGCGCGGTTCGCGGCATCGGCCTGGTCGCGCGCTTCGGCCAGCGCGCGCTCGGTCTCGGTCCGGTCGGTGACGTCGCGGCCGACGCATTGCAGCTCGGCCGGCTGGCCGGCATCGGCGCGGACAAAGCCCTCGCGCCAGGCGATCCAGCGCGCACCCAACCGCGTCGCGATCTTCTGGTCGTGTATTCGCGTGCCGTTGGCTTCGAGCGCGCTGTCGCCCTGCTCCAGGATTTCGAACGAAAAGCGGCTGCCGATCAAGACCTCGCGCGGCCGCTCCGCCATCAAGCAGAAGGCGTCGTTGGCAAAGGTGATGCGGCCTTCCGCGTCGCGCATCACGATCAGGTCGCCCTGCGATTCGAACAGGCTGCGCGCGCGGCCCTCGGCTTCCTGCAGTTCCCAATTGCGATCGGCCAGCGCCTCGTTGTGGAGCGCGATCTTGCGCATCTTCCTGCGCAACAGGCGCAGCCGGACGCTGAGGGTCACACACCCAAGGCAGGCGATGGCGAACAGAAAGCTCGCGCCGATCGCAAACGCGTGGGGGTTGTAGCCGGAATGCTCGGACCGGCTGCCGAGAATGAAACCATAGGCGCCGCCGAAGGCGGCCGAGAAGATCGTGAAGGAACGGATCGTGCCGAACAGCAGCCGGTGGCGGCGGGCGAAGCGGCGCAAGCGCAGTTTGATCCGGAACGTCTGCCGCATCGCCGACACCTTGAGATTGCCATTCATGTAAGTGCGTCAGAGCGACGATGCGGTTGCGACCTTTGCAAAAAGTTTGAAGCTGTGACGCTTCGCCGGTTCCATGAGAACAGGGTTAGCGGAAGGTTAATGCGAGCGTCAGAGCGCCGCGTCAGCGAGGCGCGGGCGCTGGCCATGGGCGCCGACGATCAGCGCGGCCGCTTCGCGGTCCGAGAAGCGTTTCGAGCGCACGAAGATGCGGTAATCGGCCGGGCCGTTCTCATGCGAAAGATAGATGATCGGCGCGGCAGCGCCTCCGCGGTTCGAAATCGCAATGAATTGCGTCGCCGGCGTCGTCTCGCAGGCGCTGTCGTCGTCGGCGTCAGCGTCATCGACCACAGCGAAATCGGCGGCTGCTGCGTTGTCCGTCATCGCGACGCGGACGGTGGCAAGCCTCGGATCGTCGGTGAAGCTGACATGGAGGTCGGCGTGCCAGGGGGCCGAGGCGATCTCGACCGTCCCCGAATCGACCGCGATGCAGGGACGCGGAGACGGAAAAAATTCGACGCGGGCGAGGATCGCCGCAGCGATCAGGGGAACCGCCGAGACCAGAATCTTCAAACGCAACATGGAACGCCACTCGCTCAACCACACCCGCGAGGAAAGCGGGCTTTATGGTTGGCGGAGTGTAAAGAAAACTCGTTACCGCCTGGTTGACGTTTGTCCTTCACGCCGCCACGTGGCGAGCCTCTTCCGCGAGCGCGCGATAGGACAGCGCTTCGGCGAGATGCAGCCGGGCGATGTTGTCGGCGCCGTCGAGATCGGCGAGCGTGCGGGCGACGCGCAGCACGCGATGATAGCCGCGCGCGGAAAGGCGCATGGTCTCGGCGGCATCGCGCAGCAATTTCTGGCCCTGCGCGTCGGGCTTGGCGATGTCTTCCAGCAGCGCAGCCGGCGCTTCCGCGTTGGTGCGGACGTGAGGCAGGCCGGCCTCCGTGTAACGCTTGAGCTGGATGTCGCGCGCGGCCGCGACGCGGGCGGCGACTTCGGCGGAGCCTTCCGCAGGTGGCGGCAGGATCAGGTCGGCCGCGGTGACCGCGGGCACCTCGATGCGAAGATCGATCCGGTCCATCAGCGGACCGGAAATGCGCATCTGGTAGTCTGAGGTGCAGCGGTCGATCGGCGCGCGGCGGCAGGAATAGCCGGGCTCGAAGGCGTTGCCGCAGCGGCAGGGATTCATGGCGGCGACCAGCATGAAGCGCGCAGGGTAGGTGACGCGGTGGTTGGCGCGCGAGACCGCGACCTCGCCGTTCTCGAGCGGCTGGCGCAGCGAATCCAGCACGCGCGGATCGAACTCGGGCAATTCGTCGAGGAACAACACGCCATGATGGGCGAGCGAAATCTCGCCGGGCTTCGCGCGAATGCCTCCGCCGGTCAGCGCCGCCATGCTCGCCGAATGATGCGGACTACGGAATGGCCGCTGCGCGGTCAGCGCGCCGCCTTCGATCTCGCCGGCGACTGAAGCGATCATCGAAACTTCAAGAAGCTCCGACGGCGACAGCGGCGGCAGGATCGACGGCAGCCGCGCGGCGAGCATCGATTTGCCCGCACCAGGCGCGCCGATCATCAGCAGGTGATGTCCGCCGGCGGCGGCGATCTCGAGCGCGCGCTTGGCGCTCTCCTGGCCCTTGATGTCGCGAAGGTCGACCTGCGCGGCCGCCGCCTGCTGCACCTTCGCCTGTGGCCGCGACAAGACCTGCGTGCCCTTGAAGTGGTTGGCGATCTGGATCAGCGAATTGGCGGCGATGATCTGGATGTCGGGACTGGCCCAGGCCGCCTCGCCGCCGCAGGCAGCCGGACAGATCAGTCCCTCCTCGCGCGAATTGGCGCCGATCGCGGCCGGCAAGACGCCTGCGACCGGTGCGATCGAGCCATCCAGTCCAAGCTCGCCGAGCACGGTGAAGCCGCTCAGCGCATCCGTCGGGATCGCGCCGATGGCGGCCATCAACCCGAGCGCGATCGGCAGATCGTAGTGGCTGCCTTCCTTCGGGAGATCAGCCGGAGCGAGATTGACGGTGATTCGCCGCGCCGGCAGCGCGAGCCCCGAGGCGATCAGCGCCGAGCGCACCCGCTCGCGTGCCTCCGAGACCGCCTTGTCAGCCAGACCTACGACATGGAAAGCCGGCAAGCCCGGCGAGACCTGGACCTGCACATCCACCGAGCGGGCCTCGATCCCCTCGAATGCTACGGTCGAAACCCGCTGAACCATGCCGCCCCTCATTGCCGCCAGCGAGGGTAGCGGAACCAGGGAAAGGAAGCAAGAACATTAGGGGAACATCTTGTGTCCACTACGCTGCTTATGGGGTCTGGCTGCCCAATCGTCCACAGCGGCAGGTCGAGCCGGGGTGTGGCCGAAGGAACCCTCTCCATCAACAGGCGGATGCGCCGCTAGGGAGCCGATGGCGGCAGGTTGGGCGGTTTGTAGCCTGGCACCAACCTCATTCGCTCCTCAACCGACGGATCAATCGCGGCGCCGGGCTTCATGTGCCGGTGTCGTCCAGCGTGGATCATCCAGCGCGTTGCGAAATTCGCAGTCGGGTCCCTGAAGCGCTTCGGGATAAATTCGGCGATCCACCACCATCCCTTGAGGGACTCATTGGGTGGCCCTCCAGCATAGGGAGCCGCATAGCCGTCCGGCGTATTCTGTGCAGGGATCACGATCGCTTTCATGTCCTGATCGATGATCAACCCAGCGGCTTCGGCTTTTTCCGTCATCCATTTTAGTGCAATCACCGATAGCCCCGACTTGTCTTCCGGATATCCGCCGCCGACGTCGCAGTGAACGCCGGGAAACCAGATCTGCTCGACATCCGCTGGAATCGTGCCCCAGAGATTCTGCACGAAATAGGCCCGACGCTCATCGAGCGCGACGGCGTGGCGAACGATCTGCACGGAGGGATTGTTTTGCGTGTAAGGCAGGCTTTTCTGATCCCAGGCCCATCCGACCGAACTCACGGTGTCCCACAGGCCAAGGAAATAGATGGGGACGTCGCGCGAGAAGGTCTTCTTGAATCCGTCACTGACGGCTTTGTCGCTCTGCTTGGCGAACATGTCCCAGGCGAACGAGATGAGCTCATCATTGCCTTGCGTCAGCAGGCCAACTTTATGCACCATTGCTGCGACGGCGCGCGCCGTATAGGCGCCGCGACTGAATCCGAAGATAAAGATGCGGTCGCCCTCCCGATAGTAGCGCATCAGGAAGCGGTAGGCATCGCTGACGTGAGTTGAAAGAAACAACGCAGTTGCAAGATCGATCTGCTTGACCACCCAGCGCCTGACGCGGCCCCAAAAGGCCGCCGGCGTCATCGTGCCAATGCCCGGCTGATAATAGGAGAGCTGCCGTTCGGCATGTGTGCGCTCCAGCATGGCATAAAGCTTGACGACGTTGGTGTTGTCGGCCGCGTACTCATTGCTGGTACCGTCGAGGCAAAGAACGAGATTTCGCGCCATTGAATCGTTCTTTCCGAAATAATTTGGATTCAAATGCCGCAAAATACTACAGATGCAGCTAAAGATGTACAAGACATGGTGATACAACCGCGACCAAGGGCCGCGATCGCTAAAATAAGATCGAAATCTCGCGTCAATTGCGAGCGATCTAACTCAGCCTATCCCAACGAATCCGATGTAAACCCGAGCCAATACCGATGGATCGGTAGTGATGGGGTAGAAGATCGAAATGTTGGCCGCCAATCGTCGTAGAAGCGAGCGTCGCCTGTGCAGGAGCCTCGCCAAAATTCAGTTCGGGACCGGCTCGTTGCCGCGTGACTGCGTGATCACCGACATTTCGGATGGCGGCGTGAAAGTCGTCGCCGAGCATCTCGAGCCGCCGCCCGAATTCACCCTGATCTTCTCGACCGGAAACCCCCGCCAATGCCGCCTGGTCTGGCGGATCGGCTGTGAGTTCGGGGCCGAGTTCGTCGCCTGAAGGCGCAACACACGCCCACCTATCGCCGAATTCCTGCCTCGGAGCGGGCGCGGTTAACCCGAACTTAGGGTTAAGCTGCAACGATTTTTTGGCCAGTCGCGAGTTCCTGCAGGCCAAAGAGTACATGTACCGGTATCCGCCTAAACAAGGTCGCCTCGCGCGATTGGTTGTAGCCCTCCTTTCGTCCGCCACGCTGGCGGTCAGCCTCTGCGGCTGCCAGACCACCGCGTTGTCTGACGTCACCGGTTCCCTCGGCGACCAGCCCAAAGCAAGCCAGCCGGCGGATCCCCGGCGTGACGTCGAGGTTTATCGCGAGCGCTATCGCGCCAATCCCAAGGATCCTGCCATCGCCCTCGAATACGGCAAGGCGCTGCGGGCCACCGGCGAAAAGGATCAAGCGGTCGCCGTCCTCGAGCAAGCCGCGATCGCCAATCCCGGCAACAAGGCTCTGCTCGCCGGTTACGGGCGCGCGCTGGCGGATAACGGCAATTTCCAGCAGGCGTTCGACGTGCTGCGCAAGGCGCATTCGCCGGACGATCCGGATTGGCGCATCCTGTCGGCGCAGGGGGCGGTGCTCGATCAGATGGGCCGCTTCGAGGAAGCCCGGCAATATTACGCGAGCGCACTCAAGATCAGGCCGGACGAGCCGTCGGTGCTGTCCAATCTCGGTCTCTCCTACCTGCTCTCCAAGGATCTCGCAAAGGCAGAGGAGACCCTGCGCAAGGCCCACAGCGGTGATGACAAGGATCCACGCGTGCGGATGAATCTGGCGGTCGTGCTGTCGCTTGAAGGCAAGCAGGCCGAGGCCGAAGGCATCGTGAAAGCCGGTCTGCCGCCCGATGAAGCAACCGCCGAGGTCGCGGAGCTCAAGCGGCTGTTGACGAGGAAGGAAGCGTCATCCGACCGGAGCGATGGCCACGCGTCGGCCAGGGTCCATTCCAACTAGGATGTGACGGTAGCGGCGCGCGCCGGTCACGCAGCCGTCAGCCGCCTTTGGCGGTCGCCTTTCGCGTGAACTTGCTTGCGACCTGCCGCAACGGGGCCAGCAGCGAACCCCTCGGCCTTTTCATCTCAGCGTGGCCGGTCAGCTTGCGTGCCATGTCCAGGAACATCTGGCTCGTGCGGTGGTTCGCCGAAAGCTCGGCGATCATCTGCCCGTTGTTGGCGGCGGTGCCGAACAGGCGCGAGTCGAAGGGAATGACCGCGACAGGCAGGCTCTCGAGTGTCTTGGCAAAGCTGCGCCGGTCGATCTCCGGCCGCTTCGGCATGCCGACCTGGTTGAGGCAGAACAGCGGGGCCTGATCGTTGGGCCGCGACGCCTTCAGTACGCTCAGCATGTTCTTGGCATTGCGCAGGTTCGCGAGGTCGGGCTCGGCGACGATCAGGATATCATCGGCGCCTTCGAGTGCGCGTCTCGTCCATGCTGACCATTGATGCGGAATGTCCAATATGATGCAGGGCGTCGTCAGCCTCAGCGTATCGAAAATGGCATCGAATGCGTTGGCGCCGAAATCATAGACCTGCTCCAGCGTCGCCGGCGCAGCCAGGAGGCTGAGGTGATCGGTGCACTTCGAAAGCAGGCGGTCGAGGAACGCGCTGTCGGGCCGCTCCGGCTGAAACACCGCGTTGGCAATGCTCTGCACCGGGTCCTGATTGTAATCGAGGCCGGCGGTGCCGAAAGCAAGGTCGAGATCGATCACCACCGAATCCAGCTTGAGATTGCGTGCGACCGCCCAGGCCACGTTGTGCGCGACGGTGGAGGCGCCGGCGCCGCCTTTTGCCCCAACCACGGCGATGACCCGGCCAACGGTGACGGCCTCGGACGCCGAGAACAGGCTGCAGATCGAACGCACGACATCGAGAGGATCGACCGGTGCGACGACATAATCGTTGACGCCGCGGCGTACCAGCTCGCGATAGGGCACCTGATCCTTTTCGCTGCCGATGACGATGACGCGAGTTCCGGGATCGCATACGGTGGCGAGCTCATCGAGGGAAGCCAGCAGGTCACTTTCGCCGCCGCTCTCCAGCACGATCACGTTCGGCGTGGGCGCGTTGTGATAGGCTTCGAGGGCGGCAGCCATGCCGCCCGTCTTGACCGTCATATGGGCTTTGCCGAGCCGCCGGTCTTCTCCCGCCGATCGCACGGCTGACGCGGTTTGCTCGCTTTCGCAGAACGCCTGCACCGAGATGCGTGGCGCCGCCGCGATATAGTCGTTCGCCAAAGGCGGCGGAGGCGGCGGTAGAGTGTCTGACGCTTCTTCGATTTTTTTGTTGGAGTCGCGCATCACTTGCCTGTGTCGCTGAGCTTGGCCTTGTCGGTTTCGGGGTAGACGGTCGTGGTCGACTCACCCTTGCGATATTTCTCGAAGCCCTCGGTGCGCCGAGCCGTGTAGGCCGGCGTCTCCGAGCGCGGCTGCACCAGGTCGGACGGGTTGTCGACCATCGCCGCCAGGTTGCGCTGGGTCGCGCAGCCGAAATTGTAGTAGGGCTTGTTTTCGCTGTAGCTGGGGTTCGAAAGCGACGGACCGAGATCCTCCGGCCACAGGCCGCAGGGCCCGGCTGTTGCCGCGATCCTGGTGTAGTTCAGCTTGATCGGCGCCAGCGCCTGCACGTCGATGGGGTGATAATGCTGCAGCACGACGCCGTTTGACGGCACGCCGCCCGCCATCAGGACCGCGCGAACTTCGCCGAAGGTCGCCGCTGCGGCCCGGGCGTTCGGCGTATCGACCGGCACGTCGACGATGACGGCCCCGGTGCCCTCGCGCACCCAGGTGCGCGCCAGTCCCATCACATCACTGCGTTGCGAGGCGCTCAGTCCAGCGCGGCCATGACCGACAAAGACGACGAGCGACTGGTTGGCTTCCGTGATCGCGATCGGGTGCCGCAGCCGATAGTCGTCGGGTACACCGCCGGTGATGATGGCATCGGGGGCTTGGCTGCAGGCGCCGAGCGCAACTGCAAGGCCAATCAGCGCGCCCGGGAGGCGCAGCCTGGGAGGGCGCCCGTTCGATAATCCGTTGGTCATCGCTCTCGTTCCTCGTCGCGCCGTCTCAGTCAATGAAGAAACCAAAATTGGTCTGGCTGCCGGTCACCGGATCCATATGCGCGGCGATGCCGTAGATCCGGTTCATGCGGGCGAGCAGGCTCGACTGCGAGTCGGACGCCGGTGCGAAGCCGTCGTCGGGCCGCGACAGGTCCTTCTCGGGGACCGCGCGGACCACATAGGGCGTCACCAACACCATCAGCTCGGTTTCGTTGTTGACGAAATCCTGGCTGCGAAACAGCTGGCCCAGGATCGGAATCGAATCGATGCCGGGCATGCCGTTGATGGCCTGCTTGGTCTGCTGCTGGATCAGGCCGGCCATGGCCATCGAGCCGCCGGAGGGAATCTCCAGCGTGGTCTCGGCGCGACGGGTCCGGATCGACGGGATGGTGATGGAATTCGTCCCGCTACCGCTCAGCGCCTGCGACAGGGTAATCGAATTTTCGTTGGACAATTCCGAAACTTCGGTCATCACCCGCAGGCTGATGCGTCCTTCGCTCAGCACGACCGGCGTGAAGTTCAGCGAGATGCCGAACTTCTTGTAGGTGATCTGGGTGGTGCAGACATGCGTGACCGGATCGCAGGAATAGCCGGCCGGGATCGGAAACTCGCCGCCGGCGATGAAGGTCGCCGACTCGCCGGAGATGGCGGTCAGGTTGGGTTCGGCGAGAGTGCGGATCACCCCGGCGCTCTCCATAGCGCGCAGGGTCGCGCTCACCGTGGGCAATCCCTTGAGCAGGCCGGCCGCCTGCAGGCCGTTGGTGGAGACGAGCGGGGCGCCGAGCGCGGTGAACGGATTGGAGTTGTTGAAGTTCACGACCGCGGTGCCGTAGTTCATGCTGGCGCTGAGATCGATGCCCATCTGCTTGATGATGTCGCGGCGCACTTCCGCGACGTGCACCTTCAGCATGACCTGGTCGCGGCCCTTGACGACGATGCTGTTCACCACCTTGTCGGCGCCGCCTACCAGGCGCGCGGCGATGTCGCCCGCCTGCTGCGCTTCGATCGGGCTCGACACCGAGCCGGTCAGCATCACACCTTCCCCGACGCCCTCGATCTGGACGCCGGGCAGCGTTTGATGCAGCGCGGCGCGAATGCCGTTGAGGTCGCGCTTGACCGCGATGTCGTAGCTTGCGACCTGCTGCCCATCGGCGTCGAAGAACACGACGTTGGTCTGGCCCACGGCCGCTCCGATGATGTAGGCGCGCTGTGACGAACGGATCACGGCGTTCGCGATCTTGGGGTCTGCGACCAGCACGTCCTTCACGTCGCGCGGCAGGTCGACCACGACCGATTTGCCGACGCCGAGCGGAAGGAAGCGGGTGCGGACGGGGATGCTCGAGGTAACCTTCGGCGCGGGCGGTGTAGCCGTGGCGACAAAGGGCGCCTCCGTTGCCGGAGATTGCGAACCTGTCGGCGCGGGCGCTGCGCTCGTGGTGGCGGGCGGCGCGGGATGCGGCTCGTCAGCGGCCCATGACGAGCCAAGGTGCAGGGCGAGCACCACCACCGCCGAAAGGGTCAGCGCGCGGGTGATGGATTTGTTCGGCTCGTTCGCCCTGATTTTCATAGCGGTACCTTCGGTCACTTCTGTGCCGTTGCGCGGCTGGCAACGCCGTAGCGCACGACGTTGACGTTGATGTTCGTGGGAGCCTGACCTTCGACAGGGGAGTCGACTGCCTTGGCGTCGGCGATGCTGCGCAGTGCCAGCGAGATGGTGCCGGCCTGGCGCGCCACCGCCAGGATCGCGACCTGCTCGGGCTTCAGTTCGAGGGTTGCGGTCTTGCCGATCACCGCGTTCTGGCCGTCCTTTTCCTTCGGCGCCTGATCGATCGCGAGCACGCGGATGCCCGACAGGATGACCTGCGCGAGGACGACATCGGGCTGATTGGGGTGCTCCGCATTCTTCTCGCGCCGGGTCAGCACGACGTCGACGCGATCGTTCGGCAGGATGAATCCGCCGGCGCCGCTCTCAGGCGAGATTTCGGTGGAGACGGCGCGCATGCCGCTCGGCAGGATCGCGGCCATGAAGCCCGAGCCCTCGGCCTTCACCAGCTTCTGCTCGCGGATCGGCTCACCGGCCAGGATCGGCGTGCGCGCGATCGAGCCGGCGATCTGGTTGACAGCGTCAGGACGCGAAGCGCGCGTGATGAAGGTGCTGCTTGCCAGGCCCTTCGGCCAGGTCTGCCACTCCAGATCCTCGGGCCGGGTCGTCTGGCCAAGACCGATGTCGGATTTGGCGACGAGGACGTCGACGGTTTGCACCTGCGCGACCGGCTGGACCGGCGCGGTGGGCCTGCTGTTGATCCCGCTCGCGAGGTAGGCAGCCAAGCCGCCTGCGCCTAGCGCAATGATCAGGACGACAATCCGGGCGGTATACATACGCTTTACTATCTGCTCTGGCCCGAAGGCACGTTGGGTTCCCTTCCCAATGAGCAGGACTAAGCAGCAAAGGTATAAGCGGACTTGAGGTCCGCCCCCGAGGGGACGGCGGAATTAAGGCATCGATCCTCATAGTGAACGGGACGTTATCGCCGCTCGCGCGAATCTCCGTATCTTGCCCGATTGACAGCGGCAGCCGCCGACGCTCCTCGGGCCCTCGTGACGTGCAGTGGCCGCAACAGGCGGAAGCACGGTTGTAGGGAAGATCGGCGGCCTACCTCCGCCTGGCCTCGATCGCGTCCCAGATCCTGGCGGCGATGTCCGGCCCGCCGAGACGGGCGACGGCGCGGATGCCGGTCGGCGAGGTCACGTTGATCTCGGTGAGATAGTCGTCGATCACGTCGATGCCGACAAACAGCAGCCCGCGCTTCTTCAGTTCGGGGCCGAGGGTTGTGCAGATCTCCTGCTCGCGCGGCGTCAGCTCGGTCGCCTTTGCGGCACCGCCCCGCACCATGTTGGAGCGGAGGTCATCCGCTGCCGGCACGCGATTCACGGCCCCGGCGAACTCGCCGTCGACCAGGATGATGCGCTTGTCGCCGCGTTTGACCTCGGGGAGGAAGCGCTGGATCACCCAGGGCTCCTTGAAGGTCACCGAGAACATGTCGAACAGCGAGCCGAAATTCATGTCCTGCGGCATGATGCGGAACACCGCGGCGCCGCCAAAGCCGTGCAACGGCTTCATGACCACCGCGCCATGGGCGTCGCGGAAGGCATTGATCTCGGCGAGATCGCGCGAGATCAGCGTTGGTGGCATGAGCTTTGGGAAGTCCATCACGAACAGCTTTTCCGGCGCATTGCGCACGCTGGTCGGGTCGTTCACGACCAAGGTCTTTGGATGAATGCGCTCGAGGAAATGCGTCGAGGTGATGTAGGCGAGGTCGAACGGCGGATCCTGGCGCAACAGCACTACGTCGAAAGAAGCCAGCGGCTCGCGTCGGGGCTCGCCGAGGGTGAAGTGATTGCCGGGCTCATCGCGCACGGTCAGGAGTTGGATCGGCGCGAACAGCTCGCTTCCGAACAGCGAAAGTTTGTCCGGGGTGTAATAGGACAGCCCGTGGCCGCGCTTCTGCGCCTCCAGGAGCAGCGCAAAGGTGGAATCGCCGCTGACATTGATGCGCGCGATGGGGTCCATCTGGACGGCAACGTTCAGTTTCATGGAAAGGCTCGAATCTCTGGCGTGAAAGGTTTGGGAGGGGAGCGTCAAGGGCTGGCGTCGAAGGCTGCTAACAGATGGAGCGGCAGGCGCCACGGCGCAATCAGGATTGCGTCAAAACGCAGCTCGAATTCGGCATATTGGGGGTGCGCGGCGAGCCAGGCCTCGGCAGCATTGATGATGCGCGCCTGCTGCTGCGGCGTGACGGCGAAGGCGGCTTCATCCAGCGTTGCGCGGGCCTTGACCTCGACAAAGGCAATCAGGTTGCGCCGCCTGGCGACCAGGTCGATCTCGCCATGCGGTGTGCGGAAGCGCTTGGCAAGGATGCGATAGCCCTTGGCCATCAGGTAAGCGGCGGCGCGACCTTCCGCGGATAGCCCCGTCCGGAAGGCGGCGACGCGCTCGGGCGAGGCTTCTTTCTTGGGCGCGGTGCGCTCAGTCTTCGCCATGGCCGCCCTTGAGCTGCTTGGCCAATTCCAGCGCACGGGCATAGACCTCGCGACGCGGCCGGCCTGACAGCTCGACCGCATGTGCCACCGCGTCTTTTACGCTGTGATCAGCAAGTTGGATGCGCAAGAGGTTGTCCAATGCGTCTGCGGTCAGCACCTGCGCGTCTGCCGCGGGCGGGCCGATAACCAGAACGAATTCGCCGCGCGTTTCGAGCTGATCCGCGCTGGCGGCGAGCTCGGTAACGGTCGCGCGAGAAACCTCCTCGTGCAGCTTGGTCAGCTCGCGGCAGATCGCGGCCTGTCGTGCGCCCATGGGACTGGCGAGATCGGGACCAGCCAGATCGCGCAGCGTGTCCCGCACCCGATTGCCGGATTCGAACACCACCAGCGTCGCCTCAATTCGGGCTAGCTCCGCGATCCGTGCGCGACGTGCGGTCTCTTTCGCGGGCAAAAAGCCTTCGAAAAAGAACCGGTCGGTCGGCAGGGCCGCGACCGAAAGCGCTGATAACACCGATGAGGGACCCGGCAGCACATGAACCGCGCGCCCGGCGGCTGAGGCTTCGCGCACCAACTTGTAGCCGGGGTCGGAGATCAGCGGCGTGCCCGCATCCGAGACCAGTGCGATCGACGCGCCCCGCGCCAGCCGCTCCAGGATTTTGGGCCGCGCGGCCGCGGCGTTGTGCTCATGATAGGGGGTGAGTTCCACGGCGATGCCGTAACGCTCGGCCAGCCGCCGCGTAATGCGGGTATCCTCGCAAGCGATCAGGTCGACGCCGGCTAGCGTCTCCAGCGCCCGCAGGGTGATGTCGCCGAGATTGCCGATGGGGGTCGCGACAAGATGAAGCCCGGCAGCCGCCTTCGGTGCGGCTAAAACATGGCCGCCGACCGTGAAGCCGCGGGAAGTGGGTTCCGTCCGGCCTTCGGTATTTATCGGGGCTGTTTTTACGCGCATAATGCCTAACTTAGAGCGCAGATAGCCCCGACGCCACCATTGCGGGGTCAACTCAGGGTGGTCGTGAAGGGTTGGAAAGCGGCAGGCAAGCCGCGGGAACGGGCCATCGGCGGGGCCATAATCCTTTTGTTTTGGTTAACTATTCGTCGACAATATGCCTAATCCACCCTCCATTCTTTCTCCGGGAGGGAGACCCGGCCCGCTGCGGGCGGGCAGGAAAGAGATGCAATGGTGGGGCCGCATAAACCCAAGTCTGAACCGACGGGTCCGCAACAACTGAAGGCGACCCGGCGGACTGCGATCGGTCTTTTGCTCGGCGCGCCCCTGCTCTCGGCCTGCGCGGGCGTTCAGCAAAGCCTCAGCCAGTTCTCCAGCCCGTTCTCGGGCTCGGGCACGCCGTCGGCGCCGGCCGGGCCCGCCGAGCAGCCGGTCGCAATTGGCAACGGCCAGGTCAAGGTCGGGCTGATCCTGCCCCTGTCCGCTTCGGGCAATGCCGGCGTTGCGGCGCAATCGATGAAGAACGCCGCCGAGATGGCGCTCGCCGAATTCCAGAACCCCAACATCCAGCTTCTGGTCAAGGATGACGGCGGCAATCCGCAGGGCGCCCAAGGGGGCGCGCAGCAGGCAGTCGACGAGGGCGCGGAGATCATCCTCGGACCGCTGTTTGCCCTGTCGGTCCCTGCGGTAGCGCAGGTCGCACGCACGCGCGGCATCTCGGTGATTGCATTCTCCACCGATTCATCCGTTGCAAACCGCGGCGTCTATCTCTTGAGCTTTCTCCCCGAATCCGACGTCAACCGCATCGTCGAATATTCGGTGAGCATCGGCAAGAAATCCTTTGCCGCGATGGTGCCGGACAACGCCTATGGCAATGTCGTGGAGGTCGCCTTCAAGAACGCAGCGAGTCGCCGCGGCGGCCGTGTCGTCGCGTTCGCGAAATATGGCGCCGATCGCGCCACGCCGGCGCGCAACGTGGCGCAGCAGCTTGGCCAGGCCGACGCGCTCCTGCTTGCCGATGATGGCGATTCCGTCGTGGCAACCGCCGACGCCCTGACGGCTGCCGGCGCCAACCTGCGCAACATCCAATTGCTCGGCACCGGGTTGTGGGACAATCCGCGCGTGTTCGGCAGCCCCAACCTGCAGGGCGGCCTTTATGCGGCGCCGGACCCCGCGGGCTTCCGCGCCTTCTCCGGCCGCTACCGCACGCGCTATGGCGGGGAGCCGGTGCGAACCGCGACGCTCGCCTATGACGCGGTTGCGCTGGTTGCAGCTCTTGCACGAACGCAAGGCGCGCAGCGCTTCTCGCCCGACGTGCTGACCAGCCCGTCCGGCTTTGCCGGTATCGACGGGCTGTTCCGCTTCCGCCAGGACGGCACCAATGAACGCGGCCTTGCGGTCATGCGCGTCGGCGGCAGCGCCGGCATTCCGGTTGCGGGCTCGCCGAAGAGCTTTGGCGCATAGCCGTTTTCGCGGGGACGACGAAGCCGATCACGCCGCGAGATCGGCAACGACCGCGTCGAGCACGGGGAATCCTGCCTGTGTGACACGCAAGCGTCCGTCGGCATCGACGGTGATCGCACCCTCCTCGCGCAACAGGGCGATGCGGCGCTCGTCAAGCGCGCGGCCCGATAGCGCCGCGTAACGCTTGGGATCGATGCCTTCGGCGAGCCGCAAGCCCATCAGCAGAAATTCATCGGCGCGCTCTTCGCGGTTGAGCACGTCGTCGGTGATGACGCCGTGGCCGTTGGCCTCGACCCGCATCAGCCAGGCTTCGGGGCGTTTTTCCGTCGCGGTCGCGTGCCGGCTTTCTTCGATATCGAGACGGCCATGTGCGCCCGGCCCGATGCCGGCATATTCCTCGCCGCGCCAGTAGACGAGATTGTGCCGGCACTCCGCGCCCTTGCGCGCATGATTGGAGATCTCGTAGGCCGGCAGGCCGTGCTTGGCGCAGATGTCCTGCGTGACGTCGTAGAGCGCGCGAGCGGTGATCTCGTCCGGCGTTTTCAGCTTGCCGGCCGCGTGCAGACCGAAGAACGGCGTACCTTGCTCGATCGTGAGTTGATAGAGCGACAGATGCTCGGCCGCCTCCTTGATCGCGAGTGCCAGTTCATCCGCCCAGTCCTTCGGTGTCTGATTGGGGCGCGCGTAGATCAGGTCGAAGGAGTAACGATCGAAGGATTTGCGCGCGATCGCGACCGCATCGAGCGCCTCGCGTACCGAATGCAGGCGTCCCAATTCCTTCAGAGATGAATCATCCAACGCCTGCACGCCGAGCGAAACCCGATTGACGCCGGCGGCGCGATAGCCGGCAAAGCGGGTGGCCTCGACGCTGGTCGGATTGGCTTCCAGCGTCACCTCCACATCGTCAGCGATTCGCCAATGCCTGCCGATCGAATCCAGAACTGCGCGGACGGTCTCGGGGCGCATCAAAGACGGCGTGCCGCCGCCGAGGAAGATCGACGAGACCTCGCGCGGCCCCGTTCGCTCGGCCGTGGTCTCGATCTCGCGCGCAAAGGCCTTGGCGAATCGATCCTCATCGATTGCAGCGTGGCGAACATGGCTGTTGAAGTCGCAATACGGGCATTTCGACAGGCAGAACGGCCAGTGCACATAGACGCCGAAGGCCTCTCGCTTAGCGCCGGTCAAGACAGATCTCCGCCAGTTTGACGAAGGCGCGGGCGCGGTGCGAGAGACCGAGACCCAGCGGCGGCATGCCGTGCTTCTCGATGCTCGTCATCTCGCCAAAGGTGCGCGCGTGCCCGTCGGGCTGGAACATCGGATCGTAGCCGAAGCCGGCCGCGCCGCGCGGCGGCCAGACCAGCGTGCCATCGGCGCGCGCCTCGACTTCTTCCAGATGATCGTCGGGCCAGGCGACGCAGAGCGCGGACACGAAATGCGCCGCCCGCTTGTCCGGCGCGGTCGCCCCCCGCTCCTGCAATAGCCGCTCGACCCGCGCCATCGCTGCGTTGAAATCCTTGTTCGGCCCGGCCCAGCGCGCCGAATAAATCCCTGGTGCCCCATCGAGCGCATCGACTACAAGGCCGGAATCATCGGCAAACGCCGGCAGCTTCGCGGCCTTTGCGGCGGCGACGGCCTTGATCCGCGCGTTCGCGACAAATGTTGTGCCGACCTCGTCAGGTTCATCGAGTCCAAGTTCGCCGGCAGAGACCGCCTCGATGCCATGGGGCGCGAGCAGCTCGCGCATCTCGGCAAGCTTGCCGGAATTGTGTGTCGCAATGACGAGCCTGCCTTTGATCCGGCGATGCATGGTTTAGCTGACCGCAAGCTTTTGCAGATCGACCAGACGCGACACGCCCTTCTTCGCCAGCGCCATCAACGCCAGGAACTCGTCCTGGGTGAATGGCGTCTTCTCGGCCGTGCCCTGCACCTCGACGATGCGGCCATCCCCGGTCATGACGAAATTGGCATCGGTCTCGGCTTCCGAGTCCTCGGCATAGTCGAGGTCGAGGACCGCCATGCCCTGATAGATGCCGCAGGAGACGGCAGCGACATTGTCGCGCAGCACATTGGTCTTGATCATGTTGCGCGTCTTCATCCAGTTGAGGCAGTCGGCGAGCGCGACCCAGGCGCCGGTGATCGAGGCGGTGCGCGTGCCGCCATCGGCCTGCAGAACGTCGCAGTCGACCGTGATCTGGCGCTCGCCGAGCGCTTCGAGATCGATGGTGGCGCGGAGCGAACGGCCGATCAGGCGCTGGATCTCGACGGTGCGGCCGCCCTGCTTGCCGGCGGAGGCCTCGCGGCGGGTGCGTTCCAGCGTGGCGCGCGGCAGCATGCCGTATTCGGCCGTGACCCAGCCGCGCCCCTGCCCCTTCAGCCAGGGCGGCAACCGCTCCTCCAGCGTGGCCGTCACCAGCACATGGGTATCGCCGAATTTCACCAGGCAGGAGCCCTCGGCATATTTGACCACCCCGCGCTCCAGCGACACGGCGCGCAGCTCATCGGGGGCACGGCGGCTTGGCCGCATGGAAAATCCTCCAGCAAATCCGGCAAATCTCTCGTTCGCGGGAGCTTGTAGGAGCGCAAATCGGGCGCGGCAAGGCCCTTAACCCTGCTTTTGGGTCCGGCAAACGGAGCTTGTCACGGGCTTTTCGGATAGACAAATTAGTGGTGCGCAAAGGAGCATCCCTTGGCCCACCACGATCCGATCAGCCTGATCACGCCGTCCGCCGGGCTTGCCCAGCTCAACGAGCGGTCGCGCGATATTTTCCGGCAAATCGTCGAAAGCTATCTCGCAACCGGCGAGCCGGTCGGGTCACGAAATATTTCACGGCTGATCGCGGTTCCGCTGTCCCCGGCGTCGGTGCGCAATGTGATGGCCGATCTGGAGCAGCTTGGCCTGATCTATGCGCCACACACCTCGGCCGGCCGGCTGCCGACAGAGCTCGGCTTGCGCTTTTTTGTCGACGCCTTGATGCGGATCGGCGACCTCACCGAGGCGGAGCGGCAGTCGATTCAGAGCCAGCTCGCCGCCGTCGGCCGGGCGCAAACGGTCGAAGCGGCGCTGGACGAAGCCTTGACCCGGCTCTCGGGCCTGACCCGCGCGGCCGCAGTGGTCTTGACCCCCAAATCCAATTCTCGGCTGAAGCACATCGAGTTCGTGCGGCTGGAGCCGGAGAGGGCGCTGGTGGTGCTGGTCGGCGAGGATGGCCAGGTCGAGAATCGCGTGCTGACGTTGCCGCTCGGCGTACCCTCCTCCGCGCTGACCGAAGCCGGCAATTTCCTCAATGCGCGAATCCGCGGCCGGACGCTGGCGGAAGTGCGGCTCGAGCTCGAGACGGCGCTCGCGCAGGATCGCGCCGAGATCGACCAGCTTACCCAGAAAATCATCGCGGCCGGTATTGCGAGCTGGTCCGGCGGTGAGAAGGAGGCCCGCCAGCTCATCGTGCGCGGTCACGCCAATCTGCTCGAGGACCTGCACGCGCTCGAGGATCTCGAGCGGGTGAAATCGCTATTCGATGATCTCGAGACCAAGCGCGGCGTCATCGACCTGCTCGGCCGCGCCGAGCGCGCTGAAGGCGTGCGCATTTTCATTGGTTCCGAGAACAAACTCTTCTCGCTGTCCGGCTCCTCCACCATTGTGGCGCCCTATAGCGATGCCGCGGGGCGGATCGTCGGCGTCCTCGGCGTGATCGGGCCGACCCGGCTCAATTATGCACGGGTGATTCCAACCGTGGACTATGCCGCGCGTATCATCAGCCGGCTTCTGGGCGGCTGATCGCGACCAATCTAAGCGGATTCCCGGCGATCACGAGCGCTTGATTTTCGCCGGCCAAAGCACGATATGGCGGCCAACATCTCCTGTCATTCGTTCCAGCGCGAGTTTTCGAGAAGGCAAGCCATGACTGATCCCGACCTGCAGAAGAAAGATCCGGCGGACCCGGCGCAGGCCAGCGAGCCCGTGGTTTCAAAACCCTACATCATGCCCGACGATCCCGAGCCCGGATCGGTTGAGATGCTGGCGAAGGAAGTCGCCGACGCGCGTGACAAGATGTTGCGTACGCTGGCCGACATGGAGAACCTGCGCCAGCGCACCCGCCGCGAGGTCGCCGATGCCAAGACCTACGGCATCACCGGCTTTGCGCGCGACGTGCTCGAGATTGCAGACAATCTGCAGCGCGCGCTCGATGCAGTCCCCTCCGAGGCCCGCGCAGCGGCCGACCCCGGGCTGAAGGCGCTGATCGAGGGCGTCGAGCTCACGGAGCGCTCGTTGCTCAACGCGCTGGAAAAGAACGGCGTGAAGAAGTTCGATCCGTCCGGTGAGAAGTTCGATCCGAACTTTCAGCAGGCGATGTACGAGGTCCCCGATCCGTCGGTGCCGTCGGGCACCGTGGTCCAGGTCGTACAGGCCGGTTACATGATCGGCGAGCGCGTGCTGCGTCCGGCACTGGTTGGTGTCTCGAAAGGCGGCGCCAAGGCGGCGCCCGCGGCCGCCAACGGCAACGAGCCCAACAACGCGGCTTGACTGGCGCTGTTGCCGGCGCACGGCCTCGTCCGCCTGCGCGAACTTGGAAATCAGCCGCGCGGCTGGATTCCGTCGCGCACCGCGCGGAAGCGCGGGAAGGCCTCCGACCATTTGTCGCGCGGGGAGCTACCGATGATGCGCAGCATGTTCGGCCCGCCGAAGATCAGCCATTGCACCACCGTCACTGCCGTATTGTCCTTGCCACTCGTGGCATCGAGCCGGGTTTCGTAAGCCTGCTGGCCGTCGACCCGGATCGGTTCCGACATGGTCATCTTCCAGTCGCGTACCCCCGGGATATCGGTTGCCGATTCCTGCGCGAACCTCGCCCGGTCGCCCGGCTCCGGCGGTGTGGCGCCGACGATGCCGATCACCATGAACGGAGCCGGCTCGAAACCGGTGGTCTCGTCGCCGTCCGCGAGCACCAGGGCAGCGCCGGGCGCCAGCGTGCGGACATTCTTGAAATTGGCGAACTCGGTCAGCTTGAACGGCATCATCGAGAGCTGTTCCTGGACCGGCACCTCCTTGCGAACGGCGGCGGAGGCAAACATCTGGCGAACCGCGTCGTCGGAATAGATCTTGGCGGCGTTCTCGGGAATCTGCACGGCGACATAGCCGGAGAAAGTGCCGCCCGACAGCATCATCGAATAGCGCTTCACGGTGGTCGCACCGTCCTTGGCGGTTTCGACGGTGTAGTAGGCAGGGCCGGCCGCCGTATCGATCGTTTGCGGCCTGATGCCGGTCGGGCCCACCGCGTCGGGCTTGGAGAAGGCGGTCTTGACCTCGTTGAAGGCGTCGGCCGGAAGCTCCGTGACCAGAACCTTGACGGAATGATCGTCCGATTCGAACCCGGAGAAGGTCTTGGCGCGGGAGAGGCCGACCAGAGGCGTCAATCCCACCCGGACCCCCGTCGGATAGGTGACGTCAGCGGCAAACGCTGGCTGTGTCGCCAAAAGAAGCAACGCAGCCACGGTCAGGTGTCGAAGACGCTTCATGAAGGGCCTTTTTGGTTTGGCAATGAGGCGATCAGATGATCGGCCGGCGCGGTCTCGCCAGTGTCAAGGACCGTCGGAGTCGGGAGGCTTTTAGCGGTTTTGACCGCGGGGCAACAGGGCAGAGCGCCGCACCCGAGGTCCGGGTCGGCGCCTTGCCCGTAGATTAACGGTCGCATTGACGGGGCGGAGTCGAGACCGACAGAACGGATATTATCTTTCAACGGCGCGGGTTTTCGGGCCTTAACGTTGCGGTCCGGTCCTTGCGGGCCGGGGTCACCCTCCTATATGAGGCTCACCGTCGCAATATCGCGAGTATTTGATCTGAAGGGGGTACGGACCGGGCGCCGTCAGGGTCCAGCCGACCTGCCGCAAACGGAAGGATATAGAGACCATGGGAAAGGTCATTGGGATCGATCTCGGCACCACGAATTCGTGCGTCGCCGTAATGGATGGCAAGAACGCCAAAGTCATCGAGAACTCCGAGGGCATGCGGACGACGCCGTCGATTGTCGCCTTCAGCGATGATGGCGAACGCCTGGTCGGCCAGCCTGCGAAGCGTCAGGCGGTGACCAATCCCGAGCGTACCTTCTTTGCGGTGAAGCGCCTGATCGGCCGCCGCTATGACGACCCGATGGTCGAGAAGGACAAGAAGCTCGTCCCCTACAAGATCGTGAAGGCCTCCAACGGCGACGCCTGGGTCGAGGCCGACGGCAAAACCTATTCGCCCTCGCAGGTCTCCGCCTTCATCCTGCAGAAGATGAAGGAGACCGCGGAAGCGCATCTCGGCCAGAAGGTCGACCAGGCCGTCATCACCGTCCCCGCCTACTTCAACGACGCCCAGCGCCAGGCCACCAAGGACGCCGGCAAGATCGCCGGCCTCGAGGTACTGCGCATCATCAACGAGCCGACGGCGGCCGCGCTTGCCTATGGCCTCGACAAGTCGAAATCCGGCACTATCGCCGTGTACGACCTCGGCGGCGGCACGTTCGATATTTCGATTCTCGAGATCGGCGATGGCGTGTTCGAGGTGAAGTCGACCAATGGCGACACGTTCCTGGGCGGCGAAGACTTCGACATGCGCCTGGTCGGCTATCTTGCCGATGAGTTCCAGAAGGAACAGGGTATCAACCTGCGCAACGACAAGCTCGCCTTGCAGCGCCTGAAGGAGGCCGCTGAAAAAGCCAAGATCGAGCTGTCCTCGACCACGCAGACCGAAATCAACCTGCCGTTCATCACCGCGGACCAGAACGGTCCCAAGCACCTGACCATGAAGCTCACCCGTGCCAAGTTCGAGGCGCTGGTCGACGACCTCATCCAGAAAACGATCGAGCCTTGCCGCAAGGCGCTGAAGGACGCCGGCGTCACCGCCGGCGAGATCGGCGAGGTGGTGCTGGTCGGCGGCATGACCCGCATGCCCAAGGTGCAGGAAGTGGTGAAGCAGTTGTTCGGCAAGGAGCCGCACAAGGGCGTCAACCCCGACGAAGTCGTCGCGATCGGCGCTGCGATCCAGGCTGGCGTGCTGCAGGGCGACGTCAAGGACGTGCTGCTGCTCGACGTGACCCCGCTGTCCCTCGGCATCGAGACGCTGGGCGGCGTGTTCACCCGCATCATCGACCGCAACACCACGATCCCGACCAAGAAGAGCCAGGTATTCTCGACCGCCGAGGATAACCAGAACGCGGTGACGATCCGCGTCTTCCAGGGCGAGCGCGAGATGGCCGCCGACAACAAGATGCTTGGCCAGTTCGACCTGATGGGCATCCCGCCGGCCCCGCGCGGCATGCCGCAGATCGAAGTGACCTTCGACATCGACGCCAACGGCATCGTCAACGTCTCGGCCAAGGACAAGGCGACCGGCAAGGAGCAGCAGATCCGCATCCAGGCCTCCGGCGGCCTGTCGGAAGCCGACATCGATAAGATGGTCAAGGACGCCGAAGCCAACGCCGCGGCCGACAAGAAGCGCCGCGAGGCGGTCGACGCCAAGAACCACGCCGACGCGCTGGTGCATTCCACCGAGAAGGCACTCGCCGAGCACGGCTCGAAGATCGGCGACGGCGAGCGCCGTTCGATCGAGGATGCCGTCAGCGACCTGAAGGAAGCGCTGAAGGGCGACGATGCCGAGGCGATCAAGGCCAAGACCAACACGCTGGCGCAGGCCTCGATGAAGCTGGGTGAGGCCATGTACAAGCAGCAGGCCGAGAGCGACGCGGCCAAGGATGCTGCGAAGGACGACGTCGTCGACGCGGAGTTCACCGAAGTCGACGACGACAAGAACAAGAAGTCTGCTTAAAGAGCGGACATAGCCATGACCCTCATTCCAAAGAGCGCCGGCAGCGTCTCGATGGGTGGGGGTCATTTTTCATTAAGCCGCAGGCTGCATCTTTCTGACATCCTTGCGGGATGAAGACGAAGTTCGGGCGGGTCTGACTGATGTCCACCAAGCGCTGCTATTACGAAACCCTGGAAGTCGAACGCAACGCTGACGAGACCAAGCTCAAGGCGGCTTTCCGCAAGCTCGCGATGAAGTGGCATCCGGACCGCAATCCGGGCGACAAGACCAGCGAGATCAAGTTCAAGGAAATCAACGAAGCCTACGAGATCCTGAAGGACAACGACAAGCGTGCCGCCTATGACCGGTTCGGGCACGCTGCGTTCGAGCATGGCGGCCCGGGCGGCGGTCATCCCGGCTTCGGCGCCGGCTTCGCGTCTTCTTTCTCCGATATTTTCGAAGACCTGTTCGGCATGGCGGGTGGCCGCGGTCGTGGCGGCCGCGAGCGCGGCGCCGACCTCCGCTACAACATGGAAATCACCCTGGAGGAGGCTTTCCAGGGCAAGACCGCGCAGATCGAGATTCCGGTCTCAGTCACCTGCGACTCCTGCTCCGGCACCGGCGCCAAGGCCGGCACCAAGCCGAAGACCTGCTCGATGTGCGGTGGGCAAGGGCGGATGCGGCAGGCCCAGGGCTTCTTCACGCTGGAGCGGACCTGCCCTGGCTGTCAGGGCCGTGGTCAGATGATCGAGGACGCTTGCCCGTCGTGCTTGGGCTCCGGCCGGGTGCAGCGCGATCGCACGCTGTCGGTCAACATTCCGCAGGGTGTTGAGGACGGCACGCGGATCAGGCTCGCCGGTGAAGGCGAGGCCGGCGTCCGCGGCGGGCCTCCCGGCGACCTCTACATCTTCCTGTCGCTGACGGCGCACCAGTTCTTCCAGCGCGACGGCGCCGATCTGCATTGCCGCGTGCCGATCTCGATGGTGACGGCAGCGCTCGGCGGCGAATTCGAGGTGCCGACCATCGACAAGGGCAAGACCAAGGTGAAAGTGCCCGCCGGAACCCAGTCCGGCCGCCGCTTCCGGATCGCGTCAAAGGGCATGCCGGTGCTCCGCTCGCGCCAGACCGGCGACATGTACGTCCAGGTGGTCGTGGAAACGCCGCAGAATCTCACCAAGAAGCAGCAGGAATTGCTGGCTGAGTTCGAAAAGCTCTCCTCCGGCGTGACCCAGCCGGAGGCCGCGGGCTTCTTCACCAAGGTCAAGGACTTCTTCGGCAACCGCGCCACCGGCTAGCCGCGCCGCGGGCCTGCGCGAAAAAATTGAGAAATCACCGAGCCTTATCGCTATTCGCGAATGCCCTGGCTGCGTGGCCGCGGCCGCGTTTGGCTTGACCGCCCTGCTTTGGACCTATACGTCTTGATGACTGTTTTCTGACATCCACCGCGAAATCCCGCGGTGTCCCGTCTGGTACTGACAATGCCTTTGCAATCGTCCGTGCGCGCGTTGAAGAAGCCTCGTCTTGACGACGAGGTTCGTTTTCTGCGGTCATGGATCGAAAAGCCGTTGCATGTGGGCGCCGTCATGCCGTCAGGACGGCTGCTCGCGCGCACGATGGCGCAATATGTCGATAAGGATGCCGAGGGCCCCGTCGTCGAATTGGGACCGGGTACCGGTGCCATCACCACCGCACTGATTGCTCGCGGCGTCGACCCCAGGCGGCTGGTATTGGTCGAATACAATCCCGGCTTTTGTGCGCTGCTGCGCGACCGCTATCCGCAGGCGAAGGTGGTGCAGGGCGACGCCTATACCTTGCGCGATACGCTCTGGAATGTCCTGAGCGCGCCGGCGTCGGCGATGGTGTCCGGCTTGCCGCTGGTCACCAAGCCGATGCTGACGCGCCTGAAGCTGATCCGCGACGCCTTCGCGGCGCTCGCGCCCGGCGCACCCTTCGTGCAGTTCACCTATTCGGTCGCGCCGCCGATTCCGAAATCGCTGCCCGGCGTGTCCACAGAGGCGTCCGAGCGAATCTGGATGAATCTTCCGCCTGCTCGCGTCTGGGTGTATCGCAAGGATTGATGCCGCCCGGCGCGCATTCGCTGGGCGATGAAAGCCCCGAATGCATTTTCAATGTCCGCGCTGAAAATCCTGGTCGTCCCCGGTTCGCTGCGCACCGGTTCGCATAATGCGAAGCTGGCGATGGCAGCGGCCCATGAGTTTGCGCAAGCCGGCGCGGACGTGACGCGGATATCGCTCGCCGACTATCCATTGCCAATCTATGACGGCGACCTGCAGGCGAAATCCGGGGTGCCGAAGAACGCGGTCAATCTAAAGCGCATGATGGGCTCGCATCATGGCGTGGTGATCGTGACGCCCGAGTACAACTCCTCGGTGCCGCCACTCGTCAAGAATACCATCGACTGGATCACCCGCGTGCAGGATCCGCACGAGGCCCGCGGCCAGGTATTTCGGGAAAAGCCCTTCGCGATTGCGGCGGCGTCCGAAGGACGGCTCGGCGGAACGCGCGCGCTTGCCGCGCTGCGGCTGATTCTCTCGGCCTGCCACGCCACGGTGGTGCCCAATCAGCTTGCGTTGTCGTTCGCCGATCAGGCCTATGACGATATGGACAGATTGAAGAAAGAGGCCGATATCGAGGCGCTGAAGGCGCTGGTGCGGCAATTGATCGAAGTCTCCCAGCACATGATGTGAGGTGACTATGCAGCCAGCCAACATCCCCGTGAAAGATCGGCTGATCGTCGGGCTTGATCTGCCCGACGTCGAACGGGCGGAAGCCATGGTTGCCAAGCTTGGCGACAGCGTGAACTTTTACAAGATCGGCTATCAACTCGCTTATGCCGGCGGGCTGCCGCTGGTGCGCAAGCTTGCCGACCAGGGCAAGAAGGTCTTCGTCGATCTGAAGCTGCACGACATCGGCAACACGGTCGCGCGCGGCGTCGAGAGCATCGCCAGAACGGGTGCGACCTTCCTGACCGTGCATGCCTATCCGCAGACCATGAAGGCTGCAGTCGAGGCGCGCGCTGGGACGGATTTGAAGATCCTCGCAGTCACAGTGCTCACGTCCTACGACGATAGCGACCTGCATGCCGCCGGCTACCGGCTCGGCGTGTCCGATCTGGTGGAGGCGCGCGCCCAGCAGGCGCAGGTGCTCGGGGTCGATGGCCTCGTCTGCTCGCCCGAGGAGGCTGCCTCCTTGCGCAAGATCATCGGTCACCAGATGCGGCTGGTCACGCCTGGCATCCGTCCGGCGGGCACGGCGACCGGCGACCAGAAACGCATCATGACGCCGGCGCGCGCGATCGCCGCCGGCAGCGACTATCTGGTGGTGGCGCGGCCTGTGATTGAGGCTGCCGATCCCAAGGCCGTCGCCGAAGCCATTCTGGCTGAGATTACCCCGCCTCTGGCGGCCTGAAGGGAAGGAACATCAACAATGGCAAAAGGCTACTGGATCGGTCGCGTCGACGTCCACAATGAGGAAGGTTACAAAGCTTATGCCGCGGCCAATCCCGCGATCTTCAAGAAATTTGGCGCTCGCTATGTCGTCCGCGGCGGCGCGTTCGAAGGCGTCGAGGGCCAGAGCCGTTCGCGCAATGTGGTGATCGAATTTCCGGACTACGCGGCCGCGATGGCCTGCTATCGCTCGCCGGAATACCAGGAGAACATCAAACGGCGGCAGCCGCATTCGATCGCCGACCTCATCATCATCGAAGGCTTCGACGGGCCGCAGCCCTGACCTTCACCATTCCTCGTCATGCCAGGGCATGACGAGGTGAATGACCCTCGGTTCCCCGCTGGTTGCCGGAACGGCCCGCGCCCGCTATAGGGCGGGGAGAGGTTTTGCCATGGCTGATATGCGTTTGATTGTTGCAGGAGCCGGCGGTCGCATGGGCCGGGCACTGACGCGCGTGATTTCCGAAACCCCCGGGGCCGTCCTGACTGGTGCCTTGGAGGCACCGGGATCGGAGCTTCTCGGCAGGGACGCCGGTGTCCTCGCTGGCCTCCCCGAGAACGGGATCAAGCTCTCGGCCGATCTCTGGGCGCTGTCGAAAGAAGCCGACGGCATCCTCGATTTCACCGTGCCGGGCGCCACGATCGCGAATGTCGCGATCGCCGCCCAGCGCGGTCTTGTTCACGTGATCGGCACGACCGGCCTCTCCCCGTCCGATGAGGCCGTGATCAGAAGCGTCACCGAGCGCGCGGTCGTGGTGAAGTCGGGCAATATGAGCCTTGGCGTCAATCTGCTGGCGGCGCTGGTCAAGCGCGTGGCGCAGTCGCTCGGAGAGACCTTCGATATCGAAATCCTGGAGATGCACCACAGGGCCAAGATCGACGCGCCATCGGGCACCGCGTTGATGTTGGGCGAGGCCGCCGCTGCGGGCCGCAAGATCGCCCTTGAACAGCGATCGGTACGCGGGCGCGACGGCGTCACCGGCGCGCGCCGTTCGGGCGATATCGGCTTCGCATCCTTGCGCGGCGGCACCTCCGCAGGCGACCACAGCGTCATCTTCGCCGGGCCTCATGAACGCGTCGTCCTCTCACATCATGCGGAGGATCGCATCCTTTTCGCGCATGGTGCGTTGAAGGCGGCGTTGTGGGCGCACGGCAAGAAACCGGGCTTTTACACGATGGCCGACGTGCTGGGGCTGAGCGACTTCTGAAATCCGCGAAATGGAATCACGATAATGAGCGATCGTCTCCTTGTGCTCGTGCGCCACGGCCAGAGCGACTGGAATCTGAAGAATCTCTTCACCGGCTGGAAGGACCCTGATCTGACCGAGCAGGGCATTGCTGAGGCGAAAGACGCCGGCCGCAAGCTGAGGGCGCAAGGGTTGAAGTTCGACATTGCCTTCACCTCGGTCTTGAAGCGCGCTCAGCATACGCTCGATCTGATTTTGTCCGAGATCGGCCAGACCGGCCTGCCGACCAGGAAGAATCTCGCGCTGAACGAGCGCGACTATGGCGACCTCTCCGGCCTCAACAAGGACGACGCGCGCAAGAAATGGGGCGAGGATCAGGTGCTGATCTGGCGCCGCTCCTATGACGTGGCGCCGCCTGGCGGCGAGAGCCTGAAGGATACATTGGCGCGTGCCTTGCCCTACTACGTCCAGGAGATACTGCCCTGCGTGCTGCGCGGCGAGCGGGTGCTCGTTGCAGCCCATGGCAATTCGCTTCGCGCGCTGATCATGGTGCTGGAGAGGCTTTCACCTGAAAGCATCCTGAAGCGCGAGCTCGCCACCGGCGTGCCGATCATCTATCGGCTCAACGACGACGCCACCGTGGAATCTAAGCTGGATCTCGCAGCATAAGTGAGACTGCGTGGGGTGGGCAAAGGCGCGCATCTCACGCAGCCTTCGCGCTGACTTGTCCGGCTTCCCAGCCGAGGATCGCCTGCTTGCGGGTGATGCCCCAGTGATAGCCGGTCAGCTTGCCGTCCTTGCCGAGCGCGCGATGGCAGGGCACCACGAACGACACCGGGTTCTTGCCGATCGCCGCTCCGACCGCGCGCGAGGCCTTCGGGCTTTTGATCGAGGTCGCGATGTCCGAGTAGGAGACCGCCTTGCCCATCGGGATCTTCAACAGCGTCTCCCACACCCGAACCTCGAAGTCGGTGCCGATCAGGACCACGCGGAGCGGCTGATCCGGTCGCCATAGCTTGGGGGTGAAGATGCGCTGCGCCAGCGGCGCCGTGGCGATATAATCCTCGATATAGGTCGCGTTCGGCCAGCGCCCCTTCATGTCGGCGAGTGCGATTTGCTCTTCACCGGGATCGGCGAAGGCCAGTCCCGCGAGCCCGCGGCTGGTTGCCATCACGATGGCCGTACCGAACGGCGAGGGGTGAAAGCCGTAATGTATCGTCATGCCGACGCCGCCATTCTTCCACTCGCCCGGTGACATCGCTTCGTGGGTGACGAACAGATCGTGCAGCCGTCCCGGACCCGAGAGACCGGAGTCGAGTGCGGCATCGAGCACGCTGGCCGACCCCCGCAGCAAGCCCTTCGCGTGGTCGAGGGTGAGTGCCTGCATGAAGGCCTTGGGTGTCAGGCCGGCCCAGCGGCGGAACAGGTGGTGCAGCTCGTCGGGCGTTGCACCGGCGGCGTCTGCCACGGCTTCGATGGTCGGCTGCGTCCGCCAGTGCTCGGAGATGAAGGCGATCGCGCGGCGAACGGAATCATAGTCGCGCAGCGCGGCGGCCTGGGTGCCTGGTTTGGCCAGGCGCAAATCATGTATGGCGAGTGTCATCATGGTGTCTGATGTAGGTCGCCGGCCCATTTCAAACCACCCGATTCCCGACAAGCCCTAGCTTAAGGGTTATAAGTCACGCCGCGCCGGGCGGCGGCGAGCCCTGCCTTCAAGGCATTGGAAAAGCTGGCTTTTTCATCCGGACTCAAGAAGCTGCCGACCGCCATCCGGTGCCCGCGGGACACCAGATAGAGGTGCTCGATGCCGAACTCCTCATGGGTGACCTGGTCGACCCGCACCCAGAGCGGATTGAGCACCCATTCGGCGATATGGCCGCGATGGCTGATCCGCCGCAGGCGGAGTTCGCTCGGCGTCACCGAAATTTCTTCACGGGCCTTGGCACGACGAAAATTGATCTTGAAGGCCCAGTAGATTGCGAGCACGTCGAGGCCGAAAAAGCCGAACACAGGCCAGGCCCCCATCAGCAGGAACGCCGCGCCGGCTGCAAAGCTGATCACGCTGAGGAACGCCATTACCAGCAGGAAACCAGAGCGGTTGAGCGAGCGGTGCGGTGTGAGCAGCGCCGAGAACAGCACCGGGTCGGGCCCGTCGGGATCAAAATCGTTGCCTGCGGTCATGGCGTATCAGTATATCCCCTCCATGGCCAAAATCATCCGCCTCCAACGCACCAAACAGGCTTCCGTTCGATCGTTGCCGAAGCAGGCGGCAAAGGCCAAGTCGGCACATGCCGCTCCGAGAAAGGCCCAAAAGGCCAAGAAACCCAAGGCCACCAAAGCCAGGACCATCAAAGCCAGGACCACGAGAGCCAAAACCGCCAAACCCTGGACTCCGGTGGAAGTCCGCGAGGCTTTTGAGCGCTTCCGCAAAGCCAATCCCGATCCCAGGGGTGAGCTGGAGCACCTCAATCCGTTCACGCTTTTGGTTGCCGTCGTGTTGTCGGCGCAAGCGACCGACGCCGGCGTCAACCGCGCAACGCGCGAATTGTTCAAGGTTGCCGATACCCCGCAGAAGATGCTCGAACTCGGCGAAGGGCGGTTGCGCGACTACATCAGGACCATCGGCCTCTACCGAACCAAGGCGAAGAACGTGATCGCGCTGTCGCGGATGCTGCTCGCCGATTTCGGCGGCGAGGTGCCCCGCACGCGCGCCGAGATCGAATCATTGCCGGGCGCGGGCCGCAAGACCGCCAATGTCGTGCTCAACATGGCCTATGGCGAGCATACCATGGCAGTAGACACGCACGTCTTCCGCGTCGGCAATCGCACCGGGCTTGCGCCCGGCAAGACGCCGCTCGAGGTCGAGCTTGGATTGGAGAAAATCATTCCTTCCGAGTTCATGCTGCACGCCCATCACTGGCTTATCCTGCACGGCCGCTACACCTGCCTCGCGCGCAAGCCGCGCTGCGAGGTATGCCTGATCAACGATCTTTGCCGCTGGCCCGAAAAGACGGTCTGAGAATGCGGTGCGGACGTGCGCTGGCAACCGCAGCGTTACGTGTTCGCTAAACATTGAGGATGCCATCAACTTAGTGTGAAGAGGCGGTTCGGAACGTCGCCGAAATAATCGCCTTTTTGTGCGGTTCTTGACCTTTGGGGTAACAGAGGCAGGGACAGCCAGATGAAGCAGACGGCCGCGCTCGTTTCACTGGCGACCTCGGTCCCGCCCCATCAATTTCACCAGAATCAGATACTTGCGGCCGCGCGTGGCGTGATGGCGGATCGCTATCCGGAGTTCGAAACGCTTGCGAGCCTGTTCGCGCACACCGGCATTCGCCATCGCTACGGCGTCATGCCGATCGAATGGTATCTCGAGCGGCGCGGCTGGCCCGAGCGCACGAAAGCCTTTCTGGAAGGCGCTGAAAAGCTGTTTGTCGATGCCGCGCGGAAAGCGCTGGCGCGGGCCGATACTGCTGCCAGCGACATCGATACCGTCGTCACGGTCTGCTCGACCGGCATTGCAACGCCAACCCTGGAAGCGCGCGTCGCGGCTCTGATGGGATTTCGCAGTGACGTCTCCCGTGTACCGGTGTTCGGCCTCGGATGCGCGGGCGGCGTGTCGGGGCTTGCGATCGCGGCGCGGCTGGCGCAATCGCGACCCGGAACCAACGTACTGCTGGTCGCGCTCGAGCTTTGCACGCTCGCGGTCCGGCATGATCAATTGACCAAGGCCAATATCGTCGCCGCGAGCCTGTTCGGCGATGGCGCTGCTGCCGTGGTGCTCCGCGCTGGCGACGGCGGGATGACGCGGGTCGAAGCATCCGGCGAAAAGCTCTGGCCGGCAACGCTCGGTATCATGGGCTGGAGCGTCGATCCCGAAGGCTTTGGGGTGATCTTTCAGCGGACGATTCCCGATTTCGTGCAGGAGCACATGGGAGACGCCGTCGCCGAGATGGTCGCCAAGATGGAGTTCTCGCTCGCCGAGATCGACCGCTTCATCTGTCATCCCGGCGGCGCCAAGGTCATCGTGGCGCTGGAGCGCGCGCTCTCGCTGCAGCAGGGCGCGCTCGATCATGAGCGTGACGTCATCGCCGACTACGGCAACATGTCGGCGCCGACCGTGCTGTTCGTGCTGGAACGCGCGCTGGCCCAAGGCATGCCGCCGCGCTCGCTTCTGACCGCACTCGGACCGGGCTTTACCGCAAGCTGTGTCGCCTTGCGGCACGCGGCATGAGCCTCGCCTCGACCATCCTCGCGCTGGTGACGCTGCAGCGGCTGGGCGAGCTCATGCTGGCGCACCACAATACGAAAAGGCTGCTGGCGCGCGGCGCATTCGAGATTGATGCAGCGCATTACCCGTTGATCGTCGCGGTTCACGCGGCCTGGCTGATCGTTTTGTGGGTCTATGGACGAGATCAGGAAGTGAATTTGGTCTTGTTGACCGGGTTCGTCGCGCTGCAGGGTGTTCGCGTGTGGGTTCTCGCGACCCTCGGATTGCGCTGGACCACGCGCATCATGGTGCTGCCGGGTGAAACGCTGATCACTGCCGGTCCCTATCGCTATCTCGCCCACCCGAACTACGCCGTGGTCGTCGGGGAAATTGCACTGCTCCCGCTGGCGCTGCACCTGCCGGCGGTGGCGCTGGTGTTCACGATCCTGAATGGAGCGGTGCTGTTCATCCGCATCCGCGCCGAAAGCCGCGCCCTCCACGAATTAAGTCGCGCGCCGTCATGAACGCGCTGCAGGAGACAGGCGTGCCGGCGCCCGATGCCTCGATATGGTCCGGCTTCCTCCTGATGTGTCTTGGCATGTTCATGGCGATCCTGGATATCCAGGTGGTCGCGACGTCGCTGCCTTCGATCCAGGACGCGCTCGGCATTTCCCGCGACGCGATGAGCTGGATCCAGACTGCCTATCTGATCGCCGAAGTGATCGCCATTCCCTTGACCGGGCTGTTGACGCGCACGTTCAGCCTGCGTTGGCTGTTCGTGGCCGCGGTCGCGCTGTTCACGCTTGCCTCGATCGGCTGCGCCCTCAGTACAGATTTCGCGATACTGCTCGTCTTCCGCATCGTGCAGGGATTTTCCGGCGGTGCGCTGATCCCCGCCGTATTCTCGGCGGTGTTCATGTTGTTTCCACCAAGGCTGCATGCGGTCGCCACCACGATCGGCGGCGTAGTCGCGGTGCTGGCGCCGACGATTGGGCCCATCGTCGGTGGCTTCATCACCGCGACCTGGTCGTGGCCCTGGCTGTTCCTGATCAATGTCGTTCCCGGCCTCATCGCAGCTACGGTGACGCCATTTCTGTTGCCGCGCCATAAACCCTTTCTCGGTGAGCTGCGACAGCTCGATGTTGTTTCGCTGATCCTGATGGCGGCTGCGTTGGCGAGCCTCGAGATCGGCCTGAAGCAGGCACCGCAACGCGGCTGGCTTTCCACATCCTGTGCTGGCCTGCTGCTCGCGAGCGCCGTCGGTCTCGCCCTGTTCCTGTGGCGGACCTCGCGCGCGGCGCATCCGGTGCTGCGGCTCGTTGCGCTAAGACGGCGCTCGTTCGCGCTCGGATGTGCCTTGAGCTTCTGTCTTGGCGTCGGGCTCTACGGCTCGGTCTATCTGATGCCGGTGTTCCTGGCGTTTGTGCGCCGCCACGACGCCTTCGAGATCGGCACGGTCATGCTGGTCACCGGCGTGGCACAGCTCATCGCCGCGCCAGTTGCCGCCGTGCTGGAGAGCCGCATCGGCGCGCGGCGGCTGACGGCGGCGGGTTTCGCCCTGTTCGCGCTCGGCCTCGCCTTGAGTTATCTCCAGCCACGCACCGCCGATTTCAACGAGATGTTCTGGCCGCAGGTCCTGCGCGGGGTTGCAATCATGTTCTGCCTGTTGCCACCGACCCGCATCGCGCTTGGCGATCTGCCGGAAATCGAAGTCGCCGATGCCAGCGGCCTCTTCAACCTGATGCGCAACCTCGGTGGTGCTATCGGGATTGCGCTGATCGACACCGTCATTTACGGCCGCGTCGTCACCTATGCCGAGAATTTCCGCGAGCGCCTGCTGGCCGGAGACGTGACCGCGGCGAAGGTGATCGGGCTCGACCCGTCGCTGCTGCTCAAACGCGCGGCTGGCCCGCCAACCGACGCCGAAATCGCTTACGTGCGGCCATTGGTCGAGAAGGCGGCGCTTGCGCTCTGCATCAACGAGGCCTGGCTGTTACTCGCCGGTTTTGCGATGATAGGTCTGTTGCTGGTGCCGTTCGCGCGCGACGCCAGATGACGCTAGATTGATCGCGCGCTCCTTGGCCTTGTCGGCTCGATCAGTTCGCGCCGCGGCCCGGAGAGGCGCTTGTGCATATGCACCATCAGCGCCATGCCGAACAGCGGCGTCGCCAGGTTGACGATCGGGATCGAGACAAAGGCCGCGATGATCGCGCCGGCGGTGAAGATCGTCGCCGCGTTGTCCTTGCGCATCAGCTTGGCTTCCGCCGGCGGGCGAAAGCGCATCGCGGCGAGCTCGAAATATTGCTTGCCCAATAGCCATGCGGTGGCGATGAAGAACACGAGAAAGCCCGCGCCGGCCACCAGCACGAAGGGCAGCGCGATCAGATAGACCAGAATCGTCAGCAGCGCGACCTTGATGCCCTCCACCATGGCAATGCCGAGCGGTAGCGCTACGCCGGGCGCTTCAGCCGGATAATATTCGCGCTCGACGAGATCGCCAACATCGTCGACGAAAAAGCCCGCAATCAGCGAGGTGATCGCCGGCATCAGGAAAATGCCGCCAAGCACGACGCCAAGCCCCGCCGCGATCGAAACCACCCACGCGAGCAGGTTGATCGGCGTGTGATAGGTGGGCCCGAGCATCCCCTCCGCCCAGCCTTCGCCATAGGTCGCAAACCAGCTCAACAGCCGCTGCAGGCCGATCGCGAGCACGATGATCAGCACCAGCGCAAGACCGATCGAACGCCACAGGATCGAGCGCATCGGCGGCGACAGGATTTGCGATAGCGCCTTGGCGGCGGCGTCAAGCATAGCGGGTGACCTTCTCGAATTTGCAATCGGGAGGTAGGCACACGCGCGCTCTTAGGCAAGAGCGGCAAACCGGGCCGGCTTGCCAGCGCTTTGGAACGCTACGAGTCGAGCGGCTTGCCGCGCACGCTCGGCCCGAAGGTGGCGAGTGTCACGATCACCACGACCATGGCGATCGTGATCAGGCCGAACACTCCGCCGACACCGGCCTGTTTCAACATGTAGGCCACGATGAAGCCGGAGAACATCGCGCTGAGGCGGCTCATCGAATAGACGAGCCCGGCCGCGCGCGCACGCACTGCGGTCGGGAACACTTCGGTCTGGTAGGCGTGATAGGCATAAGACATGACCGTGTTGGCCGCCGTCAACAGCACGCCGCAAACGATCAATAGTGCCGGCGCCGCGAGCTGCGAGAAAGCAATGCCGAAGATGATGATCGCGAGGCAGGCGCCACTGATGATCCATTTGCGCTCGAAACGGTCGGCGAAGCTTGCGGCGATGAAGGGCGCAATCGGATAGGCAAAGGCGACGATGAAGGCATATTCCAGGCTCTTGGTGACGGTGATGCCTTTCTGGACAAGAAGCGTCGGCACCCAATTGGCGAAGCCGTAGAAGCCAAAGGCCTGGCAGAGGTTGAAGATCATGAACATCACGACCAGCGAGACATAGGGCGGCTTGAACAGGTCGCCGAAACTCACCATCGGCATCGCCGCCGAGGCGCGGCCCTCCGCCATGGTCGTAGGTTGCGCGCTCGCCCCGGTCGCAGCCTCGAGCGTGCGCAAAACGGCGAGCGCCTCGGCACCCCGGCCGTGACGTGCAAGCCAGAGCGGGCTTTCCGGCACCATGAGCCGCAGGATCCAGATCACCATGCTCGCCGCAGCGCCGATCAGCACCACCCAGCGCCAGCCATCGAGGCCCATGGGCGAGAGCGGCACCAGCCACCAGGCGAGGAACGCCACGACCGGCACCGCCACGAACATCACGGCCTGGTTGACAGCAAAGGCGCGGCCGCGCATCCAGCTTGGCACCAGCTCGGTGATATAGGCGTCGATGGTGATGATCTCGACGCCGATGCCGATTCCGGCAAGGAAGCGCCACAACAGCACGCCGCCCGACGTGGTCTGGAACGCCATGATCGCCGACGCCGCGCTGTAGCCGAGCAAGGCCCAGGTGAAGATCGAGCGGCGGCCGAACCGGTCGGCGAGAAAGCCGAGGAAGAACGTGCCGACGAACAAGCCGGCAAAGGTCGCCGCGACAAAAGCGCCGATACCGGAGAAGCCGAAGAACGCCTCCGTCGTGGTGGTCAGGAGTTTGCCGCGGCCAAGGCCCGGCGCGATATAGCCCGTCAGGAACAAGTCGTACATCTCAAAGCAGCCGCCGAGCGACAGCAGGATCACGAGCCGCCAGAGATAGGAGGACGCCGGCAGGCTTTCGAGCCGCCGCGAGATTTCGGTCGGGCCGGCGGATGCGGCCGCGAAATCGGTTCCGGCGTCGATACTGACGGAGCTCATGATGGTCCTCCCCTTTTGACGATGTTCGCGCCGCCCCTTTTTCCACGGGCTTTGGCGCGGGCGTCATGTTGGCGTCCGCGAGCCAGAAATCCAGACGAACATATCGATGGGAGCGATCGAGAAAATCGATAGCTCTAAATGAGTAACTTTGCCTGCCAGGCGCCCCGTCTGACCTGCTCGGCGATCAGCGCCAGCATCAGCCGGCGCATCTCCTCCATCACATAGGTCATCGGGCGGTTGCGCAGGCGGCAAAGATAGAGCGTGCGCGTCAGCTTCGGCTCGATCACCTCGCGCGCGATCAGCGTACCGGCCTGAAGCTGCTCCTTGACGAAGAGCTGGGTGGCGATGGCGCAGCCGAATCCCGCCAGCAGCGCCCCGGTCATGCCGGAAATCGAGTTGAGATGCAGGATGGCGTTGGCCTCGAGCCGCTTCAGCAGCACGGGATCGTCGAGCAGCGCGCGCGAGGACAGCCCGTGCAGCAGCAGGATCATCGGCAGTCGGGTCAGCTCCTCGAAGGTGATCGGCTTCTTGCTCTTGCCGATGAGCTTGGCCGTGCCGACGCAGAACATCTGCTCCTCCAGCACCGGCTCGGCGATCAGGTCCTTTTCCGATGGCGGATTATAGACCAGCGCGAGATCGACCTCGGACGCCATCAGATGCATCAGCGTCGGGCCCGACAGGCTCTCGGTCAGCGAGAGCCTGAGATTGGGATAATCAGCGAGCACGGTCTTCATCAGGGGAACGCCGATCGCTTTCACGCCCGAATTGGCCATGCCAATCGAGACGTCGCCGGCGATGACGCCCGAGCCTTCGCGGATTTCCCGCTCCGCCGCCGCCATCGCGCGCAGGATGATGCGCGCATGCTCATAGAGGCGCTCGCCGGCCGCAGTCGGCTCCATGCCGCGCGGCTTGCGGTCGAACAGCGGCGTTGCGAACTCGGCTTCGAGGTTCGATATGTGATGGCTGAGCGCGGACTGTGCGACATTGGCCTGATCGGCCGCCCGCGACAGGTTGCGTTGCTCGTAAACGGTGATGAAATAGCGAAGTTGGCGCGAATCCATCGGTTTTGCGTTCTGGAATGGCGAAGGCACTCTTCGCTAGATTATATTTTTCAGATGACTCGGGAAAGCCTAGGGTTGTCCTAAGAAACAGGAGACGATCGATGACCGGAACCGCACTGCCGCTGGAGGGCGTAAGGGTCATCGAGATGACCCACATGGTGATGGGCCCGACCTGCGGCATGATCCTGGCGCAGTTAGGGGCCGAGGTCATTAAGATCGAGCCGCCCGCGGGCGACAAGACGCGTACCCTCGGCGGCATGGGAACTGCGTTCTTTCCGCTGTTCAACCGCGGCAAGCGCAGCGTCGTGCTCGATCTTGCTGACGCGGAAGACCGCGAGACCCTGCATCGCCTGCTCGAAACCGCCGACGTATTTCTGGAGAATTTCCGCGACGGACAGCTGGAGCGGCAGGGTCTGGGCGCGGCGCAGCTTCGCGAGAAATATCCGCATCTGATCGTCGCCGGCCACAAGGGCTTCCTGTCCGGACCCTACGAGCATCGCCCTGCCCTCGACGAGGTCGTGCAGATGATGTCCGGCCTCGCCGCCATGACCGGCACCAAGGACAAGCCGCAGCGCGTCGGCTCCTCCGCTAATGACATCATGGGCGGCATGTTCGGCGTGATCTCGATCCTGGCCGCGCTCTACCAGAAGCGCGCAGGTCGTGCCTCCGGCGCCGATATCCGCATCGGCCTGTTCGAGAACTGCCTGTTCCTCGTCGCCCAGCACATGGTCGAATACGAGATGACCGGCAACAAGCCGCGCTCGATGCCGGAGCGCGAGCACGCCTGGCCGATCTACGACATCTTCGATGCCGCCGACGGCCAGCGCATCTTCATCGGCGTCGTCACCGAGGGCCATTGGCGGAGCTTCTGCAAGGAGTTCGGCATGCAGGAATTCCTGGATGACCCGAACCTGCGCACGACGACGGATCGCATTCTGGCGCGCGCTCGAATTATTCCCTGCGTGGCCGAGATCATCAAGGACTGGGACGTCGCAAGGCTGTCGGAGAAGCTCGACGCGCTCAACATCTGCTTCTCTCCGATCAACCGGCCCGAAGATCTCTTCACCGATCCGCACGTGTTGCGGCCGGGCGGCCTCGTCCAGAATTTCAATGTCGATGGCGCGCCATTCCGGGTTCCGGCGTTGCCGATCGAATGGAACGGCGCCAATATCGGCGAAGGGTTGAAAGTGGCGCCGCTCGGCGCCGACACCGCGGCCGTCCGAGCCGAACTCGCGAGCAAAGAAACCGAAGAAGACATGAGGAAACGCGCATGACCGACGTTCAGAAAATCTATCCCGATGGCCGCGTCACCCTGCGCGAAGTCGGCTTGCGAGACGGCCTGCAGCTCGTCAAGACCGTCCCGTCAACACAGGCCAAGCAGCGCTGGCTCCGCGACGAATACGCCGCAGGCGTGCGCTGTTTCGAAGTCGGCTCCTTTCTGCCTGCCAAGACCTTTCCGCAATTCGTCGATGTCCGCGACATCGTCGCGACCGCCGCCGCTCTCCCCGGGGCGCACGGCATTGCGCTCACGCTGAACGAGCGCGGCGTCAATGAAGCGCTTGCCTCTGGCGTTCCCGAAATCGCCTCCGTGGTTTCGGCGACGGAAGAGCACAGCCAGGCCAATGCCCACCGCTCGCGTGACTCCGCGATCGCTAATGTCAAGCGCATGTGTGAGCTGCGCGACGCCAGTGCGCACAAGCCGATCGTGCATGCCGCGATCTCGATGGCGCTTGGCTGCTCGATCGCGGGTGCCGTCGACCCGAACGAAGTGATTCGGCTGGTCGAAAAGTGTCTTGAGGCTGGTGTCGATGCGGTCGGCATCGCCGATACCGTGGGCTATGCCGGGCCGAAGGCGGTCGGCGATCTGACCAAAGCCGCGGTGAAGATCGCCGGCAAGACGCCAATCTGCGTGCATCTGCACGATACCCGCGGCATGGGGATCGCGAACGCCGCTGCCGCGCTCGACGAAGGCGCGCGCATCCTCGACGGCTCGCTCGGCGGCCTCGGCGGCTGTCCGTTCGCGCCGGGCGCCACCGGCAACGTCGTGTTCGAGGACCTGGTCTTCCTGTGCGAGAGCAAGGGATTTGCCACCGGCATCGACATCGAGAAGCTGGTTGCGGTGCGCTCGATCCTGCGCTCGGAGATGCCGAACGAACCGCTTTACGGCGGGCTCGCCCGGGCCGGCCTGCCCTGCGCGACTGCGGCGAAGGCGGCCTGACTACAATCGCGTCGCGCGCAGGCGCAGCGCGTTGCCCACCACGCTCACCGACGACAGCGCCATCGCGGCTGCTGCGATGATCGGCGACAACAGGATGCCGAAGGCGGGATAGAGGATGCCCGCCGCGATCGGAATCCCGGCAGAGTTGTAGATGAAGGCGAAGAACAGGTTTTGCCGGATGTTCCTCATCGCCGCCAGCGACAGTTTGCGAGCGCGCACGATGCCGGTGAGATCGCCCTTCAACAGGGTCACGCCGGCGCTTTCCATCGCGACGTCGGTGCCCGTGCCCATGGCGATGCCGACATCGGCCGCGGCGAGCGCCGGCGCGTCGTTGACACCGTCGCCGGCCATCGCAACGATGCGGCCCGCGTTGCGCAATTTCGCAACAACCGCGCTTTTCTGATCCGGCAGCACTTCGGCTTCGACCTCGGAAATCCCGAGCCTCTTCGCGACGGCGGTTGCGGTCGTCCGGTTATCGCCGGTCAGCATGATCACGTTGACGCCTTCCTCTGCGAGCGCCTTCAGCGCTTCCGGCGTCGAAGCCTTGACGGGATCGGCGATCGCAAACAGCCCCGCGAGCTTCCCATCGATCGCCATGTTGATCACGGTCGCGCCGTCGCCGCGCAGGCGCTCAGCGTCAGCGGCGAGTGGCGCGGCGTCGATGCCGATCGACGACAGATAGTTAGCGTTGCCGAGCGCGATGGATTTGCCGTTCACCTCGCCGGTTGCGCCCTTGCCTGAGGGTGAATCAAACCCCTCGACAGCACCTAGCTCAAGCTCGCGCTGCCTCGCTGCGCGCACGATCGCATCCGCCAGCGGATGTTCGCTTGACCGCTCGACGCTCGCGGCAAGTCTCAGGATTTCGTTCTGCTGGAAGCCGGCCGCTGGAACAATCGCCGTCACGCTCGGCTTGCCCTCGGTCAGCGTGCCGGTTTTGTCGACGACCAGCGTGTCGACCTTCTCCATGCGCTCCAGCGCTTCTGCATTCTTGATCAGTACGCCGGCCCGAGCGCCGCGGCCGACGCCAACCATAATCGACATCGGTGTGGCAAGGCCGAGCGCGCAGGGGCAGGCGATGATGAGCACGCTGACGGCGGCAACCAGACCAAAGGCAAGCCGCGGCTCCGGACCAAACGTTGCCCAGGCTGTGAAAGCCGCGATCGCCGCAACAATCACCGCAGGCACGAACCAGCCCGCGACCTGATCGGCGAGCCGTTGGATCGGCGCGCGCGAACGCTGCGCATCCGCGACCATCTGCACGATCTGAGCCAACAACGTCTCGCGCCCGACCTTGTCCGCGCGCATCACAAAGCTGCCGGATTGGTTGAGCGTGCCTGCGATGACGCGCGCGCCGGCCTCCTTGGTGACCGGCATGGACTCGCCCGTCACCAGCGATTCATCGAGCGCGGAGCGGCCCTCCAGAATGACGCCGTCGACCGGTACCTTATCGCCCGGTCGCACACGCAGGCGATCGCCGGTTTTCAGGGTGTCGATCTCGACCTCATGGTCCGCTCCATCGTCACCCACGCGGCGCGCGGTCTTCGGCGCGAGCTTCAGCAGCGCCTTGATCGCGCCCGACGTTGCCTCGCGCGCGCGCAGCTCCAGCACCTGGCCGAGCAGCACCAGCACGGTGATGACGGCGGCCGCTTCGAAATAGACGGCAACCGCGCCATCATGGCCGCGGAAGGTCGCCGGAAAAGCTGGCGGGACCAATGTGCCGATCAGACTGTAGACGTAGGCGACGCCCGTGCCCATCGCGATCAGCGTGAACATGTTGAGGTTGCGCGTGACGAGCGATTGCCAGCCGCGCACGAAGAACGGCCAACCCGCCCACAGCACGACCGGCGTTGCAAACACGAGCTGGATCCAGTTCGACAGCGTTTGACCGATCAGGCCATGACCGCCCGTGAGGTGGCCGCCCATTTCCAGGACGACCGGCGGCACCGAGAGCGCTGCACCGATCCAGAAGCGGCGGGTCATGTCGGCGAGTTCGGGATTGGGCGCGGCGTCGAGGCTCACGACATCCGGTTCCAGCGCCATGCCGCAGATCGGACAGCTTCCCGGCCCGACCTGACGAATCTCGGGATGCATCGGGCAGGTGTAGATCGTGCCCTCGGGCACGGGCTGCTTCGGCGCGTCGGCGCTTGATTTGTCGATATATTTCGAGGGATCGGCCTCGAACTTGGTTCGGCAGCCGTTGGAACAGAAGTGGTAGGTCGTGCCGTTGTACTCGAAACGGTGCCTGGAAGTCTCGGGGTTGACGCTCATGCCGCAGACCGGATCGCGGGCGGTCTTCGCAGGGTCGGCGTGGTGGTGATGATGGTCGTCGCCGGCATGGCCGCCGTGACTACATGACTTTTCCGCGCTCGCTGGCGCCTGTGCGGTCTTGCTCATTCCAATGTTCCGGCTCTTGAAACCTATACCCTGTAGGGGTATTTAAGAGGCATGCGCAAGGACATCAAGGCATCCCTTCAGAAACGCCTCGGCCGGATCGAGGGCCAGGTGCGCGGCCTCTCGAAGATGGTCGAGGAGGACCGCTATTGCATCGACATCGTGACGCAGATATCGGCGGTGCGCGCCGCGCTTCGCCGCGTCGAGGAGGAGGTGTTGAGAGATCACGTCGCCCATTGCGTGGAGCACGCGATCACGAGCGGAAACAAGGCCGACCAGCGCGAGAAGATCGCGGAATTGATGGATGTGATCAGCCGCTCGGACCGCTAGCCTTTCGTCATTGCGATCCAACGGGTCGCGCGAATGCGCGACCGATGACAGGCTCCGCGAAGCAATCCAGACCACTTCTGCGCAAACAGTCTGGATTGCTTCGTGCTTCGCTTCTCGCAATGACGAGGTGATGTGGCTTAGGCCACCTTCTCGGGCTCGCGCCGTTTGCCTCGCCGCTCAGGCAGGCGGGCCGGCACATATTCGATGCGCAGTAAATGCTCCTCGACCGTGCAGCGCTCGATCAGTGTTGCGACCTCGCTGGCCTCCGTCACTTCTTCAAGTGAAACCGGCGCTTCTTGGTCAATCTCTTCAGGAACAAGCGGCGGCGCGTCGATTTCTTCTTGAAACACACCGAATTCGCCCGCCACCTCCTCGAGCGGCTTCTGCTTGTCGGCCCAATGCAAGGAGGTGTAATCGAAGCCGTGCACGATGGTCGGCTTGACGATTTCGAAATAGGGCGAGATGTCGAAATCGCGCGGCATGTAAAGCGAGGAATCGCGGATGTGCAGGATCTCGCGCCGCGCCGTCCGGCTGCCCGCCCGCGTGATCTTGGGCAGGATCGGGTAGCGCACGGCCTCGAAGGCCTGCGCGATCAGCGCCGAGCAGATCATCTTGGTGGGATCGCCGGAGCCGAGCGCGATCATGCGCCGCCGCCAGCGCTGCGGAATCGGCAGCGGGATCAGGAAGCGCATCAGATCGAGGATGTTCTTGGTGTCGTAACCGAAACCGATCCGGTTGATGGCGTAGCGGCACACCGAGGTGCGGTCCTCATAGGACAGGCCGACGGGCCGGCAGACGCGCGTATGATAGGTGACATATTTGGACAGCGGCGCCGAGATCACGCCGTCGCCGACATAGGCCTCGATCAGGACATGCGGCTCGCCGTCCTCCTCGCGCGCGCCGTCGATCGGACCGACATAAAGCGCAGCATGCGACCAGGTCGACTGGGTGAGATATTTGATGATGCCGGAGATGCGGTTGTTGCCCTCGACGAGCAGGACGTCGCCAGGCTGGATGATGCTGCGCAGATATTCCGGGTCGCTCGGCGTGAACGGCTCGTAGCCCGGCACCTCCTTCTGGAGGTAACCGGCCATAAGTTTGCCGACCCAATCGAGCATGACGCCCATGATGCACTTCCCCCGGCGGCCTTTGCCGGCCGCTTTTTCCTTTTCTTAGCATGCATGATAGCCGTTGCAATTTGGTTCATGCATGGCCGGCATCAATCATGATTGATTCACCATGGCGGTTGCCGCGCGTAGCCGAATACGGCAAGTTCGCCACTCGTTCGCCGTTTTTTCAAGCCCCGGAAACCATGACATGACAATGACGCGACGCAGCTTCCTCTCGGCGTCGGCGGCGTTTGCGGTGACCCCGGTGCTTTACGGGCGTGCCTGCGGCGCACCCCTGGCGCGCGAGACCGACATTGTCGTCATTGGTGCAGGTGCTGCCGGCATTGCCGCGGCGCGGCGAATCCAGGCCGCCAATCGCAAGGTGATCGTGGTCGAGGCGGCGAGCCAGGTCGGTGGCCGCTGCATCACCGACAGCACGAGCTTCGCGGTGCCGTTCGACCGCGGGGCGCGCTGGATGCACAATCCGGATACCAACCCGATTATCAAGCTCGCGCGTTCCGCCGGTCTCGAGATCGTTGCTGCGCCATCGGGGCAGAAAATCCGCATCGGTCGCCGCAACGCCCGCGCTGGCGAGACCGAGGACTTCCTGGCGACGCTGGTGAAGGCGAACCGCGCCATCGATGATGCTTCGCGCAAATCCGACATCTCCTGTGCCGCCGCATTGCCGCAAGAGCTGGGGGATTGGAGCGGCACTATCGACTTCGTGCTCGGTGCCAGCTTTGCCGGCAAGGACCTGAAGGACCTCTCCGTCGTCGACAAGGTGCGCGCCGGCGACCGCAACGCCGTCCTCGCCTGCCGCCAAGGCATGGGGACGCTGATCGCAAAGCTCGGAGCGCAGTTGCCAGTCTCGCTGTCGACGCCGGCGAGTCGCATCTCCTGGGGCAGCCGCGACGTCACCGTGGAGACACCGTCCGGCAAGATCGCCGCGCGCGCCGCGATCCTCACGGTGTCCAGCAATGTGCTGACTTCGGGCAACATCAAATTCACGCCGGACATTCCCAAGCGCGCGCTCGATGCGGCTTCCAGGGTGAGCCTGGGCAGCTACGATCACATCGCGCTGCAGATGCGCGGCAACCCGCTGGGGCTGGCGCACGACGACATCATCATCGAGCAGAGCGCCTCCAACCATACGGGCTTGCTGCTCGCCAATTTGGGCGGCTCGTCGCTGTGCTCGATCGATGTCGGAGGCTCGTTCGGCCGCGATCTGTCGGCGCAAGGCGAGGCCGCGATGGTGGCCTTCGCGAAGGAGTGGCTGGGAAAGTTGTTCGGCAGCGATGCGGCGGCCGCCGTGAAGAAGTCGAGCGCGACGCGCTGGAACGCCTCGCCCTACGTGCTGGGCGCGATGTCGGCGGCAGCGCCCGGCGGCGAGGGCTCGCGCAAGATCCTGACCGAGCCGATCGGCGCCATGTTCCTCGCCGGCGAGGCCACGCACGAAACGCTGTGGGGCACCGTCGATGGCGCCTGGGAAAGCGGAGAGCGCGCCGCCGCCGCCGCGCTGCGCCGGATCGGCGCGATCAAGGAAACTGAACCCACGGCGGCGATCCCGGCGCACCGGGCGCCGCGACGGCGCCGCGCGCCGCCGGCGCGAAGCGCACCGCCATTTTATCAGCGCCGGTATTAGCGCAGGACGCCGTCGAGCGCAGGCAGTCCGAGGATCACGGCAAGCGCAATCAGCGCGTAGCAGATGCCGCGAAACAGCCTCTCGCTGGCGCGGCCGAACAGCCGCGTGCCAAAGCGGACACTGATCGCGTAGACGGGGCCGACGATCAGCGAAAACAGGATCGCGTCCCGGTTTATCAAGCCGCTGACGGCATAGCTGACGACCGAGAAGAAATCGGAGGCGCCGAAAAACAGGATGATGTTGGCGCGCGCAACGTCGGAAGCGATCCGCCGCCCCAGCCAGTAACCGACGATCGGCGGACCTCCGGTCTGCGCGAGGCCGGAGCAAAAGCCCGACAGCGCGCCGATGCAGACCGAGAGCGCCGCATGATCCTTGCCGCGATAGCGCCAGCCCGACAGCAAGAGCAGGAGCAGCGCGGTGACGAAGCCGGAAATGATCCAGCGCGTCGTCACGGGATTGAGCCGCGTCAGGAGCCAGGTGCCGACGGGGACGCCGATCAAAGCTCCGGCGACGATGATGCTGGTGGCCTTGCGGTCGGCCTTGCGCCAGGCGTTCGGCAACAGCGGCAGCGAGCCCACGAAATCGATGATCAGGAGCAGCGTCGCGACCAGGCGCGGGGTTGCGAGGCTGCTTGCGAGCGGCATGAAAATCAGCGCCGAGCCGAAGCCGGAAAAGCCGCGCGCCGTCCCCGAAATGAAGGCGATGGCGCAGATCGCAAGTGCGGTGTTGACGCTGACGCTTGCTGGGATGAGCTCGGAGAAGCTCATGGTTCTATTGTGCGCATGATGTTGTCCGAAAACCGCTTCACACTTTTCGGCGTCATCCGCGCAGCGTGCCGCCGGTCTTCTTGGTCACCTCGGCTACGATCTTGCCGCCGACGGCATCGATCTCTTCATCGGTCATGGTCTTCTCGCGCGGCTGCAAGGTCACGGCAATCGCGATCGACTTCTTGCCGTCCTCGATGCCCTTGCCCTCGTAGACGTCGAATACCGTGACGTCGGTGATCAGCTTCTTGTCGACGCTCTGCGCGGCGCGCACGAGATCGCCGGCCCTCACCTTGCGGTCGACGATGAAGGCAAAATCGCGAGACACCGGCTGGAAGGCAGAGAGCTCCAACGGCGGCTTGGCGCGGGTCGGCCTCTGCTTGCCCGCCGGAATCCGATCGAGGATCACCTCGAACGCCGTCAGCGGGCCGTCGGCGCGGAGCGCTTCCAGTGCGCGCGGGTGCAGCTCACCGAAATAGCCGAGGACATTCTGCGGCCCGATCTGGATCGTGCCGGAACGTCCCGGGTGAAGCCAGGTTGGCCCGCCGGGCACGATCTGCAGCGCCTGCATCGGCCCGCCGGCGGCCGCGAGCACGGCGAATGCATCGGCCTTGGCGTCGAACGCGTCGGCCATGGCCGAGCCGGACCATTGCCGTCCGATCCCTTTCGAGGATGCATAGCCGCGGCGGACGCCGGCCGCGGCCATGAACTCGTCTTCCGGCCGGTCACCCTTGAAGATCTGGCCGACCTCGAACAGTGCGACGTCGGCGAAGCCACGGTCGCCATTGGCCTGCGCGGAGGCGATCAGGCCAGGCAGCAGGCTCGGCCGCATGTCAGAAAGATCGGCCGCGATCGGGTTGGCGAGTGTGAGCTCGGCCTTGCCGCCGCCGAACAATTCCGCCGCGGACCTCGCAATGAATGAGTAAGTGACCGCCTCGATCATGCCGCGCGCGGCGAGCGCGCGCCTGGCGCGGCCGGTGCGCTGCTGGATCGGCGTCAGCACCGACTTGCGGGCATCCTCGCCCCGTTCGAACGGGGTCATCGGCACCTTGTCGACCCCCACGATGCGCACGACCTCCTCGACAAGGTCGGCCTTGCCCTGAACGTCGGTGCGCCAGGACGGGATCGCGACTTTCATGATCGGGCCGTGGCCGGCCATCATGAAGCCGAGCCGGGTCAGGATGCTGCGCATCTCCGGCAGCGGCACCTCGATGCCGGCCAGCCGCTTCACCTCAGCGAGCGGAAATTCGATGATGCGGTCGTCGCCATGGGCCTTGCCGACCACGACATTCTCCGATGGCGTGCCGCCGCAGAGCTCCATCACCATGCGCGTGGCCATCTCGAGCCCCGGCACCATGAAAGCGGGATCGACGCCGCGCTCAAAGCGATAGCGTGCGTCCGAATTGATGCCGAGCTTGCGGCCGCTCTGGGCGATGTTGATCTCGTTCCACAGCGCCGATTCGATCAGCACGTCGGTGGTGTTCTCGTCGCAGCCCGAGGCCTCGCCGCCCATGATGCCGGCAAGCGATTCGACGCCGTGGTCGTCGGCGATGACGCAGATGCTGCTGTCGAGCGTATAGGTGCGGCCGTCGAGCGCGAGCAACGTCTCGCCGTCGCGGGCGCGGCGGACAGTGAGATTGCCCTTCACCTTGCTCGCGTCGAACACGTGCAGGGGACGTGCGCGATCGTATGTCATGAAGTTGGTGATATCGACCAGCGCGTTGATCGGCCGCAAGCCGATCGCGGTCAGCCGCCGCTGCAGCCATTCCGGGGACGGGCCGTTCCTGACGCCGCGCACCAGCCGCAGCGCGAAGCCCGGACACAGGCTTTCGTCCTCGACCGTGACCTTCACGGGACAAGGGAATTCGCCCTTGACCTGCTTGATGCCGGGATCCTTGAACTTGCCCATGTCGGCGGCGGAGAGATCGCGCGCGATGCCGTGCACGCCGGTGCAATCCTGCCGGTTCGGCGTCAGGTTGATCTCGAGCACGGGATCGCCGACGCCGGCCCAGTCGGCGAAGCCCTTGCCGATCGGCGCGTCCGCCGGCAGCTCCATGATCCCGTCATGGTCCTCGGAAATCTGCAGCTCGGCGGCCGAGCACAGCATGCCGCGGCTTTCGACGCCTCTGATAGTGCCGACGCCGAGCGTGATGTTCTTGCCGGGAATATACGTGCCCGGCGCCGAGAACACGCTGATGAGGCCTGCACGCGCGTTCGGCGCGCCGCAAACGACCTGCACCGGTGGAGCGCCATTGCCGGTGTCGACCATGCACACACGCAGCCGGTCGGCGTTCGGATGCTGCTCGGCCGAGATCACCCGCGCAATGGTGAACGGCGCGAGCAGTTTTGCCTTGTCCTCGATGCTCTCGACCTCGAGCCCGATCATGGTGAGCTTGTCGGCGAGCTTCTCGATCGGTTCGTCGGTATCGAGATGATCCTTCAGCCAGGACAGCGTGAATTTCACGAGCTCAGCCCTCCTGCGAGGGTGGGCACGTCGAGCGGCTTGAAGCCGTAGTGCGACAGGAAGCGCACGTCGCCTTCGAACAGCTGCCTCAAGTCCGAGATGCCGTATTTCAGCATGGCGATACGGTCGATGCCCATGCCCCAGGCAAAACCCTGGTAGACATCGGGATCGAGGCCGCAGAGGCGCAGCACGTTCGGGTGCACCATGCCGCAGCCGAGAATCTCCAGCCAGTCCTCGCCTTCGCCGAAGCGGATCTCGCCCTTGTCGCGGCGGCACTGGATGTCGACCTCGAGCGACGGCTCGGTGAACGGGAAGTACGACGGCCGGAACCGCATGTTGATGTGATCGACCTCGAAGAACGCCTTGCAGAACTCGTGCAGGATCCATTTGAGGTGGCCGAGATGCGAGCTCTTGTCGATGACGAGGCCCTCGACCTGATGGAACTGCGGCGTATGCGTCGCGTCCGAATCGATGCGATAGGTGCGGCCCGGGCAGATCACGCGAATCGGCGGCTTCTGGGCGAGCATCGTGCGCACCTGCACCGGCGAGGTGTGGGTGCGCAGCAGCATGCGCGAGCCGTCCTCCTTCGGAGGGAAGAAGAACGTGTCATGCATCTCGCGCGCGGGATGGCCGATCGGGAAATTCAGCTTGGTGAAGTTGTAGTCGTCGGTCTCGATGTCCGGGCCTTCCGCGACCGAGAAGCCCATGTCGGCGAAAATCGCCGTCAACTCGTCCCAGACCTGACTCAAGGGATGGATGCGGCCAACTTCGGCCGTCGCCTCGCGCAGCGGCAGCGTGACGTCGATGGTCTCTTTTGCCAGCCGCGCATCGAGCGCTGCGGATTTCAGCACGTCGCGCCGCTCGGTCAGCGCCTGCGTGACCTTGTCCTTGGCGAGGTTGATCGCCGCGCCCTGCGTCTTGCGCTCATCCGGCGACATCTTGCCGAGGGTGGCAAGGAGCGCCGAAATCGCGCCCTTCTTGCCGAGGGCCGCGACGCGCACGGCTTCAAGCGCGGCTTCATCGCCGGCAGCGGCGATTTCGCCAAGGATTTTTTGTTCTAACGTTGCGAGATCGGACACGGGCTCGACTCTACTTGCAAGGGACCGCTGGTTGTGACGCCCAGATCGGCACCGCCGGGAAGAGAAGATGCGAGGCCGACTTTTTTCCGGGCTCAAGACGCCGCTGGGCGGAAAGCGCCCAGCGTTGGGTGTGGCGGATGCGCGGGAGCGCTGGGCAAACTAGGCCGCGAGCGCGGCCTTGGCCTTCTCGGCGATCGCCTGGAATGCCGCCGGCTCGTGGATCGCGAGATCCGACAGCACCTTGCGGTCGACGGTCATGCCCGACTTCGACAGCCCGTCGATAAAGCGGCTGTAGGTCAGGCCGAATGGACGGACAGCGGCGTTGAGGCGCTGGATCCAGAGGGCGCGGAAGGTGCGCTTCTTGCGCTTGCGGTCGCGGAACGCGTACTGGCCGGCCTTCTCGACGGCCTGCTTGGCTGTACGGATCGTGTTCTTGCGGCGGCCATAATAGCCCTTGGCGGCCTTGTAGACTTTCTTGTGCTTGGCGTGGGCGGTCACACCGCGTTTGACGCGAGACATGACGGGTATCCTTGAAATTCTGAAGTGGTGGCGGGTCGCCGCGCGGACGCGGCTTCTGGCTTGTCGGTGACTTTGCGGACGCGATCAGTCGTTCGGCAGAAAATACTTTTTGATGTTGTCGCCGTCGGTTTTGAACAGCACGCGGGTGCCGCGGAGCTGGCGGATCTGCTTCTTGGTCCGCTTGATCATGCCGTGGCGCTTGCCGCGCTGGGCGTGCATCACTTTACCGGTGGCCGTCACCTTGAAGCGCTTTTTGGCGCCTGACTTGGTCTTCAGCTTGGGCATTTGGCTCTCCTGTTGGCCGCAGCAAACTCCGCGCCCGGAGGGCGCTTTGGCGGCTAAAATGCTCGTTAGAGCGTTGAAAGTGCTCAGGTTTTCTCAAAAAAGAAAGCCCGCACGGATATCGCCACGGCAGCCCTTGATCAGCCGGGCGATGAAGGCCGGGCTTATGACAGAGCGGAGGCGAATTGGCAATCGCCAAGCGCTGTCAAATGGATGAACCCGGGAACCGGTTAACGTGACCTATTGCTCGATTGCTCCCGAAGCTCATCCGGAACAGGAATTTGAAAAATGAAAGATTCAGCATTGATTGCCGCTTCCCCTCGCCTGCTCTCGATTTTCGCCGCTGCCGCCATCGCCGCACTGGTCGCGCCCGGCGCTGCCAACGCCAGGATGGCCGGGCGCCTTGGTGCTTATGACGGTGTCTGGAACGTGGTGTTTGCCACGACGCGTGGCACCTGCAGCTCCGGTTACAGCGTCCCGTTCAGTGTGACCGGGAGCCGGGTCACCTCCGCCGGCGGCGGCCGTGTTGCGGGCTCCGTCAATCGCGCCGGCGGCGTCGCTGTCCAGGTCAAGGTCGGCGCCTCGCATGCCTCTGGCGGCGGCCGGCTCGCCGGCAATTCCGGCGCGGGCTCCTGGCGCGGCATCATCTCCGGTGACGCCTGCAGCGGCACCTGGCAGGCCACGCGAACCTGATTCCGAAGCCATCAAAGAAACGGCCCGCCAGACCATCCGGCGGGCCGCACCGTTTCGACAATCAGTTGCGACCTAGCGCGGCGCCAGCACCATCACGACCTGGCGGCCTTCGAACTTGGCATCCTGCTCGACCTTGGCGAACTGCGCGACGTCGGCCTTGACCTTGTCGAGCAGCTTGGTGCCGATCTCCTGGTGCGCCATCTCGCGGCCGCGATAGCGCAGCGTGATCTTGACCTTGTCGCCTTCCTCGAAAAAGCGCTGCATCGCGCGCATCTTCACGTCATAATCGTGATCGTCGATCATCGGACGGAGTTTGATCTCCTTGATCTCGACCACTTTCTGCTTCTTGCGGGCTTCCGCGGCTTTTTTCTGCGCCGAATATTTATACTTCCCGTAGTCCATGATCTTGCAGACGGGAGGATTGTTGTTCGGCGAAATCTCCACCAGATCCATGCCGGCTTCGGCGGCCATCTTGATCGCTACCATGGTCTCGACAGTTCCATGGTTCTGGCCGGCCTGATCAATCAGTTGGATCTGCGCATTGCGGATATCATCATTGACGCGCGGCCCGTCTTTGGCGGCAGCGGGCGGGGCTCTATTCGGACGGCGAATGGGGTATTCTCCAATGTTGTGAACGAAGGGCGATATCTTGAAGCAATACGCGGCTACGGGCAAGCGAAGTCGCCGGCTTTGCAACAAAACCGAAAAATGCGAGGCATTTCGGCCACGGCCTGCGACATAGCCACCCATCCCTGCTTCCGCAAGGAGAGAGAATGCCTTAGGCCAATGTCGGGTTTCAATGAGGCCTGCGTTTTTCTGTCTAATGGCAAATGAAAGTGAATATCGATGACCGATTCCGTAGCCGTTGTGCCTGATCCGGCCTTTATTGAGGTTGGTGAGGCGATTGCGGCACGGCGGATCGCGGTCCGTGCCCGCAATGGCGGCACACCCGGGCTGTTCTGGCTCGGCGGCTTCAACTCGGACATGCGGGGCACCAAGGCCCTGGCGCTCGACGCCTGGGCCGCCGAGCATGGCCGCGCCTGCGTCCGCTTCGACTATTCCGGCCATGGCGAATCCGGCGGCAAATTCGTCGACGGCACGATCGGCCGCTGGCTCGAGGAGAGCGTCGCGGTGTTCGAGCGGTTCTGCCGCGGGCCACAGGTCGTGATCGGCTCGTCCATGGGCGGCTGGATAGCGCTGCTATTGGCGCGCGAAATCGCCAGGCGGCCCGGCGGCGCATCGCTCGTGGGCCTGGTGCTGATCGCCCCTGCTCCCGACTTCACCGAGGAATTGATGTGGAAGGTCTTTTCGCCCGAGATCCGCCAGGAGATCGAGCGCAACGGCGTATGGATGCGGCCCTCGCAATATGGCGATGGTTCGCCCTACCCGATCACCCGGGCGCTGATCGAGGAAGGCCGCAACCATTTGCTGCTCGGCAATTCCATCGAGGTCGGATGCCCCGTTCGTATCCTGCAGGGCGCGAAGGATCCGGATGTGCCCTGGCAGCACGCGTTCGCGCTCGCGCACCGGCTGCCTGCCGACGATGTGGTGCTGACCATGATCCAGGACGGCGATCACCGCCTGTCGCGGCCGCAGGACATCGCGCGCCTCATTGCGACGGTCGCCGAGATCGGCAAGGTGTAGGGAGGAATGCCATGAATATCGCAACGATGCTCCGCTCGTTCTGCGACGCCGTCGAGCGCCGCGACGGCAAGGCCTTTGCAGCGCTGTTCACCGAGGACGGCATCTACCACGATGTCTTCTACGGCGCGTTCAAGGGCCGCGAGAGGATCGCCGAGATGATCGACGACTGGTTCTATCGCACGGCGAGCGATTTCCGCTGGGACATGCATGCGCCGGTCAGCGACGGCGAGACGCTCTATGCGCGCTATACTTTCAGCTACCGCTCCAATCTGCCGGAGGCCAAAGGCGCGCGGGTGATGTTCGAGGGCGTCTCCATCATGAAGCTCCGAGGTGGCTTGATCGCGGAATATCAGGAGGTCGCCAATGCGGCGCCGGGCTTCGTCGACATGAATTTCGCGCCCGAGCGGATCGCGAAGATCGCGGCGAAGCAGGGTGCCGCACTGAAGGCGCGGGCGGAGATGGCAAGGCATCTCAAAACCTAGCGCCGTCATTGCGAGGAGCGAAGCGACGAAGCAATCCAAACTATTTCCGCGGAGGAAGTTTGGATTGCTTCGCTTCGCTCGCAATGACGACTATCACGGCGGCGGCGGAGCCGACATCGGCCGGCGCTGTGCCAGCGCGGCGACGGTGGAGGTGCCGATAGCGCCCTCCTCGTCATAGAGCCAGCATTCGCCGACTGCGATGCCTTCGCTGGCGTGATGGTTCACCACGTCGAACCCGATCCATTGCGTCACCGGCAGGCGATGCAAATAGAGCGTGACGTCGCTGTTGATGAAGCCGAGGCCCTTCTCGCCCGCATTGGCGAAGGGGCTGGCGAAATCCGCGGCCAGCGCGACGCGCACGAACGGCGTCAGCGGCGCGCCTTCGACAAGTGCGCGAACCTCGCTCATCCAGAGCCGGCGCTGGCCGAGCGAGCCCATGCGGCCGGCGATCGGCCGCGTGGTCCATTTGCCGTTCATGCCGAGCCGAGGATCGGTCGGCGCGGGAATGTCCGATGGTTTCGGCACGTCCCAGTTCGGCGGCGACCACACCTGCCCGTCCGGATTTTCCGTCCGGCGCAACAACTGGCCGGAAGCACGCGCCATCGGCACGCCGCCGGAGAGGAAATCGGCTTCGATCACGCGGATGCGCAGGCCATCGCGGATCAGCTTCGTCTTCACCTCGACCGGCGCCATGATGTTCGGCAAACGGAACATGTCGACGGTGAGCCGCGCCGGCACGAAGTCCGCAGCTCCATGACGCTGCTCGATCGTATGCGCGAGCAGCCCAACCACGACGCGGCCGTGCATCGATTTGGGATCCCATGGGCCGTTCGAGGCGGGCGTCGGAATGAAAGCGTCGTTGTCGGGGGTGAAGAAGGGCTGACTGGTGGTCATGATGTTCATGGCCGCGGCACCATGACCGATTGCGCGCTGAAATCAAGATGGCTTGGTCGCAGCCGCCCATTCCGCGCGGACACTCGCGTCGCTCTCGACAGCCATCGCCTTCGTCGCCAATGCATCGAAGCGATCACGCCCCACAAGCTGCGCCAGTGCCCACACCGCCGCACCGCGCACCAGCGGACTTGCATCGAATAAAAGGCGCTCGGCTTCCGCGGCCAAGGCGCCCTCGCCCGAATTGCCGATCGCGATCAGCACATTGCGGATAAAGCGGTCGCGGCCGATGCGCTTGACCGGCGATTTGGAAAAGCGCCCGCGGAAGGCGGCATCGTCGAGCCGCGAAAGCTCCGCCAATGTCGGCGCGCGCAACTCCTCGCGCGCGGCGAGCTTCGCTTCACGCCCTTGTTGCGCGAACTTGTTCCAGGGGCACACCGCGAGGCAATCGTCGCAGCCATAGATGCGGTTGCCGATGCCCTTGCGAAATTCGTGCGGGATCGGGCCCTTGTTCTCGATGGTGAGATAGGAGATGCAACGCCGCGCATCGAGCTTGTACGGCGCCGGGAACGCCGCCGTCGGACAAATGTCGAGGCAGGCGTGGCAGGAGCCGCAATGATCGATCTCCGGTTCATCGCGCGGCAGATCGAGCGTGGTGAAGATCGCGCCCAGAAACAGCCAGGAGCCAAACTCGCGGGAGACGAGATTGGTGTGCTTGCCCTGCCAGCCGAGGCTTGCAGCCTGCGCCAGGGGCTTCTCCATCACGGCTGCAGTGTCGACGAAGATCTTCACCTCGCAAGGCGTCGCCGCGACCAGCCATCGCGCCAGCGCCTTCAGGCGCTTCTTGATCACGTCGTGATAGTCGTCGCCCTTCGCATAGACCGAGATCGCGCCACGCTCGCGCTCTTTCAGGATGATGAGCGGATCCTCATCGGGTCCATAATTGACGCCGAGCATGATGACCGAGCGCACCTCCGGCCATAAGCCCCGCGGATCAGCGCGGCGCTGTGGATTTTGCGCGAGCCAGTCCATGTCGCCATGCGCGCCCACGGCCAGAAATTCGCGAAAGTGCTTTGCGGCCTCTGGAATTGCGCCGGGCGCGGTGACGCCGATGCTGTCGAAGCCAAGCGCGCGCGCTTCTGCCGCGAGCGCACGCTTGAGTTCATCGCTCTTCAGAAATCCAGGTCCACGTAGGTCCGCGACGCCGGCACGCCCGCCAGCCACTCGCTGAGCAGCGGACGGAACGACGGGCGGGATTTCACCCGCGCGTACCACGCTTTTGCTGCGTCGTCCTCGATCCATGGCACGTCGCCCAGATAGTCGATCGCCGAAAGATGCGCCGCGGCGGCGAGGTCCGCGTAGGTGAGCCGGTCGCCGGCGAGATAGTTCCGCCGCTGCGCCAGCCAGCCGATATAGGCGAGATGATAGCGCACATTGGTCTTGGCGGCGCGGATGACGTCTGCGGCCGGCGCGCCGCCGCCATCTCCCTCGCTCATGAAGCGCTTGTAGATGCGTTCGGTCACCAGCGGGTTCGAGGCTTCCTCGAAAAATTTTTCGTTGAACCACGCCATCAGCCGGCGCACCTCGATGCGCTCGCTCATCGTCGTGGGCAGCAGCCGCCGCTCGCCCATCTCGGCGCCGCGGGTTTCATCGATGAACTCGGCGATGATCGCGGCCGTGGGGATCGCCGGCTGTCCTTCGGTGAACAGGACCGGCGTGGTGCAGGCGGGGTTGAGGGCGAGAAAGCCTTCACGCCGTTCCCAGACCCGCTCTTCCACCAGCCGCAGGTCGAGGCCGTATTCGCCGAGCACAAGGCGAATGAAGCGCGAATGCGGGCAGAAGGGGTGATGAAACAGCGTGTACATGCCGGCCTTCTAGTACGTCCTGGGCACTTAAGGAAACGTTCAACCGCCCTTTTTCGGTCGCATGGCGGTCCTTCGGTGGCCCCGCTGGCGAGGCACAAGCGCGGGGCCGGCGGGCGGCCAAGCTACTCAAGCGGACGCTTGGCGCAAGCCGCGTTTTTACATTTTACGATTGCGGCACGGGAACGAATAAGCGAGAAGAACGCGGCTTTTGGGCCGAAATCGATCAGAACGGAAGAGCTCACGATGTCAGATGTAACAAGGGCGGTGATTCTCGGCGTGATCGAGGGCGTCACGGAATTCCTGCCGGTTTCCTCGACCGGCCATCTGCTGCTCGCGGGCCGCTTTTTCAATCTCGGCGAGGATAATTTCTGGAAGAGCTTTGACATCCTGATCCAGCTCGGCGCCATCCTCGCCATCGTTGTAATCTATTTCGCCAAATTGTGGCGGATCGCGCTCGGCATGTTCTCCAATGCCGACGACCGTCGCTTCGTCATCGGCGTCCTGGTCGCGTTCATGCCGGCAGTGGTTATCGGCCTCATTGTCGGCAAATACATCAAGGACGTGCTGTTCAATCCCTGGGTCGTCTGCTTCTCGCTGATCGTGGGTGGCGCGATCCTGCTCTGGGTCGACCAGATCGACCACAAGCCGCATGAGCATGATGCGACGAAGTTCCCTCTCCTCACGTACCTCTGGATCGGTTTCGCGCAGTGCTTTGCCATGATCCCCGGCGTTTCACGCTCGGGCGCAAGCATCGTGGCCGCCATGCTGCTCGGCGCCGACAAGCGCGCCGCGGCGGAGTTTTCGTTCTTCCTCGCGATCCCGACCATGGTCGGCGCCTTCGCCTATGATTTCTACAAAAGCCGCGCCGAGATGACGACCGATCATCTCGGCATTATCGCGATCGGCTTCGTGGTGTCGTTCGTCGTGGCCATCGTCGTGGTGAAGACGTTCCTGAGCTACGTCACCCGCCACGGCTTTACGCTGTTTGCGTGGTGGCGTGTGATCGTCGGCACGCTCGGCTTGGTCGCGCTCGCGATGGGACGGTGAAGGAATCTACTTCCGAGCTCACGCGCTCCTGCGCCGGAATTGGCCGGCTGGCCGGAAGCGCCAGAGATATTGCGGGGCGATCGCTTCGAGCGAATCCGGCGTGATGCCGAGCCCTTCCAGCGTCAGCCCGGCGGCCCTGGCTGCCTGTGACACCACATTGTCGCGGCGGAACAGCTCGACCTGGTCGGGCGTCAGCTTCAAAGCGCCCGGCGCGAACTGCAGGAACAGCGCTTGCAGTTTCGCCAGCGCGAACGGCAGCGACACCAGCATGCGCCTGCGGTCGGTAATTTTGAGGATGATCTGCATGATCTCGCGGAACGCCAGCACCTCCGGACCGCCGAGCTCATACGTCGCGCCGGCCTTGGCCTTGCCGTCGACGGCGTCCGCGATCGCGGTGGCGACATCGCCGACATAGACCGGCTGCACCTTCATGGTGCCGCCGCCGATCAGGGGCAGCGCCGGCGCCAGCCTTGCGAGCGAAGCGAACCGGTTGGTGAACTGATCCTCAGGCCCGAACACCAGCGACGGGCGCATGATGACGGCCGAGGGCAGCGCGGCCTGCACGGCCTTCTCGCCGGCCGCCTTGGCGCGGGCATAATGCGAGGTCGCGTGCTCATCGGCGCCGATCGCCGAGATGTGCACGATCCGGGCGTCGGCGGCGGAGGCGGCCTTCGCCACCGTCTCAGCGCCCTTCACCTGCACGGCGTCGAAGGTCTGCTCGCCGCTCTGGGCGAGGATGGCGACCAGGTTGACCGCGACGTCGGCGCCGCGCATGGCGGCCTCCACCGAGGCCGGATAGCGCACGTTGGTTTGCACCGGGTGGATCTGGCCGACCCGGCCGAGCGGTTGCAGGTGACCAGCGAGTTCCGGCCGGCGGACGGCAACGCGGACGCGGTATTCGCGCTTGCAGAGTGCGCGGATCACGTGTCGTCCCAGAAAGCCCGATCCGCCGAAAACCGTGACCAGCGTGTCTTGATTCGATGCCATGAGGTCAGCTTCCTGGGTCAAAAACCGGGTCTGCGCAATGCGATTCGCGATACGCCATCGTGTCGGCGCTGTACAGGATATTTGCTCCGTGCAGCGCCTATTTGACAAGCGCGCAAGGCATCCGTACTAAGCGCCCGCAATGCCCAGGTGGCGGAATTGGTAGACGCGCTGGCTTCAGGTGCCAGTGGCCTCACAGCCGTGAAGGTTCGAGTCCTTTCCTGGGCACCACGCTTCGCCCTTCAGGCTTTGCGTGGCGCAGCCACGGCGGATGACTGGCTTTCCGAGATACGACGAGCCCTGCATATCGCTGCCGCGGCCGCAGCCACATACGCCGCAATTGCATGCCCTCCATGTTGGTGACAATATATCGGCGGGGATCATCGTCAGCCCAAACTGCGAGCGATTGTGTATTGGCTGCGAATTGATAAAATTATATAATAAAAACAATAAGTTACGAATTGATTTCGGACGTGCTTGGGCGCATGCTCTCGTTTGGGAGCAGAGCCATGACAGAGGAAATCAAACTGCCTCGCAAACTGTCGGATGAGCCAAAGGCGCCAAAGCCACGCCGTCCGAGCCATCAGGACGTCATCGACAATCTGGACCGCTGGGCCAACAGCCCCGGGCTTCAGCCGCCGAGCTTGCCGGAGTCGAAGTCGGCCTGAGCTTTCGGTTTCCGAAACGCCATTCCGAAGGCTGCATCAGACGATGGCCTTGCCGGCCTTTGTCGCCACCTGCCTCTGCACGAAATACATCGCCACCAGCGCGACCAGCGAGGTCGCGATGACGATGAAACCGAGGCGGTCGAAATGCCGGAGCGAGCCGTCGTCGTTCTGAGCGATGACCGCCGCGGCGAGGACCGATCCGAGCCCGCCGGACAATTGCTGGAGCGAAGCGCTGATGGCGCTGAAGGAGCCGCGTTGATGTGGTGCGGGAATCGCGGACATCAGCGCTTGTGACGGAATCATCCGGGAGAAGATGCCGACGAACATCAGCACGTTGACCACGATCACGAGCGCCAGTCCGACCTGGCCGAGATGGGTGTAGATCGTGACCATGACGATCGACATCGCAGTCCCGAACAGGAAGGTCGGGTACTTGCCGAACGTATCGCTGAGACGGCCGACGAGCGGACCGATGAAGACGCTGAACAGTCCCGACACCAGATAGATCGTCGGCAGTTGGACGATATCGATCCCGAGATTGTGCACGGTATAGGCGCTGCCGAACGGCATCAGCATGTAGCCGCCGGTCGCAAGCAAGGTGGTGACGCCGAAAGCGAGCGTGTAGCTCGGCTCGCTGACGGTGGCGAAGAGATGCGCAAACGCGTTCTTCTCCTGCCTGAGCTGCAAATGGCCGTCCACAGGCCGCATCAGGAGCAGGACGGCCAGGATGACGGCGATCGCAAAGCCAACGATGGCGCCAAACGCGACATGCCAGTTCCAGTGATTGGCGAGGAAGAGCCCCGCGGGGATGCCGAGCACCTGGCTAGCTGCGAAGGCCGTCTGCACAAAGCCCATCACGCGGCCACGCTGGTGCAGCGGAAACACGTCGGTGATGATCGCGAGCACGATGGAGCCGACCACGCCGCCGAACACGCCTGTGACAATCCTGCCCAGGAGGAGCAGATGATAATTGCGCGCCAGCGCACAGAGCGTCGTGCCAGCGGTGAAGCCAATATAGAAAAACAGCAACAGATGCTTGCGGTCGAAGCGATCGGCGAACCCTGCCGCGAGCACGCCAGAAATGCCGGCACTGAAAGCATAGACAGAGACCGCCACGCCGAACTGCGCGGCGGTGATGTTCAGCGCCGGCATCAGGATGGCGCCGAGCGGCGACATGATGATGAAGTCGAGGATGATCGTGAATTGGACGATCGCCAGCAGGGCCACCAGGACCGATTGGTATCGCGAAAAGCCGCGCTCCAGCTCCCGATCATTGTCGATCGGCGCGGACAGGGTCTGTTCGGTCATGTCAGTTCTTTCGCCGGCTTCGGGAGAGGCGACATAGCGATATAAGCGGGCGCAAGACAGCCAATTTTTTGTTATGGGCCGCCTGATGCTGCCAAAGGTCGTGTTTAATCGTGGCAGCCACGCAGATGGGCCGAAAAGCGGGGCAAAATCGATGTGGCTTGGCCGGAACAGCTGGCCCTGCCGCGCTTCGTTTGTGCTAATGATTGCATCTCTTGTTCGCCGCGCGCCCTCCCCTTAAGCCAAGGCGGTCGGGCGAGAGCCGCATCGAATCGACGGGGATTTTGGAAGCAATGACCGTACGTCTGCATCGCGGCGATCTGCCCGATCTCTCCCGCTACGCCGGACCGGCGGTTGCGATCGACACCGAGACCATGGGCTTGAATCCGTATCGCGATCGGCTCTGCGTGGTGCAGTTGTCGAACGGCGACGGCAGTGCTGACGTGGTGCAGATTCCGAGAGATCACAAGGATGCGCCGAACCTGAAGGCGCTGCTCGCCAATCCCAACGTCACCAAGATCTTCCACTTCGCCCGCTTCGACATTGCCGTGCTCTATCACTCTTTCGGCGTGATGCCGCAGCCGCTCTATTGCACCAAGATCGCTTCGCGGCTGACGCGCACCTACACCGACCGCCACGGGCTCAAGGACCTGGTGCGCGAAGTGCTCAATATCGAGCTGTCGAAACAGCAGCAGTCGAGCGACTGGGGCTCGGCCTCGCTCAGCGAAGCGCAGCTTGCCTATGCCGCTTCCGACGTCCTGCATCTGCATGCGTTGCGCGAAAAGCTCGACGCCATGCTGGTGCGCGAAGGCCGCGCGCAGCTTGCTCAGGCCTGTTTCGAGTTCCTGCCGTCACGCGCGAAGCTTGATCTCTCCGGCTGGGAAGCCGAAGACATCTTTGCGCATTCGTGAAGCGGGCAGGCACCTGTTCATCTTGGTAAACGGCGCCGGCGTGAAGCTTTTCGCCCCGTTTCGGACATAGTCATGGGGCGTCTCGCGGGCTGCATTATCCGGCCGGGCCGGGTATGATGGCGCGCTTGTTCGCGCTTCGGAGCAGCAGTGAATTCGGTCCAGAACCCAGCCTATCAGGCGAACCTCGAGGCGCGCTTTGCGATGGCCGCGCGCCACAGCCGCCTGGTGCGGATCCTGCGCATCGCAGTGCCGGGCGCCGTGGCGCTGGCGCTGGCCACCGTGATCGGAATTTCGATTTTCAACCCGTTCCGCATGCTGATGCCGAAGTTGCCGCTGGACATGGGGAACCTCGCGGTCTCCGGCACCAAAATCACCATGGAATCGCCGCACCTTTCCGGCTACACGCCCGACCAGCGGCCCTATGAAATGTGGGCCAAAACCGCGGTCCAGGACGTGAGAGACCCCGACCATGTCGAGCTCAACAAGCTCAAGACCAAGCTTCTGATGCAGGACGGCTCGACCGTGTTCCTCGATTCCCTTACCGGCATGTTCGACAACAAGGCGCAGACGCTCGACCTCCACAAGGACATCTTTCTGCAGACCACGACCGGATACCAAGCGCGCCTCACCCAGGCCCATGTCGACATGGTGAAGAACACCGTCGACTCCGACCAGCATGTCGACGTCACATTGACCAACGGCACCCTGACCTCCGATCGCCTGCATATCATCAATGGCGGCGAGGTCGTCGTGTTCGAAGGTAATGTCGTGATGCATCTCGATCACCTGGATGCCGAGAATCCGCCGGCGGCGCAGCCTGCGCCGCCGGAGCCGCCGCCTCCACCGCCGGCCAGGAAGCATTCGGGCAGATCCGCCAACGCGAAATGAATTCCATGATGACGTTTCTTCAGCGCGGCATTGCGATGAGGCCGAGGGCAGGGCACGCCGTCGCAGCAGCGGCTTGCTGCTTGCTGGCATGGGCTGCCGCTCATGAGGTTCGCGCCCAGAGCACGGTGCAGGGCGTCCCCAATGCCATGCAGGGTTTTTCGCAGAATCGCGATCAGCCGATCCAGATCGAGGCCGCTTCGCTTGAGATGCGCGACAAGAAGAAGGAGGCGACCTTCTCCGGCAATGTGAAGGTCGTGCAGGGCGACACCACCATGACATCGAAGACCCTGGTGGTGTTCTACGAATCGGCCCAGCAGAACTCGGGCGCGCCTTCGGCAAACACGAAGGGAGCCAAGAACGCTGCCAGGAGCGGCGCCAAGAATGCGGCGCCCATGCAGGCGGCGACGCCCGGACCCGGCGGCGCGTCGTCGATCAGACGGCTGGAAGCGCACGGCAATGTGGTCGTGACCCAGAAGGACCAGGTCGTGACCGGCGAAACTGCAATCTTCGACACCAAGACCAATCTCATCACCATGCTCGGCGGCGTGGTGCTGACCCAGTGCAAGAACGTGTTGCGCGGCGACCGCCTGTTCGTGGACATGACGACCGGCGTCTCCAGGGTCGAATCAGATAGCGGCAAGGTGCAGGGTCTGTTTGCCCAGTCCGGGGAAGGGTGTGCCACAGCCGCTCCCGGCGGCGGCTCGCCGCTGCCCTCCCTGCTCCCATCTAAACCAAAATAATATCAATCACTTGTTTGATAGTGCGATGCGGCGAGGTTGAACCACGCGCTGCGAGCCTGTATTTACGCCCGAGGGATCTTGGGGTGTTCCGCTGGGCAAGGGGCATCCCGTGCTTCATGCTGGGCGAATCACACGGCGAGCGCCTTATACGGGCCTGGGCAAAGCGGGGATGGTGGATTTACTCAGCATGTTCCGGCGGCGCCCCGTCAAAAAGGGCAAGGGTTTCGCGCGCTCGCGCGAAGACATCACGGCACTCGGCGATAGCTTCGGCGACATGCTGACGAGCCCGGTGCGCGATGCGCCGCCGATCGCGCGTGAGGCGCCGATATCGGGCATCGACCTGCCACGCTCGCCCGCGGTTGCGGAACTGCCGCGAGAGGCACCGCGGGATCCATTCCGCGCGCCGACCAGAGAACCTCCGCCACAGCCAAGGCCGCAGCCACGCGCAAAGCCCGCCAAGCCGGCGCGGTCCGCCAAGACAAACGGCTCGGGTGGGCCGCAGCTCCTGCGGCGGCCGGGATATCTGGCTGTGCATAGCGTGGAAAAAAGCTTTGGCTCGCGCCAGGTGGTACGCGGCGTCAGCATCTATGTGCGCCGTGGAGAGGCTGTCGGCCTGCTGGGACCGAACGGCGCCGGCAAGACCACGGTGTTCTACATGATCACCGGTCTGATCAAGGCCGATCGCGGCGCGATCGAGCTTGATGGCCATGACGTCACGAAGTTGCCGATGTATCAGCGCGCGCGGCTCGGCATCGGTTATCTGCCGCAGGAAGCGTCGATCTTTCGCGGGCTGACGGTAGAGCAGAATATCCGCGCGGTGCTTGAAGTCGTCGAGCCCTCGAAAAAGAAGCGCGAGGCCGAGCTGGATTCGCTGCTCAACGAATTCAACATCACGCGCTTGCGCAAGACCCCGTCGATCGCGCTCTCCGGCGGCGAGCGCCGCCGCGTGGAGATCGCGCGCGCGCTGGCGACGCGTCCGAACTATATGCTGCTCGACGAACCCTTTGCCGGCATCGATCCGATCGCCGTCGGCGACATTCAGGACCTTGTCCGCCATCTCACCAATCGCGGCATCGGCGTGCTCATCACCGACCACAATGTCCGCGAAACGCTCGGACTCACCGACCGCGCCTACATCGTTTATGCCGGCGAGATCCTGACCGAAGGCAGTCCGGACGAGATTGTCGCCGATCCCGATGTGCGCAGGCTCTATCTCGGCGAGGAATTCCGGCTCTAATCCGCTTATTAGCGCATGGTCTTTCCGGAAAACCGCTGCACACTTTTCCGGATCATGCGGATTTTGGCCGCAGCGCGGTGAGACGCCGGTAACCAGATTTCGGGAAGCGCGCCGGTAGCCTTTTTTCGCATCCGTCAAGGCGTGTACAAGGGCACCCGACTAGGATAAGCAAGAATCGGACCAGTTTTTAACGGATCGTTCTTGGCTCCCATGGCGCTGACGCAGAGACTAGAGTTCCGCCAGTCGCAGTCGCTGGTGATGACGCCGCAGCTCATGCAGGCGATCAAGCTCTTGCAGCTGTCCAATCTCGATCTGTCGGCCTTCGTCGAGGAGGAGCTGGAGCGCAATCCGCTCCTGGAGCGCGCCAATGACGGCCCCGAACCCCCCGTTGCGGGGGAAATCGTCTCCGAGGGCTCGGAATTTGGCGACGACGAGGAGGGTGCGCCGAGCGAAGACGGCGCTGGCGGCCATGCCGAGGCGGGAAGTGGCGGCGAGGGGGTCGACGCGGGGTTTGAGCCGGCCCAGGAGGAGTGGATGAGCCGCGATCTCGGCAGCCGCACCGAGATCGAGCAGACCCTCGACACCGGCCTCGACAACGTGTTTTCCGAGGAGCCCGCCGAAGCGGCGGCGCGCAACGCGCAGGACGCCGCGCCCACCACCTATACCGAATGGGGGGGCGGCGCCTCCTCCGACGAGGATTACAATCTTGAAGCCTTTGTCGCCGCCGAAGTGACGCTGTCGGATCATCTCGCCGAGCAGCTGGCGGTCGCCTTCATCACGCCGGCCGAGCGTATGATCGGCCAATACCTGATCGACCTCGTCGACGAGGCGGGCTATCTGCCGGGCGATCTCGGCCAGGCGGCCGAGCGGCTCGGCGCCTCGCAAGCCGACGTCGATGCGGTGCTGGCAGTGCTGCAGACGTTCGATCCGCCCGGCATCTGCGCGCGCAACTTGAGCGAATGCCTCGCGATCCAACTCCGCGAGCTCGATCGCTACGACCCCGCGATGCAGGCGCTGGTCGAGCATCTCGATCTCCTGGCCAAGCGCGATATAGCTGGCCTGCGCAAGCTCTGCGGCGTCGATGACGAAGACATCGCCGATATGATCGGCGAGATCCGCAGGCTCGATCCGAAACCCGGCCTGAAGTTCGGCGCCTCAAGGCTGCAGACCATGGTGCCCGACGTCTACGTGCGGCCCGGCCCGGACGGCGGCTGGCATGTCGAGCTCAACAGCGACACGCTGCCGCGCGTTCTGGTGAACCAGACCTATTACGTCGAGCTGTCGAAGACCATCCGCAAGGACGGCGACAAGTCCTACTTCACCGATTGCCTGCAGAATGCGACCTGGCTGGTGCGCGCACTTGACCAGCGCGCCCGCACCATCCTGAAGGTCGCAACCGAGATCGTGCGCCAGCAGGACGGATTCTTCACCCATGGCGTTGCGCATTTGCGGCCGCTCAATCTGAAAGCGGTGGCGGATGCGATCCAGATGCACGAATCGACAGTGTCGCGCGTCACCGCCAACAAATATATGGCGACCAATCGCGGCACGTTTGAGCTGAAATATTTCTTTACCGCTTCGATTGCCTCTGCCGATGGCGGCGAAGCGCATTCGGCGGAGGCCGTCCGCCACCACATCAAGCAGCTCATCGACGCGGAGGATCCGTCCGCGATCCTCTCCGACGACACCATCGTGGAACGTTTGCGCGGATCGGGGATTGATATTGCCCGCCGCACGGTCGCGAAATACCGCGAGGCCATGCGCATTCCATCCTCAGTGCAGCGCCGCCGTGACAAGCAAAGCTCGCTTCTCCTGCCGACCTGAAATTGCGCCCGCGATCGTTGCGCGTTGGTCAAATCGGTTTAGTCTCGGCTCCCCCAGATTATCCATATGAGGCATCCCATGACTCTCAGGATTTCGGGAAAAAGCATCAACGTCGGCGAAGCGCTGCGCGACCGCGTCAGCGAACGCACCGACGAGGTGCTGCGCAAATATTTTGACGGCAACTATTCCGGCCACATCACGCTTTCCAAGGACGGCTTCGGCTTCAGGACCGATTGCTCGCTGCATCTGGATTCCGGCGTCACGCTGGAGGCGGAATCCAACGCCGTCGACGCCTATGCGAGCGCCGATGCGGCTCTCCTGATGATCGAGAAGCGGCTGCGCCGCTACAAGAGCAGGCTCAAGGATCGCTCCGCGCGCAAGGCGCACGCGGCAGCCACGCTTGCCGAGATCGACGGGGGCGTGCTGGACGCACCGAGCTATGTGATCGAGGCGCCGGCCGAAGGCGACGAAGAGGTCACGGGCTATAGCCCCGTCATCATTGCGGAGGCGACCACGTCGCTGAAGCGTCTGTCGGTCTCGGAGGCCGTGATGGAGCTCGACCTGACGGGCGCGGCCTGCCTGGTGTTCCAGCATGGCTCCAGCGGCCGGGTGAACATCATCTACCGGCGTTCCGACGGCCATATCGGCTGGGTCGATCCACCTGCCGTGAAGCCGTAAACCTACGGATTTTGGCGTTTTTTTGGGCCGTCCCGATTCCCCCTAGGGTTTTTAAGGATAGGCGCTCGCAGGTGTTGGCACCGCCGTTTGGTTGGAGTAGAAGCCCCCCCAATCAGGACCCGGGAGAGACCACCCGCCTCCCGCCTCAGCTTCTTGACGCCGGCCGGCCAAGGCCTATTTCGCAACCTGACGGTTCTCATCCACCTCGGAACGCCCAATGACGATTACCGACCTGGTCGCACCCGAGGCGATCCTCCCGGCGTTGAAAGTCATCAGCAAGAAGCAGGCATTGCAGGAGCTCGCGGCAAAGGCCGCCGAGCTGACTGGCCAGAACGAGCGCACGATCTTCGAGGTCCTGCTGCAGCGCGAGAAGCTTGGCACGACCGCGGTGGGCTATGGTGTCGCCATTCCCCACGGCAAGCTGCCCAAGCTGGAAAAGCTGTTTGGTCTGTTCGCGCGGCTGGAGCGCCCGATCGACTTCGAAGCCATGGACGGCCAGCCGATCGATCTGGTGTTCTTGCTGCTGGCGCCGGAAGGCGCCGGCGCCGACCACCTGAAGGCGCTGGCGCGCATAGCCCGCCTGCTGCGCGACCAGGACGTCGCCAAGAAGCTTCGCGCCTCGCGCGACGCGCAGGCGATCTATTCGGTGCTGGCGCTCCCGCCCGCGACCGCGGCCTGATCATCCAGCTTCCGCAAGAGATAGCGCACCGTCTTGCTACCGTCGTGGATGGTCGCAGCTCCGACTTCAACAAATCCCAGCGCCGCATGAAACGCGTCCGATTCCGGATTGGGCGGCGTTGAATTGACTTCGCAGACGACACGCGAATGTCCGGCGCGCGCAGCTTCCACGAACAGCGCGCCGTAGAGCCGCCGCGCCAGCCCGCGTCCGCGCGCGGAAGCGACCACCACGATGCGGTCGACATAGATGAAGCGTGGGTAGCGCGCGCGAAACCACAGGAAATTCGGGCTGTCGTAATCGGCGTGCTGATCAAGGGCGAGCAGGAACGCGTCGACATGACCAATGCGCCGCGCAAGGAAAGCCTTGTCCACGAGATGCTTCAGCCGCTCGGGTGTGAGCCAGGACAATTCCAGCGCATGCTCGTTGTTGAGTGCGAGCAGCGCATTCGCAAGCGGCGAGGCTGGCGGCACATCAGCGGCAGAAATCGGGCGTAGGGCGATGTCATTCATCGCCACGACGATAGACAAGACGGACAACAAATAAAATGCGCGGGCACTGTCCTCATTCAGGGACAACACCCGCGCATCGAAAACTCGTGTCAGCGGCGCGACGATCTCACGCGCGCCGACTGGCTAGCGGCTCAATGCACGCTCACGGCTTGGAGCTCATTGCTCCAGGCATTGGCGATCGCGGCCTCACGCGAATCCGTCAGCATGATCGGCGTGCCGTCGGCTGCGTGAAGCGCGAACAGCTTCATTCCCGGCGCAAGATCGGGCGCCTGCGGAAACAGCCCCGGTACATCCTCGGAGCGGATTTGCTTCACATAGGCGATATGGCCTTCGCCGAGATGGGCCAGCGCCTCCAGCGAGACGCGCTCTGGCGCAACATTACCTTCAGTCATGGTCTCGACTCCTCTGAGATTTAAGCGGTCGAGTCCGCTACTCGTTCCATCCATTATTCGTGTTCATTGATAGCGATTGTCTTAACAATCCTCTCCGGTTCAGGCCGGGCAAGATCGATCGACAACAGCCCGTTCTTCAAATCCGCACCCAGCACATGCATCCCCTCCGCCAGCACAAAGGTGCGCTGGAAGTGGCGCGCGGCGATGCCGCGATGGATATATTGCCGCGCCTTGTCGTCCTGCTGGCGGCCCCGGATCACGAGCTGGTTTTCCTCAATGGTTACATCAAGTTGGTCGCGGGTAAATCCCGCCACAGCCAGCGTGATTCGCAGCCGCTCGGGCTGACCGTTCGTCCGTTCACACCTCTCGATGTTGTAGGGAGGGTAACCGTCAGCGCCCTTGACGACGCGATCAAGCACGCGCTCGATCTCATCGAAGCCCAGTAGGAACGGACTGGAGAGCGAGGGAACACGAGACATAGTTTACAAAGTCCTCTCGAAGCGACTTTGGCGTTTCAGGGCCCATCCGGCACCCCTTGCATGCCAATATGGGCATGTTCCGAGGGGTGTTCAAGCACCTCGGCGCATAGCCTAAAAGCCGTCAACAGTCGGCTAGTTAACCCGCTTGCGGCCGTCGGCGGTAAAGAGATGCAGCTTGTCGCGCGGTGCGACAGCGCGGATTTTTTGGCCAATCGCAGGCCCCTCCTGGCCGGGAATCCGGACCAGGATTTCGCCCGGCGGCAGCTCGCCCGGCTTTGAGCTCACCGCGGGCCGGTCATTCTGCTCGGAGCGCAAGCCGTAGACATAGGTTTCGGCGCCGACGCGTTCGATTGCCTCGACACTCAGGTCCAGCGCGATACCGCCGACCGGCGCGCTGCCATCGGACACCACGAGATCTTCGGGGCGAACGCCGAGAATGCCGGCTTCGCGGGTTGCGCCCTCAAGCTTGATATCGGTGTCGCGCACGGACATCAGGTTCATCGGCGGCGCGCCGATGAAGGCTGCAACGAACGTCGTCGTCGGCTTCTGATAGATGGCAAGCGGATTGCCGATCTGCTCGACTTGGCCGCCATTCATCACCACCAGCACGTCGGCGAGCGTCATCGCCTCGAGCTGGTCGTGGGTGACGTAGATCGACGTGGTCGCAAGCCGGCGCTGCAATTTTCTGATCTCGACGCGCATGGCGATGCGCAGCTTGGCATCGAGGTTCGATAGCGGCTCGTCGAACAGGAAGACCTTCGGCTGGCGCACGATGGCGCGGCCCATCGCCACGCGCTGGCGCTGGCCGCCGGACAATTGCCCGGGCTTGCGCTCCAGCATGGCCGAGAGCTCGAGAATGCGCGCGGCTTCCTGCACGCGGGTGTCGATCTCGCCCTTGGGCATGCCGCGGTTGCGCAGGCCATAAGCCATATTGTTGTAGACGCTCATATGCGGGTAGAGCGCGTAGTTCTGAAACACCATCGCGATGTCGCGATCGGCGGGCTCGATCTGGTTGACGACGCGTCCGCCGATATCGATCTCGCCAGAGGTGATGGTCTCCAGCCCCGCCACCATTCTGAGCAGCGTGGATTTGCCGCAGCCGGACGGGCCGACCAGCACACAGAACTGGCCGTCGGCGACGTCAACGTCGACGCCTTTGATGGCCTCGAAGCCGTTCGGATAGGCCTTCTTGACGTTGCGCAGCGTGACATTGGCCATTGACCTATTTCTCCGTCTCGATCAGGCCTTTGACAAACAGGCGCTGCATCAGCACGACGATCGCGACCGGCGGCAGCATGGCGAGCACGGCGGTCGCCATCGCCACCGACCATTCGGTGAGCGCGTCATGCACGTCGATGATCTTCTTGATGCCGATGACGATGGTCTGCATATCGTCGCGCGTCGTGATCAGGAGCGGCCAGAGATATTGATTCCAGCCGTAGATGAAGAGGATCACGAACAGCGCGGCGATGTTCGTCACCGACAGCGGCAGCAGCGTATCGAAGAAGAAGCGGATCGGGCCGGCGCCGTCCATCTTCGAGGCCTCGACCAGCTCTTTCGGCACTGTCATGAAGAATTGTCGGAACAGGAGCGTTGCGGTCGCCGATGCGATCAAGGGCAGGATCAGGCCGGAGTAGGAATCCAGCATGTGCAGATCGGAGGTGATCTTGTAGGTCGGAAAGATGCGCACCTCGACGGGCAGCATCAGCGTGATGAAGATCGTCCAGAACGCCGTCATCCGGAACGGGAAGCTGAAGAACACGATCGCATATGCGGAGATGATCGAGATCGCGATCTTTCCAAGCGCTATCCCGACCGCCATGATGAAGCTCGACAGCATCATGCCGCCGACCGGCTCCCGAGTGGTCTTGCCCGTGCCGGAGACGATGGTGTGCCAATAGGTCTCGAGTCCATGGGAGCCCGGATACAGCGGCATCTGCCCGTTCGCGATGACGGTGTTGTCGTGGGTCGAGGCGACGATCGCCAGATAGACGGGGAAGGCGACGACGATCACGCCGGCCAGCAGCACGAGGTGGGCCAGCAGATTTCCAAATCGCCGGTGCTCGACCATCAGTAGTGCACCTTCTTTTCGACGTAGCGGAACTGAATCGCGGTCAGCACGACCACGATGATCATCAGGATCACCGATTGTGCCGCCGAGCCGCCAAGGTCGGTGCCACCCTTGCCGTCCAGGAACACCTTGTAGACCAGCGTTGCCGTAGCGCCGTTCGGGCCGCCACCGGTCGCGGTGTCGATGATGCCAAGCGTGTTGAAGAAGGCGTAGGTGATGTTGACCACGATCAGGAAGAACGTCGTTGGCGACAGCAGCGGGAAGATGATGGTCCAGAACCGCCGCATGGGCCGCGCACCGTCGATCGCCGCGGCCTCGATCACGCTCTTCGGAATGGACTGCAGGCCGGCGAGAAAGAACAGGAAATTGTAGCTGATCTGATTCCAGACCGCGACGATGACGATCAGGATCATCGCATGCGTGCCGTTGAGCACGGGATTCCAGTCAATGCCCGATTGCTGCAACAGGCGCGCGATCATGCCGAGCCCGGGCTGAAACATGAAGATGAAGAGCACGCTTGCCACCGCCGGCGCCACCGCATAGGGGATGATCAGGAAGGTGCGGTAGATCTGCACGCCGCGGATATTCCGGTTTGCCATCGCCGCGAGCAACAGCCCGATCGCGAGCGAGAAGAACACCACCAATATCGAGAACACGAAGGTGGTGCCGATCGCCTGATAATATTCAGGCGTCTTCAGGAGATCGACGTAGTTCTCGAACCAGACGAACTCGGTTGAGAGCCCGAACGCATCCTGCACCAGGAAAGATTGCCAGAACGCCTGCGCCGCCGGCCAATAGAAAAAGATCAGGGAGATCGCAAGCTGCGGCAGCACCAGGAGATAGGCCAGCGCCTTGCCTGAAAAGATCGCCCGGTTTTCCATGAAGCCCCCGCCTCGCCAAGCGTGATCCGGAAGAGATCACACTCCAAAACAGCGCATCGTGGCTGCGGTAGTCCGCAGCCACGATCGCGCATTTGTCATTTCGACGCGGTGCGCTCGAACTGGCGCAGCATCTGGTTGCCGCGCGCCACCGCCGCATCCAGTGCTTCCTTCGCCGTCTTCTTGCCGGCGAGCGCCGCTTCGATTTCTTCCGAGAAGACGTCACGCAGTTGCGCCATGCCGCCGAAACGCAGGCCTCGCGAATTCTCGGTCGGCGGCTTGTTGGTCAGTTCCTTGAGCGGCACTTCGAGGATCGGGTTCTTCTCGTAGAAGCCCGACGCCTTGGTCTTCTCGTAGGCCGCCTTGGTGATCGGCAGATAGCCGGAGACCTCGTGCAGATAGACCTGACGATCAGTGTCGGACAGGAAGGTGAAGAATTTCGCGATGCCCTTGTATTCTTCCGGCGATTTTCCGCCCATCACCCAGAGCGAGGCGCCGCCGATGATCGAGTTCTGCGGCGCGCCCTTGACATCGGGGAAATACGGCATCGGCACCGCGGTATAGGCGAACTTGGCGTTGGCCTTGACGTTCGGATAGAACGCCGACGAGGTCATGAACAGCGGACACTCGCCCGAGGTGAAGCGGCCTTCGCCGGTGTTTGTGCGCCCCGAATAATCGAAGCTCTTGTCCTTCTGCAGCTCGACGAGATTTTGCAGGAGCTTTATTTCCACCGGATTGTTGAAAGTGAACACGGTGTCGAACCCGTCCATGCCGTTGGCCTTGGTGCCGATCGGCAGGTTATGCCAGGCGGAGAACTGTTCGATGGTGCCCCAGGGACCCCAGGCGGTGGAGAAGCCGCAGGTCGGGTGGGTGGCATGCAGCTTCTTGGCGTCCGCAAACACCTCCGGCCAGGTCTTCGGCGGCGCGTCGATGCCGGCCTGTTTCAGCGCGTCGAGGTTGACCCACATCACCATGCTCGATGAGTTGAAGGGGAACGAGAGCATTTCGCCCTTCGAGGTCGAATAGTAGCCGGCGATCGCCGGCAGATAGGATTGCGGATCGAACTTCTCGCCCTGCTCCTTCATCAATTGAAAGACCGGCTTGATCGCGCCCTTGGCGCCCATCATGGTCGCGGTGCCGACCTCGAACACCTGCATGATGCCGGGTGCGTTGCCGGCGCGGAACGCGGCAATGCCGGCGTTCAGCGTGTCGGCATAACTGCCCTTGAAGGTTGGGACGATCTTGTAGTCGCTTTGCGAAGCGTTGAAATCGTTGGCGAGCTTGACCACGACGTCGTTGTTTGGACCCGTCATGGCGTGCCACCACTGGATTTCCGTCACGGCGCTTGCGGGCGAAGCAGCAAAAGCGAGCGTGACGGCGGTTGCCGCAGCCGCGCCGAATTGTCGAAAACTCATCAAAACCCCTCCCATTGAATGGTCATGCCGGTTGCGCCGTTACCAGCGCCCGATGACGTGCACATGACCGTAAGCGGGATTAATGGTAGGCGGCAAGCCGGCACCAAGGAAGTCCCAATTGGGAGTAGGCGGCGAGGCGGTCGCCCCGGGCTCTTGCCGGGGCGACCGCCTCCTAGCGCTTGCGCTCGGTGCCGCAGACCGCGCCGCTTGCCATCAGGGCGTCGATCTCGCCGGTCGCATAGCCGAACTCGGCAAGCACTTCCCTGGTGTGCTGGCTGAACTTCGGCGGCGTGCGCCGCAGGCTTGGTTTGCTGCGCTGCATGCGGATCGGGGAGGCGACGCCCTTGTACCAGTCCTTGGTGATAACGTCGCCGCGGTAGAGCGTGTGCTCGTTGGTCAGCGCCTGGTCGATCTTCTGCACCGGGCCTGCCGGCAGGCCCGCGGCCAACAGGCGGTTGCACAACGGCTCGGCCTCGTGCTGGGAAAACACCGCGGCGAGCACCTCTCGCAGCGCCTGGCGGTTGGCGATCCGGTCCTTGTTGCGCGCAAAGCGTGGATCGGTGCCAAGCTCGGGCTTGCCGATCTCCCGGGCGAGCTTTCGGAAGGTGCCGTCATTGCCGACGCCGATAAAGATATCGTCGGTCTTGGTCGGGAAGATCGCGTAAGGCACGAGGTTTGGATGCTCGTTGCCCGTCAGTGACGGTGGCTTGCCGTGCATGAAATAGTTCGCGGTGTGCGGATGCATGACCGCAAGGCCCGTCTCGTACAGCGTTGTCTCCAGGAACTGGCCGAGCCCCGACTTCTGCCGGTCCGACAGCGCCATCAGGATGCCGATCGTGGCGTAAAGGCCGGTCGTGATGTCGACCACGGGAACGCCGATCCGAATCGGTCCGCTCTGCTTCGAGCCGGTCGCGGCGATCATGCCGGTCATGGCCTGGATGATGGCGTCATAGCCGGGATTGCCGCCGCGCGGACCATCGCCGCCGAAGCCGGAGATCCGGCAATGCACCAGGCGCGGAAATCTTTCGCGCAGCACATCATTGCCGATGCCCCACTTGTCGAGCGTGCCCGGCTTGAAATTCTCGATCAGCACGTCGGCGGTCTCGAGCAGCTTCATCAGCACCGCGCGCCCGCCTTCGGAAGCGAGGTCGAGACCGATCGAACGCTTGTTGCGGTTGATACCGACGAAATAGGCCGCGTCGTCCTCGTGGAAGGGAGGGCCCCAATCGCGGGTCTCGTCGCCCGCGGGCGGCTCGACCTTGATCACATCGGCGCCGTGATCGGCGAAAATTTGCGTGCAATAGGGTCCGCCGAGCACGCGCGTCAGATCGATCACGCGCAATCCCGTCATCGCGCCCGCAGCCGCCTGTGAACTCATGGAAAACCTTCGCTTGCCCTGTGGAGTTTGACACCCCAAGCGCTAGCGGTCTTCGCGCGCGGCATCAATGCCCGACGCGCGCATGACGGGGCTGCCGTCACGGGGCGAGGTCGGCAGAGCGAACGGCCCGCTGACCAAGCAGCGAGCCGTTCCGCGCCGCGGACTTAGACCACGTTCAGCCGTACGTCGACATTACCGCGCGTGGCATTGGAGTAGGGGCATACCTGATGGGCCTTCGCCACCAGCGCTTCCGCGTCGGCGCGCGCAACTCCCGGCAGCGAGATGGCGAGCGCGATATCGAGCCCGAAGCCGCCTTCGGAGCGCGGCCCGATGCCGACCGTCGAAGTCACCGAGGCGTCCGCGGGAACCTTGGGGCCGCCCTGCGAAGCCACGAACTTCATCGCGCCGATGAAGCAGGCGGCATAACCGGCCGCGAACAATTGCTCGGGATTGTTGCCTGCGCCGCCGCCTCCGCCGAGTTCCTTTGGCGTGGTGAGCTTGACGTCGAGCGCGCCATCGAGCGTTGCGGCATGGCCGTCGCGGCCGCCGGTGGCCTTGGCCTGGGTCTTGTAGAGGACATTCACGGACACGGGTCTCTCCCTTGCTTGAACTTCAATGCTTTTTATATTGCGCACAACTAGATTGTACGCAATATAAAAAGCATGGCCTCACGTTTAATTGTTCGCAATTGAATGCGGCCCAGCCCCGGCCCACTATGGTCGACAATCGTAACGAGGATGCAATGGGCAAGAAATCTCATGCAACGGACCAGGTGCTGCGGCTCGACAATCAGATCTGCTTTGCACTCTATTCGGCCGCACATGCGTTCAACCGCGTCTACAAGCCGCTGCTGGAGCGGCTTGGCCTGACCTATCCGCAATATCTGGTCATGCTGGTGTTGTGGGAGCGCGACGGGGTTCCGCTCAAGGATATCGGCGAGCGGCTGTTCCTGGATTCCGGCACGCTGACGCCGCTGCTGAAGCGGTTGGAGCAGGCCGGTCTCATCAAGCGCACGCGGGGAACCGAGGACGAACGGCAGATCCTGATCGCGCTGACGCCGCAGGGCCACGCCTTGAGGGAGAAGGCGCGCGCGGTGCCGCAGTCGATCTTGGCGGCAACGTCCTGCTCGGTCGGGGAATTGATCTCACTGAAGAACGAGATCGTGGCGTTACGCGACCGGCTGAATGCGGCGGTGGGGTCTAGCTGAATTTTGATCTCAGCCCGTCTTCGCCCTGCGGGCTACGCCGGGCACCACGCTCCGACCTTCGGGCTCTGCGCGGCTGCGCCACGCGTAGCCCGAAGGGCGAAGCGTGGTGGAGCCAGGCGGGATCGAACCGCCGACCTCTTGCATGCCATGCAAGCGCTCTCCCAGCTGAGCTATGGCCCCGTAACCTGCGTTTGGCACGATCCCGCCAAGTGGATCATGCCGCCTCCGAGCCTTGGGTGACTCGCGCGGGCTGCACCCTGATCACAGATCAGGGCCGATCTCAAGTCTCTTCGTCGCCGCCGACGTCGCCTATGATGTCGGTGACGTCCTCATCGCCTTCGTCTTCCTCGTCGGCGATGAAAGTGGAATCGTCGTCGTCATCGTCCTCGATGGTCTCATCGATCTCGATGTCGTCCTCGGACTCCGGCACGACTGCCTTCACCTTTCCGGTGTTCTCCTCGGCGTCGGCTTCCTCGAGCGACACCAACTCTTCGGCTTCCGCCGGCTCCGGCGCGGTGTCGGCGGTGGCGGCCATCGGTGCAGGGGCCCCGCGGGTGCGCGGCGGCGCGACAGGGGCGATCGGCACGACCTCGCCGGTATAGGGCGAGATCACCGGATTCTTGTTCAGATCGTAAAATTTCTTGCCCGTGGTCGGGCAAATGCGTTTGGTTCCGAGATCGGATTTGGCCACGGCGGAATCCCACAGAATGTCTGAAAAGCGGTGCTTCACTTGGCTAGTTGAGACGCCGCTGTCAATAGCGCTTTGTGCATGAAATTCAGGGCCGTGACGCAGCGCTGCACCCATGTTACCTGCCCGGGCGAGAGGACCCCGACTTGACCCATTCCGACCATCCGGCCCCGCTGGAATCCCGTGCCTCCGGCCCCCTGAGCGGCAGGGTGCGTGTTCCAGGCGATAAATCGATCTCGCACCGGGCGCTGATCCTGGGCGCACTTTCCGTCGGCGAGACCCGAATTTCGGGGCTTTTGGAGGGCGAAGACGTGCTCAATACCGCTAAATCCATGCGGGCGCTGGGCGCCCGGGTGGAGCGGACTGGCGATTTCGCCTGGAAGGTCAACGGTACCGGTGTCGGCGGTTTCACGAGCCCGCAAAAGCCGCTTGATTTCGGTAATTCCGGCACCGGCTGTCGACTGGTGATGGGGGCTGTCGCGGGCTGTCCGATTTCGGCGATATTCGACGGCGACGCCTCGCTGCGCAGCCGCCCGATGCGGCGGATCCTCGATCCCCTGGAACTCATGGGTGCCCGCGCCAGCGATGTCGGGGAGGGCGGCCGCCTGCCGCTGCGGCTCGAGGGCGCGCGATACCCGGTGCCGATCACCTACAAGACGCCAGTCGCCTCCGCCCAGATCAAGTCCGCGGTGTTGCTCGCGGGCCTCGCCGCGCCGGGCACCACCACAGTCATCGAGCGGGAAGCAAGCCGCGACCATACCGAGCGGATGCTGAAGCATTTTGGTGCCGACATCAGTTCGGTGAAGGAGGGCGCGCACGGCCGCCGGATCTCGCTTGCGGGCGAACCTGAACTGCGTGGCGCTGAGGTCGTCGTGCCGGCCGATCCGTCATCGGCCGCGTTTCCGCTCGTCGCCGCGCTGATCGTCGAAGGGTCCGACATCCTGCTGTCCGATGTCATGACCAATCCCTTGCGTACCGGATTGTTTTTGACGTTACGGGAAATGGGCGGTTCCATTGAGGAAAGCGAGGCGCGCGGCGATGTCGGCGAACCGATGGCGCAATTGCGCGTGCGTGCTTCAAAGCTCCGCGGCGTCGAGGTGCCGCCGGAGCGCGCGCCGTCGATGATCGACGAATATCTGGTGCTGGCGGTCGCCGCTTCGTTCGCTGAAGGCACCACAGTGATGCGCGGTCTGAAGGAATTGCGGGTCAAGGAATCCGACCGGCTGGAGGCCACGGCTGCAATGCTGCGCATCAACGGCGTCAAGGTGGAGATTTCCGGCGACGATCTCATCGTCGAGGGCAGGGGCCATGTGCCGGGCGGCGGCGTAGTCGCAACCCACATGGATCATCGCATCGCAATGTCGGCGCTGGTGATGGGCTTGGCCTCAGACAAGCCGGTGAAGGTCGACGACACCGCCTTCATCGCCACCAGCTTTCCCGACTTCATTCCGATGATGCGCTCGCTCGGCGCGGAGTTTTCATGATCATCGCCATCGATGGCCCGGCCGCATCCGGCAAGGGGACCCTCGCCAAGCGCCTCGCCGCCCATTACGGACTTCGCCACCTCGATACCGGGGTGATCTATCGCGCGGTAGCTTATGCGCTGATCAGCGCGGGCGCCGACCTCAAGGACGAGGCCGCCGCGGTCAAGGCCGCCCAGGAGCTCGATCCCGAAATCTTCGACGATCCGGCCCTGAAGTCGCACCAGGTTGGCTCGGCCGCCTCGGTGGTGTCGGCCATTCCCCGGATGCGGGAGGTTTTGGTCGAATTTCAGCGCCAATTTGCGGCCGCCCCGCCCGGGGCCGTGCTCGACGGCCGTGACATCGGCACGGTGATCTGCCCGAATGCCGACGTAAAAATCTTCGTGGTGGCGGACCCCAGGGTCCGGGCCCGTCGCCGGACGCTGGAGGCGCAAAGCCGTGGCGAGGAGGCCGATGAGGCCACGATCCTGGCCGATATTCTGGCTCGCGACGAACGCGATCAGAACCGCGCTGTTGCGCCTTTAAGGCCGGCCAAAGATGCTTACTTGCTAGACAATTCCGATCTCGATATAGAAGGCGGCGTCCGGGCCGCCATCGACATTGTCGAGGCCGTTCGAGCGGGCCGGCAGCGGGTCTGAACCCCTGCCGTCACTGGAGGTAAAGCCCGCTCCCGCCCTCAATGACACGTCGAGATCTCGAACAGGATTTTCGAGACCATCCACCCGGACGGAATTCATCGTATTGAACGTGCAGGCATCTGCCGGCCCGCTTTTGCATCTCGATGCAGCAAGCGGCCGCCTTCGGGTTTTGCGAGCCCCGGCCCTCTACGCGCGATACGCCTTACAACCCCAACGGCCGGCAGGATCATCGCAAGTGGAGAACCAATGGCTTCGAGTGTAACTGCAAGTTCCTACAATCCCACCCGCGACGATTTCGCGGCGATGCTGGATGAGTCCTTTGCCGGCGGCAACCTTCAGGAAAGCTCCGTCATCAAGGGCAAGGTGGTTGCGATTGAAAAGGACATGGCCGTCATCGACGTCGGCCTGAAGACCGAGGGCCGCGTCGCGCTGCGCGAATTTTCCGGCCCCGGCCGTGAAAGCGATCTGAAGGTCGGCGACACCGTCGAGGTGTTCCTCGACCGTATCGAGAATGCGCTGGGCGAAGCCGTGCTGTCGCGCGACAAGGCGCGCCGCGAGGAGAGCTGGGGCAAGCTGGAGAAGGCCTTCCAGAACAACGAAAAGGTCATGGGCGTCATCTTCAACCAGGTCAAGGGCGGCTTCACCGTCGATCTCGACGGCGCCGTGGCCTTCCTGCCGCGCTCGCAGGTCGACATCCGTCCGATCCGCGACGTCGCGCCGCTGATGAACAACTCCCAGCCGTTCCAGATCCTCAAGATGGATCGCCGCCGCGGCAACATCGTGGTGTCGCGCCGCACGGTGCTGGAGGAGACCCGCGCCGAGCAGCGCCAGGAGCTGGTGCAGAACCTCGAAGAGGGTCAGGTGATCGACGGCGTGGTCAAGAACATCACCGATTACGGTGCGTTCGTCGACCTCGGCGGTATCGACGGCCTGTTGCACGTCACCGACATCGCATGGCGCCGCGTCAACCACCCGACCGAGGTGTTGACCATCGGCCAGACCGTGAAGGTCAAGATCATCAAGATCAACCACGAGACGCATCGCATCTCGCTCGGCATGAAGCAGCTCCTCGACGATCCGTGGCAGGGCATCGAGGCCAAATATCCGCTGAATGCGCGCTTCCACGGCCGCGTCACCAACATCACCGATTACGGCGCGTTCGTCGAGCTCGAGCCCGGCATCGAAGGCCTGATCCACGTCTCGGAGATGTCGTGGACCAAGAAGAACATGCACCCCGGCAAGATCGTCTCGACCTCGCAGGAAGTCGAGGTGCAGGTCCTGGAAGTGGATTCGGTCAAGCGCCGCATCTCGCTCGGCCTCAAGCAGACCATGCGCAATCCCTGGGAAGTGTTCATCGAGAAGTTCCCGGTCGGCTCCGTGGTCGAGGGCGAGGTCAAGAACAAGACCGAGTTCGGCCTGTTCCTCGGCCTCGAGGGCGACGTCGACGGCATGGTCCACCTGTCGGACCTCGACTGGAAGCTTCCTGGCGAGCAGGTCATCGACAATTACAAGAAGGGCGACCTGGTCAAGGCCGTCGTCCTCGATGTCGATGTCGAGAAGGAGCGCATCTCGCTTGGCGTCAAGCAGCTCGAAGGCGATCCCTTCGCAGAGCCGGGCGATGTCAAGAAGGGTGCGGTCGTGACCTGCGAAGTTCTGGACGTGAAGGACGCCGGCATCGACGTCAAGATCGTCGGCACCGACTTCACGACCTTCATCAAGCGCTCCGAGCTTGCCCGTGACCGCAACGACCAGCGCGCCGAGCGTTTTGCCGTCGGCGAGAAGGTCGATGCCCGGGTGATCCAGTTCGACAAGAAGGCCCGCAAGGTGCAGGTGTCGATCAAGGCGCTCGAAGTCGCCGAGGAGAAGGAAGCCATCGCGCAGTATGGCTCCTCCGATTCGGGGGCGACGCTGGGCGACATTCTCGGTACCGCGCTCAAGAACCGGGCCAACGAGAAGTAAGCTTTCGCTGCTTGCTCCCAACGAGACAGGCCCCGGTCACGACCGGGGCCTTTTTCATGCGCGGCAACGCTCTCTCCTTCGTCATGCCCGCGCTTGTCGCGGGCATCCACGTCTTCGATCCACAAAAGGCGTGGATGGCCGGGCGTAGGCGAGTGGGAGCGACGTCGTACTTCGGACGGCTATGTCCGGCCATGACGACTACCGGAAGGCGGCGGAGCCTTCATTTCTTCATATTGGATCGCAATTGATGTAATGACGTTAGGGCGGCATTTACGCTGCGAATGCAAAACGCGCGGGCCTTACTTTCAAGGAGAATTTCGATGTCGATGGAATCAGACGTGATCGTCGATCGCCGCCGCATGCGCCGCAAGCTGACCTTCTGGCGTGTCGCAGCCATCGTCGTCGCCATCGCCGCGATCGGCACCATCGCGACGCTGGTGTCTCCGGGCGGACGCGGGGCCTTCACGTCGTCCGGCACGATCGCGCGCGTCAACATCGAAGGCCTGATCCGCAGCGACCGCGACCGGGTCGAGGCGCTGGAGCGCCTGGAAAAATCCAAGTACGCCGCCGTCATCGTTCACATCAATTCGCCCGGCGGCACCACCGCCGGCTCCGAACAGCTCTATGATTCGCTGATGAGCCTGAAGGCGAAGAAACCGATGGTCGTCGTGGTCGAGGGACTGGCGGCTTCCGGCGGCTACATCACCGCGATTGCGGCCGACCATATCGTCGCCCAGCAAAGCTCGCTGGTGGGCTCGATCGGCGTTCTGTTTCAATATCCGAATTTCTCGGAGCTCTTGAAGACCGTCGGCGTGAAGGTCGAGGAAGTGAAGTCCTCGCCGCTGAAAGCAGCGCCCAACGGCTTCGAGCCGACCAGTCCCGAGGCGCGTGACGCGCTCGATGCGTTGGTCAAAGATTCCTATGCCTGGTTCAAGGGCCTGGTGAAGGAACGGCGCGGCATGAGCGACGAGGAGCTCGCAAAGGTCTCGGACGGCCGGGTCTTCACCGGCCATCAGGCCGTCGGCCTCAAGCTCGTCGATGAGTTGGGCGACGAGAAGACCGCGATCGCCTGGCTGGTTGCGAAGAAGGGCGTGAAAAAGGATCTGCCGGTGCGCGACTACAAGCTTAGCCCCCGCTTCGGCGACCTGACGTTCCTGCGCGCGGCGGCTTCGAGCGCGCTGGATGCGCTCGGATTCGGCGCCATCGCGCGCCAGGTCGACGGTTCCGCGATCGACCGCTTCGCGCTCGATGGAATGCTCGCGTTGTGGCAGCCGGCTGCCACCAACTGAGGTGCCGCAGGCGCCAATCTAACGGTTTTTCCCGCGATGCGAGCATTGTGACAGACCCCTTTCGGGGGTTTGTCACGCAATTTCGCGCCGCGCAAACCTGATTTAGCGTCTTGACAGTTCAAGGCATTTTCACGGAAATGACAGGTGACGTTTCCTGGTCCGAACCTCTTTATGATCAAATCCGAACTCGTTCAGCGTATTGCCGAGCACAACCCGCATCTCTATCAGCGGGATGTCGAGAACATCGTGAACGCGATTCTCGATGAGATCGTGGCTGCGCTGGCGCGCGGCGACCGGGTCGAGCTGCGCGGATTCGGCGCGTTTTCCGTGAAGCATCGTCCGGCGCGGGCCGGCCGCAACCCGCGCACCGGCGCCCATGTTCCGGTCGACCAGAAGAGCGTTCCATTCTTCAAGACCGGCAAGGAAATGCGCGAGCGGCTGAACCGCGACAACCCCGAAGCCGAAGCCTGACACCTTCGCGCGCAGCGGACGAACGCCCGTCGCCGCTTGTTTTGCGTGATGAGGCCAATCAACGCGAGCCATCGCCATGCGGAAGTTCTTCAGCACCCTGTTCGCCATCTTGTTGGGTCTGATCTTTGTCACCTTCGCAGTCGCGAACCGGCATTTGGTGACCGTGTCGTTCGATCCGTTCAATTCAGCCAATCCGTCCGTTTCCACATCGATGCCGCTGTTTGTACTGATCATCGTGGTCGCGATCCTGGGTGTGATAGCCGGCGGATGTGCGACCTGGTTCGGCCAGCGCCGCTGGCGCCGGGCGGCGCGCCTGCACGAGGCGGATGCCCGCACCGCCAAGGCGCAACTGGCGGAACTTCGTAGCCAGGCGGTCGCCTCGCGCAGCGAAACCCAGCGGCTGGCATTGCCGCCGAAGACCGGCTTCTCAGGGGCTGTGGGGCGAGACAGGCAGGGTGCGGCGTTGTAGAAGGCGCCCCGCCACGCCCTTGAGGCCGTGCGGCACTGGATTCCACGCATTTTCCGCTATACGAAAGACCATGACCCTGCTCGTCAAAATCTGCGGCCTGTCCACGCGCGAGACGCTCGACGCTGCGCTCGCGGCCGGCGCCGACATGGTGGGGTTCGTGTTCTTCCCGCCCTCGCCACGCCATCTCGCGCTCGAGACCGCACGCGAGCTGGGCCGGCAGGTCAAGCAGCGCGCCACCAAGGTGGCGCTCACCGTCGATGCCGACGACGCGACATTGGAGGGCATCGTCGAGGCGCTGGCGCCCGACATCCTGCAACTGCACGGCCATGAAACGCCGGCACGGGTCGCCGCTATCAAGCGCAAGTTCGGTCGCGAGGTGATGAAGGCGCTGCCCGTCGAGCGCGCCGCCGACCTCGCGCCGCTGAGCGGTTATGCCGCCATCGCCGACCGCATCCTGTTCGATGCCCGCCCTCCCAAGGGTGCCACGCGCCCCGGCGGCCTCGGCGCCGCCTTCGATTGGCACCTGCTGGAAAATCTTGACCTCAAGCTGCCGTTCATGGTGTCCGGCGGCCTCCATGGCGGCAATGTCGCAGACGCCGTCCGCGTCACCCGCGCCGGCGGCGTTGATGTTTCCTCAGGAGTCGAGAGCGCGGCAGGCGTCAAGGATATCGAGATGATCCGTGATTTCATCCGCGCCGCGCGTTTAAGCGAAGAGTTGACCGTCAGATGAGCCAGGCCCGTCCCAATTCCTTCCGCACCGGCCCCGACGAGCGCGGGCATTTCGGCAATTTCGGGGGGCGTTTCGTCGCGGAAACGCTGATGCCGCTGATCCTCGATCTGGAAAAGGCCTATACGAAAGCCAAGGCCGACCCGGCGTTCCACGCCGAGATGAGCGGATATCTGCGCGACTATGTCGGCCGGCCGTCGCCGCTTTATTTCGCCGAACGCTTAACCGCGCATCTTGGCGGCGCCAAGATCTATTTCAAGCGCGAGGAGCTCAATCACACCGGCTCGCACAAGGTCAACAATGTGCTGGGCCAGATCATGATGGCGCGCCGCATGGGCAAGAAGCGCATCATCGCCGAGACCGGTGCGGGCCAGCATGGCGTCGCCACCGCGACGCTTTGCGCGCGCTTCGGCCTCGAATGCGTCGTCTACATGGGCGCGGTCGACGTCGCCCGCCAGCAGCCGAACGTGATCCGCATGGAGATGTTGGGGGCAAAGGTGTTTCCGGTGCAGTCTGGCACGCGCACGCTGAAGGATGCGATGAATGAAGCGTTGCGCGACTGGGTCACCAACGTGCACAACACGTTCTACTGCATCGGCACGGTGGCGGGCCCGCATCCCTATCCGATGATGGTGCGCGACTTCCAGTCGGTGATCGGCGAGGAGACGAGGAAGCAGATGCAGGAGGCGGAAGGCCGCCTGCCGGATTCGCTCGTCGCCTGCATCGGCGGCGGCTCCAACGCGATGGGCCTGTTCCATCCTTTCCTCGACGATCCCTCAGTCGAGATCTTCGGCGTCGAAGCCGCCGGCCATGGACTCACGCAATTGCATGCGGCCTCGATCGCCGGCGGCCGTCCCGGCGTTCTGCACGGCAACCGCACCTATCTGCTGATGAACGATGACGGCCAGATCCAGGACGCGCATTCGATCTCGGCCGGCCTGGATTATCCCGGCATCGGGCCTGAGCATTCCTGGCTGCACGAGATCGGACGCGTGAATTATCTCTCCGCGACCGACGATGAGGCGCTGGAAGCCTTCCAGTTGCTGTCGCGGCTCGAAGGCATCATCCCGGCGCTCGAGCCCGCGCATGCAATTGCGAAAGTGATGGAGCTCGCGCCCGAGCGGCCGAAGGATCATCTCATGGTCGTCAACCTCTCCGGCCGCGGCGACAAGGACGTGCCGCAGGTCGGCGACATCCTGAAAGCGAGGAAGACGTGACGACCCGCATTGACGCGCGTTTTGCGCAACTCGCGAAAGAGGGCCGCTCGGCTTTCGTCACGTTCCTGATGGCGGGCGATCCCGATCCCTTAACCTCGCTTGAGATCATCAAGGCCATGCCCAAGGCCGGTGCCGATATCATCGAGATCGGCATGCCCTTCACCGATCCGATGGCCGACGGTCCGTCGATCCAGGCTGCGGGCCTGCGCGCGCTGAAGGGCGGCATGACGCTCAAAAAGACGCTGGAGATGGTCCGCGCCTTCCGCAAGGACGACAACGCCACGCCGCTGGTGCTGATGGGCTATTACAATCCGATCTACATCTATGGCGTCGATAAATTCCTTGCCGATGCCAAGACCACCGGCGTCGACGGCCTGATTATCGTCGACCTGCCGCCGGAGGAAGACACCGAGCTCTGCCTGCCGGCGTTGAAGGCCGGCCTCAATTTCATTCGGCTGGCGACGCCGACCACCGACGACAAGCGACTGCCGGCCGTGCTCGCCAACACATCGGGCTTTGTCTATTACGTCTCGATCACGGGAATCACGGGCGCTGCCGCAGCCGACTCGAAGGCCGTCGGCGAAGCCGTGGCGCGCATCAAGCGGCATACTGACCTGCCCGTCTGCGTCGGCTTCGGCATCCGCACGCCGGACGCGGCGCGCGCCATCGCCGAGCGCGCCAATGGCGCCGTGGTCGGAACCGCGCTGGTCGATGCCGTGCGCGGCAGCCTTGATCCGGAGGGGCGCGCGACCGCCAAAACCGTTAACGCGGTCGCCGAGCTTGCGGCGTCGCTAGCCAAAGGCGTGCGGGCCGCTCGCAAACAGGCGGCCGAATAAGCTAATTTAATGTCGAGGTAAGGGGCGGCAGCTTGCTGGGCATTCCTGGAGCCGCCATATATTTGGGACGATCGCCACGGAGCGAAACATGAATTGGCTCACCAACGTCGTTCGGCCGAAGATCCGCAACATGCTGCGGCGGGAGACGCCGGAGAATCTGTGGATCAAGTGCCCCGATTCCGGGCAGCTCGTGTTCTACAAGGACGTCGAGGCCAATCAGTTCGTCATCCCCGGCTCCAACTACCACATGCGCATGGGTGCGGTGGCGCGGCTGAAGTCGATCTTCGACAACGAGACCTGGTTTGACGTGGCGCTGCCGGAGGTGACCGCCGACCCCCTGAAATTCCGCGACGAGAAGCGCTACGCCGACCGCATCAAGGATGCGCGCGCGCGCACCAGCTTGAATGACGCGGTCAAGGTCGGCTACGGCAAGCTGGAAGGTGCGGCCGTCGTCATTGCCGTGCAGGATTTCGATTTCATGGGCGGTTCGCTCGGTATGGCCGCGGGTGAGGCGATCGTCCGCGGTATGGAGCTTGCCGTCGAGAAGAAATCGCCCTTCATCGTCTTTGCCGCTTCCGGCGGTGCGCGGATGCAGGAAGGCATCCTGTCGCTGATGCAGATGCCGCGCACCACGGTTGCCGTGCAGATGCTGCGCGAGGCGAAGCTGCCTTACATCGTCGTGCTGACCAATCCGACGACCGGCGGCGTCACCGCGTCCTACGCCATGCTCGGCGACATCCAGATCGCGGAGCCCGGCGCGCTGATCGGTTTTGCCGGCGCACGCGTGATCGAGCAGACCATCCGCGAGAAACTGCCCGACGGATTCCAGCGCGCCGAATATCTCAGGGATCATGGCATGGTCGACATGGTCGTGCATCGCCATGAGTTGCGTCCGACGCTGGCGCGTCTGTGCCGTCTTCTGACCAAGTCGCCCGCGATTGAGCCCGCGCCAAAGGCCGCGCCGCTCGTTCCCGAGCCAGCCCAGATCATGCCGGCCCCGGAAGCAGCGCCGGCCGCGCCCCACGCGTGAACGCTCCCGCCGCCAAACCGCTGCGCCCGCTTGACGACGTGATCGCACGGCTGGGCAGCCTGCATCCGAAGCGAATCGATCTCAGTCTTGATCGCATGCATCGCGTGCTGGAGCGGCTCGGTCACCCCGAGAAGAAGGTGCCGCCGGTGATCCACGTCGCCGGCACCAACGGCAAGGGGTCGACGATCGCATACCTGCGCGCGATCCTGGAAGCCGCGGGCTATTACGTCCACGTCTATACCTCGCCCTGGCTGGTGCGCATCAACGAATGTTTTCGACTTGCCGGCGCGCTCGTCGGTGATGAGGAATTGCGGGCCGCGCTCGAACAATGCGAGCGCGCCAATGCCGGCGAGCCGCTGACTTTCTTTGAAGCCAAGACCGCCGCGGGCTTCTGCCTGTTCGCGGAGCATCCGGCCGATGTGCTGCTGCTCGAGGTCGGCCTCGGCGGCCGGCTCGATTCCACCAATGTCGTCGAGGCGCCGCTTGCAAGCGTGATTGCGCCGATCAGTTTCGATCACATGGAATTCCTCGGTAACACGCTGACCTCGATCGCCGGCGAGAAAGCCGCAATCATCAAGCGCAACGTGCCCGTGATCTCCGCAGAGCAGCCGGGCGAGGCGATGACGGCGATCGAGCAGCAGGCGCAGCGAATGCGCGCACCGTTGCATGCCGCGGGCCAGCACTGGCATGTCGGCGTCGAGCGCGGCCGACTGGTTTATCAGGATGAGCGCGGCCTTCTGGATCTCCCAGCGCCCAGATTGTTCGGCCGGCATCAATTCGACAATGCCGGGCTTGCGATCGCGACCTTGCGCGCGGTCGACAGCCTCAAGCTCGGACACGCCCCTTTCGAGGGCATCGTCAATGCCGAATGGCCGGCACGGATGCAGCGGCTGTCGTCAGGCAGGCTGATCGAGCTTGGCCCGGCCGGCTGCGAGATCTGGCTCGATGGCGGACACAATGCGGAAGGCGGCCGCGTCGCCGCAGCGGCACTTTGCGATCTCGAGGAGCGGGTATCGCGTCCCCTGGTCGTGATCGCGGGCATGATGGGCAACAAGGATGCTCACGCGTTTCTCGCCAACTTCGCCGGCCTCACCCGCCACATCTTCACGGTGGAGATTCCAGGCCAGGACAATGCGATGCCGCAGGACCGGCTTGCGGATGCCGCCCGCGCGCTCGGCATGCGCGTCGAGATCGCAGGCACCATCGAGGCAGCGCTACGCACGCTGGCGACGCTTGCTTATGAAGTGCCACCGCGGATTCTGATTGCAGGCTCGCTCTACCTCGCCGGCCACGTGCTCGCCATCAACGGCACGCCGCCAGGTTAGGAGCGGACACGCGCTCGCGCCTTGCTTCCGATTGTCATTGCCGGGCTTGACCCGGCAATCCATCATTTTGAGAGAAGCCTTTCTTCCGATGGATGCGCGGGTCAAGCCCGCGCATGACGAGTGGAGGCCACAAACAAAACGGCCGGCTCAGCGCCGGCCGTCATGCAAATATCTCGCTTGAAGCGGATCAGACCGCAGCGGAAATCCACTGCTGCAGCTTCTGCTTCGGTGCGGCGCCGACCTGGCGGGAAGCCATTTCGCCGCCCTTGAAGATCATCAGGGTCGGGATCGACATCACGCCATATTTCGACGCCGTCTTCGGGCTCTCGTCGACGTTGAGCTTCACGATCTTGACCTTCTCGCCCATCGCGCCGGCGATCTCGTCGAGCGCGGGAGCGATCATGCGGCAGGGGCCGCACCATTCGGCCCAGAAGTCGACCACGACAGGCCCTTGTGCCTTGAGCACTTCGGATTCGAAATCGGCGTCAGAAACCTTGCCAACGGCCATAGGATACCTCGTTCGGTTGGAGAGGAAGGCGCGCCCTAGAATCGCGCCGGGGATCATGGGATGAAACCTATGAACGGGGCGTTGCCGGGTCAAGCGCGGCCTACTCCGGCGGCGGCGGATGCCAGCTCCGCTTCCAGCGCGGGAGCGGAAATCTCCATCAAATCAGTGGTTTCGGTCCAGAGCAGGGCGGCCCGGACGCTGCGCTCTGGATAAAGCTTGCGCAAAACCGCCCGGTAGAGCGCGAGTTGTCGGACATAGGCGGCAGGCGCCTCGGCGACGGAAACAGGCGGCGCGTGGTTGGTCTTGAAATCGACGATCAAAACTTCGTTTTCCGTCACGACCAGGCGGTCGATCTGGCCGGAAACGAGCACCTCTCCGCGTCCGGGCAAGTCGAGCCGGCCGACAATAGCGACCTCGGCCCGGCTGCCATCCGCAAACACGGCCGCGAATCGCGCGTCCGCGATCAGCGCCAGCACGCTTTCAGCAAGCTGCTCCCGTCCGGCCTCGTCCCAGGCGGATGCGTTGCGCGCCAAAAATTTTTGTGCCGCCTCGCCCCGCCGCTCAATCGCGAGATCGGGCAATGATTGCAGCAGGCGATGCACCAGCGTGCCGCGCTGGAGCGCGCGGGTGCGCTCGGCGATTGATTCGCCGGATCGCGCCTTCCAAGCCGCGTGGCTTGCGGCATCGGACGGACGCAGGAATTGATCACCCGATACCGTGGCCGTGACCGGCGTACGCAGCCATTGCGGCAGCTCACGGCGGGCGGGCGCAGCTATTGCTGCTGCAACTCCCGTTGCAGGTGCCGCATCCTCCGGACGCAGGTAGCGCTTGATCGGACCATCCGCCGTATCGATGATCTCCTCCTGCAATCCGGAAGCCTGCAGGCCCTTGCCGATCAAATCGTACCAGCACAGCTTGCGCACGGTGTTCATGTTGCCCGGCATGATGCCCGCGACGATCAGCCGGTCGGCGGCGCGCGTCATCGCGACATAGAGCAGGCGGCGATATTCGTCCTCGGTATCGCCGAGCATCTTCTCGCGTGCGTCCGCGATGACCTTGGGATCGTCGGCCTTCCTGCCGGCCCAGACCACGACCTCGCCGCCATTGCCGCGCGGTACGTTGATCAGCCGCAGCCGCTGCGTATCCGAGGGTGAGGAGGTGGTGTCGACCATGAACACCACGGAGGCTTCCAAGCCCTTCGCGCCGTGCACGGTCATGACGCGGACCTCGTCGCGCGAGATTTCCATGTCGCGCTTCACCTCGGTATCGGCCGAGCGCAGCCACGCCATAAAACCCTGCAGCGAAGCGGGCGCCTTGCGCTCATAATTCAGCGCGAGCTCGAGGAACTCATCGAGCGCGTCGTTGGCCTCATGGCCGAGCCGGCGCAGGATGCGCTGCCGCCCGCCATCGCCGCCAAGCAGCCAGGCATAGAACGCAAACGGCGTTTCCTGCGCAAAGCGCCGCTCGCATTGCACGAGGCGGCCTTCGGCGCTTTTGAATTTGTCGTTGATCGCCGCCTGCTTCGACAGCGCCTCGCGCAGCGAGCCCTTGCGGTCCCACGCAAGCGCGAACAGATCGTCTTCGGAGAGACCAAACAGTGGGCTTTTCAGCGCGACCGCGAGCGCAAGATCGTCCCGCGGCAAGAGAAGCGCGTCGGCAAGGTTCATGAGATCGATGATCGCGATGTGCTCGGTCAATTTGAGCCGGTCGGCTCCGGCGACCGGAATACCCGCCTGCTTCAGCGCCTGGATGATCGCATCAAAGATATTGCCGCGACGGCGCACCAGCACCAGCACGTCGCCGTAGCGCAGCCGCCTGCGGTCGTCCCTGTGCCCGGTCATCGTGCCGCTTTCGACCAGCCGCCTGATCTCGGCCTGGATGCGCCGGGAGAGTTTGACTTCAGGGCTCGTCAGCGACACGCCGTCGAACGGCGCGCGCCAGCCCTCGATGTCTTTCTTCTCGTCGTGTTCTGCGAGAGTCCAGAACTCGATCTGGCTCGGGCCCGCGTCCGCAAGCGAGTGATGGATCGGATAGCCGATGTCGGGCGAGTGGATGCTGCGATAGATCGCTTCATCGCGGAACACGTGGTCGACCGATTGCAGGATCGCCGGCCCCGAGCGGAACGAATAGGTGAACGACACCGGATCGAATTTCAGCCCGGCGGCGGTGAATTTTCGTTCGAGCTCGCGGCGGCGCTGATCGAACTCATGGGGTGCTGCACCCTGGAACGAGAAGATCGATTGCTTCTCGTCGCCGACCGCAAAGATGGTGCGCACCACGCCGTCGCGCGCGCCGGCGCCAGCGGTGAATTCGGAGATGATGTGGTCGACGATCTCCCATTGCCGCGGGCTCGTGTCCTGCGCCTCGTCGATCAGCACATGGTCGACGCCGCGGTCGAGCTTGTAGTGCACCCAGCCCGCCGAGATGCGCTTGAGCATATCCAGCGTCTTGTCGATGAGATCGTCGTAGTCGAGCAGCCCGCGCTCCAGCTTCTCGCGCCGGTAGTTCGCCGCCGCCGCGGTCGCGATATGCAGGAGCGCCTGGGTGCGGTCGCGCGTCACGACGGCGCGGCGCCTTTCGATGAGCGGCGTGAGGCGCAGGATCTCGGCCTCAAACATCCGCGCGACCGATGGATTGGCGTCGCCGAACTTCCTGGTGATGACAGTTTTGCGCGGCGCTTTCTCATCGGTGAGGAAGACGCCGAGATATCTGTCTACCTGTTCGGCCCCGCTTGCCGTCAGCGCCTCGCGCAGACGGGCTGCCTGTTCGCCATCGGATTTGCTCCCACCGTCGAGTGCGGGGGCAATCTCTATCCACCGCCGTCGCGGCAAATAAGGGCCATCCAGAATCTCGTTCTCGACGTCTTCGACGCGATCATCCTCACTGACACCGAGCACAGTCCCCATCTGCGCAGCGGCGGCTTCCGCGCTGCCGGTCACATCGGACCAGGCCATGAAATGATCGCGGGAGAGGCACGCCTCGCGGACCACATCCTTGAAGGTGACGTCGGCTGCATTGGCCATCGCGGTCTGGAGCGCGCGGCCAAGCGCGCTGTCGGGCGCGCGCGAGGCCTCGAGAAACACCTTGAGGTTCGCGCGCTCCATCATGTCGGTCTGGTCGCGATCGTCGAGTACGGCAAAGCGCGCCGGCACGTTGGCCTCGAAGGGAAATTGCTGCAACAGCCGCGTGCAGAGCGCGTGGATGGTCTGCACCTTCAGGCCACCCGGCGTCTCCAGCGCGCGCGCGAACAATTCGCGGGCCTTCTTGCGCAGCGTCGCGCTTGCGTAGGGAATGCCGACGCCGCGGATCGCATCGTCGAGCGCGGTGTCATCGAGCGTCACCCAATGACCGAGCGTGGTGAACACGCGCTCGGCCATGTTGGCGGCAGCCGCCTTGGTGAAGGTGATGCAGAGGATTTTTTCCGGCGACACGTCAGCAAGCAACAGCCGGATCACCCGCTGCACCAGCACATGCGTCTTGCCGGAGCCGGCATTCGCCGAGACGAAAGACGAGGAGGCGGGATTCGACGCCCGCGCCTGCGTCGCGCGCACTGCGTCGGGGATGGGGCGAGCGGCCTTCACCATTCCGGAAGCCCCAATCCGCCGGCCGCCGACCATTCCTTGATCCGCGCCAGGTCATCATAAGTGCCGTAGCGGTCGCTCCACATCGACAGCACCAGCGAACGATAGGGTTCGTCCTCATTCTCGAACTTGCGGATCAAGGCCTCGAGTTGCGCCCGCGCATAATCGGCGGCAGCGTCCGGATGCTGCGGCGTGTCGCCAGGCTTGATCTTGAGTTCGAGCGAGCGCTCCTCGCCCGGTGGGTTGTTGCCACTGAGGCGAACATAAACGAGCTCGCCGACCGACGAGTTGGCGTCGATCCCCGCAAAGCCGCCCTCGCGCAGGATCGCCGCTTCCAGCGTCAGCTGCGGCGACAGGCCCATGCGCACCTGCTTGCCCGTCGGCGGCTGCCCGGTCTTGTAGTCGAGGATCGCATACGTGCCGTCGGCGCGGCGCTCGATGCGGTCGGCGCGCGCCGAGAGGGTGAAGGTTCGCTCATTGTCGAGCGGAATTGCGATCTCGCCCTTGATCTCGGCGTCGATCGCCCGAATGTTCTCGCGCCGCGCACGCTCCCATTCGGAAAACCATTTGGCGATGCGCTGGAAGCGCGGCCACCACAGCGCTTTTGCTTCGGGCCGCTCCATCAGCGGCGCAAAGTATTTCAGCCCGATCTCGCGCAAGGCGCTCATGGCGTCGTCGGGCAATTTCGCCGCCGCGTTTTTCGTGAACTCGCCGATCGCGTCGTGAATCGCCGAGCCGCGATCGGCCGCCGACAGCGGCATATCGACGGGGTCCAGTGCCTCCAACCTCAGAATATATTTCGCGTAGATCGTGTAGGGATCGCGCAGCCAGTCCTCGATCGCCGTCACCGACAATGTAAGCGGCCGCATCGCAAGCGGCGGTCTCGGCTCCGGCTGCGCGATCGGCTTGACCGCTTCAGGCCGATCAAGCTCGTGGGCGAAATGCACGTACCGCTGGCCGGCGGTCTTCGCGGCCTCCCAGTGTTCCTCGCCTGCGACCGCTTCGAGGCGATGCAGGAAGCGCGAGGCGACCGCCGGCGCGCCACCGGCCTTCGCGCTGTGGCTCAGGATCACGTCTTGGTGCCCGAGCAGTTGCGCGAAATCGTGCGCGGAAAGGCCGATGCGCCGCTCCGGCAGGTCGAGGCCGAGCTCATGCCGCATCGGCCGGCTAAGCCAGGGATCGATGCGCGGCGCCGGCGGCCACACGCCCTCGATCAGGCCGCCGACGATGACGCGGGCGGCCTGCATCAGCCGCGATTCCAGAGGGCCGTAGATGTGGAGTTTTGTCCCAGGCCTTTCAGGCCGGCGTACCGCGCGATCCGCAAAGGCGGTCTGGAACAGCTCGGGATAGTCGGTCAGTGCGACCAGGAGTCCGCTCTGCCGCTGCTCGGAGAGCAGTTCATCGAATGCAGCCGCAAGAGCGAGGCCTTCCTGCTCCTCGAAGGCGACCGAAACGCCGTCCTGGTCGCGCGACAATGCGATCAGCGCTTCGCGATGGCGGCTCGCGAGCTCGGCGAAATCATAGGGCCGCGTCGAGGACAGGCTTTCCAGCGGCTTCAGCGCCGCTTGCAGCGCTGATATCAACGCTTGCGCGCGGTCGAGTTCACGATCTCTGAGCCGCGTGCGCGGCTCGGCATGATGCAGCGAGGAAACTTCCTTCCGATTGAGCTTGTCGAGCTCGCTACGGAAGCGCGCAAAATCCTGTGCCAGCCCGGCCGTGCCCGGCTGCGGTCGCGTACCGCGCAGTAGCGCGAACTCCAGGGTCTCGATTGCAGGCGTCAGCGCGCCCTCCGCGCTGCCCAACCGGCATAGCGGATGCTTCAGCAGCGCCAGCAGCGTCGCCGGTTCCAGCCCTCCTGCGATCGCCTCCGCCGCAAGACGCGCGAAGGTGCCGACGGGCGTTTCGATCAGCGCGTCGCCGCCGGAATCCTCATAATCGAGATTCCACCGCCCGAGTGCGGCCATCACCCGCCGCGCCAGCGCGCGGTCCGGCGTGACCAACGCCGCCGACTTGCCGAGATGGTGCGCCTCGCGCAGCGCGACCGCGATCGAAAGCGCCTCCATCTCCGGATTAGGCGCCTCGATCACGGCGAGGTTCTTCATGCCGCTTGCGATATGCGCTGCGATGGCAGGTTGCTTCAGCCTGTCATGCCATTGTGCGGTCGCATTCGACGGCCGCATTGCTTCCGACAGCAGCACGTCCCGGCCGTCTGTTCCGGGCGGCTCCAAAATCTCGACATCGCGGCGCTCGATGCCGAACCGCTCCAACAGCGCATGCATTGCAAATTGCGGATGGTTCGAAGCCGGATGCTCGGTGAATTTGCCCTGCGCATCGCGCGCGCCGCCGATGCCCTGCCATGACTCCTCGTCGAGATCGGTGTCGAGCCCCGGCAGGATCACCGCGCCTTGCGGCAGTTTCGCCACCGCCGCCAGGAACTTTGCGGTGGTCGGCATCGAACCGGTCGAGCCCGCGGCGATCACGGGCCCCTTGTGATGGCTGGTCAACCGCGCGGCTTCGGCCGAGATCAAAAAGTCGCGCCGCGCTGCCGGCTCGATCTTGCCGATCTCGGCAAGGTAGTTCGGCCAGGTCTCGCGCGCGATCTTCAGGAACTCGAGCGAATGCTGCCAGTAGATGTCGAGCTGGTCCGGCACGAGGCCGTCGAGCTTGTTCCACGGCACGCCGCGCGTCACCATGTCGTCCATCAGCCGCGCGAGATCGGAGGCCAAGGCAAGCGTCGCGGCGGGGCCGCCGACCACCAGCGGTGCCAGCACCTCGCCCTTGGCCCAGGCCGCAACCAAGCGCGCCAGCGTCAACCGCCGCTCAAGCTCGCCGAGCCTTGGCGGTATCTCGAGTGGCGCGGAGCCTGCGAACTGCTCGGCTTCGTCGGCGAAGGCAAGCTCATCCTCGTCGATGTCGCCGAGCGGGACGATGCGCGGCAGCACCGCGGCGTCGCTTTTCAGTTCATCCAGGAACACCTCGCGCGCGACCCGCACCGCGCGCCGCGTCGGCAGATAGAGCGTCGCTTCCGCAAGCCTTGCCGGATGGCGGCGCGCCTCAAACCCCTCGACCAGCCGGCCATCGATCAGCGCCGAGATCACGCAGCGCAGGAACGGCACGGAAAGCGGAACGCTGAAAACGCGCATGAGGGGCCTGCTTTGAGGAATCGTGCGCGCCAATATAGAGACTCTCAATTCGTCATGCGCGGGCTTGACCCGCCTGCGGGGCCGAAGCCCCTTCGGCGCGGCGAAGGCCCGCGCATCCATCTAAAAAGAATCTATTCACGATGATGGATTGCCGGGTCAAGCCCGGCAATGACGAACGGAAGGGCCTACGCCACACTCTCCAGAAGCGCCTCTTCCGCGGCAGCCACGGCATCGGGCGTGCCGACATGCATCCAGACGCCATCGAGCCGCAGGCCAAACAGCCGCTCCTGCTCGTTGGCGGCGTCGAATATCCTCATCAGCGAGAACTCGCCTTTTGGCGCGTTCTTGAAGATCGACGGCGAGAAGATCGCGGCGCCCGCATAGACGAACGGCACGACCTGGTGCTCCCTGCGCCTGCGTAGCGCGCCGTCCGGCAGCATGGCGTAGTCGCCACGGCCGCCATAGCCGATGCTGTTCGCTGTCGGCGCCATCAGGAGCAGGATATCCATCCGCGCGGGATCGAACGTTTCGGCAAGCCGGGCGAGGTTCGACTGCACGCCGTCGATCCACATCGTGTCGGAGTTCAGGTGGAAGAACGGTTTGTCGCCAAGCAACGGCAGCGCCTTGACGACGCCGCCGCCGGTGCCGAGCACGTGCTCACGCTCGTCGGAAATGATGACACGCGGCGATTGGCGCGAAGCGACGTGATCGATGATCTGGCCGCCCAGGTAATGCACGTTGACGACCGCCTCGGTGACGGCTGCGGCCGCGAGCTTGTCCAGCACATGGTCGAGCAGCGGGCGGCCGGCGACCGGCACCAGCGGTTTCGGCATATGGTCCGTCAGCGGCCGCATGCGCACGCCGAGGCCGGCGGCAAGGACCATCGCTTTGGTGGGTTTGACGGACATGTGGCGGGGATCTCTGTGTCAGGGCGGGACGAATCATAGCACGTGATTCGCGGGTGCCGACGCCTTAGTCGCGGCCGATGACGGCCGTACGACGGTCAGACCTCGGCGGAGGCGCGGCGGGAGAGCTTTTTCTTCCTGTCGCCCTGCTTGAGGAAATTGACGCCGATCTGGTCGCCATTGACCCACGAAAGCTCGCAGCGGCGATAGGCAAGCCCGGTAGAGGAGAGCAGCAGGAAGAATTCCTTCAGGTTCAGGCCCTCGACGGAACCCTCGACGGTGAGCTTGGCGCCGGTCTCGGAGACGTCCTCCATGACGCAGTTACGCCGCCAGGTGCCGTCGATCCCCATCATATGCGCGGGGATGCCGCGCTCGAAGGTGACGCGATCGCCCTTGCGTCGCTCCGTCGGAGACATGTCGTTGCTCCAGTGATTATTCGTCCGACGCCGCCCTCGCAGCACGGCCGGCCGCAGCCTATGGCGGTCTGCCTAACAAGCCGTAAATCTACGGGGGTGGTCACTGAGCCGGCGGCGGCACATTTGCCGCATACCAGGCCCGCAGCGGCTCCAGCGCCGGATGCGCCAGCGAGCGGTTGAGATAGGTCCAGATCCGCGGCTGGTGCTTCAGATATTGCGGCTTGCCATCGCGCCGGTTGAGCCGGGCAAAGGTGCCGAGCAGTCGCGTATTCCGCTGTGCCGACATGATCGCATAAAGGGTTGCGAATTCGGCTGCATCGAAATTGGCGTCGGCCGCGCGCCGCGCCTTGATGTAGCGCGAGAACAGCGCAAGCTCGACGAGCTCCGGCACGTCGATCCGCGCGTCCTGCAGGAGCGATACCAGGTCATAGGCCGCAGGTCCCAGCACCATGTCCTGGAAGTCGATGATGCCGATACGCTTGATGCCGTCGCGCTCAGCGAGCCAGATCAAGTTTGGCGAGTGGAAATCACGGATCACCCAGGTCCTCTCCGCCGTCGCGGGCTTTTGCAGAATGTCGCGCCACACGGCCACGAACTCGCTGCGCAGCGTCCCGCTCGGCGGTGCGCCACGGTCGGGCAGGTACCATTCCAGCATCAAGCCGATCTCGACCAGCCAGGCGTCGATATCGAAGACGGGAATCGAATAGGTGGCGGGCGGCGCCAGCGGCAATATTTCCGGCAACGCGTCGCGGTGCAGGGCTGCCAGCACATCGGTCGCGGCCTCGTAGCGCTCGTCGATCGGCGCCGGCGGATCCCCTTCGACGACGGGAGCGCTGCCGAAATCCTCGGTGATGAGAAATCCGCCTTCGAGGTCGCGATGGTGGATTTCGGGCGCCGAGAAACCTCTCTCGCGCAGGGCTTGATCGATCGCGACAAACGGTTTCACGTCTTCGGCCAGATGCACAGCCGCGCTGTAGGACTTGCCGTCATAGATCGCGGGGCCATCGGGCCGTTTCGGCGAGTTCATCAGGATGACGGCTTGATCGTCCAATATCAGCCGCGCATAGGAACGGATCGAGGCATCGCCCGCCATGCGCTTGCGTTTGGCATCGATGAAACCGGCGGCATGCAGAAAATCCCGCAAGTGCTTCAGTCGCTCGACCAGTGCCGCAGCCTTGCCAAAGCCCGTGATCTCGGCCGCGCGTGCGTTCGAGCCGAGCGCCGGGCGATGGCTGAAGGCGATGTCGATGCGATCGGGCGGCAAGGTCCCGCCGGCACGCTCCGGCCACTCGATCAACGCCACCACGCCCTCAGGCAGCGGCGAAAGGCCGATCTCCTCCAACTCGGAAGCATCGCTGATGCGGTAGAGATCGGCGTGCAGCAGCGGGAAGGCGGCTAGCTCGTAGCTTTGCGTCAGCGTAAACGTCGGGCTCGGCACTTCCAGCGTATCGTCATCGGCGAGATAACGGATCATCGCCCGCGCAGCAGCGGTCTTGCCGGCGCCGAGATCGCCCGAGAGCGTGATGACGTCGCCGGGGCCGACCAGCAGCGCCAGGTCGGCCATCAGATGCGCCGTCGCCGTCTCATTTGCCAGCGCCACCGATAATGTGGTCGAGGGTGTTTCGGGCGCGTTCATTCCGCGGCGTCGCGCTGCACGGCCTGGTCGATCGGAAATTCGCAAGAGACGGTCGTGCCCTTGCCGACCGTCGAATCGACCCGCACCTTGCCGCCGTGAAGTTGCACGAAGGATTCCACCAGCGACAGGCCGAGCCCGGGACCGCGCCGGCGCAGGCCGTGCGAGTAGCTTTCAAAGCGGTCGAACATCTTCTGCCTGAAGTCGGGCGCGATGCCGGGGCCGGAATCGCTGACCGTGAAGACGACGTTGCGTTCGGTTCGCGCGGCGCTGATGACGACGATCGAATCCGGCGGCGAGAAGCCGACTGCATTGGCAAGCAGATTATAGAGCACCTGCACCACGCGGCGCTGGTCGCCGACAAAGGTTCCGACATTGGGGGCGATGTCGATCTTCAACCGGATGCGCTCGGTCGCAAGGCGATCCTGCAGCCCCTCGGCGGCGGCTTCGATCGCCTTCGGGATGTCGACCGGGCCGAGCTCCAGCTTCATGGCGCCGGCATCGATGGTGGCGAGATCGAGGATGCTGTCGGTCAGCGCCATCAGCGCGTTGGTCGACTTGGTGACGTAGTCGAGATATTCCGCCTGCTTCGGCGTCAGCGGCCCGGTCGCGGGATCGGCGAGGAAATGCGCGAAGCCGATGATGGTGGTGAGCGGCGCGCGCAGCTCGTAGGAGACGTGGTGGACGAAGTTGAGCTTCATCTGGCCCGCGGCCTCGAGCGCCTCGTTGCTCTCGCGCAGCGCCCGCTCGACATTCTCGGTGTCGGTGATGTCCTGGAAGGTCAGCATGGTGGCGCCGTCGGGCAGCGGCCGGCTCATGCATTCGAGCACGCTGCCATCCTTGCGCTCGAGCTTGAGCTGGATATCGGTGCGGTTCTCGATCGCGGTGATCGCCTCACGGATGGTGCGCCAGGCGCGCAAATCGTCAAACAGCGGCTTGCACCAGGCTTCCACCGTCTCGATGTGCGGCTCTTCGCGCAGCGCTTCCGGCGACAACTTCCACATTTTGGCGAAAGCCGGGTTGAACAATTGCGCCCGGCCATTGCTGCCGAACACGGCGACGCCTTCGGCGAGGCTGTCGAGTGTTTCGCGCTGCACCCGGATCAGGCCGTCGAAGCGCCGCGCCAGGTCAAAGCTTTCGGTGACGTCGTCGAACAGATAGGTGACGCCGCCTTCCGGGTTGGAGGTGGTGACGACGGAGAGTGCGCGGCCGTCGGGCAGGAACCAGGTGTCCTTGGCGGTCTCGATGGTGCGATAGGCCTCGTGCAGCTTGGCCTTCCAGGCGCGGAAATCCGCCTGCTCGGGCAGCTTTCGCGCGGCGCGGAGCTTATCGAGCACGCTGGAATCGTCGGGATGGCTGTCGAGAAAGCCGGCGTCGAGGTCCCATAGCCTTCGATAGGAATCGTTGTGGAAGGCGAGCCGTCGCTGGCCATCGAACACGGCGACCCCTGAGGAGAGCTGGTCGAGCGTGCGGCGGTGCGCTTCCGCCATCCGCACCAGCGCCGAGCTCAGCGCGTCGGCCTCGCTGGCGTCGATTGCAACACCGACGCTGCCGCCGCCGACAGTGACAGCGCGCACGTCGTAAATCCGCCGTTCGCCGCGCGCCACGATCGGCAGCCGCGCGTTGAAGGCATTGGTAGCGTCAAGCGCGCGCTCCATCTCGCTGCGGTCGTCGGAATCGAGCAGCTCGAGATGGCGCTCGACCGCGTCCACGACGCTGCTGGCTTCCGTCGCCTGGATATAGGCGGCGTTGGCATAGCTCAGATCGCCCTTGGCGCTCTTGGCCCAGATCGGGAAGGGCGAGGCATCGGCGAAGCCGCGCAGCATCTCGGTCTCTTCGATCAGCGTCTTCAGGCGGAAATTGGTCTCCGCCAATTCCCGGCGGAGCCCCGAAAGTTCGCGAATCCGCACGATGGCCTGGCCGCCAATGGCGCGTCCCATCGCCTCGACGGGGTGACCGCTGGCGGTGGTGAGGTTGAGCAGGAACCCCTCGCCGGTCTCGCGGAGCGCGTCGACTGCGTGATCCATCTGCAGCGCCGGTTCCGGCGGCAGCCAGGTTCCGAAGGCGAGGATGCGTTGCGGGGTGTCCTCTCGCATCAAAAGCGAGGTGTCACCCGAAATGCGGGGCCGGTTGTCGCCGGCGGCCCACGAGATCAGGATCTGCGGCTCGGCGAACAAGAGCGCCCGGTAGCGGTCGGCCTGGAGCTGCAGGCCCTCGATGACGGCATGCAGCCGCGATTCGCTCTTGGCGGCGCGGATGCGGTTGTGCATCAAAAGGATCGCCGACAGCACGGAGAAGCCGAGCAGCGCCAGCGCGGTGGTCAGCACCGCGATTTCCTGACGGTTGAAGTCGAGCAAAGGCGAGAACGTGTCGAACAGGGAAGCGTTCGCCGCCCGAGCGGGCGCCGCCAACGGCACGGCGGTCGCGGCGAGCCCAATCAAGCCGTTGCGTGCCAATGACGAGCACGACAGCAGCGTCCGACGCATCGACCCGATTACGCCCGACATTCCTTCGCGCCCCAAGACAACGTAATTTGGCGCGCGGCATTTCCCCACCGCGCACGAATCAAAGGACAATATCGCCAAGGAGACTCCAGGGGTAAGAGTCCAGATCGTGAACGGGAATCTCGCTGGGGAAAAAAGCGCTATTAAGACGCATCGGTCGGATTTTTTGAAAACTGAATCCGTATTCTACCGTCCGGTCGAGCCGAAACCGCCGCTGCCGCGGCTGGTCTCGGAAAGCGTGACCACCGGCACAAGTTCGGCCTGCACGACCGGCGCGATCACCATCTGCGCGATGCGCTCGCCGCGGCGAATCGTGAACGGCTCGTCGCCGTGATTGATCAGGATCACCTGGATCTCGCCGCGGTAGTCGGCGTCGATTGTGCCCGGCGAATTGAGCACGGTGACGCCGTGTTTGGCCGCAAGCCCCGAGCGTGGCCGCACCTGCGCTTCAAACCCTTCCGGCAGCGCAATCGCAAGCGCCGTCGGCACCAGCGCATGCCGGCCCGGTGCCAGCACCAGCGGCGCGCCTTCGGGAACCGCGGCGAGCAAATCGAGCCCCGCTGCATGCGCGCTCTGATAAGTGGGCAGCGGCAAGCCATCGCCATGCGGCAATTGCCGGATATTGACTTGGATCGTCGCGCTCAAGAAATTTTCTCCGGTGGCTTGCCGACACTCTTCGCGACCTGCGCGATCAGCTCGACCGCGACCTGCTCCTTGGTCATGACCGGCCAGGAGTCGACCTCGATCTCGCTGCCGTGGCGCGTGAGTAGATGCACGGTGTTACGGTCGCCGCCCATCACGCCGGTGGCGGGCGAGACATCGTTGGCGACGATCCAGTCGCAGCCCTTGCGCGCGAGCTTTGCCTTGGCGTTATCGATCAGGTGCTCGGTCTCGGCAGCAAAGCCGATCACGAGCGGCGGACGATTGTCCTCCAGCTTCGATATGGTGGCGAGGATGTCGGGGTTTTCGACCAGCGCCAGCGGCGGCATTGCGGCCCCCGTCTTCTTCAGCTTCTGCCCGCCTTCGTTGGCAACGCGCCAGTCGGCAACCGCGGCTGCGAAGATCGCGACATCCGCCGGCAGCGCTGCTTCGACGTGCTTCAACATGTCGCGCGCGGATTCGACGTGGATGACCGTGACTCCCTTGGGCTCGTCGAGTTCGACGGGGCCGGAGACCAGCGTCACGGATGCGCCGGCCGCCTGCGCGGCCGCGGCGATCGCATAGCCCTGCTTGCCGGACGAACGGTTGGCGATGTAGCGCACCGGATCGATGGGCTCATGGGTGGGACCTGCGGTGATCAGCACGCGCTTGCCTGCGAGCGGACGCGGATGCGGAGGGCGCAGGAAGCGCTCGGCGGCATCGGCAATCTCGATCGCCTCGGCCATGCGGCCGACGCCGGCTTCGCCCGATTCCGCCATCTCGCCGGCATTGGGGCCGACCATCGCAACGCCGTCGCGTGCAAGCTGTGCGGCGTTGCGGCGGGTCGCGGCGTTGCTCCACATCGCCGGATTCATCGCGGGCGCGAGCAGAATCGGCCGGGTCGCCGCAAGCAGGATCGCGCTCGCCAGATCGTCGGCCGCGCCCTGCGCCATCTTCGACATCAGGTCGGCGGTCGCCGGCGCCACCACGATCAAGTCGCAGTCGCGCGCCAGCCTGATATGGCCGGCGTCGAACTCGCTGTCCGGATCGAACAGGTCGGTATAGACACGCTCGCCCGACAGCGCGCTCGCCGAGAGCGGGGTGACGAACTGCGTCGCGGCCCGGGTCAGCACGCAGCGGACACGGATGTTCCGCTCCTTCAGCCGCCGGATCAGCTCCAGCGACTTGAAGGCGGCAATGCCGCCGCCGATGATCAGGGTGACGCGGACCTCGCCGACGCCGCCGGCGAGCTGCGGCGGTCGCACTGGTGCCTCTGCGACGGGCGCTGGGGCCGGACTGGCCGGCGCAAGGCGTCCCTGGGTATAATCACCCAGGATCACCCGCACCTCTTCCTCGACCGAGCGGCCATTGCTGGCCGCACGCAGCCGCAAGTACGACTTGATGCTCTCATCGAGTTTTCGGATGGTCAGGCTCGCCATCGCGGCCTCCAGGAATGGACTGCTATCAATGCTAGCAAGCCATTGATTGCGTTGCAATCACAATTGCCGGATGGCGAACAGGATTCCGATGAAGGTCGCGGCGATGATCCAGATCGCGATGGTGCGCCAGCGGTTCTTCCGGCCTTCGCTGCGACCCATGGCGGCAATCGTGTCGGGTGACAGGACGAGACCCTCCCGGGTCATGGTTTCCAGTTGCTCCAACACGGTAACAGCGCGATTGGCGATGTCCGGGAGCTTCGAAAGCAGGTGGGTGAGCTCGCCCGCGCCCAACACCGCACCCTGGATGCGGCCAAGGGGGCCGAGATTGCGCTCGATCCATTCGCGCACCACGGGATCAGCCGTCTTCCAGATATCGAGCCGCGGATCGAAGCTGCGCGCCACGCCCTCGACCACGACCATGGTCTTCTGCAGGAGGATCAACTCGGGGCGCGTGCGCATGTCGAACAGGCCGGTGACTTCGAGCAGGAGCGTGAGCAGCTTCGCCATCGAAATTTCTTCGGCAGTGCGATTATGGATCGGCTCGCCGATGGCGCGGATCGCTTGCGCGAAATTCTCCACCGAATGGTGCGAGGGGACATAGCCCGCCTCGAAATGCACTTCGGCGACGCGGCGATAGTTGCGGGTGATGAAGCCGAGCAGGATTTCGGCGAGGAAGCGCCGCTCCTTCAACCCCAACCGTCCCATGATGCCGAAATCGACCGCGACCAGCCGGCCTACCTTGTCGAGGAAGAGGTTGCCCGGATGCATGTCGGCATGGAAGAAGCCGTCACGCAGCGCGTGGCGCAGGAAGCTCTGGATCACCTTGCGGCCGAGATCGGGCAGGTCGATATGCGCCTGTGCCAGCCGCGCATGATCGGACAGCGCGATGCCGTCGATCCATTCCATCGTCAGCACGTTATGGGTGGTGCGGTCCCAATCGACGGCGGGCACGCGGAAATCGGGATCGTCGCGGGTGTTCTCCGCCATCTCGGAGAGCGCAGCCGCCTCCAGCCGCAGATCCATCTCCATCGCGACCGAGCGCTGCATGGTGTGGATGACTTCGACCAGCCTGAGCCGCCGCGCCTCCGCCGAATAGGCTTCGGCCTTGTGTGCGACAAAGAAGAAATCGGAGAGGTCGCGGCGGAAGCGTGACGCCACGTTCGGCCGCAGCACTTTGACTGCGACCGGCCGGCGCACGCCGTCCCGGATCACCTCGCCGCGATGCACCTGCGCGATCGAAGCGGCTGCGACCGCGGGGCCGAGGCTCGCAAAAGCCTGCGTGATCGGGCGCTCCAGCGAGGCTGCGATCACGGCTTCCGCCTCGCTTTGCGAGAACGGCGGCAGCCGATCCTGCAAGGCTTCGAGGTCGCGCGCCAGCACCACGCCGACGACGTCAGGGCGCGTTGCAAGAAATTGCCCGAGCTTGAGGTAAGCCGGGCCCATCCGCTCCAGCGCGCGCGACAGTCTTGGTCCGGACTTCGCGCCGCGGCGCTCGATCACCCGGGCCATTTTCAGCCCGAGTTGTCCGGGCGGCGGCACCAGCGCGGGATCGATCACGCCGAAGACGCCTTCACGCGCGAACACAAGGCCGGCGCGGGCGAGCCGCGCGATGTGGGTGAGGGCAGAGATCACAAACGCCAGCCCGAATGCAACGCCACGATGCCGCCGGAGAGCGTCTGCCAGTTGACGCGGGAGAAGCCGGCCGCGCGGATCATGTCCGCGAACGCGGCCGGCTTTGGAAATCTGCGGATCGACTCGACGAGATAGCGGTAGGATTCGGCGTCGCCCGTCACGACGCGACCAAGCTCGGGGATCACCCGGAACGAGAACAGGTCATAGAGCCGATCGAGCCCCGGCACGTCGACGGAGGAAAATTCCAGGCACAAACATCGCCCGCCGGGCTTGAGCACACGATAGGCCTCCTTCAGCGCCAGATCGATGCGCGGCACGTTGCGGATCCCGAAGGCGATGGTGTAGCCGTCGAAGCTGCGGTCGGGGAAGGCGAGCGCCTCGGCGTTGCCTTCGACAAAGCTCACGCGGTCATCGAGATGGCGCTTCACCGCACGCTCGCGGCCGACGGCGAGCATGTCGCCATTGATGTCGCAGACGCTCGCGCGGAAACCCTTGCCGGAGGCTCGCGCCGCACGGAAGGCGATGTCGCCGGTGCCGCCGGCGACATCCAGCAGGGCATAAGGCCGCTCGTTCCTCGGCGGGTTGAGCGTGTTGACCATGATGGTCTTCCAGGCCCGGTGCAGGCCGCCGGACATCAGGTCGTTCATCAGGTCGTAGCGCGACGCCACGCTGTGAAACACGTCGTTCACGAGGCCCTGCTTCTCGCCCAAGGTCACGTCGCGGAAACCGAAATGGGTGCCTTCGTCCGGCCGGTTCATAACTCGACAACTCCGTCTCCCGGACCATAGCGCGCCCGGCGCAATGGGGCTATCACGTCACCTTTATAAGGTGAATGACCTCCATGCCCGAATTGCCCGAAGTCGAGACTGTCCGCCGCGGTCTGCAGCCGTTCATGGAGGGTGCAAAAATTCTGCACGCGGAAGCCCGGCGCAAAGACCTGCGTTTTCCCTTTCAGAAGGACTTTGTGGCGCGGCTGACCGGCCAGATCGTGACCGGGCTCGGCCGCCGCGCCAAATACCTCATGGCTGATCTCGCCTCAGGCGACGTGCTGCTCATGCATCTTGGCATGTCCGGCTCATTTCGCGTGCAGAAGGACGCGACCGCAACGCCCGGCGAGTTCCACCACCCGCGCAGCAAGGATATCGCGCATGACCATGTGCTGTTTCGCATGTCCTCGGGCGCGGACATCGTGTTCAACGATCCGCGCCGCTTTGGCTACATGAAAGTGATCGCGCGCGACGCGATCGAGAGCGAGCCGCTGTTGAAAGGCCTCGGTCCCGAGCCGCTCGGCAATGCGTTCGACGCGGCGATGCTGGCGCACGCCTGCGCCGGCAAGTCCACGACCCTGAAGGCCGCGCTCCTGGATCAACGCGTGGTGGCGGGACTTGGCAATATCTATGTCTGCGAGGCGCTCTATCGCGCGCACCTGTCGCCGCGCCGGCAGGCTTCCACGCTCGCCAACCGGAAGGGCGAGCTGACCGACTATGCGCGGCGGCTGGTCGATGCCATTCACGACGTGCTCAATCTCGCCATCAAGGCCGGCGGCTCGTCGCTGCGCGACCATCGCCAGACCAACGGCGACCTCGGCTATTTCCAGCATTCCTTCCAGGTCTATGACCGCGAAGGCGAGAGGTGCGTGACGCCCGGCTGCAGCGGCGTGATCCGCCGCTTCACCCAGAACGGACGTTCGACCTTCTGGTGCCCGAAGTGCCAGAAGTGAAGTGACGGCTCTTACAGTCCCGCGTCCCAGGTCAGGCCTTCGCCAAGCGCTTGCAGGCGCTGCGGCGCCGCTTCTTCTGGCGCCGTCTCCGGCAGATGCTCAGGCGAGAGGACGATCGGAAACTCGACATCCGAAGCCGCGGCGCCGACTTCTCGGCTGGCGGCAACGCCGCCGTTGAGCCTGAGCTCGACCCATTTCCAGAGGTCACGGATCTCATCGGCCGACTTGCCGAACGGCGAGAACTCGCTGACCGCAAGGCCCGCCGCGAGCGCGTCCTGGTGGTCGTTGCGCATCACGATGAAGGGACGCGCCAGCACCTGGTCCAGCTCGCGCGCCGCCTTATTGCCGAGCGCTTCGGCCGCATTGGCGATACGCTGGCCGCGGATCGGCGTCTGGTTGAGCACGAAGGCGAATGCCTTCTTCCACGCGCGCGCGATGGTGAGCGTCCCGGCGCTGGCTTCGATGTCGGCTACGCAAGGGCGCGCCGGGATCAGGCAGAAATCGGCATGCCGGATCGCCGCCGTCGTCGCCGCGCTGACGCCGCCGGCCGTGTCGATGATGGCGAGCGTCGCGCCATGCCGCGCAAGCGACCGCAGGCGGGGTTCGATCTCGTCGGCGCCGTAGATCGTCTCGACGAGCAAATCCGCGATGCCGCGGCGGATCTGCCACCTTGAAAGAGTCCCCTGCTGGTCGGCCTCGATCAGGCGGACATGGTGCCCGGCCTCTTTCGCCGCCAACGCGAGCCCAATGGCCAGCGTGCTCTTGCCGCTGCCGCCCTTTTGGGTGGCCAATACGATGGTGTGCATGTCGTGACGGTCCTTCGGATGATTGAGTGGCTTTCCGCGGATACGCCGAACTGAGTGCCATCGCCGCTTGCGGTGGCGGAGCTGTTCTCGCTCAGGACGTTCCGGGCCAATCCGAAGTCACGCGAATCAGGTGCCGGCAACGGTGATTCAATATGACATGTTCGTGGCGGCCCCGAAATCCGGACGAATACCGAAGTGTTATCAAGCATTAACCTCTTCGGTTAGGGCCGGTCAGCGCAATCGCGGCAGCCTCCGCTGCAGCTCCCGGAGCGTACTCGCAGCCGCGAGATGATGCGGAAGATGCACGCGCCAAGGCCGCAACGCTGCCGCAATGAACCGGCTTGGTATGGTTTGTAAGCGTGATTGAAATCAGCGAAGGCCGGCTAACGGCCTGGTCGTCAAGGACAACGGAGGAAATCGATGAGTCATGTCGGACGCTGCTTCTGCGGCGCTGTCGAGATCGAAACGTCGGGCGCGCCGGAAGCGATGGGCTATTGCCATTGCACGTCCTGCCGCTCCTGGTCGGCCGGTCCGGTCAACGCCTTCACGCTCTGGAAGGAGGATGCCGTGAAGGTCACCAAAGGCGCCGAGCATCTCGCAACCTTCGAGAAGACGAATTTCAGTCAGCGGAAATACTGCAAGCTGTGCGGCGGTCACGTGATGACGGGCCACAAGCCGGCCGGATTGATCGACGTTTACGCGGCAACGATTCCGACGCTCAAATTCGAGCCTGCCATTCACGTCAATTACGGCGAGACGGTTTTGCGGATCAAGGATGGCCTACCCAAGATGAAGGATTTCCCGGCCGAGATGGGCGGCTCCGGCGAGATGCTGCCGGAATAGCGGTCGCTCGCAAGGTCCCGTTGCATGCATCGGGGCCTTGTCTTTCGCACGCTTGACCGGTCCGGAAATTGCCGCTCACATCGCCTGGAAAAAGCAGGACGGCATCATGGGCGGGAACTGGCGCGACCGGACGGCGACGACCTTTGCGTGCGGGAAGAAGCCGGCCGCTGGCAGCCGCGGCATGGTGGTGAGCAACCATCCGCTGGCGTCAGCCGCAGGCGCCGAGATGCTGGCGGCCGGCGGCAATGCCATCGATGCCGCGATCGCGACCCTGTTCACGCTAACGGTGGTCGAGCCGATGATGGTCGGCATCATCGGCGGCGGCATGGCGCATATCCGCACCGCCGACGGCAATCATCGCTTCATCGACGGCCAGAGCACGGTGCCGGCGATGGTCAAGCCCGACACCTATCGCTCGAAACCCGGCTCGGCTCATGACGTGTTCGACACCGTCGGCGACGAGAACCTCACGGGACCAAAGGCCGTTGCCGTACCTGGTTCGCTGAAAGCCTGGTGCGAGACGCTGCGCCGGTTCGGCACCATGCCGCTTGCGGAGGTGATGCAGCCCGCGATCAAGCACGCCGCGCGCGGCTATATCGCAACGCCCTACTTGCACGAATGCATCTCCGACAGCGCCAGGGAGATGCTGAAGGACAAGCCGATCGCGGCGATCTACCTGCCCAAGGGTGAGCCGCTCAAGCCTGGCGAGCGGGTGGTGCAGGCCGAATATGCGGAGACGCTGAGCACTATCGCGCAACACGGCGAGGACGCGCTCTATCACGGCCCGCTCGGCGATATCCTCATTGATTACATGGAGAAGCACGGCGGCTTCATCCGCAAGGAGGACCTGACCAACTACGAGACGGTCGAGCGGCTGCCAATCCGTTGCGACTATCGCGGCTGGGAGATCCTGGGTCCGCCGCCACCAGCAGCCTCCGGCGTGCATATCACGCAAATGCTGAACATTCTCGAGGGCTTCGACATCCGCGCACTCGGCTTCGGCACGGCGGAGACCGTTCATCTGATCGCCGAAGTCCTGAAGATCGCCTTCGCCGACCGCGCCGCCGCAAGCGGCGATCCCGATTACATCAACGTGCCGGTCGAGCAATTGACCTCGAAGGACTATGCGCGCGAGCGCCGAGCCGCGCTCGATGTCAACCGCGCGAAAGAATGGGGCGCGGGCGTCACCCAGCTCGAGAGTGCGTACACCACGCACATGACCGCCGCTGATTGCCTCGGCAACGTGGTCGCGACAACGCAGACCATCAACAATCTGTTCGGCGCCAAATTCCTGATCCCAGGCCTCGGCGCGATCCCGAACAACTACATGAACCTGTTCGATCCGCGCCCCGGTCACGCGCTGTCGCTGGCGCCGGGCAAGCGCGTCACCACCTCGATGTCGCCGATGATGGCGCTGCGGGACGGCAAGCTCGTCTATGCGCTCGGGCTGCCCGGCGGCAAGCGCATCTTCCCGAGCGCGATGCAGGCGCTGATCAACCTGATCGATCACGGCATGAGCCTGCAGGAGGCAGTCGAGGCGCCGCGGGTCTGGACCGAGGGCCATGCGCTCGAGGTCGAGCAGGCGATCCCGGATGCCGCGCGTGCAAAATTGGGGGCGATGGGCCATCAGGTCGTGGAGATGGCCACCGTCGCCGGCGGCATGAACGCGATCCAGTTCCATGACGACGGCACACTCTCGGGCGCCGCGTGCTGGCGCGCCGACGGCACGCCGGTCGCGATCTCGGGCGGGCTCGCGCGTGCCGGCGTGCGCTTCGGATTGAGGTGACGTGATGGGCGGCAAAATCCGCATCGCCGTCTTGCACTTCGCGCACGAGACGGTGACGTTCCTCAAGAACGACACGACGCTGTCGGATTTCATCTATCCTGGCTCGCCGGCCAGGGGCGAAGCGCTCTTGAAGGCATACCCAAAATCCTACATGGGCGGCTTTGCGAAAATGGCGCGCGAGTTCGAGGACGTCGAGCTCACTGGCATCGAATCGCCGCTGTGGCCGAAGACCTATATGGGCTCGGGCTGGGTCACCGAAGACGCGTTCGAAACCCTCGTCGGCAAAATGATCGAGGGACTGAAAGCGCAAGGCCCGTTCGACGGCGTCTATCTTGCGCTTCACGGCGCGATGGCGGTGCGCGGTGTGCCGCGGCCCGAAGCGGAGCTCGCGCGGCGCGTGCGCGAGGCGGTCGGGCGAAAGGCTTTCATCGCCGCGACCTTCGATCTGCACGGCAATGAGGACGACGAATTTCTCAAGCACGCCGACATGGGCTTTGCGGTGAAATATTTCCCGCATTACGACGAATATCTGCAAGGCGAGCGCGCCGCGCGCATGCTTGTGCGTATGATCCGCGGCGACTACAAGGTGGCGCACGCGACGCGCAAGGTGCCGATCCTCACCGCAACCGTGCGGATGTGGACCGGCGCTTCCCCCTGGTCGGATCTGATCCAGCGCGCGCTGGTCTGGGAAGCGCGCGAGGTTGACGTCTACATTAACGTGTTCTTCGGCTTTCCCTTTGCCGATGTGCCCGATGTCGGCATCACCATCCAGGTGATGACCAACGGCAACGAAAAGCTCGCAGCCGATGTCGCGAAGGACATCGCCGATCTCGCGTGGCGCAAGCGCGAGGCGCTGCTGTCTTCGACGAAGATCCATTCCATCGCCGAAGGCGTCGCACTGGGAAAGCAGGCGATCGCGAAGGGCGAGACACCGGTCGTGCTCGCCGATCACAGCGACCGCTCCGGTTCGGCGACGTTCCTGCTCAAGGAGATCATCGCGCAGGATTTGTCGCAGGTGATCATTGCGACGATCGCAGATGCCGGCACGACTGCGAAGCTGAAGGCAAGTGGTGCGAAAACCGGCGATGCCTTCGACATGGACGTAGGAGGACGCGTCGATGAGTCGGCGGGCGAACCGGTGCGTATCAAGGGCACGATCCTGACCGCGGTCGAGGGCCATGGGCAATTCTGGGTCGCAGTGAAGTTCGGCCGCGACAATGTGCTGATCCTGTCAACCTATCTGGTGCAGATCATGGAGCCATTCTCCCTCGGCGCGCTTGGGCTCGACATCCACGCCTTCAAGGTGTTCGCCATCAAGTCGCGCGTGCATTTCCGAAGAGGTTTTGACGACAACGGCTTTGCGAAGACAATTTTGCTGGTCGAGCCGGACCAGCCGTTCCTCGGCACGGTCCATCTCGACTTGCTGCCGTACCAGAATGTCGATCTGAAAAGATTTTATCCCTACGGCGAGGCCGAGTTTCCCGCGTAATTGCGCGGCCATGAGAGATCGGCTGTGAAAGCAAATGCTGTGCAGCCAAGCTTCGCCCGCATTGGCTGTAGCGGCCGACTAACGTCGCGCTGAGCGGGAATTTAAGGCGCTGCGACGATAAAGTATTACTACGGACGCAGCGTTGTGTAATTTTTTAGGGTTAACCGTCCAAGCTTGGTGCAATCGCATGTCGGTTTCTTCGACGCAAAGGGGAACTGGGAATGCCATTGCTTGAGCTCAACATCCGCGGACGGTTGATTTTCGGCTTCGCGCTGCTTTGTGCGCTGCTGGCCATCGTGGTCGGCACCACCATTGTGAAGGTGCGCGCCGTCAACAAGGCCACTGAACGCACGGTCAATCTTCGTGTGCCGACGGCGTTGACGGCAAGCGATCTGGTATCGGAAGTATACGCCACGCTCGCAGCGCTGCGCGGTTGGCTGATCACCGGGAACGATGCCTTCAAGCTGGAGCGGATCACGCTGTGGAAGCAAATCCAGAAGCGTGGCTCCGAGATGGATCGCCTGTCCGACAAATGGACGGTCGGGCAGAACAGGCTGGACTGGAACGAGGCCAAGCCGCTACTGGCGGAGTTGCGCAACGCGCAGGACAAGGCCGAGGCGATCGCGCACACCATCGACGAGCAGCCGGCGACCAAGATCCTCGCGACCCAAGCGGCGCCGCTCGCCAAGCTGATGCTGAAAAAGGCAACCGCCATCATCAATGACGAGAGCAATATCCCCTCGACCGACTCGCGCAAGAGCCTGTTGATCGGCTTCGCCGATTTGCGAGGCAGCATGGCGATGGCGATTGGCGACATCCGGGCCTACCTGTTGACCGCGGACCCCGCTTTCAAGAAGGAATATGAGGAGCTCTGGGCTCTCAATCAGAAGAAGTTCGAGGCGCTTTCGCTGCGGCGATCGGAGATGACACCCGATCAGCAGGCCGCATTCGATGCTCTCGTTGAGGCGCGGGCGAAGTTTACGCCATTGCCGGAGAAGATGTTCGCCATAAGAGCCTCCGACCGCTGGAACATGGCGCAATGGTTCCTGACCAACGAAGCGGCGCCTCGCGCCAACAAGCTGCTCGATATCTTCGCCGGCGCAAGGACAGGCGACGGCATGCGCGATGGCGGGATGGTGTCGCGGCAGCAGGAAAGCCTGCGAGCCGACAGCATCGGGGTGCTGGCTGAGACCAATTTCCTGGTCACGTTCCTTTGGGTCTTGATGGGTGTCGGCCTCGGCGCCGCGGCAGGCGTGGTGTACATGACCAACCGTTCGATCGTGCCGCCGATTCTGAATATGGTATCGGCCATGGGACGGCTCGCCGACGGCGATCATGCCGTCGAAGTTCCTGCCACCGGCAACAAGGACGAGATCGGCCTGATGGCTCGTGCCGTGGTCATCTTCAAGGAGAATATGATCAAGGCGAAAGAGCTCGCGGCCAAGGAGGCGGAAGCCGTCAACGCACGGATGGCGCGCGCCGTGCGGGTCAACGAGCTCACGCAGCTCTTCGACGCAAACATGTCGACCGTGCTGCGATCAGTGGCCTCCGCTTCAACCGAATTGCAGGCGACCGCTTCGTCGATGACGGCAACGGCCGAGGAGGCCAGCAACCAGGCAGCAGCGGTTGCGGCCGCAACCGAAGAAGCGTCTACCAATGTGCAAACGGTCGCTGCGGCCTCAGAGGAACTGGCCGGTTCGGTCAACGAGATCAGCCGGCAGGTCGCGCACTCCGCGGCAATCGCGCAGAAGGCCGTCTCCGAGGCCGACCGCACCAATGCCACGATCCAGGGTCTTCTGAAGGATGCCGACGCGATCGGCGACGTGGTCAAGCTCATCAGCGAGATCGCAGCGCAGACCAATCTGCTTGCGCTCAACGCCACCATCGAAGCGGCGCGCGCGGGCGAGGCCGGCAGGGGATTTGCGGTGGTGGCGGCAGAGGTCAAGAGCCTTGCCGAGCAAACCGCGAAGGCCACAGGTCAGATCAGCGCACAGGTCACTTCGATCCAGGCCTCCACCAGCAGTGCGGTTGGTGCCATCAAGGAGATTTCAGCAACGATCAATCAGATCAACGAAATTGCAGCCGCGATCGCGAGTGCCGTGGAAGAGCAGGGCTCTGCCACGCAGGAGATTGCCCGCAACGTGCAGCAGGCCGCGCTCGGCACCGGCGAGATTGCGTCGAACGTGACGGGCGTAAGGCAGGCCGCCGGGGACACCGGCGCCGCGGCGCACGATGTGCTCGAGGCTTCCAGTGAGCTCTCGAAGCAATCGGAGACGATGCGCGGGCAAGTCGAGACGTTTCTCAGGGACATCAAGGCCGCGTGAACTCACTAGACTTGTCATCGCCGGGCTCGACCCGGCGATCCATCTTTCCAGAAACCTTTTGAAAACTGATGGATGGCCGGGCCTTCACCGCGCCGAAGGGCAGTTTGTCCTCTCCGTCGCTTGCACGGCTTCGGCCCCGCAGGCGGGTCAAGCCCGGCCACGACGAGAAGGAGTGCAGTGCCGGCGTGCTGCACCGCATCCGGGACGCGAGGGAGCGTACTACTTCCGCACGCAAATCACCCGCACCACGGCTGCCCTGGCATCCGTCGAGGTGCCGGCCGCCGCGATCTCATGCGCTTTCAGGAAATCGCGCACGGTGTCGCCCGTCACCAGCACCGACTGGCTCGCGGGCGCGGCATTCGTGGTCGTGGCTGTCGCGACCACCACGGGCTTGAGCAGCGCGACGCCGGTAAACTTGCCGGCCTCGTCGAGCGCCGGCGCGCCCGAGAATCCAACCGCGGGCGGCGGCGACAGCGCGAGGTCGCCGCCGGTGCCGACCAATGTCACCTGCGCCTTGGCGCTGGAAACCGCCGCTGCGCCGCCCTGGTTTTGCGGATCGGCGATGCCGACGATATCGACGCTTCCTTTCGCAGCGCCCTCGGAAAGGCTGAGCGGCTTCAGGCTGCGCACGCCATAGATGTGCAAGAGCGCGAGCCCGCGGTCCTTGTCGTCGGCGATGAGGTCGGCGCGGCCAAAGCCCTGGATCGTGATCGCCTGGCAACCGTCGTTTGCCTCGCGATCGGCCAGGATGGCGCCGTCCCCGGTTATGACCAGGCCGGTCGAGTATTCGACGGTCTTGCGTGGCGGCGGCCCCACGGCGCCGGCCGGGAATGGCGTGAAGGCGCTCGACATCGCGATCACGACCGGCTCGACGGTATTTTCCGTGGCCTGGTCGTAGAGGATGGTCATGATGCGGACCTCGTCGCCCTTGAAGGTGCCGCGGATATAAAACTTCTTCAGGTTCTGCAGGCCCGACAGCACGAAGAAATCCGGCTTCACCACGGTGTAGTCGGCCGTGCGGCCGGGCTGCTTCTTCTCGTGGTCGGCGAGTTTCGCCATTATGGGACCAGCTTCCTTGTGCCGCGAGAGCAGCACCTGGATGGTGCCCGTCGGCGAGCTCCATTTGGAGCTGTTGGCGTCGCTGGTCTGCTGCGGCACGAGCTTTGTGGGGATGCCGAGCCGCACGCCAGTACCGGCGTCGGTGACGATCTTCCAGCCGACATTCTCCTGCCGTCGGCGCGCGGTCTCGGCCAGCACGGCGCGCTCCTGCGGATTGAGCACGCCGGTTGGCTTGCCGCCCTTGCTCTTCTGGTATTCCTTGATCGCGGCGACCATGCGCTCGCTGACATCGCCGGTGATGGCGCCGTTATATTGTCCGACCCAGGCGAGGTCCGACTGCAGCGCGAGCCGTTCGCCCTGCGCCAGCGCATTCGCGGTCTCGGTGGGTGTCTGCACGCCCGGAGGGTGGACCCGGACGGTCGCGACCGATTTCGGCCTGGCGCCGCCCGTGGTCGGCGCGACCTTCTGCGCCTCAGCCGAAGAGGAGGCGGCCATCAACATCAAGGTTGCTGTGAGCCACGATCTCATGACAAATCCGAAAAAGGGAGATTGAATGGATGGTAGTAGAGCACATCTGCTTGGTCGGTAACAGGCTGGCGCGGGTTCAGCAAAAAGGGTTTGGAGAGCGGCGGTAGAGGTAGTTCGTCATTGCGAGGAGCCAACGGGTCCGCGCGAACGCGCGGCCCGATGACAGGCTCCGCGACGAAGCAATCCAAACCGCCCCCTCGGTTGAGAGTTCTGGATTGCTTCGCTTCGCTCGCAATGACGGGAGCCTGGAGAGGGAGAGAAAAGGCAAAGATGCTAAGCGGCGACGAACTCGAGCGTTATGCGCGCCACATCGTGCTGCACGAGGTCGGCGGCCCCGGCCAGCAGGCGCTGAAGGAGGCCTCCGTGCTGGTGATCGGTGCCGGCGGGCTCGGCGCGCCCGCGTTGATGTATCTGGCGGCGGCCGGTGTGGGCGAGCTCGGCGTGGTCGATGATGACGATGTGTCGCTGTCCAATCTGCAGCGCCAGATCATCCATACCACGCCCGACATCGGCCGCCGCAAGGCCGACACCGCCGCCGATCGCGTGTACGCGCTCAATCCGCATGTCCGGTTTGCCGCGCATGCGACGCGGCTGAAGGCCGACAACGCCATGGCGCTGATCGGCGGCTACGACATCGTGCTCGACGGCTCCGACAATTTCGAGACGCGCTATCTGGTTTCCGACGCGTGTTTCTTGTCTGCGCGGCCCTTGATCACGGCGTCGCTCGGCACCTTCGACGGCTCGCTCACGACGATCCGCGCGCATGAGAAAAACGAGAAGGGCGAGTTCAACCCAACCTATCGCTGCCTGTTTCCCGAACCGCCGCCGCCGGGCACGATACCGACCTGCGCGGAAGCCGGCGTGCTCGGAGCGCTCGCCGGCGTGCTCGGCTCGATGATGGCGCTGGAAGCGATCCGCGAGATCGTCGGCTTCGGCGAGGGCCTCGTTGGCAAGCTCCTGATGATCGACGCCCGCAACATGCGCTTCGAGACGCTGCGCTACGCGCGCGACCCGCTCAACCCGCTCAATGGTGATGCGCTGACGATCACGGATCTGAGCGGGCATCAGTGAGGCTGGGCCACTACCTCGTAGGGTGGGCAAAGCGAAGCGTGCCCACCATTCCAGACGAAGATGTTGACAGATGATGGTGGGCACGGCGCTTGCGCGCCTTTGCCCACCCTACATTTCTTGGCTATCGCACGTAATCGCTCACCTCACGCCGTCAGCCGCCGCTCGCTGTCCATGTGCACAAGCTACGATTCCGGGTAGCGCTCGCCGGAGGCGATTCCGGGCGGGAAGGCTTCGGCCAGCGCCGCAAGGTGTTTTGGCGTCAGCTTCACATCGACCGCGCCGAGCGCTTCGGTGAGGCGGAAACTCGGAGTGAGGCCTCTCATCACACCAAGACCAGTAGTTATTGGTCCCCGCGTCCGTGGGGACTGATGCAAATTCAACACGACGGGCAATTCGCACATATCCGCCATGCGCAAATTGCTCGTCGTGTTACTTTGCCGCAGCCTTTGCTATTGCGGAAAACCAGAACTCGCTGTCATATTTGGGGCATCCCGCCTCGACACGAGGGACGTTACGGCCAATCGTCACGAACGTGAGGCGGGTTGCGATGGACGCGAGCTGCGCGCAAGGCGAAGCGCGCGGGAAGCGTTCGACGAAGCCGTGTGGTCCCGACACCCCGATGCTGGTGTCAAGCCCGCAAGATGATTGCGTGCGACGGTGACTACGAAGCCCGGTACGCCGAGGAGAGCACGGAATAAGTCGTCCAACATCGCGCAGGGAATGCCGGAGTGTGTTCGGTTGTACCTGTTGATGCTCGTGTGCTTTTTTTGCGCATTTGCTGCACACGAGGCTCGCGGGTGCAACGGCACCCGGCATTCCCTGCGCCCTCCGTATTTTCCGAGGGACGCTGATAATGCAAAACTCGGGTGCGATTCGCGCCGCGGGAATGCTTAGGCTCGTCTCCTCCGTCATTGCGAGCGAAGCGAAGCAATCCAGAAACCTTACGCGATGACAGTATGGATTGCTTCGTCGCGGAGCCTGTCATCGGGCCGCGCGTTCGCGCGGACCCGTTGGCCCCTCGCAAGGACGGAGTGGCTGTTTGAAAATTGAATCGGAATCGTAGGGTGGGCAAAGCGCAGCGTGCCCACCATTCAAAGCTACTGCGAAAACGGTGGGCACGGCGCAAGCGCGCCTTTGCCCACCCTACCCATCCCGCCCTACGCAGCGATCACAGCATGCTCGGCAGGACGCGGTCCGGCGGCTTGTGGTTGTCGAGGAAGGTGCGGATGTTGATGATCACCTTCTCGCCCATCTCGACGCGGCCTTCGATGGTGGCCGAGCCCATATGCGGCAGCAGCGTCACCTTGCCCTGCTTGGCGAGCCGCACCAGCTTCGGGTTGACCGCCGGCTCGTTCTCGAACACGTCGAGGCCGGCGCCGCCGATGTCGCCGGCTTCGATCAGCTTGATCATGGTGTCTTCGTCGATCACCTCGCCGCGCGCGGTGTTGACGATGTAGGCGTCCTTGCGGATCAGCTTCAAGCGCCGCGCCGAGAGCAGATGGAAGGTCGCCGGCGTGTGCGGACAATTCACCGAGATGATGTCCATCCGCGCCAGCATCTGGTCGAGGCTCTCCCAATAGGTCGCCCCCAGCTCCTCGGCGATCACCGGCGCGACGGGGCGGCGGTTGTGATAGTGGATCTGCAAGCCGAAGGCCCGCGCGCGGCGCGCCACGGCCTGACCGATGCGGCCCATGCCGACGATGCCGAGGCGCTTGCCGCCGATTCTGTGGCCGAGCATCCAGGTCGGCGACCAGCCCGGCCAGTTCTTGCCTTCGATGAAGATCGAGGTGCCTTCGACCAGCCGGCGCGGCACGGCGAGGATCAGCGCCATGGTCATGTCGGCGGTGTCTTCGGTCAAGACCTTCGGCGTGTTGGTGACGGTGATGCCGCGCGCATGCGCCGCCACCACGTCGATATTGTCGACGCCGTTGCCGAAATTGGCGATCATCCTGAGCTTGCAATCGGGGTGCTTGAGCAGCTCTTCGGTAATCTCGTCGGTGACGGTCGGCACGAGAATATCGGCGGTGCGGACCGCTTCGGCGATCTGCTCCTCGCTCATCGGCGCATCGTCGAGGTTGAGCTTTGCGTCGAACAGCTCGCGCATGCGCGTCTCGATCGAGTCCGGCAGCTTGCGGGTGACGACGACGAGGGGCTTCTTCTTAACCGACATATCCTGCTCATATGAGGCCGTTTAGACCTCATTAACCCGGGTATTCGACACTGCCGTGGTGCTCGATCCCGGCGTTTCCTTGGGTTCCCTTTTGCCTCCCTTGGGAAGTGGTCTGGAGGTTTCGGGCGCGTCTTGGTTAAACGCGTTCCGTCCTCTCTAGCAGAAGGCCGGGCCAAGACAAGAACTCCGGCAAAACCCCTGTGGCTTGGTAGGTCAGGGGCGAACGGGGCAGGGGATTTTGGGGATCAGGCGGGGGCGAGTCTCAGCTCGATAGATTGGGTTGGACACGCTCGGCAGGAGACGGGTCATGGCGTTGGCGTTGGGGCGTTTCGTTGGTTCGGTTGCGGTGCTTTCGGGACTTCTGCTGGGGGCGTCAGTCTCTACCGGATACACCGCCAAGGACACCGCGCTCACCACCAGCGGGCTTCCCGTTCCGCGCTATGTCAGCCTGAAGTCCGATCGCGTCAACGTCAGGGCCGGTCCGACCAAGGACAATGACGTGGCCTGGGTCTACACCCGCGCAGGGTTGCCGGTCGAAATCACCGCGGAATACGAGAACTGGCGCCGCGTGCGCGATTCCGAAGGCGCCGAGGGCTGGGTCTACCATTCGCTCTTGTCCGGACGCCGCACCGCGGTCGTCACCATGAAGCACAAGGACGATCTCGCGCCGCTCTACGACAGCGCCGACGCGTCGAGCGCGATCGCCGCACGCCTGCAAGTGGGCGTTATCGCCCAAGTCAAGAAATGCGACGAGCATTGGTGCCACATCGCAGGCAAGGGTTTTGACGGCTGGATCGAGCAGCAGCAGCTGTGGGGCGTCTACACCGACGAGGTGGTGAACTGACGGCGTAGCCGTCATTCCGGCCGACAAGCATAGAGGTCTCTCATTGCCGGGCTCGATCCGGCAATCCATCCACCTTCAAGGATCATCTTGCGAAGATGATGGATACGCGGGTCAAGCCCGCGTATGACCAGTCAGCGCTTCTTGCGCAGCCGCACGACCATGTCGACGCGCGCGATCTCGTAGCCCTCGGGCACCTCGGGCATCTTCGAGAGCATCAGATGCGGGTCGGGAATATCGACCAGCTCGTGATTGTTCTCGAGATAGAAATGATGATGCGCGGTAACATTGGTGTCGAAATAGGTCTTGGTACCGTCGACCGAAACCTGGCGCAGGAGGCCGGCGTCGGTAAGCTGGTTCAGCGTATTGTAGACGGTGGCAAGCGAGACCGGAACCTTGGCGAGCGTCGCTTCCTCGTAGAGCATTTCAGCGGTCAGATGGCGGGCGCCCTTGCCGAACAAAAGCCAGCCCAACGCCATGCGCTGCCGTGTCGGCCGAAGGCCTGCGGACTGCAGCATCTGGTTGACGTCGTGCCATGGGCAGCCATTCAGCGCCGGTTGCCGCCCCGCAGGGGTCGCGGCATGCGCCATTTCCTCGTTCAATGCTGAACGCTTGTCGCTCGTCTCCACCTCTGGCACCGCACTCATTGATCCTGACTATCTCGGCGAAATATATGGAGGAAATCCTTTAGATGCAAGTATTTCGCAACTAGAACAATCCTAGGCGGTCCCCGGGGAACCTACGGGGCCGATGCGGCGATATAACCCTGGATCCGCGCTTTGCTGACGGGAAAGGCCTATGATAGAGGAGCCCCGGACCCGATGAGCCGACGTCGGTACAGCGAAGCGCTCCATCCGTTGGGCGGCCCCCGGCTTTACGGAATTCGCGCCGGATACGAGGAAATTGGGCGCGCTTCCCACCCAATGGGGTCCTTTTGCTGAAAGCGCTCAATCGGGGATTGCAGGAGAGGTTGTCTGAACATGCTCACTCGGCGCAGCGGTTATGAATATGAGGATTTGCTGGCCTGCGGCCGCGGGGAGATGTTCGGTCCCGGCAATGCACAATTGCCGCTGCCGCCGATGCTGATGTTCGACCGCATCAGCGAAATCAGCGAGACCGGCGGCGAATTCGGCAAGGGCTTGGTGCGCGCCGAGCTCGACGTCAAGCCGGACCTCTGGTTTTTCGGCTGCCACTTCAAGAACGATCCGGTCATGCCGGGCTGCCTCGGGCTCGACGCGATGTGGCAGATGGTCGGCTTCTATCTCGGCTGGATCGGTGGCGAAGGCCGCGGACGGGCGCTCGGCTTGAGCGAATTGAAGTTCGGCGGCCAGGTGCTGCCGGAGGCCCGCAAGGTTGTGTACAACGTCGACATCAAGCGGGTGATGCGCTCAAAGCTGGTCCTGGGCATCGCCGACGGGTGGCTTTCGGTCGATGATCAGATTATCTATCGCGCCAAGGATTTGAAGGTCGGCCTGTTCAAGCAAGGCACGGCGCCGACCTGAACGAAAGCGGCGAGCGAACAGACATAAGGCAAAGACATAAGGCATGGTGAGGCGAACATGAAGCGGGTTGTCATTACCGGGATGGGCATCGTCTCATCCATCGGAAACAACACCCAGGAAGTGCTTGCGAGCCTTCACGAGGCCAAGTCCGGGATCACGCGCGCCGAGAAATATGCCGAGCTTGGTTTCCGCTCGCAGGTCCAGGGCGCGCCCACGCTCAATCCCGCCGAGGTGATCGACCGCCGCGCGATGCGCTTCCTTGCCGAAGGCGCAGCGTGGAATCATGTCGCGATGGAGCAGGCGATCCGCGATTCCGGCCTTGAACCCGACGATGTCTCGAATGCTCGCACCGGGATCATCATGGGATCGGGCGGTCCATCGACGCGGACGCTGGTGGAAGCCGCCGATATCGCGCGGACCAAGGGTCCGAAGCGGGTCGGCCCCTTCGCCGTGCCGAAGGGCATGTCGTCGACGGCGTCGGCGACGCTTGCAACCTGGTTCAAGATCAAGGGCGTGAACTACTCGATCTCGTCGGCCTGCGCGACCTCGAACCATTGCATCGGCAACGCCTACGAGACCATTCAGGTCGGCAAGCAGGACGTCATCTTCGCCGGCGGCTGCGAGGAACTGGATTGGACGCTGTCGGTGCTGTTCGATGCCATGGGTGCGATGTCGTCGAAATACAATGATACACCCGCGACCGCGTCGCGCCCCTACGACATCAGCCGCGACGGCTTTGTCATCGCCGGTGGCGCCGGCGTCGTGGTGATGGAAGAGCTTGAGCATGCGAAGGCGCGCGGCGCGCGCATCTATGCCGAGGTGGTCGGCTATGGCGCCACATCCGACGGCTACGACATGGTGGCGCCTTCGGGCGAAGGTGCCGAACGCTGCATGCGCATGGCGCTTTCCACCGTCAAGACGCCGATCGACTACATCAACCCGCACGCTACCTCGACCCCGGCCGGCGATCCGCCGGAGATCGAGGCGCTCCGCAAGGTGTTCGGGACCGGCGAGAAGTGCCCGCCGATCTCCGCGACCAAGGCGCTGACGGGCCATTCGCTCGGCGCCACCGGCGTGCAGGAGGCGATCTATTCGCTTCTGATGATGAACAACGGCTTCATCTGCGAGAGCGCGCACATCACCGAGCTCGATCCGGTGTTCGCCGACATGCCGATCGTGCGCAAGCGCATCGACAATGCCAGGATCGACACCGTGCTCTCCAACTCGTTCGGTTTCGGCGGCACCAACGCCACGCTGGTGTTCTCGCGGTTCGATGCGTAAGGTCCGGTTCATCGCGCAAGTGGAGTGGGGGCGATGCAGGATCTGATGAAGGGCAAGCGCGGCCTGATCATGGGCATCGCCAACGATCATTCGATTGCTTGGGGCATTGCCAAGACGCTCGGCGCCCACGGCGCCGAAATGGGCTTCACTTATCAAGGCGAGGCGCAGGCCAAGCGGCTCAAGCCGCTTGCGCAGCAGCTCGGCTCCGACATCGTGCTGCCCTGCGACGTCGAGGATGCCTCAAGCGTCGATGCTGTCTTCGAGGAGCTACGGAGCAGGTGGGGCCGCCTCGATTTCCTGGTCCACGCCATCGGCTTTACCGACAAGAACGAGCTGCGTGGCCGCTATGCCGACACCACGCGGGAGAATTTCGCCCGCACGATGCTGATCTCCTGCTTTTCGTTCACCGAAGTGGCCAAGCGTGCGGCCGAATTGATGACGGGCGGCGGTTCGATGATCACGCTGACCTATGGCGCCTCGCAGCGGGCGATGCCGAATTACAACGTGATGGGCGTCGCCAAGGCCGCGCTGGAAGCGTCGGTGCGCTATCTGGCCTCCGATTTCGGTGGTCAGGGCATTCGCATCAACGCGATCTCCGCGGGGCCGGTTCGCACGCTTGCGGGCTCGGTGATTGGCGATGCACGCGCGATGTTCGCCTTTCAACAAAAGCATTCGCCGCTCGGACGCGGCGTCACGCTGGATGAGCTCGGCGGCTCGGCGCTGTACCTCTTGTCCGATCTGTCCGGCGGCGTGACGGGTGAGGTCCACTACGTCGATTCCGGCTTCAACATTGTGCTGCAGCCGCGCCCGGACCAGCTCGAAACCGAGTGAGCGACGGCAGCCGTTAACCCGCCGCGATCTTCTCGGCGCGCTGAAACGCCGGCCGCGCCATGCAGCGCCCGATATAGGCGTCGAACGATGGCCTCGACGGAACCATCTTGAACAGCCGCACCGAGAAGTTCAGCGCCGAGCCGATTGCGACGTCGGCAGCGGAGAAGTTTTCGCCGAGGATCCAGGGGCCCTTCGCGAGCGCGACGTCGAGCACGTCGAACACGCGCTGCGCCTCGCCCCAACCGGCGGCAACCGGATTCATCTCGATCTTGGTCGCGATCTGCACCATCGCCGGTTCGACGCAGCCCGGCGCAAAGAACAGCCAGTAGAGATATTTCGCGCGCAGGGGATCGCCGAGGGGCGGTGCCAGTTTCGCGTCGGGACAGCGCTCGGCGACATAGGCGCAGATCGCCGCCGCTTCCGCCAGCGTTGCCTCGCCGTCTTTCAGCGCGGGCACCTTGCCCATCGGATTGATGGCGAGATATTCGGCCTTCTTCTGCGCGCCGGTCGAGATATCCGTCAACACGCGCTCGTAAGGTGCTCCCGTCTCTTCCATCAGCCAGAGTGCGGTGAACGAGCGCGATCGCGGCGACCAGTAAAGTTGCATCATTGTAGCTTATCCTTCCTCCAGCAGTAGTATTTCATCATCAAGCCATTCGTTGGGTCGAACTGTTCCTTCTCGCACACAAAGCCTTCACGTTCGTACCAGCGCCAGGCTTTCTCGTTGCCGGGCACGCAGCGCAGATGGATTTCGTCGGGCAATTGCGCGCGTGTGAAGGCGAGCAGCTTTCGACCAAGCGAGCGACCCTGATAGTCGGGTGCGACGAAAAGCTGGTCGAGATAGCGCTTTGGCAAATGCAGCGCCAGCATGGCGGCGATCTTGCCGTGATCGTCCGCGACGAACAGGCTCCAGCCGTGTTCGATCTCGCGCCGGACGCGGGCGCCCAGGTTGGCGAGCAGGAAGTTGCTGGCTTCCTCCAATCCGGTCGAAACCCAGCTTTCCATCCAGACGCGTGCTATCTCGTCATATTCGTCCGCGCGGGCGGGGCGGATGATCAGGTCTTGCATCGGCGACCTCTGCGTCTCACGCGCGGGCGCTGCGCGGCGGTGAGCCGTTCGCGTTCCGCCCGCGCACCTTGCCGGCCGAGAGGCACACCACCTCGGAGATTTGCAGGAGCTGCCTTGCCAGCGGACTGGTCTTGCGCCAGACCATGCCGATGGTTCGCGATGGCTGCGGGTTCTTGAAACGCGCGAGCGATACCGAGGCCGACTTCGTCTCCACCGGCACCGCCATTTCCGGAATGAGCGTGACTCCAATACCGGCGCTGACCATTTGCACGAGGGTCGACAGGGAGTTGGCGTCCAGAATTTCCCTGGGCGGTGATTGCATCTTGCAGAACGACAAGGCCTGCTCGCGAAAGCAGTGCCCCTCTTCAAGCAGCAGCAGCCGCATCTCGCGCAACATCTCGCTGCTCGGCACCGGCGTTCCTTCATCGGTGGCCGGGCGGACCAGCAGGAAGGTCTCCGTGAACAAGGCAACCTCTGTCAGCGACGGTTCTGACACCGGCAGTGCGAGAATGGCCGTGTCGAGCCGGCCCTCGGCGAGCTCCCGGATCAACTTCGGCGTCAGCGTCTCACGCACCTGGATATCGAGCTCGGGATGCAGCCGCGTCAGGTTCCCGATGATCTTGGGCAACAGATAGGGCGCAATGGTCGGGATCATGCCGATGCGGAGCCGGCCTGCGAGACGGTCGCGCGAGGCGCGCGCGAAGTCGCCGAGCTCATCGACCGAGCGCAGGATGTCGCGGACGCGTCCGGCGAGTTCCTCGCCGAACCGCGTGAGCGCGACCTGCCGGGCGCTGCGCTCCAGGAGCAGGCCGCCGAGCGCTTCTTCCATTTCCTTGATCTGCATCGACAGCGCCGGCTGCGAGATGGAACAGGCCTCGGCGGCGCGTCCGAAATGGCCGTGACGCGCCAGCGCGTCGAAATAGCGGAGCTGACGCAGCGTGACGTTGATCATCAGATAATCCTATCGCAGCAATCACTAAAGTCAATTTTACCTGATGAATTGCGATGCGTAGATTGCGCTCGCCTGGTTCAGGGCGTAACTCCCAAGCCAACCAGAGGAGACAATCATGGATGACAAAACGAAATGCCCGTTTTCGGGCGGAAAACCCACGCCTACGAACCGTCACTGGTGGCCGAAGCAACTGGACGTCCAGGTCCTGCATCGGAATTCCGACTTGTCCGACCCGATGGGCGAGGCGTTCGACTACGCCAGGGAGTTCAAGAGCCTCGACCTCAATGCCGTGATCAAGGATCTCGAAGCCTTGATGACGAACTCGCAGGAGTGGTGGCCAGCCGACTTCGGCCATTACGGTGGCCTGATGATCCGCATGGCCTGGCACAGCGCCGGCACCTACCGCATCACCGACGGCCGCGGCGGCGCCGGAGCCGGTCAGCAGCGCTTCGCGCCGCTCAATAGCTGGCCCGATAACGCCAACCTCGACAAGGCGCGCCGTCTGCTTTGGCCGATCAAGCAGAAGTATGGCCGCAAGATTTCCTGGGCCGATTTGATGATCCTGGCCGGCAACGTTGCGCTGGAGTCCATGGGCTTCAAGACGTTCGGCTTCGCCGGCGGGCGTCCCGATGTCTGGGAGCCGGAGGAGCTCTATTGGGGTCCTGAAGGGACGTGGCTTGGCGACGAACGCTACAGCGGCGAGCGTCAGCTTGCGGAGCCGCTCGGCGCCGTGCAGATGGGCCTGATCTACGTCAATCCGGAAGGTCCAAACGGCAACCCGGATCCGGTCGCCGCGGCCAAGGACATCCGCGAGACGTTCTTCCGCATGGCCATGAACGATGAGGAGACCGTCGCGCTGATTGCCGGCGGACATACCTTCGGCAAGACTCACGGCGCCGGCGATCCGTCGCTGGTTGGTGCGGAGCCGGAAGGCGCCGCCCTCGAGAATCAGGGCCTCGGCTGGAAGAGCAGCTATGGCACCGGTGTCGGCGCCGACGCCATCACCGGCGGACCCGAGGTCACCTGGACGCAGTCACCGACGAAGTGGAGCAATCACTTCTTCAAGAACCTGTTCGAAAACGAATGGGAGCTGACGAAGAGCCCGGCCGGCGCGAAACAGTGGAAAGCGAAAGGCGGTGCTGCAACGATCCCCGACGCCTACGACAAGTCGAAGAAGCACGCGCCGACGATGCTGACGACGGATCTCTCACTGCGCCTTGATCCGGCCTACGAGAAGATCTCGCGGCGCTTCTATGAGCACCCGGACCAGTTCGCGGATGCGTTTGCCCGCGCCTGGTTCAAGCTCACCCACCGCGACATGGGCCCGATCGCGCGTTACCTCGGCCCGCTCGTGCCGAAGGAGACGCTGATCTGGCAGGACCCGATCCCGGCCGTCAATCATGAGCTCGTGAGCGAGCAGGACATCGCTGGTCTGAAGACAAAGATCCTCGGGTCCGGCCTGTCCGTCTCCGAGCTGGTTTCGACCGCCTGGGCGTCGGCGTCGACGTTCCGTGGTTCGGACAAGCGCGGTGGTGCAAACGGAGCGCGCATTCGGCTAGCCCCGCAGAAGGACTGGGAGGTCAACCAGCCTGCGGAGTTGGCGAAGGTGCTCGGCAAGCTTGAAGCGATCCAGAAGGAGTACAACGCGGCGCAGAAGGGCGACAAGAAAGTCTCGCTCGCCGACCTGGTCGTTCTCGGTGGCAGCGCGGCGGTCGAGAAAGCCGCAAGGGATGCGGGCGTTGAGGTGAAGGTACCCTTCACGCCGGGGCGCATGGATGCTTCGCAAGAGCAGACCGATGGCCCCTCTTTCGCACCGCTCGAGCCGCGGGCCGATGGCTTCCGCAACTATATCGGCAAGAAGATGCAGTACATGCTGCCGGAGGAGGCCCTGGTGGACCGTGCGCAATTGCTGACCCTGACGGGACCCGAGATGACGGTTCTCGTCGGCGGCCTGCGCGTGCTCGGCACCAATACCGGCAAGTCCACCCATGGTGTCTTCACCAAGAAGCCGGGCACGCTGAGCAACGACTTCTTCGTCAACCTGCTCGACATGAACACCGAGTGGCAGCCGGCTGGCTCCGATGGCGTGTATGAAGGGCGCGACCGCAAGACCAACACTGTCAAGTGGACCGGTACCCGCGTCGACCTGATCTTCGGCTCGCACTCGCAGCTTCGCGCCTTCGCGGAGGTCTATGCCTGCGGCGACTCGAAGGAGAAATTCGCCAAGGATTTTGTGGCGGCCTGGACCAAGGTGATGAACCTCGATCGGTTCGACATCGTGCGCCACTGATCCTGTTGCCCCCGATACAAACAAAAAGGGCGGCCGAAAGGCCGCCCTTTGCATTGGATGGTGAGGAAGCTCACTCGCCGGCGGCCTCGCGCACCGGCGCGTCCCCCTTGTCGGCCTTCTGCTTGGCCTCGAGGTCCTCACCGGTCTGCTGGTCGACGGCCTTCATCGACAGCCGGGTCTTGCCGCGGTCGTCGAAGCCGAGCAGCTTGACCTTGACCTTGTCGCCTTCCTTGACGACGTCGGAGGTCTTCTGCACGCGATTGGCCGCGAGCTGGCTGATGTGGACGAGGCCGTCCTTGGCGCCGAAGAAGTTCACGAAGGCGCCGAACTCCATCACCTTGACGACCGTGCCTTCGTAGATCTGGCCGACTTCGGGCTCGGAGGTGATCGACTTGATCCACTTGATCGCGGCCTTCATCGCCTCGCCGTCGTTGGAGGCGACCTTCACCGTGCCGTCGTCCTCGATATTGATCTTGGCGCCGGTCTTCTCCACGATCTCGCGGATCACCTTGCCGCCGGTGCCGATCACTTCGCGGATCTTGTCGGTCGGGATCTTGAAGGTCTCGATGCGCGGCGCATATTCGCCGAGCTCGGCGCGCGCCGCGGTCAAGGCCTTGCCCATCTCGCCGAGGATATGGATGCGCCCCTCCTTGGCCTGGCCAAGCGCAACGCGCATGATCTCCTCGGTGATGCCCTCGATCTTGATGTCCATCTGCAGCGAGGTGATGCCCACTTCGGTGCCGGCGACCTTGAAGTCCATGTCACCGAGATGGTCTTCATCGCCGAGGATGTCCGACAGCACCGCATAGCGCTGCCCCTCGAGGATCAAGCCCATGGCGATGCCCGCGGTCGGCCGCTTCAGCGGCACGCCGGCGTCCATCAGCGCAAGCGAAGAGCCGCAGACGGTCGCCATCGAGGACGAGCCGTTCGACTCCGTGATCTCGGAGACCACGCGCACGGTGTAGGGGAACTCGTGATGCGGCGGCAACACGGGGTGGATCGCACGCCAGGCGAGCTTGCCGTGGCCGATCTCGCGGCGCTTGGTGCCGCCGAGGCGACCGGTCTCACCGACCGAGAAGGGCGGGAAGTTGTAGTGCAGCAGGAACGTCTCCTTGTACGTTCCCGACAGCGCGTCGATGTACTGCTCATCCTCGCCGGTGCCGAGCGTGGTCACCACCAGGCCCTGGGTCTCGCCGCGGGTGAATAGCGCCGAGCCGTGGGCGCGCGGCAGCACGCCGACTTCGCAGACGATATTGCGGACCGTCTTGACGTCGCGGCCGTCGATGCGGCGACCGGTATCGAGGATGTTCCAGCGGACGATCTTGGCTTCCAGCTCCTTGAACACGTCGGCGACGCGGAGCTTGTCGTATGTCGGCTCCTGCCCTTCCGGGAAGAAGTGCGCCATCACCTTTTCCTTGGCGGCGCCGACGGCGGCATAGCGATCCTGCTTCACCGGAATCGCATAGGCCTTGCGCAGGTCCTGCTCGATCAGGGCGAGCATGTCCTTCTCGATCGCCGAATTGTCGATCGCGGTGATCTCGCGCGGCTCCTTCGCCGCCTTCTCCGCGAGCTCGATGATCGCGTTGATGACCGGCTGGAAGTGGCGATGGCCGAACATGACCGCGCCAAGCATGACGTCTTCGTTGAGCTCTTTCGCTTCCGATTCCACCATCAACACGGCATCCGAGGTGCCGGCGACGACGAGGTCGAGCTGCGTCTCGTTCATCTCGTCCAGCGTCGGATTGAGCACATATTCGTCGTTGGCGAAGCCGACGCGGGCCGCGCCGATCGGACCCTTGAACGGCGCGCCCGACAGCGTCAGCGCAGCAGACGCCGCGACCATCGCGAGGATGTCGGGATCGTTTTCCATGTCGTGGGAGAGCGTGGTGACGATCACCTGGGTCTCGTTGCGCCAGCCGTCGACGAACAACGGACGGACCGGACGGTCGATCAGGCGGGAAACCAGCGTTTCCTTTTCGGTCGGACGACCTTCGCGCTTGAAATAGCCGCCGGGAATGCGGCCCGCGGCATAGGCCTTCTCCTGATAGTCGACGGTGAGCGGCAGGAAGTCGACGCCCTCGCGCGGCGTCTTCGCGGCGACCACGGTGGCGAGCACAACGGTCTCACCATAGGTCGCCATCACGGCGCCGTCGGCCTGGCGGGCGATCTTGCCGGTTTCAAGCTTGAGGGGACGTCCACCCCAGTCGATCTCGACTGAATGAATATTGAACATTTCGGTCTTCTTTCATGGCTTGGCGAAAAGCGGGACGCCACAAAAACAAAAACCATGCGCAAGATGGCGGGACGCTGCGCGCAACGCGTCGTCAGCATCCGGCGATCCTGCCATGGTTTCTGGTTTTAGGATGGCGTCCATCCTTTCGCTTCGGTCACGGGCACCTTGCCCGTCATGCCCAGCGGCCGGATTGCTGCTGGACGTCGGTGTCGAGCATGACTCTGTCTAGCATCATGCTCGTGTGCATCATCGGTTCCGAAGGACCGCATCGGCGGTTCTCGATCGATCATGCAAAAGCGCGCGGCATACGGCCGCGCGTGCACTTCAAAACAAGCTCAACGACGAATGTTGTGCTTTTCAATGAGCGCCTTGTAGCGCGTTTCGTCCGTCTTCTTCAGATAGTTGAGAAGCGAACGGCGCGTCGACACGAGCTTCAAGAGGCCGCGGCGCGAATGATTGTCCTTCACGTGGGTCTTGAAATGATCCGTGAGGTTGTTGATGCGTTCCGACAGGATCGCAACCTGGACCTCGGGAGAACCGGTGTCGCCGGTCTTGGTAGCATTCGCCTTGATGACTTCCGCTTTACGTTGCGCGGTAATCGACATCGTCAAACTCTCTCGTTGCGGCCGGAGCTGGCAGTCAGCCCGGTCAGGTTGAACACGCGCTTGGGGATGAGTTCGCCATTGCCAATTTCGGCAAGCGCGAGAAGCCGGCCTGCCACCGTGACATAGACTGTGCCGCTACTATTGGGCGCATCCCGTCCGCGCAACAAAACGGCCTGGCCCCTGTGGAGCCTTGCCGCATCAGCCCGAGTGACGGCCAGTGCCGGGATGTCGTCCAGCGCGGTCTCAACGGGCAAAAGCGCGTCGGCGAGGCTGCCCTCGCCAGACGCGGCTCTATTGCACAAAGCCTCCAACTGTTCCAGCAGAATCATGTCGTTCTCGCCGAACGGGCCGACCAGGGTCCGTCGCAGCGCGCAGATATGGCCAAAACAGCCGAGAATTCGGCCGATATCGCGGGCCAGTGCCCGCACATAGGTTCCCTTCCCACATTCCGCCTCGAACACTGAACGGCTGTTATCTATTTGTTCTATAAGAACTAATTGGTGAATCTCGACCGGGCGGGGGGCCAGCTCCACGACCTCCCCGTCCCGCGCCAGGTCATAGGCGCGCTCGCCCTGAATCTTGACCGCGGAATAGCGCGGCGGAGTTTGCTCGATCAGGCCGGTGAAGCGCGGCAATAGCGCGCGAATCGCCTCTATCGTGGGCCGCGCCTCGCTCGCCGTTACGACCTCACCCTCGGTGTCGTCGGTGTCGCGCTCCTCGCCCCAGCACACCGTGAAGCGGTAACGCTTGCGGCCGTCCATCACGAAGGGAACGGTCTTGGTCGCCTCACCAAGCGCGATCGGCAGACCGCCGGAGGCGAGCGGATCGAGCGTGCCGGCGTGTCCGGCGCGCTTGGCCGAGAACAGCCGCTTCACCACGGCGACCGCTTGTGTCGATGTCATGCCGATCGGCTTGTCGAGCACGATCCAGCCATGGATGTCACGCTTGTCGCGGCGCGGCTGCTGATTTGGCTTCGGCTGCCTCTCGCGCGGATCGTTGTTGACGCGACGGGACTCCTCGGCGCGCGAATCCGAAAAAATATTTTCGTCGGCGTCGCGCGCGTTGGTTTCGAAAACGTTTTTTGCGGGGGTTGCAATCATCAATCTTCATCCGAATCGGGTGCGAGGTCTCTCTGTACCGCAGGCGTTCGCAGTAATTTCTCGATCCGTTCCGCTTCGTCGAATCGATCGTCGACGCGAAAGCGGATATCGGGAGCAAATTTTAGGTTAACGCGCCGCGCGACCTCGCCGCGCAGATACTTCTTGTTGCGCTCCAGCGCCGCCATCACGATATCCGTGTCGCGTCCGCCGAGCGGCATCACATAAATGGTTGCAAGTTTCAGGTCCGGCGACATTCGAACCTCCGGCACCGTAATGATGTGGCCTTCAAGGTCGCTGTCGTGAACGCTACCGTGCGCGAGAATATCGGCAACAGCGTGGCGCACGGCTTCGCCGACGCGCAATTGACGCTGCGAGCCGCCTGCTGCCGCATTCTTCTTCTGGTGATGGCGAGGCATAGGAATTCACCTTGTCATGCCCGGGCTTGACCCGCCTGCGGGGCCGAACCCGTTCGAGGCACATCGCATTAAGTTACCCCTTCGGCGCGGCGGAGGCCCGGGCATCCATCTTTTCATTTCAAGAATCCGCCTTCGGCGGATGGATTGCCGGGGCTCGAAAGCGAAGACGCGCTTCGCGCTTTTGCCCCGGCAATGACGAAATGAGACGAAACGCTTCGTAAGATTTGGACTTACAGCGAGCGCTGGATCGTCTCCACACGATAACACTCGATAACGTCGTTGACGCGCATGTCGTGGTAGCTCTCGAACGCCATGCCGCATTCCTGACCCGCTTGCACCTCTTTCACTTCATCCTTGAAGCGCTTCAGTGTCGAAAGCTTGCCTTCATGCACGACGACGTTGTCGCGGATCAACCGCACATTGGCGCCGCGCTCCACCGTGCCGTCGGTGACGCGACAGCCCGCAACCTTGCCGACCTTGGAAATATTGAAGATTTCCAGGATCTGCGCATTGCCGAGCATGGTCTCGCGCAAAGTGGGCGCGAGCAGGCCGCTCATGGCTTTCTTCACGTCATCCACAAGGTCGTAGATGATATTGTAGTAGCGGATCTCGATGCCGCTGCGCTTGGCGGCGGCCGCCGCCTCCTTGTTGGCTCGGACCGAGAAGCCGATGATCGCGGCGTTGAAGCCTTCCGCAAGTGTGACGTCGGACTCGGAGATGCCACCGACGCCCGCGTGCAGGATGCGCGCCGTGACCTCGTCGGTGCCGAGCTTTTCGAGCGAGCCGAGAATGGCTTCGAGCGAGCCCTGCACGTCCGCTTTGACGACCAGCGGGAATTCCTTACGGCCCGAGGTCTTGAGCTGCGACATCATCTGCTCGAGCGAGCCGCGCATGCCGGAGATCGAGGCTGCGGCGTTCTCGCGTTTCTGGTGCGCGCGATAGCTCGTGATCTGGCGGGCACGGGCTTCGTTCTCGACCACCGCGAGACGATCGCCGGCTTCCGGCGGACCATTGAAGCCGAGCACCTCGACGGGGACCGACGGTCCCGCTTCCTCGACAGTCTCGCCCTGATCGGAGATCAGCGCGCGGACGCGGCCCATCTCGGCGCCGGCGACCACGATGTCGCCGATCCGCAGCGTGCCGCGCTGGACCAGCACGGTCGCCACCGGCCCGCGGCCGCGGTCGAGCTTGGCTTCGATCACGGTGCCTTCGGCCGGGCGTTCGGAATTGGTCTTGAGCTCGAGGATGTCGGCCTGCAGCGCGATCATCTCGAGCAAACGATCGAGATTAGTCTTGTTCTTGGCGGAGACCTCGACGTCGACGACCTCGCCGCCGAGCGATTCGACCTGCACCTCGTGCTGCAACAGCTCGGTGCGTACGCGCTCGGGCCTGGCATCGGGCTTGTCGATCTTGTTGATCGCGACGATCATCGGCACCTTCGCCGCCTTGGCGTGGTTGATCGCTTCGACCGTCTGCGGCATCACGCCGTCATCGGCGGCGACCACCAGCACGACGATGTCGGTGACCTTGGCGCCGCGGGCGCGCATCGCGGTGAACGCGGCGTGGCCGGGCGTGTCGATGAAAGTGATCTTCTTGCCGCTCTCGGGCGAGGCCACCTGATAGGCGCCGATGTGCTGGGTGATGCCGCCGGCTTCGCCGGAGACCACGTTGGCGTGACGCAGCGCGTCGAGCAGCGAGGTCTTGCCGTGGTCGACATGGCCCATCACGGTCACGACCGGCGAGCGCGGCTCGGTGTCGGTGGAATCGTCGACGACGTCGAACAGGCCTTCCTCGACGTCGGATGCGGCCACGCGCTTCACGGTGTGGCCCATTTCTTCCGCGATGAGCTGCGCGGTGTCGGCGTCGATCACGTCGGTGATCTTGTGCATCGCGCCCTGCTTCATCAGCAGGCGGATCACGTCGACCGCGCGCTCGGACATGCGGTTGGCGAGTTCCTGGATGGTGATTGCCTCGGGGATGATCACTTCGCGGACCAGCTTTTCCTTCGGTTCGTTGGAAATATGTCCCTTCAGGCGCTGGGTGCGGCGGCGGAACGAGGCGATCGAGCGCTCGCGCACGTCGTCGACATCGAGAGCGGTGGTGACGGTGAGGCGGCCGCGCTGCTTTTGCGGCGCCGGCTTATGGGTGGTCTTCGGAGCCGCAGCTGGACGCAACGCGCCGCCGGGGCCGCGGCGAATCTGACGCGGACCTTCGTCTTCATCGGGCTCGGCAGCGATGCCGGGCGACCGTACGTTCGGTGCGGGTGTGCGCGCGCTTGGCGTGGGCGCACGCGTGCTGGGTGCCGGTGCCTTTGCCGTGGCGGGCGCAGCCGCCGCAGCCGGGCGCGCCGCCGCCGCGGCGGCTTCGGCTTCGCCAAAGCGCTTCTTGGCTTCGAGCTCGGCCTTGCGCTTGGCTTCTTCTTCCTGGCGATGGCGCTCTTCTTCCGCCTTGCGGCGCGCTTCAGCGGCCTCGCGCTCGGCCTGCTCGATGCCCTCGCGGCTGGCGCGGCGCTTGGCTTCTTCCTCGGCCTGACGGCGCTCCTCGATCTCGCGGGCGCGGGCGTCCGCCAGCGCGCTGACACGGGCGGCGTGCTCGTCCTCGGTCAGCGTCTGCAGCACCACGCCGGAAGGCTTGCGCGCCGGCGCAGCCGGCTGCGGGCTCGCGGCCGGACGGCCGCCGAGCGGGGCTTTTGCGGTTGCGGGTGCGCCGCCCTTGGCCGGCTCGGGCGCAGCGTGCTGGGCTTCCGTCATCGGCCCGTCGCCGCCGACCCTGCGCTTGCCGCGTTTTTCGACCACGACCTGCTTGGTGCGGCCATGCGGAAAACTCTGGCGCACGGTGCCGGTCTCGACGCGCGGCTTGAGCGTCAAGGTCTTGCCCTGGACACTCAATTTCTTGTCGCCGGGAGTATTCTGGTCGGCCATTCAGTCGTCCTAATCTGGTGGTGCGCGGACGCACCGTCGTTTGAAGCGATCGTTGTTAGCCCGAAAGCGAATTCGAATGCGAGTTCGTGTTCCCGGCTGCGGTTCCGGCAGTCTTGTCGGCGTCGGCCAGCCGGTATCGGACCAGAATCTGGCTGCGCGACAGGAATGTCTTGCTCGCCGGGCCCGCGAGCAGGGCAGCATGTACCACATTTGACCGGCCCAATGCCAAATCCAATTCTGCCGAACTCAGCACGGTGATGATCGGCAATTCCGTCATTTCAACCCTGTTCCCGGGATTTTGCCGTGCCAATGCGTTCAGTTTCCGGATTCCGTCCACCCCGCCTTCGGAGGCATGGATCAGGGCCTGAACCGCACCCCCGCTTCCCCGCGCCGCTAGCGCGGCCTCGACCTTGGCAAAGCCGGAGACGACCTGGCCCGCCTTGGCAGCGATGGCCAGCGCCTCGACCGCGCTTTGGGAGAGCAGGTTTTCGGTATCGGAGGCAAGCGTCGCCGCCACGCGGACGTCGCGCTTGAACCCCCTCGTGAAGTGGTAACGCCGGACGGCTTCCGCAACCATGTTGCGCGAGGCAGAGACCCAGAGGCCGCGGCCGGGAAGCTTGCGCTTGAGGTCCGGCACGACCTTGCCATCCGGCGAGACGACGAAGCGGATCAGCTCACTGGTCGGCCGCTGCTTCCGGCTGACCGCGCACATGCGCAACGTCGCGGACTTGCCGGTCCGCGGTCCGTTGTCGAGTTCGGGGTCAGCGAAAGCGAGCATGCGTGGGGCATCTCCTTCGAGCCTTAAGCGGCCTGGCCCTCGGAGGCCTCGGCCTCCGAGGTCTGCTTGGCGAGGTCGGCCTCGCTGATCCAGCCGGCCTTGACGCGCGCCTGCATGATCATTGCCTCGGCGTCGTCGCGGGAAATCTCGATGCCGTCGAGGATGCCGGCGTGCTTGGTCGGCTCGCCGCCTTCCTTGCGCTCGGTCCACCCGACCAAATCGTCGGTGGCGCAGCCGGCAAGGTCCTCGAGCGTCTTGATATCGTTCTCGCCGAACTTCACCAGCATCTTCGAGGTGACGCCGGGCACCGTCTTCACGGCGTCCTCGACGCCCAATTCCTTGCGCTTGGCCTCGAGCTCGGCTTCCTGCTGATCGAGATATTGCTTGGCGCGGTTCTGCAGCTCGTTCGCGGTGTCCTCGTCGAACCCTTCGATGCCGGCGAGGTCCTTGACGTCGACCAGCGCCAGCTCCTCGACCGAGGTGAAGCCTTCGGAGGCGAGCAATTGGCCGACCACCTCGTCGACATTGAGCGATTCCATGAACACACGAGTGGAGTTCTCGAAGTCGGCCTGGCGGCGCTCCGATTCCTCCTGCTCGGTCAGGATGTCGATGTCCCAGCCGGTAAGCTGGGAAGCGAGGCGCACATTCTGGCCGCGGCGGCCGATCGCCAGTGAAAGCTGGTTGTTGGTGTCGGGCACCACGACCTCGATGCGCTCGCGGTCTTCGTCGATGACGACCTTGGCGACTTCGGCGGGCGCCAGCGCGTTGACCACGAAGGTCGCGATATCGGGCGACCACGGAATGATGTCGATCTTCTCGCCCTGCAGCTCGTTGACCACCGCCTGCACGCGCGAGCCGCGCATGCCGACGCAGGCGCCGACCGGGTCGACGGAGGAATCGCGCGAGATCACGCCGATCTTGGCGCGCGAGCCGGGATCGCGGGCTACCGCCTTGATCTCGACGATACCGTCGTAGATTTCCGGCACTTCCTGCGCGAACAGCTTGGCCATGAACTGCGGATGGGTGCGGGAGAGGAAGATCTGCGGGCCCCTCGTCTCGCGCCGGACATCGAAGATATAAGCGCGGACGCGATCGCCGTTGCGGAACACCTCGCGCGGCAGCATCTCGTCGCGGCGGATGATGGCCTCGCCGCGACCGAGATCGACGATGACGCTGCCATATTCGACGCGCTTGACGATGCCGTTGACGATGTCGCCGATGCGGTCCTTGAACTCCTGATATTGCCGGTCGCGCTCGGCTTCGCGCACCTTCTGCACGATCACCTGCTTGGCGGATTGCGCGGCGATGCGGCCATATTCCAGAGGCGGCAGCGTGTCGGCGATGGTGTCGCCGATCTGCGCGCCCGGGTTGGCGCGGCGGGCGTCTTCCAGCGAAATCTGATTGGCGGAGTTTTCCACCTGCTCGACGACCAGCATGTGGCGCGACAGCCGCAGCTCACCTTTCTTGGCGTCGATCTCGGCGTGGACGTCGGTTTCGCTGCCGTAACGCGCCCGCGCCGCCTTGGCGATGGCATCTTCCATCGCCGCGATCACGATGCCGCGGTCGATCGATTTCTCGCGCGCGACAGCATCCGCAATCTGCAGCAGTTCGAGTTTGTTGGCGCTGACGGCCATGGCTAGTCTCCTTCGGGTGGATCGATCTCGCCCCTGCGCGCCCTTTCCGCGGCGAGGCGATGTTGCTTGGTATTCCTCGGGGCCGGTTTCTTGTGCGGCTTGTTTCTGGCCTTCTCGTTCTTCGCGTGCGGTGGTTGCGGCGGCTCGAGCCCAAGCTCTCGCTTGAGCTCGCGTTCCGCGGCCTTGCCGCGCCGCATCGATTCCGCGATCAGCTCGTCGGTCAAAACGAGGCGCGCGTCGGCGATGTCTTCCATCGTGAGCAGGATATCGGCGTCTTCGCCGGCCGGCACGTCGTCGCGGCGAATGCGGACCTTATCACCGTCGACGCCGGCGAGCACCCCACGAAAACGCTTGCGGCCCTGATGGGCGATCGCCATCTCGATCTTGGCGAGATGGCCGGCATGGCGCTCGAAATCCGAGCGGCGCACCAGCGGCCGGTCGATGCCCGGCGAAGAGATTTCCAGCCGATAGGCGCGGTCGATTGGGTCGGCGATGTCGAGCACGGGCGAGAGCGCCCGCGAAATCGCCTCGCAATCCTCGATCTGCATCGAGCCGTCGGGCCGTTCGGCCATGATCTGCACAGTGCAGCCGGCCTCACCCGAAATCCTGATCCGCACCAGCCGATACCCCATCTGCTGCAGGACCGGGCCAGCTACCGCCGACACGCGCGCCGCCACCCCGGGCTCGACCACAAGCCGCGGTTCGGCCAGAAGTTCGGCATCCATGGACGGCGCAATCGGATCAGTCATGTCCAGCGTCAAACGGGCTCTTGCTTGCTTTGAGTTGGCCGGGCCGCCACCGCGGTTCCGGATAAACCCTTGCCGGTCCTCACCAAAATGATGGGGGCGGCTCAGGTAATAAAAAAGAGCGGGTCCCGAGGGGCCCACTCTCAATACGCGTTTCGTATGAGACAGCTAAGTTGGCGTCGATATAGCCCTTTTCGGACCTAACGGCAAGGCCGGCACAGATGAATTTGCGCGTCTGGCGGCAGCCCAAAGTCCATAACCCTTCCTTCACCAAGACCCTTTAAATTGCCAGGCGCCGGCCCACCGCCGCTTCGGGACGGGCCTTTCGCGTAGCTCGGGCGCGGTCGATCGCGACGCGTCGGTTTGAGCCAACTGGATGACGGTCGCCACCACGCTAATTCCTGGACTTGATGACATCGTCAGGAATGGCGACCCGAAGCTCCGCGCCGAGGCGGCGCGCCGCATCGCCGAATTGTTCCTGCAGGACGCCGCGCATCTGCGGCCCAAGCATGTCGATCTGTTCGACGAAATCCTGGTCGACCTCGTTCCGCATGCCGAACTGGTCGCGCGTGCCGAGCTCGCCGAGCGGCTGTCGCTGATCGCGAACGCGCCCCCTGTGCTGATCGGAAGGCTCGCACGCGAGAACGAGATCCTGGTGGCGGGGCCGGTGTTGCGCCGCTCGCCGGTCCTCGGCGAAGATGCCCTGCTCGAGATCGCGCGGATCAAAGGGCAGGGCCATCTGCTGGCGATATCGGAGCGGCCAAAGCTCTCCGCCGATCTTACCGATGTCATCGTCGAGCGCGGCGATCGCGAGGTGGTGAGGCGCGCGGCCGGCAATGCCGGCGCGATGTTCTCCGAGAGCGGATACAACGAGCTGATCAAGCGTGCGAGCCAGGACGGGGTGCTGACCCTCGCCGTAGGTCAGCGCGGGGACCTTTCGGATGTGCGGCTGAAGCAGCTTCTGGCGGGATCGATCGACGTGGTTCGCCACCGCCTGCACGACGTGGTCAAGCCCGAGCGGCGGAACGCCATCAAGCTGGCGGTCGCGGAAATCACCGGCGTGCCCGAGCGATTCGAGAGCAAGCGCGATTTCGTGCCGGCCCAGCGCATCATCCTCGCGCTGCGCGAGGCCGGCAATCTCAATGAGGCGGCGCTGCTCGGCTTTGCCAAATCCCATCGCTACGAGGAATCGGTCGCCGCACTCGCGGCGATGTCCGGCGTGAAGATTTCCACCTTGGACAATCTCGTTTCCGGCGACCGTTTTGATCCGATCCTGATCGTCGGCAAGACCATCGGTCTCGAATGGGCAACCGTGCGCGCGCTGATCCTGATGCGGCTCGGCCCGAACCGCGTGCCGGCACCCTCGGACATCGAGAGCGCACGGGTGAATTTCGCCAGATTGATGCCCTCGACCGCCGAGCGCGTGGTCGGCTTCTGGAAAACGCGCTAGCTAACCGATCCTCTCAAACCTGAGATAATTCGCTACACGCCCTTCGCGCTCGGCTTTGCGGCCGTAGCGCGTCATGGTGTAGCCGTCCCATGGCAGGCGCCAGTCGTCGGCGCGCTCCGCCAGCCAGCGAAAATCCGGCGAGCGCAAGAGATGCGCCAGCGTCCAGGCGCAGTAATCATCGATGTCGCTGACAAAGCGGAATTCGCCGCCGCGCGTGAGCACGCGCGCCATCGCCGCAACGGTCGCGTCCTGCACAAAGCGCCGCTTCCAGTGCCGCCGCTTTGGCCACGGATCGGGATGGATCAGATCGATCCGCGCCAGCGACGCCTGCGGCAGCCACGCCAGGAGGTCGGCGGCGTCGCCTGCGAACAGGCGGATATTGCCGATATTGTGCGCCTCGATCTGCGCAAGGATTTTCGCCATCCCGTTCACGTAGGGCTCGCAGCCGATGAAGCCGGTGTGCGGAAGCTTTTGTGCTTCGGCGGCCAGATGCTCACCGCCGCCGAAGCCGATCTCGAGCCGGACCGCGTTCGGCGGCGGATCGAACAATTCCGTGAGCGACGAATGCACCCCCGCCCCAATATCGAGCACGAGTTGCGGCAGCAAATGCGTGATCAGATCGGCCTGGTGCGCCCGGAGCCTGTGACCCTTGCGTCGGCCGAAGAACGAGCCTTGCGCATGCCGCGCCGCCGCGCCGTCGCCGCGATCGCCGGAAGGCTGCTTCATCGCAGGGTCTGGAACAGCCGGTAGAGCAGCCGCGCGCGCGGTTCCAGCGAAGAGATATAGAGCTGCTCGTAGTGGGTATGCGCGCCCTTGCCGTCGACGCCGAGGCCGTCGAGGGTCGCGGTATGGCTCGCCGTGAAATTGCCGTCGGAGCCGCCGCCGGTAAACATGTCGACCAGCTCAAAGCCGAGCTCGGCGGCCAGCGTCCTGGCGTGCTCGTAAAGGGCCGCGCCGGCATTGCCCTTCTCATAGGGCGGCCGGTTCAAATCGCCGATGACCTTGATGCTGACGCCTTCGCCTCGTGATTTCAGACTCAGGATCTTCGGCACCAGCTCGTCGGCTTCCGCAATTCCCGGCACGCGGAGATCGACTTCGGCATAGGCCTCTTCGGCAATCACGTTCGGCCGTGTCCCGCCTTTGACCACGCCGACATTGACGGTAATGCCGCGCTTGGTGTCGTTCATCGCTTCTAGCGTCTGGATCACGTTGGCGAGCTCGCGCACGGCGCTGCGGCCGTCCTCGGGTCGCGAGCCGGCATGGGCCGGCACGCCCTTGATGAAGACTTCGAAGCGCCCGACACCCTTGCGACCTGTCACGATCTTGCCGCCGTCGCGCGCGGGCTCCGTTACCAGCACATATTTGGCCTTTTGCCCCTCGGCCTCGATCAGCGCGCGCGACGTCGGGCTGCCGATCTCCTCGTCGGAGGTGAAGATATGCGTGATGCCGAGCGGCGACTTTTGCCCCGTGGCACAAAGTTGCCGGAATGCGTGGTGCGCGATGTAGGCGCCGCCCTTCATGTCGTAGATGCCGGGACCGAAGGCGCTGTCGCCTTCGACCTTGAACGGCAGGCGCTGGATGAAACCCAGGGGATGCACGGTGTCGAGATGACTGAGCACCAGGATGCCAGGCGCATCCTGTCCCCATGACGATCGCGTCACCAGATGATCGCCGCAGCCATTCCTGCCGGCGATGCGCTCGACACTTGCCGGAAGGCTGGAATAGCGATCGGCGACGAGCGTCGCGAGCTTGTTGACCTGTGAGGGCGCCTCTGTCGGCGTCTCGATTTCCACCCAGCGGCGGATGCCGTCGAGGATGGTCGCGGAATCGAAGGGATTTTGTGTAGTCATTGCCATGCCAAGGTGAGATGAGCGCCCCTTGTCATGCGCTCGTCCCTTTGGCCCCGTCAATGGGAGAGGACGACCTTTACGGTTTCCCGGGCGCTTCGCGCGCGGCGATCTGCTCGACCAGGTCGACAATGCTGCGCCGGAGCTTGGTGTCGGCGATGCTGGTGAAGGCCCGCGTCAGCGCCAGTCCTTCCGAGGTCGCGAGAAAGTCGGAGATGTAGGAGGGCGAAGCCTCTTCGCTGAAGCCTTCGGCGTTTGCGGTCCCGGTCGGGCCACCGTCGAACAGAAAGGACACCGGGACCTGGAGGATTTCCGAGATCTGCTTGATGCGGCTGGCACCGACGCGGTTGGTGCCCTTCTCGTATTTCTGTATCTGCTGGAAGGTGAGGCCCAAGGCTTCGCCGAGCTTCTCCTGACTCATGCCCAGCATAATGCGGCGCATCCGCACCCGGCTGCCGACATATTTGTCAACAGGGTTCGGTGCTTTGGTCGACATTTCCGACACTCCTTGGGATCAGGCTGACGTCCCGGTCCTGAAACTCACAGTCTCCCGGCCAGCATCCGTCGTTTGACGCAGTGCCGAGAGGTCACCCGCAAATATGGCCAGCGTGCGCTTTTGATGTGACACTCGCGAGCCACGGTCAGCAAAGACGATCGAGGCGAATGCCAAGGCCAGCGCACAGGCGGGAAGAGACGAACGAAGGGCGTTCGTCCCGTGCGCCAACCCGTCAAATCCTGCCCGATATCCAGAGGCGGATAAACGGACATGAACTAACTGGTTCACTGATTTGTACAGAATGCGAAGTGACGCGCCGATCTGTCAACTGGCGGAAGCTCGCAACGCGGAATATTTCTGCCGGACATCGAAAACTGAATATGAATCCGCAATCGGAAAAATGGACGATATCATGCCGCCCATTTTGTCATGCGCCGGCGAACGACGAAGACCAACGCCACGGCGATCAGGATTGCGGCTGGAATGTCGCCGGTGCGCGCGTAAATCGTTGGCGGGATGGCCGACGGCAGCGGCGAATCGAGCACGCCCTCGAGGCCGAGACCGAGGCGCGCGACATCCCGCCCCAGCGGATCGATGACGGCGGAAATGCCGGTATTTGCGGCACGGACCAGGGGCAGCCCCTGCTCGATCGCGCGCAGCCGCGCCTGCTGCAGATGTTGATACGGTCCGGTGGAAATTCCGAACCAGCCATCATTGGTCAGGTTGACGATCCAGCCCGGCCGATCATCGCGCGTCGCAACGGCGTCGGGAAAGATCGCCTCATAGCAGATCAGCGGTAGCGCGCGCGGCGCGTTCGGAATTGCCATCGTGCGCCGCACCGTGCCCGGGATGAACCCGCCCACGACCTTGGTGAGCTGCTGGAATCCCAGACTCTCCATCCAGTTCTGGAATGGCAGGTATTCGCCAAACGGGACCAGGTGCAACTTGTCGTAGACGGAAAGCACGTTGCCATCGTGGTCGATGACATAGATCGAATTGTAGGCCCGCGTGATGCGGGTGCCGGGCGGTTGATCGGGTGCGCGCACCGAGCCCGTGATCAGCACGCTGCCCTTCGGCAGCAGAGCTGCGATCTGCGCCATCGCATCCGGCTCGCGCGTCAGGAAGAACGGGAAGGCGGATTCGGGCCAGATCAGCACCGAGACGTCGCGCACGCCGGTCGACTGCGGTCCCGAGGAGCGGTCGGACAAGGTCAGGTATTTCTGCATCACCGCCGCCTTGGCGGAATAGTTGAATTTCACGTCCTGCTGCAGGTTGGGCTGCATGATCCTGAGCTTGACCTTCGGCACCAGATGCGTCGGCGTGCGCGACAGGCGCACCGCGCCAAAAATTCCCATCGCGATCAGCACCGACAGCGCGGCGGCCGGCGCCCTCCACCGCTTGCGCCCGCGCGAGGTGCCCTCGATCAACACGGCTGGCGAGGCGAAGATCGCAACCGTGAGAAACGTCAGACCCCAGATGCCGATCAGCGAGGCGGTTTGCGCGAATGCGAGCGGCTCGGTGAGCGCGTAGCCGAACGTGTTCCAGGGAAAGCCTGTCAGCACCTTGCTGCGCAACCATTCGCCTGCCGTCAGGCTGATCGCGAGCGCAAGGATCCGCGACGCGTCGCGGGTCCAGAGCAGGCGGGCGAGCGCAAAGCCGATCGCGGTGAAGAGCGAGAGATAGGCGGGCAGGCCAAGCACGGCGAACGGCATCAGCCAGGCAAATGTATCCGCGTCCACCAGGAAGGCCTTGCCGATCCAGTAAAGTCCGACGACGAAATAGCCGAGCCCGAACCACCAGCCGGTCCAGGCCGCTGCCGGCACGCCGCGGAAGCGGCCGGCGCCTGCGCCGTCGATCAGCCAGACCGCGACCGGGAAGGTGAGAAACAGTACCGGCCAGGCATTGAATGGCGCCATGGCGAGCGTCGATAGCGCGCCGGCGACAAGGGCGATCGCGGCCCGTTTCCATCCCCATGCCAGGACGATTGCGAGGCCGGCTGCGCGAACTTTGTCGGTGATCTTCACTGCGGGCCGGCTCCGTCGGCGGGCGGCGGAGCCGTGTTGTCATTGGCCTGCGGCGGGTTGGGGTCGGACGCGGCTTCGCGGCGGCTGCGCTGGGTGCGTGGCGCCTGGCGTTCCTTTCGCGTGGTGATGCGCAGCCGCTTCACGCGGCGCGGGTCGGCATCGAGCACCTCGACCTCGAAATTGCCCGGGCCGGAAATGACCTCGCCGCGCACCGGCAGGCGGCCGACATGGCTGACCAGATAGCCGCCCAGCGTGTCGACGTCCTCGCCGGCCTCGCCGGTGACAAACTCGTTGCCGATCACCGCGCGGACATCGTCCAGCCTCGCGCGCGCATCCGCGATGAAGGAATTGTCCGCCTGGCGTACGATCGCCGGCGGCTCGTCGCTGTCATGCTCGTCGTCGATCTCGCCGACGATCTGCTCGACGATGTCCTCGATCGAAACCAGGCCGTCGGTGCCGCCATATTCGTCAACCACCAGCGCGAGATGAATGCGCGAGGCCTGCATCTGCGCCAACAGGTCGATCGCGCGCATCGAGGGCGGCACGTACAGCAGCTTGCGGATGATGTTGGCCTCCGACAGCGGCATGGCGAGGTCGATCGCGCGCAAATCGAGGCCGGCCGGCGGCGGCTTCTTGCGCCGCGTCTTTGCCGCGCTCGAAACCCGCGCGTTCGCGGTCATGAAGGCGAGCAGGTCGCGGATGTGGACCATGCCCTCGGGATCGTCGAGCGATTCGTTGTAGACCACGAGCCGCGAATGCCCCGCGCTCTCGAAGACATCCATCAACTCTCCGAGCGGAATGTCGCGCTTGACCGCGATCATGTCGGCGCGGTGCACCATCACGTCGGCGATGCGCCGCTCATGGAGCGAGAGGATGTTGCGCAGCATCGTGCGCTCGACCGCGGTGAAGCCGACCTCGTCGGGCTGCGAGGCATCGAGCACGACTTGCAGATCGTCGCGGACCGATCCGGCCTTCCAGCCGAACAGTGTGCGGATGATGCGCAACAGCCAACTGTCGGCTCCGGCACGCGTGACCTCGCCGGGTGGCACCACCGCGGGCAGGTTGCGCGTATTGCGCGGATTGTCGTGGATCGGTTCGGAGTCCGCCATCTCAGTCCATCCGTTCCCGGTCCGCATAGGGGGCGGGAATCCCGAGCTGGGCCAGAATCTCCGTCTCCAGGGATTCCATCGCTTCAGCGTCGTCGTCGTTTTCGTGATCGTAGCCGATCAGATGCAGGAAGCCATGCACCGCAAGGTGGCTCAAATGATGATCAAACGGCTTCTGCTCTTCGTCCGCCTCCCGCCGCATGGTCTCATAGGCGATCGCGATGTCGCCCAGCATGCGCGGCGCATCGCCCGGCTTCTGCGCACCCGACGGCTGCAGCGCCGGAAAGGAAAGCACATTGGTCGGCTTGTCGATACCGCGCCAATTGCAGTTCAGGGTGCGGATGCCGGAATCATCGGTCAGCATCACCGCGAGCTCGGCGTCCGCAACATCGGTATCGACGGCATCGGCCGCGGCCGCGATCGCGCGCTGGATCACGGCATCGGCTTCCGGCTCGTTCCGCCAGCAGTCGGCGACAACGAGAACCTCGGTGATGGGGTGGGTGAGCTGCGACATCGTCTTGAGAAACTTCCCGCGCCGGGCCGGCCCGCGCGCGATCATTGACTTCACTTGTTGCCGGCCGGCTTCTGCGGCGTGCCTTCGTAGGCCGCGACAATGCGTGCCACCAGCTCGTGACGGATCACGTCCTCGGCGGTGAACCACACCTGCGCTGTGCCCTCGACGCCGTTGAGCAGCCTGGTTGCCTCCGCAAGCCCCGACATCTGCCCGTTCGGCAGGTCGACCTGCGAGGGATCGCCGGTCACGATCATGCGGCTGTTCTCGCCGAGCCGGGTCAGGAACATCTTCATCTGTATCGACGTGGTGTTCTGCGCCTCGTCCAGGATGATCGCGGCATTGGTTAGCGTGCGGCCGCGCATGAAGGCAAGCGGCGCGACCTCGATCTCGCCGGTCTGCAGCGCGCGCTCGACGATACGCGCATCCATCACGTCGTAGAGCGCATCATAGATCGGGCGCAGATAGGGATCGACCTTTTCGCGCAGATCGCCCGGCAGGAAGCCGAGCCGCTCGCCGGCCTCGACCGCGGGCCGCGACACAATGATGCGGTCGACCTCCTTGCGCTCGAAGAGCTGGGCGGCATGCGCGACCGCAAGCCAGGTCTTGCCGGTGCCGGCGGGGCCGACGCCGAACACGAGCTCGTGGCGCTTCAGCGCGCGGATATAGGAGTCCTGCGCGGCGGTGCGCGCCCGTACCGGGCGCTTGCGCAGATTGATGATCTCGAACGCGGCCTTGGCCGCCTTGGCGTCATATTCGAACAGCGAGCCCTGCGCGATCACGGCGCGGATCGCGCCCTCGACGTCGCCCTGTGCGATTTCGTGCCCCTTCACGGCCTGGGCGTAGAGGGTCTCCAGCACGCGCCGACCGGCGTCGCAGCCGTCGCGCGAGCCGGCGATGGTGATGTGGTTGCCGCGCGAGTCCACGACGATGCCGAGCCGGCGCTCGATCTGCGCGAGATTCTGGCCGTAGGGGCCGACGAGGGCGGAAGCCGCGCGATTGTCGTCGAAATCGATGACGACCTGCGTCTCGGGCGGTACTTGCATGTCGCGGTCAAACTTGCGGCTGGGAGCGAGCGAGGGCGAATCCGATGCACTTTTTGGCAAGGGTTCAGGCTCCAATGGTCGTTTGAGAAGACGCCCGCGCTGCTCGCGCGGGCGCCGCCGCGGCGAGCTCGCCGAGCAGGCTGTAGCGTTCGAGGCCGTCGATCCGGACCGGCAACACCTGTCCGATGATGTCGGCCGAGGCCATCACATGCGCAGGCTGCAGATAGGCGGTGCGGCCGACGATCTGGCCGGGATTGCGCGCGGGCCGTTCGAACAGCACGTCGACCGTGGCGCCAATCGCAGCCCTGTTGAAGGCCGATTGCTGGCTATCGATCAAGTCCTGAAGCCGCGCCAATCGCTCGTCCATGTCCGAAGCTTGCACCATCTCCCGCATTTCCGCCGCCGGCGTTCCCGGCCGTGGCGAATATTTAAACGAATAGGCCGCAGCGTATCCGATTTGCATGACAAGTGCGAGTGTGGCGGAAAAATCGTCCTCGGTTTCGCCGGGGAAGCCGACGATAAAATCCGATGAAAATGCAATATCTTGGCGCGCCTGCCGGAAACGGTCGATGGCGTCGAGATAGTCGCGGACGGTATGCTTGCGGTTCATGGCCGCCAGAATCCGATCGGAACCGGATTGCACCGGCAGGTGCACAAACGGCATCAAAGCAGGGACATCGCGATGCGCCTCGATCAGGCTGTCCTCGACGTCCCGGGGATGGCTCGTCGAGTAGCGCAGCCGCGCGATGCCGGGAATGGCGGCGAGCCGCTGCAGCAATTTGCCGAGCGGCCAGGGGCGGCCATCGGGACCCTCGCCGTGATAGGCGTTGACGTTCTGCCCGATCAGCGTGAGCTCGCGCACGCCATTGTCGGCGAGCCGCTTCACGTCCTCGACGATCTTGTCGACCGGACGCGACACCTCGGCGCCGCGTGTGTACGGCACCACGCAGAACGTGCAGAACTTGTCGCAGCCTTCCTGCACGGTGACGAAAGCCGAGATGCCACGGGCGCGGATCGCGTCCGATTTCGGCTGCGGCAGGAACGCGAACTTGTCTTCCGCGGGAAACTCGGTCTCGATCGCCTTGCCGCCCTGCGCAGCGCGGGCGAGAAGTTTCGGCAAATGATGATAGCTCTGCGGGCCGACCACGACATCGACGACGGGCGCGCGGCGGATGATCTCGTCGCCCTCGGCCTGCGCGACGCAGCCCGCGACCGCGATACGCATATCGCGACCATTCCGCGCAGCTTCCTCCCGCGCCACGCGCAGGCGGCCGAGCTCGGAATAGACTTTCTCCGACGCCTTTTCGCGGATGTGGCAGGTATTGAGGATGACGAGATCCGCTTCGTCCGCATTCGCCGTCTCGACAAAGCCTTCACCCGCGAGCGTATCCACCATGCGCTGCGCATCGTAGACATTCATCTGGCAGCCATAGGATTTGATATGCAGCTTGCGCGGCGGTGACATGGATCCCTTGTTTGGTAGCGGCAACAGCGGCGCCAATGCGGCGCGGCACTCAATTGAGGCTCAGATATAGGCTAAAGGGGGGAAAATCCAGCGCGGCACCGGTCATTCCGGGGCGCATCGTTCCGGAATGACCACGCGGGAGGCTTAGTCCGCAAGGGTCTCAGTCCCGATCCGCTCAATTAACGCCGGCAACTGCCGCATGTCGTCGAAAGTCGCATGGGCGCCGGCGGATTTCAGCCTCGCCGCATGTTCCACGGTGCAGTGGCTGCCGCCGTGAAAGCCGAGCACGCGCATCCCGGCGGCACAGGCGCCGGTAATGCCGGCAACGCTGTCCTCGATCACGATGCAGCGCTCGGGGCGAACCTTCATTTGTTCCGCGGCGAACAGGAAGAGATCGGGCGCCGGCTTGCCGCGCTTGACCTGCACGGCCGAGAAAAGATGCGGCGCCAGCCGCTCGTAGAGCCCCGCGCAGGTCAACCCGTGGCGAATCTTCTCCGGCGTCCCGCTCGATGCCACGCATTTCGGCCAGGTGAGCGTCGCGACGGTCTCGGCGACATGCGGGATCAGGCGCAGATGATCCTCATAGAGGCGCAGCTCGGCGTGCTTCATCTGGACGTCGAAATCATCCGGCAGCCTGCGCCCCAGCTCGGCCTCGACGGCAAGCCGTGCCTCCCGGTCGGACACGCCAAGGAAGCGCTGCAGCACCTGGTCCGGCGTGATCGGATAGCCGTGACGCGTCAATGTCTCCGCGTGCGCACGTGACGAGATCACCTCGCTGTCGACGAGCACGCCGTCGCAGTCGAAGATAATGAGATCGACGGCCCGGACTTTGCTTGGATGCGTTTTCTTCACGCGAACCGGCGTCCCCTTCGCTCGAAAACGCTATCGGTCGCTTTTGTCATCGTCGAGCGGTACGCAATAGAGCTCGAGCCGGTGATCGACCAGCTTGTAGCCGAGCTTGCGCGCGATCTCGGCCTGCAGCTTCTCGATCTCCTCGGAGGTGAATTCGATCACCTTGCCGTCGCGCAGGTTGATCAGATGGTCATGATGGCTGTCGCGCATCTGCTCGTAGCGGGCGCGGCCCTCGCGGAAATCGTGCCGTTCGATGATGCCGGCGTCCTCGAACAATTTGACCGTGCGGTATACCGTCGAGATCGAGATCTTGTCGTCGACCGCGACGCAGCGCCGGTACAACTCCTCCACGTCCGGATGGTCCAAAGCTTCGGCGAGCACGCGCGCGATCACGCGGCGCTGCTCGGTCATGCGCATGCCGGTGGCGGCGCAGCGGGCTTCGATGCCGGTGGCCTTTGGCGCCGGCGGAGGTTTCAGGGCGGTCATGGGGTTCGTGCCTTGGGGTGCGCGGTCTGTCACCTCTTCCATGTTACGACAAGTCGCGGCGCATCAGAAGCGCATTCAACTGTTCCCCGTCTGGTGCGCGATAATAGCGTTCGCGGCGTCCGACCGCGGCGAAGCCGGCCCTTTCATAGAGCCGCCGTGCCGGCGCGTTGTTTTCCTCGACCTCCAGAAAGATGCGCCGCACGCCGTGGCCGGCGAGATGGCCGAGATGGGTGATGAGGAGTTCGCGCGAGAGCCCGCGGCCGCGATAGGCGGGGTCGATCGCAATCGAAAGGATCTCGGCCTCGTCCGCGCCCAACCGCGAGACCGCAAAGCCGATGGTCTTTCGTCCGAGCCGCAAGCGATGCACCAGCGTGTTGCGCTCGGCAATCATGCTTTCGAACTCGCCCTCGCCCCAGCCGCGATGAAAGGAGGCGCCGTGAAGCTCAGCGAGCCGCGGCGCGTCGCGCAAGGTCGCCGCTTCGATCGATGGCTTGCCGCCGGAGAACCAGGAGGTCCACCACGCCATCACGAGGCCGCGGGCTGCGAGCCGATCACGTCCTGCGACGGCTTTTCCTGCGAAGGCTTGTCTTGCGAAGGCTTGGCGTCAGGCGCGCGCAGATAAAACGGCTTTGCCGGCGCGGTGGGAGGATTGACCGCGGCGCCGAGCCACGCCACCCAGGTGATGTCGGGCGCGGGCAGCGCATCGACCTTGATCGGTGGGGCCGCATCTTTCGGCCAGCGCTCGGCGAGACTATTCGCGGCGTTGCCAACAAGGTGCGGTGCGCCGAAACGCGAGGCTTCGAGCGCTTCCAATATCGGCGCCACCTTCGGCCGCACCAGCGAAGAGCCATTGCCGCTGACGACCTGGAAATACACTTGGTCATGCCGCGCATCGATCGCCGAGATCACCGGCGGCTCACCGCCTTCGCTCACGATCGGCGCGGCATAGGCGGAAAGCGTGGTCAGTCCCACCACCGGCTTGCCGGCGGCGAGCCCAATGCCGCGCGCCGCCGAAAGCCCGACGCGCAGCCCCGTGAAGCTGCCGGGACCGGTGGTCACCGCGACGCGGTCGAGCGCGGCAAAGGGCAGGCCGGATTCCTTCATCACGCGCGCGATCAGCGGCATCAGCGCTTCGGCATGCCCGCGCTTCATCGCCTGCGACTCCGTCGCGATCAATTTGCTGGTGCCGGTGTCGAGCACGGCCGCAGCGCAGGCGTCGAGCGCCGTATCGATGGCAAGGATCAGCATCGGTGGAACGGCAAGTGGCGAACAGTGGGTGAAGTGTCAGACCCAATGGCCGTTTTCGCCGTCACCATTCGCCCCCTTGTAGGGTGGGCAAAGCGAAGCGTGCCCACCATCAAACTTTGCAAACCAGACCGTGGGCGCGGCGCTTTCGCGCCTTTGCCCACCCTACACCATCACATCGGCCGCACTTCGACCACGTCGGGCACGAAGTGGCGCAAGAGATTCTGGATGCCGTGCTGCAGCGTCGCGGTCGAGGACGGGCAGCCCGAGCAGGCGCCCTTCATGTTGAGATAGACGACCCCGTCCTTGAAGCCGCGGAAGGTGATGTCGCCGCCGTCATTGGCGACTGCGGGCCGCACCCGCGTCTCGATCAAATCCTTGATTTGCTCGACTGTCTCCGCATCGGCTTCGTCGAAGAACTCGCCTTGCTCGTCCGCAAGCTCGTCGCTCGCCGCAGAGCCGTCCGCGAGCAGCGACGCGCCGGACATGTAGTGCTCCATGATGGCGCCGAGGATCGCGGGCTTCAGGTGCTGCCAGTCGCTGCCGTCCTTGGTGACCGTGATGAAGTCTGAGCCGTAGAACACGCCGGTGACACCGGGCACGTCGAACAGCTTTTCGGCGAGCGGCGAGCGCGCGGCGGCTTCGCGGCTGGCAAACTCCATGGTGCCGCCGTCGAGCACGAGGCGGCCTGGAATGAACTTGAGCGTGGCAGGATTGGGGGTGGCTTCGGTCTGGATGAACATGGTTTTCTCCGGCGTCGCCGGTTCAAGGCCGGCGCGTTGGGTTCCCTTTAGCAGATGGCGACGAGAAACGCACCGTTCAAGCCGCAAATCGGTGGTTCCGGCTCCGCAAAGCGTCATCCCCGTCGCCGCAAGCCCCCTCCATTCGGGGAGGGCTTCGTGTTGCAGCAATTACGTCTTGCGGACATAGCCGACGATGTCCTTGGTCAGCTTCATGGTCTCGTCGGCGATCACCCGCGCCCGGTCGGCGCCGTCGACAAGGATCGCGTCGATGTGGCCGGGGTCGGCAACCAGCCGTTTCATCTCGCCGGCGATCGGCGAGAGCTTGGTGACGCACAATTCCACCAGCGAGTTCTTGAAACTCGAGAATTGCCCGCCGCCGAAATCCCGCAGCACCGCGGCCTTGCTCTTGTCCGCCAGCGCCGCATAGATGCCGACGAGATTGTCGGCCTCGGGCCGCGTCTCCAGTCCCTTCTCCTCGGTCGGCAGCGGCTCCGGATCGGTCTTCGCCTTGCGGATCTTCTGGGCGATGGTGTCGGCATCGTCGGTGAGATTGATGCGCGAATAGTCGGATGCGTCCGATTTCGACATCTTCTTGGTGCCGTCGCGCAGGCTCATGACCCGCGTCGCGGGCCCGGTGATGAATGGCTCCGGCAACGGGAAGAACATCCCGTCATTGGTGCCGTGCTTACGGATCGAGTCGCCGAAGTCGTTGTTGAACTTCTGCGCGATGTCGCGCGACAGCTCCAGATGCTGCTTCTGGTCCTCGCCGACCGGCACGTGGGTCGCGCGGTAGAGCAGGATGTCGGCCGCCATCAGCACCGGATAGTCGTAGAGACCGATCGATGCATTCTCGCGGTCCTTGCCGGCCTTCTCCTTGAACTGCGTCATGCGGTTCAGCCAGCCGATCCGCGCCACGCAATTGAAGACCCAGGTCAGCTCCGCATGTCCGGCCACCTGGCTCTGGTTGAACACGATGTGCTTCTTCGGATCGATGCCGCTGGCGATGAAGGCCGCGGTCACCTCGCGGGTGTTGCGCGCAAGCTCGGTCGGGCCGCCCCAGACGTCGAGCGGCATGGTGATAGCGTGCATGTCGACGACGCAATAGATGCAGTTGTGCGTCTTCTGCATCTTCACGAAGTTGACGATCGCGCCGAGGTAATTGCCAAGATGCAGATTGCCGGTCGGCTGGACGCCCGAAAAGACCCGTTCAACGAATGCCATCGTCCGTTCCCGCTAAGCTCGATTTTGGGGAAAGCGTTTGCCACGCAGGGCTTAACTGCGCAAGTCGCGAGGCGGCCTGATCGCGTTAACCAGCTCGCGCCAGGGCGTCACTTGAAGCGTCGCCAGAAGCCCGCCATAGGCCGCAATGGCGACGCCAATCAGCACAAGCAGGACGACGGCTTGCGCGAGCCGATGCGCGTGGCCGCCCGGCATGAATGGGGTTGCCAGCCATAGCAGGCAGCCCATGACCAGCGCGGCCGCGACGATGCGCGGCAGCCGCCGGCGCGCCGCCTGATCCAGCGAAAAGCCGAAAGCCGTGCTACCCAGCCGGATCAGGGAGAGCGCGTTGCTCCAGGCGCCGAGCGCGATGCTGGCTGCAATGCCGCTGGCGCCGAAGAAATGGCCAAGCAGCACCGCGAGGACGATCGCGACGAGGAAGGCGTTCAGCGTCGCGAGCAGCGGCGCCATGGTGTCTTCGCGCGCAAAGAAGGCCGGCGCCAGCGCCTTCACCAGCACGTGGGCCGGCAGGCCGATCGCAAGCCACATCAGCGCGCGCGAGGTCGACTGCGTGTCGGCCGCCGTGAACGCGCCATGCTCGAACAACAGCCGCACGATCGGTTCACGCAAAGCGATCAGCCCGAGCGTGGCGGGCAGGGCCAGTCCCACGGCGAGCTCCAGCGCGCGCGATTCGGCGCTTGCGATCAGGCTTTTGTCGCCGCCCTGCACTGCGCGCGTCAGTTCCGGGATCATCACCGTTCCCATGGCGACGCCGACAATGCCGAGCGGCAGCTCGATCAGGCGGTTGGCGAAATAGAGCCACGACACCGCAGACGGCGAGGACGAGGCGATGATCGCACCCGCGACGATCAGGAGCTGCGGTGCGGAGCTTGCGACCATGCCGGGGATCGCGCGCGCGAGAAAGCCACGCATCTCCGCATCGAAGCTGATGCGCAACGGCGCAGCGAGGTGTTCGCCACGGCTGAGCACCAGGATCGCGAGCTGCAGAAATCCCGCTGTCCCGACGGTCGCGGCCAATGCGAGCGCGACGATGCCCGGCTCCCTCGGCACGATGAAAAGCGCGGTCATCACCGCAATCAGTGTGATGTTGAACAACAGCGGCGAGAAGGCGGTGAGAAAGAATCGTCCCTGCGCGCTCGCCAGCGCCAGCAACACGGCGGCAGGACCGGCGAAGGCGAGATAAGGCAACATCAGCCGCGCGTTGGTCACGGCAAGGTGCACCGTCTCGCCGGCAAATCCCGGCGCGAGCAAGGCTATCACCAGCGGCATCAGGAAGCCGATCAGAATCGCGGCCGCAAACAAGGCTGCGCTGATGGTGCCGAGCACGCGCCCTGCGAAAGCCGCCGCTGCGGCAGCATCGGCCTCGCGCAGCCGCAGCCACGCCGGCACCAGCGCCGCGTTCAGCGCGCCTTCAGACAACAGCCGCCGTGCGATATTGACGAGCTGGAACGCGGCCAGGAAGGCGTCCGCGACCGGACCGGCGCCGAGCAGCGCCGCGATCATGGAATCGCGCAGGAAGCCCAGGAGACGCGAGGCCAGCGTGCCCGAAAAGACCGTGAGGAAGGAGCGGATCATCGGGCTTCTATAGCAGCGTTGGCTGTGTTAGGCCGCGTGCCTTGCAGTGATCCCAACAGGGTTTTGACGGAATGGCTGACGCAAAATACGACGTTCTCGGCATCGGCAACGCGCTTTTCGACGTGCTGGTCAGGACCGACGAGAAATTCCTCGCCAACCACGGCATGACCAAGGGCAGCATGGCGCTGATCGACGAGGCCCGCGCGGCCTCGATCTACCGCGACATGGGGCCGGCCACCATGATGTCCGGCGGGTCGGCCGCCAATACCATTGTCGGGATCGCAGGCTTCGGCGCCCGCGCCGCCTATGTGGGCAAGGTCAAGCAGGACGAGATCGGCGGGCTCTACATCCACGACATCCGCGCCGCCGGCGTTGCTTTCGACACCAGGCCTGCGGCCGATGGCCCGGCCACCGGCTGTTCCTACATCCTGGTCACGGGCGACGGCGAGCGCACGATGAACACCTATCTCGGCGCGGCGCAGGAGCTCGTTCCGTCCGACATCGATCCCGCCGAGATCGCGGCGGCGCAAATCGTCTATCTCGAGGGCTATCTCTGGGATCCGAAGGACGCCAAGGACGCCTTCGTGAAGGCGGCAACGATTGCGCATGGCGCCGGCCGGCAGGTCGCGCTGACGCTGTCGGATGCGTTCTGCGTCGATCGCTACCGCGATGAGTTCCTCGATCTGATGCGCAAGGGCACGGTCGATCTGGTGTTCGCCAACGAGGCCGAGCTGCACTCGCTGTACCGGACCTCGGACTTCGACGCCGCGCTGAAGGAGCTGCGCAAGGACGTCAAGCTTGGCGTCGTCACCCGCAGCGAAAAGGGCTGCGTGGTGGCGTCACGCGACGGCGTCGTCGCGGTGCCGGCCTCGCCGATCAACGAGCTGGTCGACACCACCGGTGCCGGCGATCTGTTCGCCGCAGGTTTCCTGTTCGGCCTCGTTCGCAATGCCGGCTACGAAAACGCCGGCCATCTTGGTGCGCTCGCCGCTGCCGAAGTGATCCAGCACATCGGCGCGCGACCGCAGGTGTCGCTGAAGGAGCTGGCGCAGCAAGCGGGACTGCCGGTGTAGAGTTCATTCGTCATTCCGGGGCGCGTCGAAGACGCGAACCCGGAATCTCGAGATTCCGGGTCTGGTCCTTCGGACCATCCCGGAATGACGGCGCAACAAGTCCTCACGCCGTCTTCGCGGCCTTCAGCCCGAGCCGCGCCTCGACCGCTTCGCGCATCAGGAATTTCTGGATCTTGCCGGTGACGGTCATCGGGAATTCGTCGACGAACTCCACATAGCGCGGGATCTTGTTGTGCGCGATCTGGCCGTCGCAGAATGCGCGCACCTCTTCGGCGGTGAGCGTTTCGCCTGGGCGCATCCGGACCCAGGCGCAGAGTTCCTCGCCGTAGCGGTCGTCGGCGACGCCGAACACCTGCACGTCCTGGATTTTCGGGTGGCGATACAGAAACTCCTCGATCTCTCGCGGATAGAGATTCTCGCCGCCGCGGATCACCATGTCCTTGATGCGGCCGACGATGTTGCAATAGCCCTCGGCGTCGATGACGCCGAGGTCGCCGGTATGCATCCAGCCGGCCTCGTCGAGCACCTCGGCGGTCTTTTCGCGCTCGTCCCAATAGCCGAGCATGATGCTGTAGCCGCGGGTGCAGAGCTCGCCGCGCTCGCCGCGCGGCACGATGCGGCCCTCGAGATCGACGACCTTGACCTCGACATGCGGATGAATGCGGCCAACCGTCGACACCCGCCGCTCCAGGGGATCGTCGACCGCACTCTGGAAGCTCACCGGGCTGGTCTCGGTCATGCCATAGGCGATCGTCACCTCGCGCATGTTCATCTCGCTGTTGACGCGCTTCATCACCTCGATCGGGCAGGGCGCGCCCGCCATGATGCCGGTGCGCAGCGATTTCAAATTGAAGCGCGAGAACTCGGGATGGTCGAGCTGGGCGATGAACATGGTCGGCACGCCGTAAAGCGTCGTGCACTTCTCCTGCTCGATCGTTTTCAGCGTGATCAGCGGATCGAAGCCTTCGCCCGGATAGACCATGGTTGAGCCGAGCGTGACGCAGGCAAGATTGCTCATGACCATGCCGAAGCAGTGATAAAGCGGCACCGGCGTGCAGATGCGATCCTGTTCGGTCAGCTTCATGGCACGGCCGGTGAAATAGCCATTGTTGAGGATGTTATGATGGGTCAGCGTCACGCCCTTGGGCGAGCCCGTGGTGCCGCTGGTGAATTGAATGTTGACCGCATCGTCGAATTGCAGGATCTCGCCGAGCGCGGCAAGCTGCTCGCGATGCCGCGCGCCGCCCATCCGCGTGACCTCTTCGAACGGAATGGCGCCCGGAGCGGCCGGCCCGCCGATCTGGATCACCGCGCGCAATTTCGGCAGTTTCGCCGAACGCAAATGCCCGGGCTCAGAGGCCGCGAGCTCCGGAATCAGCGTGTTCAGCATGCCCATGTAATTGCTGGTCTTGAACGCGGTCGCGGTGACGATCGCGGCGCAGCCGACCTTGTGAAGCGCAAATTCCAGCTCGCTCAGGCGATAAGCGGGATTGATGGTGACCAGGATCAGCCCGGCCCTGGCGGCGGCAAACTGGGTGAGCGTCCATTCGGGCCGGTTCAGCGACCAGATGCCGATCCGCTCGCCGCGCTGCAGCCCGAGCGCAAGGAAGCCCGCGGCCAGCGCATCGACACGCTCGGCAAATTCCTTCCAGGTCCAGCGCACATCGTGGCTGGGCGAGACCAAAGCTTCGCGATTGCCCCAGCGCTCCACCGCCTTGTCGAGACTGCGGCCGATCGTCTCGCCGAGCAGCGGCACATCGGAAATGCCGGAAACATAACTGTCGACCCTATTGGCCATCGCTGTCCTCCCTCTCGTGCGCGTGTGCTTGCGTTCGCGCCATCCTAGTGAATTGGCGCGCAGCCGGACAGGCCCGACTTAGGGCGAGGACGGGGGAACGTCCCTCCCCCGCAAAGGGGGAGGGAAGACCACTCACGGTGTCAGCGCGTTACGCCGCTTTCTGGCCGCTGCCGGCGTCGAGCCCGGCATAGACGCCGCGTTCGAAGCCCGCAAAGGCCTCGAGGCACTTGCCATCTGCGAACGGCAGGACCTGCATCAGGATCACACCGCAGACATCGCGCGACGGGTCGATCCAGAAATAGGTGTTGGCGAGCCCGGCCCAGGCGAGGCTGCCGGGGCTGCGGCCTTCCGGTGTCTTCGCGGTGTTGATCAGGAAGCTCAGACCCCACTTCTTCACCTGGTCCGGATAGAGATCGACGTCGTTGGTGTAAATCGGCGCCGCCGAGATCATCTTGGTCACGCTGAGCTCACCGATGTGGTTCTTGCTCATCATCTCGACTGTGTCGGCCTTGAGCACCTGGTTGCCGTTGCCTTTGCCCTTGTTCAGGATCATCTGGCAGAACTTGATATAATCGGCCGCGGTCGAATAGAGCCCGCCGCCGCCCATGTGGAACTCCGGATTCTGCTCCAGCTCGAACGGAAGCGGCGCGAGCTTGCCGTCCTCGCCGCGCACGTGCATGCCGACCAGGCGCTTGCGCATGTCATCGGTGATCTTGAAGCCGGTGTCGCTCATGCCAAGCGGCGTGAACAGTTGGTCGCGCAGATACGCATCGAGCCGCTTGCCGCTCACGGCTTCCACCGCCTTGCCGACGAAGTCGATATTGGTGCCGTATTCCCAGCGCGTGCCGGGATCGCTCGCGAGCGGCGCTTTCAGCGCAGCATTCTGGCAGGTGGTGATTCCGGGAGTGCCAGTTTTCTCCAGATAGGTCGCCTTGTCGCTGTTCCACAGCTCGTAGCAGAAGCCGGCGGTGTGGGTCATGAGCTGGCGCAGCGTGATCAGCTTCTTTGCCGGCCGCAGCTTCGGCTGGCCACTCGCATCAAAGCCTTCGAGCACCTGGGGCGTTGCCAGATCGGGCAACACCTTGCCGATCGGCTCGTCCAGGGAGAGCTTGCCCTGCTCGACGAGCTGCATCGCGCCGGCGACGGTGACCGCCTTTGTCATCGAGGCGATCCAGAACACACTGTCGGCGGTCATCGGATCGGGCTTGGACAGGTCGCGCTTGCCGAACGCGCCTTGGTAGATCACGTCCTTGCCGCTCGCGGCCATCGCGACCACGCCGGGGATTTCCTGCGCGTCGCTTTTTTGACGCAGAATCTGATCGATCTGAGCCTTGCTCTGCATGGGGTCTCCTCCCGCTTGTATTTTTGGAAGTGGCGCGATCATCCACCCGCGCGCGGCATCCCGCAAGCAAGCTCGAATGGTCGACTTGCTACGGTCGCGATGTCGTGATGGATGCCCGCGTGGGAAAAAGTCTTGAAACCGATACAGAATTGCAACACTTCGCCACAATTTCCGGTGAATAGCCGGCGGCGACGGTGACCCCCGAAATACCAGACGATATGCTTATTTTCGGCAGGGGCCTGTCGAACTATCTTTTCAGTAAAGCGTTGAGAACGCGGTCAAATCGGCGTTTGTCGATCGCATCTTTGATTCAAAATGTTTGCGGCCGACGATGCCGCTAGGGGAAGGCAATGATTTCGACCTGGAGTGAATGGAAGCGCTACCCCCGTTCGGGGCGCGGCGAAAATCTCGAAGCGCCGATCTCGCCCGGTATCTATGAAGTTCGCTTTGCCGGTACGGGCGCGCTGCACTCGTTCGGCGCGGTCGATAACGTCGCCCAGGCGCTCTCGCTGCTGCCGGTCGGCGCGAAGTCGTGGTTCGGCCGCCGCGATGCAGCCGAAACTCCGGATCTCGAATACCGCACTTGCGCCACCTCGACCAAGGCGGATGCCAAGGCGGCCGCCGAACGCATGATTGGCCGGCGTGAAACCTACATGAGCGGCGCGGCCTGAATTTGTCATTCCGGGGCGATGCTCGGCATCGAACCCGGAATCTCGAGATTCCGGGTCTGGTCTTTCGACCATCCCGGAATGACGAAGATCTCTCAAGATTGCTGAAGGCAGCCCAGCGTTAGCGCCCGGTGCATGGCGGGTGGATTGAGCCTATATTCGGCCCAACACCCGCAAAACCTTGGGAGCAATGCCATGACCCCGACCGCCGCCGCACGCGCTTCGCACGCCTCCGCCCCCTCGCTTCGTGATCGCCTCAAGGACGCCTCGCTGCTCCGCGACCGCTGCTACATCGATGGCGCTTGGGTCGGCACGCCGTCGCGGCCGGTGACCAATCCGGTCAATGGCGTCGAGCTTGCCAAGGTGCCGGTCATGAGCACCGCGGAGACGACGCAGGCGGTCGAAGCCGCCGAGCGCGCCTTTCCGGCCTGGGCCAAGCTCACGGCAAAGCAGCGCTCCAATACCTTACGCAAATGGTTCGAGCTGATCGCGGCCAACCGCGAGGACCTCGCGCTGATCCTCACCTCCGAGCAGGGCAAGCCTCTGACCGAGTCGCTCGGCGAGGTTGACATCAGCGGCGCCTATGTCGAGTTCTTCGCCGAGGAGGCGCGCCGCGTCTATGGCGAAACCATTCCGACCCAGCGTGCCGATGCGCGTCTGCTTGCGATCAAGCAGCCGATCGGCGTCTGCGGCGCGATCACGCCGTGGAATTTCCCGAGCTCGATGATCACCCGCAAAGTGTCGCCGGCGCTCGCGGCCGGCTGCACCGTGGTGCTCAAGCCCGCCAACGAGACGCCGCTCAGCGCGCTGGCGCTGGTTGCGCTCGCCGAGAAAGCCGGCGTGCCCAAGGGCGTGTTCAACGTGCTGACCGGCAATTCGTCGGCGATCGGCAAGGTCCTGTGCGAGCATCCCGCCGTGCGCTTCGTCGGCTTCACCGGCTCGACCGAGGTCGGCAAGATCCTCTATCAGCAGGCTTCCGTCGGCGTGAAGAAGCTCGGGCTCGAGCTCGGCGGCAACGCGCCCTTCGTCGTGTTCGACGATGCCGATATCGACGCGGCGGTCGAGGGCGCCATCGTCTCGAAATACCGCAACATGGGTCAGACCTGCGTCTGCGCCAACCGCATTTACGCGCAGGACAGGATCTACGACGAGTTCGTGGCAAAGCTCTCCAAGAAGGTCGCGGCGATGAAGGTCGGCGACGGCGCCGAGCAGGGCGTGGTGCAGGGGCCGTTGATCAACATGGACGCCGTGCTGAAAGTCGAAAAGCATATCGACGACGCCTTAAAGGGCGGCGCCAAGGTCATCACCGGCGGCAAGCGTCATTCCCTTGGCGGCACCTTCTTCGAGCCGACCGTGCTCGCCAATGTGAAACCAGATGCGCTGGTCGCCCATGAAGAAACATTTGGTCCGCTGGCGCCGGTGTTCCGCTTCAAGGACGAGGCCGAGGTGATCGCGTTGTGCAACAAATCGCCGTTCGGTCTCGCTTCGTATTTCTACGCGCGCGATCTCGGCCGCGTCTGGCGCGTCGCGGAAGCGCTGGAATCCGGCATGGTCGGCGTCAACACCGGTCTCATCACCACCGAAGTCGCGCCCTTCGGCGGCGTCAAGGAAAGCGGGCTGGGCCGCGAAGGCTCGCATCACGGCATGGAAGAATATGTCGAGATCAAATACGTGATGATGGCGGGCGTGTAGCCGTCGCGCGTCGTCGCGCGGCCTTGGAACCGTCGGTTCTCTTTCATAGGTGCGGGGGCCGGCGCGGGCGATGTGCGCGAGAAGCTGTGCGGCTCCGGAGCAATCGGAGGCGGTGGTCCGCTTGACGATGCGGCGAAGGTTCCGGTCGGACGGCAGGCGCGTCGGAACCCGGTGAGACCTGAACGTTTTGCGCTGCGGAAAGGCCAGAGATCGCGGCGTCGATGCGGCGCCGATCGGCGTGATGCCGGTCTGGACTTGCTCGACCATCGACTTCAGGTTTCATTTGCCATGATCTGTCGTCGGCTCCCGAGCGGCATCTTGCCTGGTTGTTCACCTTGTGAGTAGCCTAGGTATCACGCTACTTGTGGGTTAAGTGCTTGTCCCCTACAAATATGCGAGCGTCGATTCCGGGCCGGACATGCTTGGGGTCTGACGAGTGCGCGTCATGATCAACTTGGCTCGGGATGATGGCACATGACTGAAAAAAGTGCGCCGCGTGGCGAGATCTTTGTGGTCGACGATGATCCCGCAGTCCGCGATACGTTGTCCATGGTGCTGTCCGCGGGCGGCTATGAGGTGATCTGTTTCGCCGATGGCGCAGCGCTGCTTTCGGTGACGCGCAACCGCACGCCGGCGGCCATCCTGCTCGACGTGCACATTCCCGGAAAATCCGGTCTCGATATCCTGAAGGAACTGCATGGTGAGGATTATCCCGCGCCGATCTTCATGATCTCGGGACAGGGCGACATCGCGATGGCGGTCTCTGCCATCAAGAGCGGCGCGCTCGACTTCATCGAGAAGCCGTTCCGCGGCAGCGAGATCGTGGCGCGGCTGGATGAGGCGATCGGCGCCTATGCACGCCGGCAGAAGCAGAACCCCGGGTCGAATATCGCCACGTTGCACTTCCCCGGCCGTGAGCCGCTGACGCGCCGGGAGCGCGAGGTGCTGGAACAATTCACCTCGGGTGCTTCCAACAAGGAGGCGGGACGGACGCTGGGGATCAGCCCGCGCACGATCGAGGATCACCGCGCCAACATCATGAAGAAGCTGGGCGCGAAAAATGCCGCCGACCTCGTGCGCATCGTGATGACGGCGCAGCAGCGCGCGTCGTGATTTGATGCCGAATTAATTGAATCGCTCGCCGCGAATTCGGTTCACCTCTCCCCGGCGGGGAGAGGCATAGGCTGCCTCTGGCAGCCGTTCCCAAGAACGCCGAAGCGAAGCTTCGGCTATGTTGCGAAGCAATCCGGGTGAGGGGTTTTTGCTCTCACGATAGACCGTAACCCCTCACCCGATTTGCTGGCGCAAATCGACCTCTCCCAAAGGGAGAGGTGAGGACGTCCGATGCCGTACCAGGTGAACCTAATTTCACTCAGCCTTCGAGCGCCCTGCGGATCATTCGCGCGAGATCGGACTTGCGGTAGGGCTTGGCGAGCAGCAGCACGCCGGAATCCAGCCTGCCGTGATGCACGATGGCATCCTCGGTATAGCCTGACGTGTACAGCACTTTCAGATCCGGCCGATCCTTGCGGATCGCATCGGCGAGTTGCCGCCCGTTCATGGAGCCCGGCATGATCACGTCGGTGAACAACAGATCGAAGCCCGGGTTTTTCGCCACCAGCGCGAGTGCCTGGACGGCATTGGCTGCGTCGAGCGTGGCGTAGCCGAGCGTACGAAGCTGCGTCAGCACGTAGTCGCGCACCAGCCGGTCATCCTCAACCACGAGAATCGTTTCGTGACCGCCCTGGAGCTCGCCATCTGTTTCCGCGCCGGTTGCCGGTAACGTGCCGCTGCCCGGCGGCAAATACATGCGGATCGTCGTGCCCTGGCCTTCCTCGCTGTAGACCTTGATGTGGCCTGCCGACTGCTTGATGAAGCCGTAGACCATGGAAAGCCCGAGGCCGGTGCCCTTGCCCGGCCCCTTCGAGGTGAAGAACGGGTCGAACACGCGGTCGAGGATCGCCGCGGGAATGCCGTGGCCGGTGTCGCTCACGGCGATCATGGCATAGGCGCCGGGCCGAACATCCTCGTTCATGCTTGCATAAGCCTCGTCGAGATAGGCGAGCCCGGTTTCCAGGATGAGCTTGCCGCCGTCCGGCATCGCGTCGCGCGAGTTCAGCGCAAGATTGATAATGGCGGTCGCAAGCTGGTTGGGGTCGACGATGGCGATGCAGGGATCGTCCTTGAACAGCAATTCGATCTCGATGTGTTCGCCAAGCGTCGGCCGCAGCAGCTTTGCGGTGTCGACGATCAGGAGGTTGGTGTCGGTCTCGCGCGGCTGCAGCGGCTGGCGTCGCGCAAATGCAAGCAGATGCTGGGTCAGATCGGCGCCGCGTGCGGCGGCCTCGTCGATCATCTTCGTGATCGCAGTAAGCTGCGGCTGGTCGGCCACCGCGGTGGCGAGGATTTCGATGGTGCCGGTGATGACGGTCAGGATATTGTTGAAGTCGTGGGCGATGCCGCCGGTAAGCTGGCCGATCGCCTCCATCTTTTCCGACTGCCGGATGCGCTCCTCCGCGGCGATCTTGTCGGTCAGGTCGCGGACGAAGGCGTTGAACAGGAAGCCGTCGCGGCGCCTCAATTCGGTGATGCTGAGTTCGACCTTGATGTCCGTTCCGTCGCGGCGCAGTGCGTCGATCTCAACGCGGCGGCCGAGGATGGCGGCTTCACCGCTGCGCAGGAAGCGCTGCAGTCCGGCCGTGTGTGAGGTGCGGTGCCGCTCCGGAACGATCAGCGCGCCGAGCTTTTGCCCGATCGCCTCACTGCGGCTCCAGCCGAAGACCTTTTCGGCCTGCGAGTTCCAGTCAGTGATCGTCCCGCTGTCGTTCATCTGAATGAAGGCGTCGAGCGAGGTATTGATGATGCCGCGTGACAGCTCCGCGCTCTCGCGCAAGGTTTCCTGCGCGTACCGGCTTTCGGTCATGTCGCGACCGACGAAGAAATAGCGCTTGACCGGTTCGGACCAGGTGCCGAGCCACGACAGCCACACCTCGCGTCCGTCCTTGTGGATGCAGCGCGTATCCGACAGGTTGTTTCTTTGTCCGCGGCGCGCGGCGCGCATCTCCTCGCGCGCCTGCGCGAGATCGTCGGAGTGAATGAAGTCGACGCCGCCGCGGCCGGTCACCTCCTCCGGCCGATAACCCAGGATCGTCTCGCAGCTCGGGCTGATCTGCACGATATGGCCTCTGGCATCAAGCACCACGATCAGGTCCTGCGAGGTCTCGAAGATACGCCGGCGCTCTTCCAGCGCGGCTGCCTGGGCATTGGCTTCGCCGATCGCCCGCGCGAACGCGCGCGCAAGCACGCCGGTCTCGCCGCCGGCATCGACGGGGATCGCCGGCGCATTGCTCCGGCCGAGGCCCTCGACGGCTGCCGTCAGGCGCAGGATCGGCCGGGTCAGGGAGCGCGCGACGAACACGGCCACCACCCCCGCGAATAGCGTCGCCACCAGGCCGACGAGCAGCGCGGTATTCCGGATCGTCGTCTCCACCGCCGTGAACACCGAATTCGGCACCGTCTCGATGATGCCAAGCCACTGCTTGCCGGCGAGGACGGCGGGCGCCAGCGCGGCGCCGCCGGCGCGTCCATCCTGGTCCGCGACGATCCGCGCGCCGCCTCCAGCCGCATTGAGCAAATGAGCGAAGTAAGGAAAGTCCGCCTGCCAATGGGCGGGCTTGCCGAGCTGCGAGCCGAACTCGCGCCTCGGATCGGGATGAACGAGATAGTCGCCGGTCGGGCTGACGACATAGACCTGCTCGCCGGGACGCGCCGGCACGCGGATACGGGCAAACACCGGTCGCATGTCGACATTGATGACGACAATGCCAAACAACTTGCCGTCGGGCGCATAGAACGGCGCGGCGATGCGCAGAGTCGGCACATGCGGGGTTTCGAGGACGCCGTTCTCCCGGTTGAGCTCGACGGGCGAAACATAGATGTCGTTGGCGGGTGCCTTGAGCGTCTCGTTGAAGTAGCGCTCGTTGGCGGTCTGCTTGAGTTCCGAATCGGGAGCGACGCGGACCGCGCCGTTTGGTCCGGAACGGTCGATGCGGATGATCTCACGGCCGCCGTCCTCGATGCCGATGAAGCGGAATTCCGAATAAGCCGGCTTGGCGGCAACTTCAGCGGACATGCGCCTCTGCAGGCGCTGGCGCCACCGGGCTTCGCTGACGTGATCCACCGGATCGATCCCACCATTGAGATGGGCGGTGACAATGCCGTTAGCCGCGGCGCGCGAGCGGAAGGTCGTGACGTCGGCGCGCGCGCCACGCACATAGGATTGCAGATCGGCCGCCAGCAGCTTCGAATGGTTTTCGACGCGATCGAGGATGCGGGGCAGCAACGCCTGTTCAAGACTGCGGTAGCTGAGCCAGCCGACGGCGGACACCGCGATCACCACCAAAAGGATCATGGCGGTTGCGAGCCGGGTGGTGAGTGTCGGTGCGAAGGTGACGCCGTGATGCCCTACCGCATCGTCGGGCAAAGCCGGTAAAGCCGTCCTGGCGTCAACGTTGAGAGGCGACATTGCGATCCCGCGCGGCCAGGCAATTCCCGACCAATTCGAGCAGGGCTGCCGGCTTGAACGGTTTTGGCAGGCTGGAGACGGCGCCCAGCTTGATCGCCATAGCGAGAAAATCGGGCTCCTTGGCGGCGTCCTGAACCAGCGGCCGGCCCGAGATCACGATGATGGGAACCTCCGGCCGTTGCCGGTGGATGTGGCGCATGGTCTCGATCCCATCCATCCCCGGCATGAAGATGTCGAGGAACAGGAGATCGAAGTCGCCATTCTCGAACGCCGCAACGCCCTTCTGGCCGTCGCTTGCAACCACCACGCCGTGTCCGGCCCGCTCGAGCAAGAGGCGGATGGTTATCTGTACCGCGGGGTCGTCGTCGACGACCAGGATCCTAGCCAAGGCTCGTCCCCCACCCCGTCGTTCGAATCGCAGGCAACGGCAGGTTGCAGAACTAACGCTGAATCTCGCAATTTTCGCAAGCCTCGATTTCGCCGCGGTCTCTCCTCGTCTGGAACGCAATTCGACTTGTTCCATATGCCTATTTCCGGGCAGATAGCGGCATCGCCCGTCTTGGGCTTGCCCGCTTTGGATCGCCCGTGACATGTGGCCTGACGATGTCTCAACAGGTGCTTAAGGATGACAGTCAAAACCGACAGGAAGAAGCCGGAAACGCTCCGCAGCGCGCGCTGGTTTGCGCCGGATGATTTGCGCGCCTTCGGCCACCGCTCGCGCGCGATGCAGATGGGTTACGCGCCGGAGGAGTGGAAGGATCGTCCGGTGATTGCGATCCTCAACACCTGGTCGGACGCGCAGCCCTGTCACATGCATTTCAGGAGCCGCATCGACGACGTCAAGCGCGGCGTGCTGATGGCGGGCGGCTTTCCGATCGAGCTGCCGGCGCTGTCCCTGTCGGAGTCGCTGCTCAAGCCCACCACCATGCTCTACCGCAACCTGCTCGCGATGGATGCGGAAGAGCTGTTGCGCGGCCATCCGGTCGATGGCGTGGTGCTGATGGGCGGCTGCGACAAGACCACGCCGGCGCTTTTGCTGGGCGCCACCAGCATGAATCTGCCGGCGATCTATCTGCCGGCGGGTCCGATGCTGCGCGGCAACTGGAAGGGCAAAACGCTCGGCTCCGGTTCTGACGCCTGGAAATACTGGGACGAGCGGCGCGCCGGAAAGATCTCGGACAAGGACTGGATCGACATGGAGGCCGGCATCGCCCGCAGCTATGGCACCTGCATGACCATGGGCACGGCGTCCACCATGACCGCGATCGCGGAAGCGATCGGCATGACGCTGCCGGGCGCATCCTCGATACCGGCGGCCGATGCGAACCACATCCGCATGGCCTCCGAATGCGGCCGCCGCATCGTCGAGATGGTGTGGGAGGATCTGACGCCGAAACAGATCCAGACACGAAGAGCGTTCGAGAATGCGATCGCGGTCGCGATGGCGATGGGCTGCTCGACCAATGCGATCATCCATCTGATCGCACAGGCGCGCCGCGCCGGCCAGGACATCGGTCTCGACGATTTCGAGAAGGCGAGCCGCAAGGTGCCCGTAATCGCCAATGTCAGGCCAAGCGGGGACAAATACCTGATGGAGGATTTCTTCTATGCCGGCGGCCTGCCGGGCCTGATGGGCCGCATCAAGGACCATCTTCATCTCGATTGCCTCACGGTCTCCGGCAAGACGCTCGGCGAGACCATCGCGGGCGCCGAAGTCTACAATGACGACGTCATCCGCACCGTCCAAAACCCGATCTACAAGGAAGGCGCGCTGGCCGTGCTCAAGGGCAACCTCGCGCCCGACGGCTGCGTGATCAAGCCAAGCGCCTGCGACCCGCGCTTCCTCAAACACACCGGGCCGGCGCTGGTGTTCGACGATTATCCGGCGATGAAAAAGGCGGTCGACGATCCGAATCTCGAGGTCACCGCCGATCACGTGCTGATCCTGCGCAATGCCGGGCCGCAGGGCGGGCCGGGCATGCCGGAATGGGGCATGCTGCCGATTCCCACAAAACTCGTGAAACAGGGCGTGCGCGACATGGTGCGGCTGTCGGATGCGCGCATGAGCGGCACCAGCTATGGTGCGTGCATCCTGCACGTCTCGCCGGAATCCTTTGTCGGCGGGCCGCTCGCGCTCGTGCGCAATGGGGACATGATCACGCTCGATGTCGCCGCGCGCACCATCAATCTCGATGTGAGCGAGGCCGAGCTCGCCAGGCGCCGCGCCGCATGGAAGCAGCCCGCGCACCGCTTCGAGCGCGGCTATGGCTGGATGTTTTCGAAACACATCAGGCAGGCTCATGAAGGCTGCGATTTCGATTTCCTCGAGACCGGTTTTGGCAGGCCGGTCGATGAGCCTGCGATTTATTGATTCAACCCGTCGTTCCGGGGCGCCTCGAAGAGGCGAACCCGGAACCTCGAGATTCCGGGTCTGGTCCTTCGGACCATCCCGGAATGACGGTCAACCAGGACGAAGAGCAAATGCCCAAATTCAGCGACGCCAGCCGCAACAAGCTCAAGACCGTCTCCACCGCCACCGTTGCGACCGCGCTGTTCAAGCGCGGCTTTCGCATCCAGTGCATTCAGGACGTGCATCCCTTGAGCCCCAACCAGCCGACCATGGTCGGTGAAGCTTTCACGCTGCGCTACATGCCGGCGCGCGAGGATCTCAACAAGATCGACGTCTTTCGCGACCGCTCGCATCCCCAGCGCAAGGCGATCGAGGAATGTCCGCCGGGTGCCGTGCTGGTGATGGACAGCCGCAAGGATGCGCGCGCGGCCAGTGCCGGCGCGATCCTGGTGACACGCCTGATGCAGCGCGGCTGCGCCGGCGTCGTCACCGACGGCGGCTTCCGCGATTCCGGCGAGATCGCAAAACTCGGCTTTCCCGCCTTCCATCACCGCCCCAGCGCGCCGACGAATCTCACGCTGCATCAGGCGATCGAGATCAACGTCCCGATCGGTTGCGGCGACGCTCCGGTATTTCCAGGCGACGTCATCCTCGGCGATTGCGACGGCGTCATCGTCATCCCCGCGCATCTCGCCGATGAGATCGCCGACGAAACCTTCGAGATGACGGCGTTCGAGGATTTTGTCGCCGAAGAAGTGGGCAAAGGCCGCGGTATCTTCGGGCTATATCCGGCGACGGATGAGCAGACGCTGAAGGATTTTGCGATGTGGCGGAACATGAAGGGGAGGTAAGGTAAGAAAGGCCTCGTCATGCCCGGGCTTGACCCGGGCATCCATCAAAGCAAAAGACTCTTTGAAGTGATGGATTGCCGGGTCAAGCCCGGCAATGACGAACTACCTTAAGGTCATAGCATCCCCGGCCGGAACAGCCTGCGCCACTTCTTCGTCTCGCTGCCCGAGATCATGAACTCGCCGTCACCGCGATAATGGATCGTCTTCGGCAGTTTTGGCGATGTCGCCACATGAGCCTTCACCACCTCGAATACGAACACATTGTATTCCTTCGCCCAGCCGGCGTCCGCCAGCGTGCATTCGAAATTGGCGTAGCATTCGTCGATCAACGGCGCGCGCACATGCGTGCCGGGCTTCGGCGTCAGGCCGAACGCGAAGAATTTGTCGATTTCGCGCCCCGACGTATTGCCGATCTTCACCACGGTCTCTGCGATATCGACGGTGGGGATGTTGATCACGCATTGCCGGCTGTTGCGGATGAGGTCAAAACTGTGATTGCCGCTCGAGATCAGGCAGGCGATAAGTGCTGGTGAAAATTCCATCATCATGTGCCAGCCCATGGTCATGATGTTGACCTGATCCTTGTGGGCGGAGCTGACGAGGACGATCGGCCCGGGCTCGAGGAAACGGCGGATGTTGTGGGTCGGGAAGTCCTTCTTGGTGTAGCGGGGCATGGTTATCTCCGTCGTCCCCGGGCAAGGGAGCAAAGCGAGCGCGACCCGGGACCCATGAGCTCGTCATTGCGAGCCAACGGGTCCGCGCGAATGCGCGGCCCGATGACAGGCTCAATCCACGCCTCAGCCCGGAGCGCTATGGATTGCTTCGTCGCTTTCGCTCCTCGCAATGACGACAACATCGCTCCGTGGGTGCACGCGCGCGCGGGGACGACGGCGGAGCGTGTTCGCCGTCAGGGCAAGCTCAGACCCCAACCTTCTCCGCCATCCCCACCGCCCACAGCGCAAACGCATAGACGATCGCGACTTCATCGAGTCGCTTGAAGCGGCCCGACGCGCCGCCGTGGCCGGCGCCCATATTGGTGCGCAGCAGCACCGGGCCGCCACCGGTCATGGTGGCGCGCAGCCGGGCGACCCATTTCGCCGGCTCCCAATAGGTCACGCGCGGATCGGTCAGCCCGCCCATGGCGAGGATCGCCGGATAGTGCTTCGCCGCGACATTGTCGTAGGGCGAATAGGACAGGATGGTGCGAAAATCTTTTTCGCTCTCCGTCGGGTTGCCCCATTCGGGCCATTCCGGCGGCGTCAGCGGCAGCGAATGGTCGAGCATGGTGTTGAGCACGTCGACGAACGGCACTTCGGCCACGATGCCGGCAAACAAGTCGCCGGCGCGGTTGGCGACCGCGCCCATCAGCATGCCGCCGGCGCTGCCGCCATGGCCGACGATGCGCGTGGCGCTCGTGTATCTGGCGTCGATCAGCGCGCGGGCGCTGGCGGAGAAGTCATCAAAGCTGTTGGTCTTCCTCTCGCGCTTGCCGTCGAGATACCAGCCCCAGCCCTTGTCGGTGCCGCCGCGGATATGCGCGATCGCATAGACGAAGCCACGGTCGACCAGCGACAGCCGATTGGCGTTGAACGACGCCGGCATCGCCATGCCGTAGGAGCCGTAGCCATAGAGCAAGAGCGGCGCCTTGCCGTCGCGGACGAACTCGCGCCGATGCAGCAGCGAGATCGGCACCTCGGCGCCGTCATGCGACCTCGCCATGATGCGCGTCGTGACGTAATCGGCGGGGTTGTGGCCGGAGGGAATCTCCTGCCGCTTGCGCAAGGTCCGCGTGCGGCTCGCCATGTCGTAGTCATAGACTTCCGACGGCGTCGTCATCGACGAATAGGAAAAGCGCAAATTCGTCGTGTCGAACTCGTAAGCGCCCATGGTGTCGAGCGAGTACGCCGCCTCGTCGAAGGCGATCGCATGCTCCTCACCCGACTTGAGATCGCGGATGATGATCGCGGGCAGCGCATTGGCGCGCTCCAGCCGCACCAGATGGCCCGCGTAGAGATCATGCTCGAGGATGAAGACGCCGGCGCGGTGCGGAATCAGGTCGCGCCAGTTCTTGCGCTCCGGGGAAGCGAGCGGCGCGGTAACGATCTTGAAGTCGATCGCGCCGTCGGCATTGGTGAGGATGAATAATTCATCGCCGCGGTCGGCGATCGAATATTGCACGCCTTGCTCGCGCGCGGCGACGAGGCGCGGCGGCGCCTCGGGATTTTTGAGATCGATCAGCCGCTGCTCTGAGGTTTCGTGGTCGCCGCCGGCGATCACGCAATATCGTCCGCTGGTGCTCTCATGCAGATGCGTGAACCAGCCGGAATCCTGCTCCTCATAGATCAGGACATCGTCCGCCTGCTTGGTGCCGAGGCGATGCCGCCACACCTGCATCGGGCGATGGTTGTCGTCGAGCTTGACATAGAAGAAGCTCCTGGCGTCCTTGCTCCACACCACGCCGCCATCGGTCTCCTCGACGATGTCGTCAAAATCCTTGCCCGTCTCCCAGTCGCGCACGCGCAACGAGAAATATTCCGAGCCCTTGGTGTCGGCGCTCCAGGCCTGCAGTTTGTGATCGGGCGAATGCCGGCTGCCGCCGAACCGGAAATAGTCGCCTTGCTCCGCGAGCTGATCGCCGTCGAGCACGATCGTCTCCTCGCCGCCGTTGCGTGGCAAGCGGCCGAACATTTCGTGTTGCCCGCCCTCGCGGAACTTGCGGAAATAGGCGAAAGCGCCATCGGGCGACGGCACGCTGGAATCATCTTCCTTGATGCGCCCGCGCATCTCCTTGACGAGATTCTTCTGCAACGCGCCGGTATGGCCGAGCAGGCTCTCGGTGTAGGCATTTTCCGCTTCGAGATAGCGGCGAATGTCAGCATCCAGGATCAAGGGGTCGCGCAGCACCTCCTGCCAGTTCGCATCCTTGAGCCAGGCATAGTCGTCGGTGATGGTGACGCCATGAATCGTGAAGGTGTGCGGCCGTCTCGGTGCAACGGGTGGCAAAAGGGCGGAAGCTTTGGCGGCGGCTTGCGTCACGCGGTCCTCGCGGGGTTTGAAGGCTGACGCGTTATATCGGGATGGATCGGCGGATTGCCAGATGCAGCGAATCGCCGAATTGCCGCTGTCATTGCGAGCGAAGCGAAGCAATCCAGACTGCATCCGCGGATACAGCAAATGTGGGTGGGCAAAGCCAACGGGTCCGCGCGAGCGCGCGGCCCGATGACAGGCTCCGCGTGCCCACCATTCCGAGCTCGGTAGTGAATGGTGGGCACGGCGCTATGGCGCCTTTGCCCACCCTACGAATTCACTTCGCCCCGAACATCGCGACGTCGGGCGCGGCGATCGCAGCATGGTGCCGCTCTCAAATTACGCGCTCACATTCTCGCCGAGATAGGAGACCGCCGCCTCCAGGCCGCCCTTGCCATGCGGCATCTGGAGCGCGTTGAGGCCGACCTCGACGACGCCGAGCGTGCCCAGAATCATCGGCGCGTTGACATGGCCCATATGGGCGATGCGGAATGCCTGGCCTTGCAGATCGCCGATGCCCATGCCGAGCACGACGCCGCATTTCTCCTTGCAATAGTGCTGTAGCTTGAGCGGGTCGTAATCGCCGGACACGGTCACCGTGGTGACGGTGTCGGAGCGCTCGCCGGCTTCAGCGATGTTGAAGCCGAGCACCTGGCCCTCGGCCCACACCGCGACCGCGCGCCGCACCGCTTCCGCGAGCAGGCGATGGCGCTGGAACACGTTCTCGAGGCCCTCCGCAAACAGCATGTCGACCGCCTGGCGCATCGCGAACAACAGATGCACCGGCGCGGTGCCGGCATAGCGGCGGTAATGCTCGGTGCCCTCGCGCTCGGTCCAGTCCCAATAGGGCGTGCGCATGTTCGCCTTCTTGTGCACGGCCTGGGCACGATCATTCGCGGCGACAAAGCCGAGGCCCGGCGGCGTCATCAATCCCTTCTGCGAGCCGGACATCGCAACATCGATGCCCCATTTGTCCATCTCGAAGGGCATGCAGCCGAGAGAGGCCACCGCATCGACCATGTAGAGCGCGGGATGGCCGGCGGCGCGGATCGCCTTGCCGATCGCCTCGATGTCGTTGACGACGCCGGAGGCCGTGTCGACCTGCGCGATGACAATGGCCTTGATCTCGTGATTCTTGTCCTTGCGCAGCCGCGCTTCGACCTCGTCGGGGCGCACCGCGCGCCGCCAGTCGCCCTTCAAGACCTCGACCTCGGCGCCCATCAACTCCGCCGCGTGGCCCCAGCCGATCGCGAAGCGTCCACTCTCCAGCACGAGCAGCTTGTCGCCGCGCGAGAGCACGTTGGAGATCACGCTTTCCCAGGCGCCATGGCCGTTGGAGATGTGGATGTAGCATCTGCCTTTGGTCGCGAACAATGTGCCGAGATCGCGGTGCAGGCCGTCCGACAGCGCGATCATCTCGCGAGAGTAGATGTCGAGCGCCGGGCGATGCATCGCCTGCAACACTTCGTCGGGCATCACGGTGGGTCCGGGGATCGCCAGAAATTCCCGGCCGGCGCGAACGGTCATTGCTGATTGTCCTTGTTCCTAGAGCATGATCCGGAAAAAGCCCGCCCCGCACTTGATGCGGGGTGGATACCGGTTTTCCGATAAGATCATGCTCAAATCAAGAATCAGGAGCGCGGTGGTGTCATCGCGCTCCGCGCGTCATGGATGCAGGTTATTCGCGCGAATATCAAGCTCGCACCGGGCCTATTTCGGCAACGAAGTCGCGATCACATGCCAGATCTGATCTTTCAGTGCGGTGGCGGGCGGACTTGGCAGCATCCTGACAGGACCGGTCTGCTTCACGCAGTCCTGAACCAGGCGCAGGATCCAGACTTCGCCGTCGGTGTAATAGAGATCGCCGCCGCCATTGCGCCCCGTGAGCGTCAGCCCGACGCCGGTGACCTGATATCTGGCGGTCGCCATGCCGGCAGCCTCGATGTCGGTTGCGAGCAATTCGCGGTCGGCATCGAGATTGGCGTCGATGTGATGGGTGATGGCGCCGGTGAAATGGCTGACGCCGACGCCCTTGTCGAAGGTCACTGCCCCGAGCCACACCGGCCGCTGCTCCTCGCCCTTGTCCATCACCTTCCAGAAGCGCACGTGATGACGGCGGTCGGCGCTTTTGCCTGCGGGCTTCTCGAACGCCAGATCCTCGCGCCGGCCGAGATAGAACAGGTTGCTGACAGGCGCGTCGGGATAGGCGCGGTCGAGCAGCACGCTGCCGGCGATCTCGATCGAGGAGCGGAACGTCACGGGATCGGCGGGGAGCCACTTTGCCGCGTTCATCGCGCACAAGACTTCCTTCTCGCTGCCGATCAGCCCGACATTGATGGGATCGCCGGGAATGCCCTGCGCGGTGCGCGTCACCATCGGCAGATTCGCAAGGCGTTTCTGGTGCTCATAATGCGTCCAGAACGCCGGCAGCACGATATAGGCGAGCGCCGTGTAAGCCAGCACGATCGCCAGCATCGTGAGCAGCACGCGCTCCAGCCGCGCATGATGATGGGCATCGGGATGCGGAGTGATGGGGTGGCCGCTCACGGCGCTGCGCGCTTATCCACGAGCCTACCGCCTTGTTTCGCGGCAGCCGGCGGCTTCGGCTTCTTCCACCGAGCAGAACCAGCGCGTGCCCTTGGAAATCTTCATCTTGATCTGCGCGTACCAGCGGCTGGTCGGCTTGTGATAGATGCATTCGCCGGCGGAGTTGACGTTGCCCTTGATGGTGCAGTCGGGCGAAGGCGCGACCGGTCCGGAGGCCGACGCGAGCAGGATCGCATGCGCGTTCGGCGGCGGCTTGGTCGCGCCGAGGATTTGCGTCTTCTTGTTGCGGATGCGCCAGTCCCAGGGCGCGATGAAGGCGCCCTGCCACATGCCTGCCTTGGCGTCGCGCGCGACCTTCTGGTCGGCGTCGTAGTCATGCGAGACGCGGGCGACCGCCAGCGCCCAGCCGCTCGACACCATCCATTTCTGGATGTCCTCGCCGTCGACCTCGCAGCGCGCCACGGTGCGGCCATGTCGATCGGTCGAGCGGGCGTGGCAGGTCCAGCTTCGGTTGCCGGCCTGCTTGATCAGCGCGTCGCGCGACGCAACGCCGCAGGTCCAGCGCTCGCCCTTGGTGTTGAGGCAAAGCTGGTCGGTCGAGGGCGCGTCGATGCCGCCCAGGCGGATACGGCTGTTGCCGATCTGGACGATGTCGCCCTGGCGGATCTTCGGCACGCCGGTGATGTCGGCGGCGCGGGCCAGCGCGGGCAGCGCGAGCAGCAGGACAGCAGCGGTGAAAGTGCGGATCATTGCAAAGGCCTAACCGGAATCAAACGATCAATGTTCCGATTGTGGGCGGAAATTGCGACGCAGGCCAGCGGCGAAATCCGCATTGAATCCTCAACTTTGCGCTATCGCCCGCCGCGCCAGCGCAAGCCCCATCAGCACGAAGGCGGAGGTGACTTCGCTGCCGCCGACCAGGATCCGCGTCGGCGTCTTCATCTTGTTCCATTCATAGGCGCGGTAGGGGCCGCGGCGGCCGCCTTCGCCAAGCGAGCTCATGATACAATGCAGTGCGGGGACGAAGGCCGTAGCATCGGCGCCGAGATGGCCGAGCGCGATCAGCGCCAGCGCCGCGTCGAACGCGTTCATCTCGCAAGCGATCAACTCGCCCTCGACATAGCCGAGCACGCGCGCGCGGATGAGTTCGAACGCGCCCGATGGATCGATCGCCTTCCGCGCGGGCTCCGGCAGCGCCATGAACGCCGCATAGCAGCGGCCGAAATAGGCGCAGTACAATTCCGGCAGATAATAGATATGCGAGCGCGGATTGGCGAACGCGCCGCTCTCTGCGAGCTTCCGCTGGAAGCCGATGATGCGCTGGAGCGTTTCCAGCCGCGACGGCGTCTCCAGAATTGTCCAGCGCTTGAGATTGCGGAAGCTCACCTCCAGAATATCGAGATTGAGCGTCGGGTCGAGATCGTTGCCATAGGGGCGCTGGCCCGCGAGGTTGTCGATCCAGGTCGCAACGCCGCCCTCGAAATCGATGTTGTCGTTGAGCGGCACGGTGACCTTGGGCTCGTTGGCGCCCTCGCGCACCTGGTAGCCGGCATAGAAATCGACGAGCGGCTGATCGAGAATCGGATCGGAGGAGCCGGCCTGCGTTGCGGCCGAGAACGAGCAGGCCGTGGTGTCGCAATCCGGCACATAGATGCCAAAGCCCAGGTCCTGCTTGATCTGCTGAAAGAAGCGCGAGAAGCGCGGATGCGGCGGCGGCGCCAGCGCCGTGATCACGGCGACGCGCGCGCCGTCATGCGCGCGCACCTCCTCCCGGCTGATGCCAATGCAGAAGTCGACCATCTCGGCGATCGCCTTGCGCGCTTGCGCGGTCTCCGCTGGGCTCGCGAGGCCGGTCTCGAGAAAACTGAGCAGCGCCTCGGTGAAGAATGCGTCGTAATAGGCCGAGCGGTGGCGGATCTGCATCGGCTGCCACATCGGTTCGGCAATGCCGCGCCAGGGCGGATTGATGAGGTCTTTCGCGTTCGAGCGGGCGATGAAGACGCGCGCGAGGTTGAACAGAAGCGTCGAGTTCTTGTAGCCGCGCGCGTTGAGCCCGGTCAGCGCCATCTGGAATTCGCGGCCGCGCACATCCGGGTCGCCGATCAGGTTGAAGGCGGCATAGGTCGGGATGAAGCCGTGCTTACGGAACGAGCGGAGCAGATGCGCGGCGCAGGTGTGGATCACCTGCTCGATCTCGGCGCGGTTTGGCCCCGCGCCGTTCGGCGGCGCCGGCGAAGGTCTGGGGTGCGACAGTTCGATCGTGTCGAGCAGTTCCGCGATCGGCGCGCCGATCGCCTCCCAATCCGGCTCGGCGTCGTCGCGGGCGCGGATCAGCGCCTCGCGCAACCCCGCCAGCCGGGACGGCTCGGACAGTTCCGGCAGGCCGGCGCGGCGGAGCAGCGCCCGCAGCGCCGGGTTGCTGATCGCCGCCTTGTAGAATTTTGCGAGATGGTCGTCGCCGCCGTGCCCGTTCAGGAGCACGGGGTCGCAGACGTCATACAGCGAGGGGCCGCGCTTGTCCGCCGTCAGCGCGCGGTAGGCGGCACCGGCGAAATGGTGAAAATTCATGAAAACTCGTCTCGCGCGATACCGTCGCCGACTTCTAAAGCGGTTAGGTCGAATTGGTTCGATGTTGAGGTCGGACCTCCGACGCCGTTCCAGTCAGACCTGATCTCACCCCCTCTATTTCGTCCGCGCCCGCCCCAACCATGAAAAGTGCTCGGAAGCTGGCATGACGGGGTGTCAAACACAAATGTGACCAAGCTCACAGCCAGGGGCGGCAATTTGACGCCAGGATGGCGGAGATGGTGGCCGTCACGGGGGTTCCCATCTCTGGGACTGTAAAATTAATCAATCTTTTCAATGGTCTGGGAGGTTAGTCGCGATCCATGTTGCGCCACGGGGTGTGGCAGGTTAAGGGTTTGTTTGTTGCGACGCCGCAAATTGCGCGCAATTCGGCGACACACGCAGCCTCAACTCCTCAAACCTCGAACACCTCGAAGCGACTAACCACCGCGTCTTGGGCCACGGGCAGGAAACGATTGTGATGAAAGTACCGCACCTTCACATCTCCCGGCGCACGTTCGCGATTGCCGCGGCCCTGATGGCCACGGTGTCGCTCGCGATCGGCGCGCATGCGGCGTTGAACCTGCGGGCGCTGGATGCCGCGAAGGCGGTCGCGACCGATCTTGGCACCGAGTCCGTCCACAAGGTGTCGCGCGTCGCGCTCATCATCGGCAACGGCCATTATCCCGACGCCGACGCGCCGCTGACCCAGTCGATCGACGATGCGCGCTCGCTGTCCGCGGCGCTGCGCCATGACGGTTTCGATGTCGACGTCGTCGAGGACGCGAGCAAGGACGACATGACGCGCGCGCTGCGCCGCCTGCGCAACAAGATCCGTTCCGACTCTGTCGTGCTCTTGTTCTTCGGCGGCTACGGCATCCAGGTCGGCCGCGAGAGCTACATGATCCCGGTCGACGCCACGATCTGGAAGGAGCGGGATGTCAAGCGCGAGGGCGTCAGCGTCGAATCCGTGCTCGACGTGATGAAGTCGCAGGGGGCGCGCGCCAAGCTTGTGGTGCTGGACGCCTCCCGCCGCAACCCCTATGAGCGCCGCTTCCGCGAATATTCGCATGGGCTTGCGCCGATCGCCGCGCCCGACAATGCGCTGATCCTTTCCTCCGCCACGCCGGGCAAGGTCGTCGAGGACGGCAAGGGCGAGCACAGCGTGCTGGTCGGCGAATTGCTCAGTCACCTCAACAAGGGCGAGAGCGCCGAAGCCATCTTCAACAAGACCCGCGCCGCCATTACCAAAACCTCCGACGGCGCGCAGGTCCCCTCCGTGTCGTCCTCCCTGCTCGAAGACATCCGCTTCGCCGCGGCGGATGCGAGCGGGGGTTAACGGACCCGTCATCCCAATGACGATTTCAATTGGCTGTCTTTAAACAATTCACGCAGGCGCCAGCCGCGAACTCCGCGTCACCTCTCCCCTTGTGGGAGAGGTCGCATCGCATCGTAGATGCGATGCGGGTGAGGGGTCTGTCTCCGCCAACTCCACGCCCGCGGGGGGCAACCCCTCATCCGGCGCGGATTGTCGAATTGGCGATCTCCATCGCCTCTCCCGCGCCTGTCCGCCGAAGCCTTGGCGAAGGCGGATGCGGGGGAGGGAGAAGGAAGTCACTTCGTATTCGCCGCCGTCGCCGTCACCGGGCGCACCGGATCGCCTTCGCGGAGCAGCGCGCCGGCGCGGGCGACGACGTCGTCGCCTTCGCTGATGCCGTCGCGAATCTCGATCTGCCCGCCCGACATCAGCCCGATCTCGACCCGCCGCGTCTCGACGCGGTCGCGCTTGACCACCTGCACCACGGTGCCGGCCGAGCCATATTGCACGGCGGTCAGGGGGACAGCGATGTTGCAGCTCTGCCCGGTCTTGATCAGCGCGCGGCCCGAGGCATTGACCAGCAGCCGCTTGTCGGTCTGGTTCAGCGCGATGAAGACCTGGCCGAGCTGGCTGTCGGCCTGCACGGTCGGCGCGATGCGGTGGACGCGGCCGGTGACGTCGCCGGTGCCGATCACGTGCACGGCGGCGGGCTGGTTGACCGCGAGCTTGGCGAGGTCGGTGACCGGAACCAGGCCCACCACGTCATATTCGCCGCGCGCAATGATGGAGAACAGCGCCTCGCCCTTGGCGCCTGCCATGGCGCCGATGACGGCGGTGGAGGTCAGGACCACGCCCGCGACCGGCGCGGTGACGTTGACGAAGCCGCCGTCGGGCAGGTTCAGCCGCGCCAGCGTCTGCCCGGCGCCGACGGCATCGCCGGGCTCGGTCATCACCTCGGCGACCTTGAGCCCCGGCCGCTCGGGCCGGACGGAGACCTCGTCGCGGGCCATGACGATACCCGACACCTCGACAATATTGGCAAAGCACGCCTTCGTCGCCTTGATCACCGTGACCGTCTCGCCCTTGGGAGTTTCCTCGTCCGCCGCGCGGGCGGGGAGGGTGAGGGAGAGGGCCGCTACGGCGACGGCGGCCGCGAGCTTGGGCAAATAGTCGAACGGGTTGAAATGGTTCATCGAAAATCCGCGGGATCGTGGGCCCATGAATAACAGATGGGGGGGATTTGGGCCAGCGCGCCGGCTGTGATTAAAGCGCTTGAAAGAGTGGGAAACGCGGACCAAACAGCCGTGGGCAGACTTAAGAGACCTTCGGTTTCGACGAGCCATTTGGTATTGCAACCTGGGAGAAGCCATTCCGCTGAGGCGGGAGAGGTCTAGGTCAATATGAACGCTGTTGAAATCGAAGAGGCCATATCCGCTCTAGCCGAACAGCCGTTCGACAAAGACCACTTCCCCTTCGCCTTCCTTCAAGCCTTCGGAAACAAGGAAACGACCCTTAAGCGTCTCCGCAAAGGAGAAACGAACAAGTCAGATCTGGGCGGCGTTCTTCAGACTAGCAACATTCATATCGCAGTCGCCCCGGTCGGTGAGGTGACGAAGACCCTTGCAGCCTTAAAGGCCAGTCCAGCGACGACCAGGGCCAAGGTAAAATTCGTTCTCGCGACTGACGGAGATACACTCGAAGCTGAAGAGTTGACGAGTGGAGAAACGATCGCCTGCGCTTACACCGATTTCCCTGACCACTTCGGGTTCTTTCTGCCGCTCGCTGGCATCACGACCGTCAAGCAAGTCCGCGAAAGCTCGTTCGATATCCGAGCAACCAGCCGTTTGAACCGACTTTATGTCGAACTCTTAAGGATCAACCCGGATTGGGGAACCGCCGAGCGCCGCCACGACATGAACCACTTCATGGCACGGCTGATCTTCTGTTTCTTCGCCGAGAGCACTGACATTTTCAATGGCGACGACTTGTTCACATCAACGGTCGCGCAGATGAGCGATGGTACGAACACGCACGACGTGATAGGCGCCGTGTTCCGCGCCATGAACACGGCGATCGCGGATCGACCAGTCGCGAAATTGCCGCGTTGGGCCGATGCCTTTCCGTACGTGAACGGCGGCCTATTCTCGGGCGGCCTCGACGTACCGAGCTTCAGCCGGATCGCGCGCTCTTATCTGCTGCATATCGGCAGCCTTGATTGGAAAAAGATTAACCCGGACATCTTCGGCTCGATGATCCAGGCGGTGGCGGAGGACGAGGAGCGCGGCGCGCTGGGGATGCACTACACGAGCGTGCCGAACATCCTCAAGGTCCTCAATCCGCTATTCCTTGACGACCTGCGCGAACGTCTCGTCGAAGCGGGGGACAATTCCCGCAAGCTCCTGAACCTCCGAAACCGAATGTCGCGACTCAGGGTCTTCGACCCCGCCTGTGGTTCGGGCAACTTCCTTGTCATTGCCTACAAGGAAATGCGTGAGATCGAGGCTGAGATCAACCGGCGGCGCGGCGAGCCGGAGCGCCGGAGTGAAATTCCGCTAACCAACTTTCGTGGCATCGAGCTCCGTGACTTTCCGGCCGAGATCGCGCGGCTGGCGTTGATCATAGCGGAGTTTCAGTGCGACGTGGTCTATCGTGGGCAGAAAGAGGCGCTGCGAGACTTCCTGCCGCTCGATGCCGAAAACTGGATCACCTGCGGCAATGCAATGAGATTGGATTGGCTCAGCGTCTGCCCTCCAACCGGCCCCCGGGTGAAGCATCATGCCGATGACCTGTTTCACACACCGCTCGATCAGGCGCAGATCGATTTTGAGAACGAAGGCGGTGAGACCTACATTTGCGGGAACCCGCCTTACGTTGGAGACAAATTTCAAACCAAAGAGCAGAAGGAAGAGCTTCGATCGCTCAAGATGGGGCGGCAGGATGTCCGCGCAATCGACTACATTGTTGGCTGGTTCTGGAAGGCTTCCGACTACATAAAGCGTGGTGGAAGGTTTGCTTTCGTCTCCACCAATTCAATCTGTCAAGGCGTTCAAGTTCCGCTCGTTTGGCCTAGAATTCTGAACAACGGTCAAGCCATCTTCTTCGCCCACGAAAACTTCCTGTGGGGGAATAACGCCGCGAGGAATGCACAGGTGACTTGTGTGATTGTCGGCGTAGCAAATCTCCAAGAGCGAAGGAAATTTATATTCGCCGACTCCACGCGGAAGGAAGTAGGAAACATCAATCCCTATCTAGCAGCGGGCGCGAATGTGATAGTGGAAAGGGCGTCCGATCCGCTTGCGAACATCGCAACAATGTTTGGCGGGAATATTCCCAGAGATCGCGGAAACCTGCTCCTGACGGCTGATGAGAAGAACGAGTTATTGAAGTCGTTCCCGCAAGCTCGATCACTGATTCAACCCATACTAGGGTCCAACGAATTCATTAACGGATTGCGTCGGTACTGTCTTTGGATTTCAGACAGCCAAGCAGAATTGGCTTACTCTATACCCCCGATCGCAGAAAGGCTCGCGCATGTTCGGGAATATCGTCTGCATGGAAGCGACCGAGGACGCGCCGGACTTGATACGCCATATAAATTCGAACGTACTATCATCGGCCACGAGCAAACGATCATCGTTCCCAGCGTATCGTCTGAACGCCGGGAGTACCTTCCTTGCGGACTGTTGGATCCAGATGTCAGAGTATCCAATCTTGCGCTTGCGATTTACGACGCCCCCCTTTGGAACCTCGCTCTCATCGCCTCCCGCCTTCACCTAGTCTGGATCGCAGCGGTCTGCGGGAAGCTCGAAACGCGATACCGGTATTCTAACACGCTCGGCTGGAATACATTTCCCGTGCCTACGCTCACCAAAAAAAACAAAGACGATTTGACTCGCTGCGCCGAAGACATCCTCTTGGCGCGCGAGGCGCATTTTCCAGCGACGATCGCCGATCTTTACGATCCCGAGAAGATGCCGGACAATCTTCGCGAGACGCACGAGCGCAATGACGAGGTGCTGGAACGCATCTACATCGGTCGCCGGTTCCGCAACGACACCGAGCGGCTCGAAAGATTGTTCGAGCAGTACACTAGAATGACAGCGGGGGAGGCCAAGGTTAAGAAGCGGAAGGAGGGGGCAAGCGCATGAACCGAGAGGGCGAGTCAGTCCGCTCCGCCGTGGTCACTGCTTTTCTTGCTCGGCTCAATGATAATCACGTGCTCGGAATGAGGCCGACAAAGAAGGTCGCTTACGACGGGCGCAGTGAGCTGTATACTAGCTTGCGTTTCTTGAAACCGAAACTTCCGTGAAACGATCCCACTAGGTGGAGCAATGACCGCATTTGAGTGGGACGAAGCTAAGAATGTACTGAATTTGGCGAAGCATCGCATCAGCTTTGAAGAGGCGGCTAAGATCTTCGAGGGGCCAGTGCTGACGTATGAGGATCAAGATTCGGACCAAGAGGTACGAGAGCGCAGCTACGGTCTCTTGAACGGGATTGTCGTAGTTTGCGTAGTCCATACGCTACGCGGCGAAAAAACACGGATCATCAGCGCTCGAAAGGCGACCAAGCAAGAACGGAACCTGTTCCATGCCTATCTCAAAAAAGCGTGCAGCTGAAATAGGAGCGATCCGTGACGACGACATCGACACTACAGATGTCGCCGAAGCGGGCGAGGATTTTTTTAAGAACGCTAGAGTGGTTCTCCCCGAGGGCTTCAAAGCGGCTGATCTGAAGCGCTTCGTTGGATGGTCGACCGTGCCGGCGGTCTCCGTCACGTATGCGCGCAATGGTCGCTCGACCAAGGCCAATGAACTCGGCATGCGGCCGATGCAGGAGCGCGCTTATGCGAAGCGTGGTGAGCAATATCTGCTGATCAAATCTCCCCCGGCCTCGGGGAAGAGCCGAGCCCTGATGTTTATAGCGCTCGACAAGCTCCACCATCAGGGGGTCAGGCAGGCAATTATCGTTGTGCCCGAAAAGGCAATTGGCGCGAGTTTCAATGATGAGCCGCTAACAGAATTCGGCTTTTGGGCGGACTGGACGGTGCGGCCAAAGTGGAATCTCTGCAACGCTCCTGGCCCCGACAATGGAGGAAAGGTCAAAGCGGTCGAAGCATTTCTTGAAAGCGATGACAAGGTGCTGGTCTGCACACACGCAACCTTCCGATTCGCTGTCGACCAATTCGGAGTGGAGACCTTCGATGGAAGGTTAATCGCAGTTGACGAGTTTCACCACGTTTCGGCGAATCCCGACAATAAGCTCGGCCTACATCTTGGCCAATTCATCGCGCGCGATCGAGTACACATTGTCGCTATGACCGGCTCTTATTTTCGGGGAGACGCCGAGGCGGTCCTGGCTCCGCATGATGAGGCCAAATTCGACACCGTCACCTACACTTACTACGAACAACTGAACGGCTACGAATATTTGAAGCAACTCGACATTGGCTATTTCTTCTACTCCGGCTCTTATGCCGATGACATTCTGAAGGTGCTTGACCCGGCCGAAAAGACGATTGTTCACATACCGAGTGTCAATTCGCGAGAGAGCACTAAGGATAAGATTAGGGAAGTCGAGCACATCATTGAGGAATTGGGCGAGTGGCTGGGTGTAGACCCTGTGACCGGATTCCAGCTGGTCAAGATGGCTAACGGTGATGTGCTTAGGATTGCCGATCTGGTCGATGACGACCCAGCTAAGCGCGACCGTGTCTCTGCGGCGCTGAAGGAGCCAGCCCAGAAGAGTAATCGCGATCACGTGGACATCATAATAGCGCTAGGCATGGCCAAAGAGGGCTTCGACTGGGTTTGGTGCGAACACGCCCTGACGGTCGGTTATCGATCGAGTCTTACGGAGATCGTGCAAATCATCGGCCGCGCGACCCGCGACGCGCCGGGGAAAACTCGCGCGCGGTTCACCAATCTGATTGCCGAGCCGGACGCCTCTGAGGAGGCTGTTACGGAGGCGGTGAACGATACACTAAAGGCAATTGCGGCGAGCCTTCTGATGGAGCAGGTGCTTGCGCCACGATTCAACTTCACGCCTAAGAATCCGAACAGCGGCCCGATTGAAGGGTTCGACTACGGCGAAGCGGGCTATCGTGCCGACAAGTGCAACGTAGGATTTAACAAAGAGAGGGGTCAGTTCCAAATCGAGATCAAAGGTTTGGTAGAACCCAAGAGCAAGGAAGCGGCACGCATTTGCCAAGAGGATTTGAACGAGGTGATCGCTGCCTTCGTTCAAGATAAGCCCGCTATCGAACGGGGTATCTTTGATGAGGAACTGGTCCCCGAGGAGCTGACCCAGGTTCGTATGGGCAAGATCATCAAAGACAAATATCCGGAACTCGACGCTGAGGATCAGGAGGCGGTGCGTCAACACGCCGTCGCAGCTCTCAACTTGACGCAAAAGGCCAAGCAATTCGCAGTGGAGGAAAGTGAGACCGAGTACAGGGCCAATACGGCCCTGATAGATGGCGTACGCAGATTTGCTATGGATGTACGCGAACTGGACATTGACCTCATCGACCGGATCAATCCGTTCGGCGAGGCCTATTCCATTCTCGCCAAGACGATGAGCGAAGATAGCTTCAAGCAGGTTGCAGCTGCGATTGCCGCAAAGAAGACTGCCATAACGCCTGAGGATGCAAAAGTAATTGCAAGGCGTGCGGTCCAGTTCAAACAGGAGCGTGGACGGCTACCATCTATAACGTCCCCTGATCCCTGGGAAAAGCACTTGGCCGAAGGGGCTGCCGCTTTTGTCCGCTTTAAGGATGAAGGACGATATGAGTGATTTCGATCTCGAAGCCCTCCGTGCCGAGCTCGATGAGTTTGCTCAAACGGAGAAAAAAAGTGAGAGCTCGCCGCGCGAGGAACGCATAATTGCTGGGTTTGAGGAAATCCAGCGGTTCGTCGAGGAACACGGACGACCACCCCAACACGAGGAAGATCGCGATATCTTCGAGCGGCTCTATGCGGTGCGTCTTAATCGTCTGTGCGCGCTCGAGGAGTGCCGAGCGTTGCTCAAGCCGCTGGACCGTCAAGGGCTCTTGGGTGAAGGCAAAACCAGTGTGCCGGCGGTGGATGCAGAAGGGATGAATGAGGAAGAGTTGCTCGCCGAATTGGCTGGCGCAGCCGGGTCATCAGATATAACGGAGCTTCGTCACGTCCGCGCAAGCGCAGATAAACGCGCCGCGGAAGAGATCGCAAATCGGGATAAGTGTGAGGAGTTCGATCGTTTCAAACCACTTTTTGATAGGGTTCAGAACGATATCGATGCTGGTATTCGCCAGACACGCCCATTTGAGCACAAAGCCGAAATTCGTCCGGGCAGCTGGTTCGTCGTCGGCGGTCAAAAGGCCTATGTCGCGGAAATGGACGAAATATTCATAAATGCGCAGGGAAAAACTGACGCGCGACTTCGTGTGATCTTCGACAACGGCACCGAAAGCAACTTGCTCATGCGGTCGTTGCAAAGAGCGCTTAACAAAGATGAAGCTGGTCGCCGCATCACCGATCCCGTTGCCGGCCCGCTCTTTGCTCGTGAAAGCGCCGACGGTGATTGGGCAAGTGGCACGATCTACGTTCTTCGTAGCAAGTCCAACGATCCGGTTGTCGCAGCAAATCGGGACGTGTTGCACAAGATCGGTGTGACAGGCGGGGACGTACAGCAGCGCATAAATGCCGCGAAACTGGATCCTACGTTCTTGATGGCCGATGTGGAGATCGTGGCAACTTACGATCTGTATAACGTCAACCGCACCAAGCTCGAAAATCTCATTCATCGCGTTTTTGATCCGGCGAGGCTCAATATCGAGATCAAGGATCGCTTTGGAAATCCGGTGGTCCCGCGAGAATGGTTCTTGGTGCCACGCTTCGTTGTCGATGAGGCGGTTGATCGCATCAGGGACGGAACAATCACCGATTACATATACGATCCCAATAAGGCGGCATTGGTGCGCTTGGAGAAAGCGTAAGAATCGGTTTGTTTCTGGCTGCCGGTGCCCTGCGCCCAAAACTTAATTTCCCCAGCAATCTCAGTCTGTTTCTACCTGTCCAGCCTTTTCGCAAAAAATATTTCGCTTTATCAGAAACGCAAATCATGCGCATCTTGCGTCCATCCTGATTCCATTCGGAGGGGCGACCGCGCACCGCCACGGACGTGGGTTTTGGGATGCGATGGACGCGGACGGCGCCGCCTGGCGGGCGGCACTGGCGCGGACGAGCGAAATCGTGTGGGCCTGGCCCCCCGACGCTGGGGTCAAGCCCCGGGTCATCAGCCCGGGGCGACGGTGGCTTAAAAGCCCGGTACACCGGGGCGAGCACGTATAAGCCGTAAACCATCGCGCAGGGAATGCCGGTTGTTCTGGCTGCCCTGTTGTTGCTTGCGTGCGTAAGTGCACTTTCTTTTGCACGCAAGGCTCGCGGGTGCGGCCTGCATCCGGCATTCCCTGCGCCCTCTGAATTCTCAGGAGGGGCAACGACGAGGCATCACTCGGGCGATTTGTGCCGCGGGAATGCGGACGTGTGTCCTCCGTCATTGCGAGGAGCGAAGCGACGAAGCAATCCATACTGTATCCGCGGCGGCGGTATGGATTGCTTCGCTTCGCTCGCAATGACGACGTAGCGGTGGATGTTTGAAAATCGAATCGGAATGCAGCGTGAGACGCGCTTGTGGCGAAAGCGCAAACCCGGCACTTCGAGATCCCGGGTTCGCGCGTTGCCCGCCCCGGGATGACGCTTCGCTTGGCGAAGCGTCACTTCAGCGCGGAGAAGCGGCTGTCGAAGGAATTGGACTGCACGATCGGCTGCGCGCCGGCCATGACGTTCTCCTTTGGAGCGCTGGAGTCCGTGGCGGGCGCATCGCTCACCGAGGGTTTTAGCGGCGGATGCGGCGCGGGCCTGGCTTCAGGTTTGGCCTGGGCCTCTCTGGTCTCGACCGGCTTGAACGCCTTCGGCCGTGGCTTGGCTGCGACCTTGGGCTTCGCCGCCGGCGCGGGCGGCGGCGTGGAGGCGGTGGTGTCGGCGGTGGCGCTGGCAAAGCCCATCTTGTGGGCGAGGCTCGAGAAGAAGCCTCCGGATTGCTCGCTCTGCGCGGGCGCCGCGGACGCAACGCGTGTGCTCGGCGCGGCGGGTGCGGCTTGAGCGGGGCCGGCCGCCATCACAGGCGCATCCTGCTGCTGCCACGGCGCGTGCGGTGGGTTGACGTCGCCGGGGATGGTGCCGGGCATGCGCGACATCGTCATCAGCGACAGGCCCTGGCCGTCGCCGCCGTCGGAGAGACCGGTCGAAGCGCCGGGCACATGCGCGGCAAAGATCTCGTTCATGCCGCCGTCGATGCCGGTGTTGAGCTTCGCCACGGCAACGCCCTTGGCGACGAGCTTGTTGAACGCGGCGTTGTCGGCTTCCTGCTTCTCCTTGACGGCCTGCTCGAGATCGGCGTCGATTGTGTAAGGCGGGCACTTGGCCGACGCATTGAACACGGGATCACGCGTGGCGTTCGGCGCGCGCTGCGCATCGAACACGTAGTGCTTCTCGCAGAAGTCGACCTTCGGCTCCTGGTGCGACACTTCGAAATGATCATTGCCTTCCTTGATCATCTTCCAGAAGGCCATGTTCGGGTTGTTGCGATGCCTCGCCAGATTCGCCGGCGTCATGTGAAAAGGATAGGCCTGGAACTGGAACGCCTTCTGCCCGCCGAAGAAGGACTCGCGGCCGAGTGCATAAATCTCCGCGATCTGCTCGTCGGTCATCGCGTAACACCCGCGCGAGGAGCAGTCGCCGTGCACCATCAGCTCCGAGCCGGTGTGGCCGAGCGCGCGGTCATAGGCGTTGGGGTAGCCGGTGTTGAAGGAGAGATAATAGGCCGACTGCGGATTCATCTGCGCCGGCGAGATCGAGTAGAAACCCTCCGGCGCCTGGCGGTCGCCTTCGCGCACCTTCGGCCCGAGGTCGCCGGACCATCGGCAGATCGGATAGGTCTTGAGCAGCTCGAATTTGCCGGAGCGATTCTGCTTCCAGACCTCGAGCTCGGCTTCCTCCTTGAACAGGCGGACCAGGATCGGCGACTGCACATCCATGTCCTTGTCGGCGATGGTCTGCAGCAGTTTTGGCGGGATCGGCTGATTGGCCTTGGCGTTGGCGGCGAGCGAAATCTCGTCGGTGTTGCAGCCGGCCATCAACACACCGGCGGCGGCAAGCGCAACCGAGGTGATAAGCGCGCGGACCAGCGTGCGTTTATTCAAGCGAGAAGCTCCACACCCTCCGGGTTAGTCCGCCACCCCCATAAGTCGACAGCGAACGCCCTGAAGCCATTAGCTAAAGTTGTATCCCTTAACCCTATTGGCGGCAACCGGACGGGGGCACCGCGGCACAGCGCAAGGGCAGCATGGTCAACAGAGGTTAAATCTTCGCTCAGGGCCGAATTGCGGCGGAACTGGGGCCGTTGTTCACTTTGGGTTGCAGATGTTGTGGCCTTTGGGGGCGCCGGGCAGCGTCGGACGTCCACCTCTCCCCTTGTGGGAGAGGTCGGAATTCAAGCGCAGCTTGAATTCTGGGTGAGGGGTCTGCCTCCACAGCGGCGCTCGCGGATAGAACCCCTCATCCGGCGCGGAGCCTGTCATCGGGCCGCGCTTCGCGCGGACCCGTTGGCGCCACCTTCTCCCACAAGGGGAGAAGGGACGACTCACCCGAGCTTGCGGCCGATCTCGAGAAACTTCTGCCGCCGCTGCTTGCGGATGGCGTCCGCATCGAGGCCCTTCAGCTCGTCAAAAGCCTGCGCGATGGCATCGCCCGTGGCCTTGATCATGGCTGTGGGGTCGCGGTGGGCGCCGCCGGCGGGTTCCTTGAGGATCGAGTCGATCACGCCGAATCGCAGCATGTCCTGCGCGGTGATCTTCATGCTGTTGGCGGCTTCCTGGGCCTTGGTGCCGTCGCGCCAGAGGATCGAGGACGCCGCCTCCGGCGAGATCACGCTGTAGATCGCGTGCTCGAACATCAGCACGCGGTTGGCTGTGGTGATCGCGATCGCGCCGCCCGACATGCCTTCGCCCGAGACGATCGCGACGTTCGGGACGCCGAGCGAGAGGCACGTATCGGTGGACCGCGCGATGGCCTCGGCCTGGCCCCGCTCCTCGGCGCCGATGCCGGGATAGGCGCCGGCGGAGTCGGCGATCGAGAGCACGGGGATGCCGAAGCGCTCGGCCATCTCCATCAGCCGCACCGCCTTGCGGTAGCCCTCGGGCCGCGCCATGCCAAAATTGTGCTTGATGCGGGAATCGGTGGAGTTGCCCTTCTCCTGGCCCATCACGCAGATGCTTTGCCCTCGGAAACGGCCGAAGCCGCCCATCAGGGCCTCGTCCTCGGCGAACTTGCGGTCGCCGGCGAGCGGCGTGAATTCGGTGATCAGGTGGCTGATGAAATCGGTGAAGTGCGGCCGCTGCGGGTGGCGCGCCACCAGCGTCTTCTGCCAGGGCGTGAGGTTGGCGTAGAGCTCGGCCAGCGCCTCGGCGGCCTTCTCCTCGATTTTGCCGATCTCCTCGCTGATGTCGGTGCCGGAGGCCGCGAGAGCCCGAAGCTCGTCGACCTTGGAGTCGAGTTCGGCGACGGGCTTTTCGAAGTCGAGGTAAGAGCGCATCTGGTCCGACATCAGGGCAATATAGGGAACAACGAGCGGGCAGGCGAAACGGTTTCGGGGAGGGGAGGGAAAGCTCGTAACTTCAGCGGGTTAGGGCTTCGCGAGAAGATGCGGACGGCAGCATCGCGGGCGGTGAAGCGCTCTTTCCCCGCAGATAGAGCCGAAGTCAAGGCGAACGGAGCACGAAAGCCTACTTCTCCGCGAGCGGGTGCAGGTCGCGAACAAGGCTCTTCAAGCGCTCCTCGACCACATGGGTGTAGATCTGCGTGGTCGAGATGTCGGTGTGGCCAAGCAGCGTCTGCACGATGCGCAAGTCGGCGCCATTGTGCAGGAGATGGCTGGCAAAGGCATGCCTCAGCACGTGCGGCGACACCAGGCGGGGGCTCAAGCCCGAGGCGGCGGCGAGTTCCTTCAGGTCGCGGGCGAAATGCTGCCGCGTCAGGTGGCCGCTCTCGCCAGAGGAGGGAAACAGCCATTTCGAGGGCGCCGCATTCTTCTTCCTCGCCGCGCTGTGCGCTTCGGTGAGGCCAAGAAACTCCGCCATCGCGCTGCGCGAGGCATCGTTCAGCGGCACCAGCCGTTCCTTGGATCCTTTGCCGCGGACCACGATCATCCGCGCATCGTTCCGCGCCGCCGAGCGTGGCAGCGAGACCAGCTCGGAGACGCGCAGGCCCGTGGCGTAGAGCACTTCGAGCAGGCAATAGAGCCGCATTGCCCGCAGCCGCCGCGAGGGCGAGGCATCCGCGGCTTGCGTCAGTTCTTTCGCCCGCGTCAGCATGCGGTCGACGTCGGCGATCGACAGGACTTTTGGCAATCCCCGGCCGCGCTTCGGGCCCGACAGGATCGCCGCCGGATCGTCGCTGCGGATGCGCTCATTGAGGAGGAAGCGGAACAGGTGCCGCAGCGCCGACAGCCGCCGTGCCACGCTGGAGGATTTGAAGCCGCGGGTATCGAGGTCGGAAAGGTAGTCGCGCAGCGTCTCGGTCTGGACGCTCGCAAAGCTTTGCTGACTGCGTACGAGGAATTCGGAAAAATCCTCCAGGTCCCTGCGATAGGCCTGCAGCGTGTTGTCGCCGGCGCCCTGTTCGGCGGCCAGCATGTCGAGGAACAGCCCGGTCAGTTTCGCATCGGAGGTCTTGGAACGCATGTCCCGGACCTTAGTCGCTATTGTTTTAAAAATTTGTCCGGCGGGATGGTCACCGTCATTTCCCGCGATGTTGGCGTGACAAAATTCGCCAATGAATAGATCGCGCCGTAGATGACACCGACGATCACGGCGACGACCGCCAGGAAGCGGAACAGGCTGGGCATCTGGAAGAGGCCTTAAACGCAACGGAATTAACCCTGGAATCATCCATCACGTTCGCCGTGCGGTTTCAAGTCTCTAGCAAGCCCGTCGCTGGGGGTAGTATAGGGGACGAGAAGGGCGGCAATGCCGCCCCGTCACATGAATTTGAGAAATGCCCGAGACCTTAACGCCCGTGCCCGTGACCGCGTCCCCGGAGGCCGAAATCCTGGCCGCGCTGGGCAAGCGGCTGATCGTGCTCGTCGGCATGATGGGGGCGGGCAAATCCACCATCGGGCGGCGGCTGGCCGCACGGCTCAATCTGCCCTTCGTCGACGCCGACACCGAGATCGAGGCGGCCGCCGGCATGACCATTCCGGAGATTTTCGAGCTCCACGGCGAGCCGCATTTCCGCGATGGTGAGGCGCGGGTGATCGCGCGGCTGCTCGAGGGCGGGCCGGCGGTGCTCGCAACCGGCGGCGGCTCGTTCATGCGGGAGGAGACCCGCCGCCGCATCGGCGAGAAGGCGGTGTCGATCTGGCTCAAGGCCGACCCCGACATCATCATGCGCCGCGTCAAGCGCCGCGTTGACCGCCCGCTGTTGCAGACCACCGATCCTGCCGCCACCGTGAGCCGCCTGCTCAGCGAGCGCGAGCCGGTGTACCAGCACGCGGATATCACCATCGCCTCGCGCGACATCCCGCACGACAAGATCGTCGATGAATGTATCGATGCCCTGCGCATGCGGCTTGGCGGCGGGACGGCAGGACAATCCGCTGATACCGCGAGCGCCGCACGATGACCGCACCGCTGAAAGCGTCCGATACGACGGTGGTCAACGTTGCGCTGGACGATCGCGCCTATGACATCGTCATCGGCCGCGATGTGCTCACGTCCCTCGGTACGCGCATCGCCGCACTACGGCCAGGCGCGCGCACGGCGATCGTCACCGACAAGACTGTCGCCAGGCATTGGCTGGAGCCAACCGAAGCCTCGTTGGCGACCGCAGGCATTGCGACCGCGCGTATCATCGTGGACGAAGGCGAGGGCTCGAAAACCTATGCCGGCCTGGAAAAAGTCTCCGAAGCGCTGATCGCGGCCAGGATCGAGCGCAACGATCTCGTCATCGCGCTCGGCGGCGGCGTGGTCGGCGATCTCGCCGGTTTTGCGGCCGCGATCTTGCGCCGCGGCGTCGATTTCGTGCAGGTGCCGACCTCGCTGCTCGCCCAGGTCGATTCGTCTGTCGGCGGCAAGACCGGGATCAATTCGCCGCAGGGCAAGAACCTGCTCGGCGCCTTCCATCAGCCGGTCCTGGTGATCGCCGATACCGCCGTCCTTGATACATTGTCGCCGCGCCAGTTCCGCGCCGGCTACGCCGAGGTCGCCAAATATGGCGTGCTCGGCGATGAGGCCTTTTTCGCCTGGCTGGAATCCAATCACAGCGAGGCGTTCAAGGGCGGCGCGGCGCGCGAGCATGCCATCGCCACGTCCTGCCGTGCCAAAGCGGCGATCGTGGCGCGCGACGAGCGGGAGAACGGCGACCGCGCGCTGCTCAATCTCGGTCACACTTTTGGCCATGCGCTGGAAGCCGCGACCGGTTTCTCCGATCGCCTGTTCCATGGCGAGGGCGTCGCCATCGGCATGGTGCTGGCGGCGGAATTTTCGGCCTCGCTGGGCATGATTTCGCAGGGAGAGGCGGCGCGGGTGGCTCGGCATCTGGCCGAAGTCGGCCTCCCGACGAAGCTGCAGGACATCGCCGGGTTTGCACAAGAGGGGCTTGCGGATGCCGACGCGCTGATGACCTTGATGGCGCAGGACAAGAAGGTTCGGCGCGGCAAGCTCACCTTCATCCTGTTGGAGGCGGTCGGCCGCGCGGCAATCGTAAAGGACGTCGACCCCAAGCGCGTGCGCGATTTTCTGCAGAGTAAGCTCAAGGCGTGATCCGCGAGGGCAGGCGAGCGTTTTGGCGCGTTGCAAATGGATCATCCTTCCCTAAATAGAGAAGCGGCGATCAGGTCATGAACTGGTTCACCTTTTCCGTCATGGTTGCGCTGCTCGGCATTTCCGCGTTCTTCGCGGCGAGCGAGACGGCGCTGACGGGTGCCTCGCGCGGGGGCATGTTGCGGCTGTCGAAGCAGGGCAACAGCGACGCCGACGTGGTCTCGAGCCTGATCGAGATGCGCGAGCGATTGATCGGCGCGCTCCTGCTTGGCAACAACATCGCCAATATCGGCGCCTCGGCGCTGGCGACCGGCATCTTCACCCAGTGGTTCGGCCAGGTCGGCGTGCTGTACGCCACCGCCGTGATGACCATTCTGGTCGTGATCTTCGCCGAAGTGCTGCCGAAGACCATCGCCATCAACGCGCCGGACCGCGTGTCGCTGGCGGTCGCCCGGCCGATGCGGCTGATGATGTATGTCCTTGGCCCGCTGCTCACCGTGATCGAGGCGATCGTCCGCGTGCTGATGCGCCTCGTCGGCATCAAGATCGGCGCCAACCTGCCGCTGTTGTCGCCGACCGACCGCCTGCGGGGCGCAGTCGATCTCCTGCATCACGAGGGCAAGGTCGAGAAGCAGGATCGCGACATGTTCGGCGGGCTGCTCGACCTGCGCGAGCTGCAGGTCTCCGACGTGATGGTCCACCGCACCGAAATGGTGATGGTGAATGCCGACCTGCCGCCGGAAGATCTGGTCAGCGAAGTGCTGGCGTCCGAATATACCCGCATTCCACTGTGGCGCGAGAAACCCGAAAACATCATCGGCGTGCTGCACGCCAAGGATCTCTTGCGTGCGATTCGCGCCTCCGACGGCGACACGTCGCGAATCGACGTTTCCGCAATTGCGCTGCCGCCCTGGTTCGTGCCGGAAATGCGTCCGGTGTCCGAGCAGCTCAAGGCGTTCCGCCGCCGCAAGACTCACTTCGCCCTGGTCGTCGACGAGTATGGCGAGGTTGAAGGCCTGGTGACGCTGGAGGACATCCTGGAAGAAATCGTCGGCGACATCGCCGACGAGCACGACGTCGTTGTGGCCGGCGTCCGCGCCCAGCCCGACGGCTCAGTCGTGGTCGACGGCTCGGTGCCGATCCGCGATCTCAATCGCGCGATGGACTGGAGCCTGCCTGATGAGGAGGCAACCACGGTGGCCGGGCTGGTGATTCACGAAGCGCGTTCAATTCCCGAACGCGGCCAGAGCTTCACCTTCCACGGTTTCCGTTTCCGCGTGCTGCGCCGTGAACGCAACCGCATCACCGCGCTCCGTATCGTCCCGGTGCTGCGCGACGCCGAGTTCGAGGACAAAAAGCCCAAGCGGGCCGGCACCGCGTTTTAACGAGGCGGTGCTAAGCTTCGCCCGGCGCCTGCGCGTGAATGGCGAGCGCGTGGACGGAACCGGCGAGCTCGCTCGAAAGCGCCGCATTTATCATGCGATGGCGCTCGACCCGGCTCTTCCCTTTGAAGGCCGGAGACACGATATACACACGGAAGTGCGTCTCGCCGCCCGGCCTGTGGCCGGCATGGCCTTCATGCAGATGGGATTCGTCCTGAACCTCGAGGCTTTCGGGAAGGAAAGCTTCGCGCAACTTGTTGGTGATAGTCTGCCTTGTCGTCATATGATGGCATTAAATGTCGCAGGTACGTTTCGTCAACATCGGGCCCGGAGTTAAACGCTTTCGCAATGTCAAGACTTGAAGGTTTTTGCATTGCGTAGTCAAAGTCTGCCATGCCGATCGATTCACAAAAAATCTTCGACGCCATTCGCATCAAGCCGAACAAGCTGAGCGCGCGGCAGCAGGCGCAGGCGCGCGAAGCCGCCATCATGTGCGAATGGCCGGGCTGCCAGAACAAGGGCCCGCATCGTGCGCCGAAAGGCCGCGAGAATTCGCGCGAGTACTGGCACTACTGCCTCGACCATGTGCGCGAGTACAATCAGTCCTACAATTTCTTCTCCGGCATGAATCCCGACGCGGTCGCGCGGTATCAGAAGGATGCGATGACCGGTCACCGCCCGACCTGGAAGATGGGCGCCAATGGCGCCCCGGGGAAAGGCAAAGGGCCTCCTGCCGCCGATTTCGACGGAGCAGCCGATCCCTTCAGCATGTTCTCCGAGCTCAACGGTCGCGGCCGCTGGCGGCCAGGCCCCGAAACGCCGAAATCGGAGACGCGGAAAGTCTTCAACGCCGAGCGCAAGGCGCTGCAGGTGATGGGGCTGGGACCGGATGCGACGCTCGAGGACGTCAAGATCAAGTACAAGGCGTTGGTGAAGCAGCATCACCCCGATGCCAATGGCGGTGACCGCTCGACCGAAGACCGACTGATCGAGATCATCAAGGCGTACAATTACCTGAAGACGGTGGTGCGCGCGGGCTAGCGCCCTGCGACAAGCCCGGCGCGCCCGCGCATTCCTGCTCACGCAGCCGGCATTCTCCCGGCATAGGACGAGCTCGGCCGGATCAACCGTCCGGTGCGCTGCTGCTCCCGTGCGTGCGCGGTCCAGCCCGCGGCGCGCGCCACCGCGAAGACCGGCGTGAACGCCTGTCTTGGAATTTCGAGCGCGTCGAGCAGGATCGCGGTGAAGAACTCCACATTGGTCTCCAGTGGTCGGTTCGGATTCTTCCGCCGCAGCGCCTGGCGGATATAGGCCTCCACCTCACTGGCAAAGGGCAGGTTAGCGCCGTCGGCCGACAACCGCTCGATCGCGGCTTTGAGCACATCGGCGCGGGGATCGCGCACGCGATAGACGCGATGGCCAAAACCCATCAGCCGCTCGCCGCGCGCCAAAGCGTCGTCGACCCAGGGCATGATGCGCTCACGCGTGCCGATCGCATCCAGCATTTCCAGCACCGGCTCCGGCGCGCCGCCATGCAGGGGACCGGTCAGCGCGCAATAACCGGCCGTCACCGCTGCGAACAAATCGGCCTGTGTCGAGGCCACAACGCGTGTCGTGAATGTGGAAGCATTCATGCCGTGATCGCAGACGGTGACGAAGTAGGTGTCGAGCGCGACCGCATTGCGCGCTTGCGGCGTGTGGCCGAGCAGCATCTTCAGGATGTCGGCCGCATGACTGAGCGTCGCATCGGGCGCGACCGGCGAATTGCCTTTTGCGCGCTGTACCAGCGCGCCGGCGATGACCGGAAACGCGCCGACGATGGTTGCTTCATGATCGAGCCCGCTTTCGGCGCGTAACCCGGCGATGGCGGCACGAAAGCCGTCGACGATCGATAGCCCCCGCGTCGCGCCCAGGAGTTCAGGCAGCCGAGCGAAGGCGCGCTCGCGCGCAAGGCCGAGCTGGGAGCGCACATCGGCTTCCGTCCACGCCCTGCCGGTCGCGCCGTTCCAAAGGCGGGCGGTGACGCTTTCAAAACTCGCGCGTCCGGCGAGGTCGCCGACGCGTTCGCCGGCAATAATCAATTCGCCGCGCTCGCCATCGACATGGCTCAACACGGTCTCGGCGGCGGGAACGCCGTCGAGACCAATCTGGCTCTTGGTGAGCTGGATATTCATGACCGGATCTCCTTCAGCCCTGGGGTCAGGCTTAGAAGGTCGGGCCTCTCGACAGATTGATCAATCTTGATTATATCAATCAATATGAAAAAATCCGAGGCTCTTTATCTGACTGCCCGGGAGGCTTCTGCGGAGCTCTCGATCTCGCCGGCCACGCTCTATGCCTATGTCAGCCGCGGGCTGATCCGTTCCGAGCCTTCGCCGGACTCGCGCAGTCACCGCTATCGCGCCGAGGACATCAGGGGGCTGAAGGAGCGCCGTGCGCCCTCGGTCGAGCCGCGGGGGTTCCGAAGTTTTGACCCGGACCTTCCGGTTCTGGATTCGGCGATTTCAACTATCACCGAGGAAGGCGCGATCTACCGCGGGGTGAACTGTGTCGATCTCGCGGAAAAGGATTCGCTCGAGCACACCGCAACGCTGCTCTGGGATGTAACTGGCGTCGATCCATTCGCCGCCGATAATTGTCCGCATGTCTCTGACGCCATGCGCGCGATTGCGGAGGCCACCTCGCGCGCGGCGCCGATCGATCGGGCGATCGCCGTGCTGGCGCTGGCAACCAGCGCCGATCCAGGCGCATTCACACGCGCGCCCGAAGGTCGCGCGCTGGTTGGCGCGCGCATCCTGCGGCTCTTGGTCGCCACCATGCTCAATTCGTCACCATCTGCCGAGCCGCTACATCTGCAGATCGCCAGGGCCTGGGCGCCGGACCATAAGCACGCAGCCGATCTGATCCGCCGTGCTCTGGTGCTGCTCGCCGATCACGAATTGAACGCCTCGACCTTCACGGTGCGATGCGCCGCCTCGACAGGGCTTAGTCTCTACGATGCCGTGATCGCCGGGCTCGCCGCACTGAAAGGTCCCAGGCATGGCGGCGCGGGCGTGCTGGCTTCGCAGTTAGTGAAGACGCTGGTCGACCACGATCCGGAGCCGGTGATCCGCGAGCGCGTCGCGCTCGGCGAGCGCTTTGCTGGTTTTGGTCACGGCGTCTACACGCGCGGCGATCCCCGTGCGATGTCGCTGTTGAACGCGCTGGCACGCGCGGGTGCGCCGCGCAAATTCACCAAGGAAGTTCCGGAGCGGATCGCGGAAGCCACCGGCGAGTTCGTCAACATCGATTATGCTCTTGCCGTGCTGGTGCATAGTCTGCGGCTTGCCGCCGGCAGCGAGCTCACGCTGTTTGCGATGGCGCGCGCGGTGGGCTGGATCGCGCATGCGAGCGAGCAATTGCAATTCGGTCGCCTGATCCGCCCGCGCGCCCGCTACGTCGGCCCCGCGCCGGGACGGGGTGCGGCTTCGCAACCGCCGTAAAGCTTTTTTTATTTGCCGGGCCTCGCCGGCTCGATCGCCCCGCCGCCATTCCGGCGTCGGATGGTCCAGATTGCCAACGCCACGATAATGGTCCCGCCAATGACGATCGGGATCCAGTGATGCTTGGCGCTGCCGCCGGTGTGGCGGAACACGCCGTAGCGGTCGAGCACCGACACCGCCATCACGCCAGGCAGCACGTGGGCGGGCGCCCAGAGCAGGATCGCTGGAATGTTCACCGCATAGAAGCGGGCCGGGGGCATGCCGAGCGCGCCGGCCGTGATCGGCACAAAGGCGCGGATCGGCGGCACGAAGCGCGCAAAAAACACGGCCCACGCACCCCAGCGCTTGAAGAAGTCTTCGCTCTGCGCAATGACGCGCGGATAGTTGCCGAGCGGCCAGGCAGAGAGAATCTCTCTCTGTGCGCGATGTCCGGTCCAGAAGGCGGATCCATCGCCCAGCATGGCGCCGGCGATCGCGGTGAGCAAAACCCATTGCAGCTTCAAATCGCCGCCCGGCACCAGCGCGCTCAGCGCCAGGATGATGGTCGAGCCGGGAATGACCGAGCCCACCACCGGGACTGCCTCCAGAAGGGCCGCAAGGAACAGCGTCAGGTAAGCAAGCCACGCATTGGCCGAAACAAACGCAATCAGGGGATCGAGATAGGGAGCCACAAAAATCCTGTGTCGGTTGGGCCGGTTCAGGTTCAGCCGGCGGCCTATCATAAGTAACTAAAGTCGCAGAAAGTGCCATGCAAACCGGCCCATGGCCTTCCGGCCGAGTTCGGTTTGAAAAGCGGTCTGATTCGCAGGGCAGCCTTTCCAAAACTGCGTTTCATGCTTATCTGCATGAAAAAACAACGGAACTTTGATTGCCCGGCGGGCTTCTGCCGGTTCGCGCTCTCTGCTAGGCTGGCGAAACGCCCCCATCCGCAGCCACTCTTCTTATATCTGGTTTCGGGAACGCCCGGGACCTCGGAGGAATAATGACGACCGCCGCGACCACGAATGCGCAGGAAATCTCCGGTTTGCCCGATATGAAGGTGTCGGTCCGGCAGGTTTTTGGCATCGACAGCGATCTTGAAGTGCCGGCCTATTCCGAAGTCGACCCGCACGTGCCGGAGGTCGACACGGACTACCGTTTCGATCGCGCCACGACGCTTGCGATCCTCGCCGGTTTCGCCAAGAACCGCCGCGTGATGGTGACCGGCTATCATGGCACCGGCAAATCGACCCATATCGAGCAGGTCGCAGCGCGGCTGAACTGGCCCTGCGTGCGCGTCAACCTCGACAGCCACATCAGCCGCATCGATCTGGTCGGCAAGGACTCGATCGTGATCAAGGACGGCAAGCAGGTCACCGAATTCAGGGACGGCATCCTGCCGTGGGCGCTCCAGCACAACATCGCGCTCGTGTTCGACGAATACGACGCCGGCCGTCCCGACGTGATGTTCGTGATCCAGCGCGTGCTCGAAGTCTCGGGCCGCCTCACGCTTCTGGACCAGAACAAGGTGATCAAGCCGCATCCGGCGTTCCGGCTGTTCTCGACCGCCAACACGGTCGGCCTCGGCGACACCTCGGGCCTCTATCACGGCACCCAGCAGATCAACCAGGGCCAGATGGACCGCTGGTCTATCGTCACCACGCTGAACTACCTCGCCCATGACGAGGAGGTCGAGATCGTGCTGGCGAAGGCGCATCACTATCGCACCCAGGAAGGCCGCGACATCGTCAACAAGATGGTCCGTCTTGCCGATCTCACCCGCAACGCGTTCGCCAATGGCGACCTGTCGACGGTGATGAGCCCACGCACGGTGATCACCTGGGCGGAAAACGCGGAAATATTCGGCGATATCGGTTTTGCGTTCCGCGTCACCTTCCTGAACAAGTGTGACGAGCTGGAACGGCCGCTGGTGGCGGAATTCTATCAGCGCTGCTTCAACGCCGAGCTCGCCGAATCCGCAGTCAACGTGGCACTGTCGTAAAGTGTCACGCGGCGAGGCGCGATGACGACGTCCAACAGCAAATTCCGCACCGGAGCCAAGGAAGCGCCGACCGAGCCGTTCAAGCGTGCGGTCACGTCCTGCCTGCGCGCGATCGCGCGCACGCCGGAGCTGGAAGTGAGCTTTGCGGCCGAGCGGCCCGGGCTTGCGCCCGGCAAGGCCCGACTGCCCGAGCCCGCGCGCAAGATGAGCCGGCGTGATGCTGCGATCGTGCGCGGCCATGCCGATTCCATCGCGCTGAAGCTTGCGTGCCACGACCCCAAGGTGCACCGCAAGCTGATGCCGGGCAATCCGCAAGCGCGTGGCGTGTTCGAGGCGGTCGAGCAGGCACGCGTGGAGGCGATCGGCGCGCGGCGCATGTCGGGCGTTGCGAAAAACCTCACCGCAATGCTCGACGATCACTTTCATCGCGGCAAGTATGACGAGATTACCGACCGCGCCGATGCGCCGCTGTCGGACGCGCTGGCCATGCTGGTGCGGGAGCGCTTGACCGGGCTGGCGCCTCCGGCGGCGGCGAAGAAGATGGTCGACCTCTGGCGGCCGATCCTGGAAGACAAGATCGGCTCGCGGCTTGATAAGCTTTCCCGCGTCACCGAGGATCAGGCCCGGTTCGGCGACATGGTCCACGACCTGCTTTCGGCGCTCGATCTCGGCGACGATCGCGACGCCGAGACCGACGAGAACGATGACGACGAGAATAATCCCGACGGCGACAGCGATCAGTCCGGCGCCGAGGGCTCGCCCGATTCCGATGCCGCACAGGAGATGAGTGCAGACCAGGCGGACGCTACCACGGACGACATGTCCGACAGCGCGATGGAAAGCGCGCAGGCCTCCACCAGCGATACTTTCGATGACGGCGAGCTCGGCGACGACGAGACGCCGGGCGAGGCGACGCGTCCGAATTCGCGCGGGCAGAATGAGCCGCGTGGGCCGGAATATCACGCCTTCGCGCCGAAATTCGACGAGGTCATTGCGGCGGAGGACCTCTGCGATCATGACGAGCTGGAACGGCTGCGCTCCTATCTCGACAAGCAGCTTGCTCACCTGCAGGGCATCGTCGCGCGGCTCGCCAACCGGCTGCAGCGCCGCCTGATGGCGCAGCAGAACCGCGCCTGGGAATTCGATCTCGAAGAAGGCATCCTCGATCCCGCGCGGCTGTCGCGCGTGGTCACCGATCCCTATCACCCGCTGTCCTTCATGCATGAGAAGGAAGCGACCTTCCGCGACACCGTGGTGACGCTGCTGCTCGACAATTCCGGCTCGATGCGCGGCCGCCCGATCACGGTGGCCGCGACCTGCGCCGATATCCTGGCGCGCACGCTGGAGCGTTGCGGCGTCAAGGTCGAGATTCTGGGCTTCACCACCCGCGCCTGGAAGGGCGGACAATCGCGCGAGGCCTGGCTCGCAGCCGGCAAGCCGCCGAATCCTGGCCGCCTCAACGATCTCCGCCACATCATCTACAAGGCGGCCGACGCGCCGTGGCGGCGTTCGCGCAAGAATCTCGGCCTGATGATGCGCGAGGGCCTGCTCAAGGAGAACATCGACGGCGAGGCCCTCGATTGGGCGCACAAGCGCCTGCTCGGGCGTTCCGAGCAGCGCAAGATCCTGATGATGATCTCCGACGGCGCGCCGGTCGACGATTCCACGCTGTCGGTCAATCCCGGCAACTATCTCGAACGGCACCTGCGTCACATCATCGACGAGATCGAGACCCGCTCGCCGGTCGAGCTGATCGCAATCGGCATCGGCCACGACGTCACGCGCTATTATCGCCGCGCCGTCACCATCGTGGATGCCGAGGAGCTTGGCGGCGCCATCACGGAAAAGCTCGCCGAGCTGTTCAGCGAGACTCACGGCGCGCCGCCTACCGCAAGGGCTCAGCGCCGGCTGCATTCCTGAGGAATGCGCAACGGCATCAGCCGCCGCCGCCTTCTGAGCTCTGCGGCGGCCGGACTTTCGGCTTTCGCCGCGCCGGACGTCGTGCGCGCGCAATTTTCCGGTTCGCCATCGAAGCCGCTGGTCAAGGACGAGACCTTTGTCACCGCGCCGGTCTCGATCGACGTCAAGGCGCGGCCCATCGCCTCGTTCGACCCCCGCGACCGTACGCATCTGGGCTTCGGCGCGCTGGAATGGCGCAGCGGCCTGGTGCTCACCTCGGCATTTCCCGGCTTCGGCGGATTGTCCGCCTTGCGGCTTGATGCCAAGGGGGAGCGCTTCATTTCGCTGAGCGACAAGGGAAGCTGGTTCACCGGCCGCATCGTCTACTCGGAGCGCGAGATGACCGGGCTCGCCGATGTCGAGGCCGCGCCCATGCTCGGTTCTGATGGCAAGCCGATCACTGCGCACGGCTGGTTCGATTCCGAATCGCTCGCGCTCGACGGCTCGCTGGCCTATGTCGGGCTCGAGCGCGTCAATCAGGTGCTGCGCTTCGATTTCGCCAAAGGATTTACCCGCGCCCGCGGCGAGGTGGTGGCGATGCCGCCGGCGGTAAAAAAGCTGCCCTACAACAAGGGGCTCGAGGCGCTGGTCTTCGTGCCCCGGGGCCGGCCGCTCGCCGGTACGTTGATCGCGCTGTCCGAGCGCGGTCTCGATGCTCATGGCAATCTGATCGCCTTCCTCGTCGGCGGCCCGTCGCCCGGGCAATTTTCCGTCCGCCGCACCAGGAATTTCGACATCAGCGATGCCGTGCTGCTCGCTTCCGGCGATCTGCTCATCCTGGAGCGGAAATTTTCCTGGGTCGCCGGCCTCGGCATTCGCATCCGCCGGATTCCACTTGCGTCGATCGTGCCGGGCGCGGTCGTCGATGGCCCCTCGATCTTTGAAGCCGATCTCGGCGAGGAGATCGACAATATGGAGGGCATCGACGCGTTTGTGACGGCCGACGGCGATACCGTGCTGACCATGATCTCCGATGACAATTTCTCACTGCTCCAGCGTACGCTGCTCCTGCAGTTCACCCTGCTGGAATGAACGATGCTGTCGAATGAACTTTCGCGCGCCTTGAGACCTGGTGGGACCAGTAAGCGCTGACGCGCCCGCGTGAGCCCCGCCAATGGCGCATGGCGATATAAGCTCCTTGCCGGCTGGTAAGTTGCGCGGCGACACTTAATGTTAGGGTTCCGTCGCCCTTCTCCTCCGGATCTCCCTCCATGAGCGCCCTGTTTGCCCCGATCCAATTGCGCGGCCTGAAGCTTGCCAACCGCATCATGGTCTCGCCGATGTGCCAGTATTCGGCCGAGGACGGCTCGGCCACCGACTGGCATTTCACCCACATCAACAATCTGTCGCTGTCGGGGGCTGCGATGTTCTGCATCGAAGCCACCCATGTCGAGTCCATCGGCCGCATCACACCGGGATGCCTCGGCCTCTACAGCGACGCCAACGAGGCTGCGCTGAAGCCGATCCTTGCCTCGGTGCGCAAGCATTCGAGGGCCGCGATTGCGATGCAGCTCGCGCATGCCGGCCGCAAGGGCTCGAGTTATCGTCCCTGGGACGGCGGCCAGCAGCTCCCGTTCGCCAAGGGCGGCTGGCAGACCGAGGCGCCGTCGGCCATCGCCCACAAGGACGGCGAAGTCCAGCCGACCGCGCTCGATGACGCCGGGCTTGCGCGCATCCGTGACGCCTTCGTCTCCGCCGCAAGGCGCGCCGAGCAGCTCGGTATCGACGCGCTCGAGCTGCATGCCGCGCACGGCTATCTCATGCATCAATTCCTGTCGCCGATCGCCAACAAGCGTACCGATCGATATGGCGGTTCGCTCGAAAACCGCATGCGCTTTCCGCTGGAGGTTTACGACGCCGTGCGCGCGGCCTTCCCGGACTACAAGCCGATCGGCATCCGCGTGTCGGCGACGGACTGGGTCGACGGTGGCTGGGATCTTTCGCAAACAGTAGAATTTGCCAAAGAGTTGAAGAAACGTGGCGCCGACTGGATCGACGTCTCCTCCGGCGGCGTGTCCCCGTTCCAGAAAATCCCGCTCGGCCCCGGCTATCAGGTGCCGCTCGCGCAAGGCATCAAGGAGGCGACCGGCCTGACCACGATGGCCGTCGGGCTGATCACGGAAGCCAAGCAGGCCGAGGATATCGTCGCTTCCGGCAAGGCCGACATGGTCGCGCTTGCCCGCGGCATGCTCTACGACCCACGCTGGGGCTGGCATGCCGCCGCCGAGCTTGGCGGCGAGGTCGCCGCTCCGCCGCAATACTGGCGCTCGCAGCCTTCGACGCAGAAGGCGCTGTTCGGCAAGACCTCGTTCGGGGCGCGGTAACGCAGGATTGCGATTTATCAAAGGTTCCGTAGCAGGGGCGGATAGGGTAGACTTATCTTCAATCGCCAGGGTGCGCCCATGCGATTCCGCGTCCGTAAAACTGCCCACGTCCTCGAACGCATCGGCCTTGCGATGGCGGGAGCAGCTTGCGGCCTCTTCGTCTCCGCCCATGTCGGTTCGTCGATCTCCGCGCTGACCTCGCAGGGTTTCCTGCTGGTGATGATGGTCATCGGCGCGATCGGCTTCTATCTGGGCATCGACACGCCGCCACTCGCGTTTCATGGCGAGGACGACCCGAAGATTGATGCGGCCGAGTTCCTCTCCGCCGTTGGCACCTTCTGCGCGACGCTCACGGCATTCTTTTCGGTCGCCATCATCATCCTGCGCGAAGAGCCGCACATCGCCTGGACCTGGCTCATCATGATCGGCTGGGTCGCAGGCATTTCGATGCAGATTGTCGCGGGCGCCAAAGCGCGGGCGCGGAAGTAGAGAGCATGATCCGGAAAAAGCCTGCCCCGCACTTGATGCGGGGTGGGCACCGGTTTTCCGATAAGCTCATGCTCAATCAAAACCATCGCGGCGTTCAGCCGCGACATCTTCTGTTGCATGGCACCGGTCATCATTTCGCCGCTCTGCGGCCAATGATTGAAGGGGTGCGAAGTGTTAGGCTTCATGCGTGGCCCGACAACGATCGCTCCGCAACCAAAGACAAGAACAGCAGAGGAAATCCCCATGGAACTCGGATATTTCGCGATGCCTTCGCATCCGCCGGAGTGCGGCTTGAAGGAGGGCCACGACTGGGATCTGCAGGTGCTGCGCTGGCTCGATGAGCTCGGCTACCAGGAATGCTGGATCGGCGAGCACCACACCGCGCCCTGGGAGCCGCATCCGGCGCCCGATCTCCTGGTTGTCGAAGGACTGCGCCAGACCAAGAATATCCGCCTCGGCCCCGGCGGCTTCCTCCTGCCGTATCATCACCCCGCCGAGCTCGCCAATCGCGTCGCGATGCTCGATCATCTCTCCGGCGGCCGGCTCAACTTCGGCGTCGCGGCATCTGGCCTGCCGAGCGACTGGGCGATGTTCAATGTCGATGGCATGAGCGGGCAGAATCGCGAGATGACGCGCGAGGCGCTGGAAATCATCCTGAAGCTCTGGAGCGACCCCGCGCCGTTCACCTACACCGGCAAATACTGGACGGTGACCAAGCCGGATACGATGTTCGACTTCCTGAAAACACATCTGAAGCCGGTGCAGGCGCCGCATCCGCCGATCGGCGTTGCGGGACTTTCGAAGAACTCCGACACGCTGAAGCTTGCGGGCGAACGCGGCTTCATCCCGATGAGCCTCAACCTCAATCCGGCCTATGTCGGCAGCCACTGGGATTCGGTCGAGCAGGGCGCGGCGAAGACCGGCCGCAAGCCGAGCCGCCGCGACTGGCGGCTGGTGCGCGAGGTGTTCGTGGCCGACACCGACGAGGAGGCGTGGAAGCTTTCCGCCGGCGACATGATGGGCCGGATGATGAGCGAATACTTCCTGCCGCTGCTCGGCCATTTCGGCTTCAAGGATTATCTGAAAGCCACCCCCGATGTGGCGGACTCCGACGTCACGGTGGAATACTGCGCGCGCAACAACTGGGTCGTCGGCTCGCCCAAGACCGTGACCGAGAAGATCGAGCAGATCTGGCACGAGGTCGGCGGCTTCGGCGTGCTGCTCGTGTTCGGCTTCGACTACATGCACAAGAGCCAGGCCTGGCATCACTCGCTCTCGCTCCTGAAGAACGAGGTCCTGCCGCGGCTGAAGCATCTCGATGCGGGATTGGGCAAGGCGGCGTAACAGCCTAGCAATCGTCGTCATGGCCGGGCTCGACCCGCAGGCGGGTCGAGCCCGGGCACGACGAGCCTGGATGCCTCACTTCCATTTTTCATTGTCGAACGGCCACGTCACTCGAACCGTAGGGTGGGCAAAGGCGCGTCCGCGCCGTTCCCACCATCTTCTTGCAACAGCATTGCTGTGAATGGTGGGCACGCTTCGCTTTGCCCACCCTACAGCCGTTGATCCCTCCTTCGCGCCCACTAATCTCCCCACGCTTCATAACAAACCTGCCGCGGGAGAGACCATGCGCATCATGATCATCAACGGACCCAATTTGAACATGCTCGGCATCCGCGAGCCGCACATCTATGGCTCGACCACGCTGGATGCGATCAAGGCCGCTTGCGAGGAGCTCGCGGCGTTCGCCGGCGCGACACTCGCCTTTCACCAGTCCAACCATGAGGGCGTCATCGTCGACCTGATCCAGTCGGCGCGCAAAGACGCGGACGCCATCATCATCAATCCCGCCGGCTTTTCCTTCACCTCGATTGCAATCTTCGATGCGCTGAAGATTTTCGAGGGCCCGATCTTCGAGGTGCACATCTCCAACATCCATGCCCGCGACGAGCTGCACCGCCATTCAAAGCTCTCCGCCGCAGTGAAGGCCGTCATCGCAGGCCTCGGCCCCTACGGCTACATCGTCGCCATGCAGGCGGCGTTGCAAGGCGCCGGGAAATTGCCCGCCGCGCTGCCGCCGGCGGTAAGGGTCGGGCCGAAGTGACTGGATAGGAGGCGCCGCCGCCTCTAAAGCGTGATAATCTGCAACAGCTCGTCATTCCGGGCTCGCGCTCAGCGCCCGGAATGACGGGTGAAGAGGCACGCCCCCACCTTCCCGCGGCGCGTTTACACCCGGGTTCTCCATCATCGTGTCCCTCCGAGAATGCGAGGGCGCAGGGAATGCCGGATGCAGGCCGCACCCGCGAGCCTTGCGTGCAAAGAAAGTGCACTTACGCACGCAAGCAACGACAGGGCAGCCAAAACAACCGGCATTCCCTGCGCGATTGGTGTTAACGGCTGCTTCGTGCTCTCCCTGGAGTGCCGGGCTTGTTAGCCTCCATCCCCCCGGGCTTATGACCCGGAGGTTGATCCCAGCGTCGGGGGATCGGGACCACACGACTTGGCCGTCCGCGCATGCGCCGCTCGTCCGGCGGCGCGTCCGCGTCCATCGCAGCCCGCCCCACGTTCGTGACGACGCGTACGCCCCTCGCATCGGGACGGGATGACGGGAGATGATCATGTATTTCTGAAAAATGGAAGGGGAATTTTTTTCGCAAGACGTCTTGACATTGCAGCGAGTGCTTTCTGATAAAGCGAAGTGATTTGCTCGTCGGGCCAACAAACTCCCTGGTCATTCCGGGGCAGCCCGATAGGGCTGAGCCCGGAATCCATAACCACAGGCGATTGTTGTATCTCTGCCGGCGCGCACACAACTGTGGCCGGTGGTTATGGATTCCGGGTTCGCGCTGCGCGCGCCCCGGAATGACGGCTCGCCATAGCCGCGGGCTATGGCCGCATGCACTTAATTTCGGGCCTGCCATCCGCGCCGCTGTGGCAGCTTGGTCGAAATGACGCGCGGCAATGCGCGCAAGACCAAACCAACACGGAGGACGCCCTTGAAGCCCCAGAATCTGCTGGTCCTGATGTCCGATGAGCACAATGCGCGGATGATGGGGTGCGCCGGCCACAAGCTCGCCAGGACGCCGAACCTCGACCTCCTGGCGGCGCGTGGCACGCGCTTCACTGACGCCTACACCACCTGTCCGATCTGCGTGCCGGCGCGCGCGAGCTTTGCCACCGGGCGCTATGTCCACGACATCGAATATTGGGACAACTCAATCGCCTATGACGGCCGGGTGAAAAGCTGGGGCCACCGGCTGCAGGAGGCCGGCATCCGCGTCGAGTCGGTCGGGAAGCTGCACTACCGCCGCGAGGAGGATCCCTGCGGCTTCGATCACCAGCACATCCCGATGCACATCACCGGCGGCGTCGGCATGATCCAGCTCTCGATCCGGAAACAGTTTCCGGATTTCGTCCCGCCGCCGCGCAAGCGCGCCGCGATCGCGGAAGCAGCTAGCTCCGGCGAGAGCGAATACACGCAATACGACCGGCGCGTCGCCGACATCGCCGCGCAATGGCTGCGCGACGCAGCTAAAGCGACAAAACCATGGGTGCTGTTCGTCAGCTTCGTGACGCCGCATTTTCCGCTGGTCGCGCCCAAGGAGTTTTTCGACCTCTATCCGATCGACCAGATGCCCGATCCGACCTACGGGCCCGGTACCGGCTACGTCCCGCACCCCTGGCTCGCCGATTTGCTCGCCGGCAGCGCGCCGAGCCCGCAGGACCAGCGCCGCGCGCTCGCCGCCTATCTTGGCCTCATCAGCTTCATGGACGCTCAGGTCGGCCGCGTGCTCGCCGCGCTCGATGACGCGGGCCTCACCGACTCCACGCGCATCCTCTACACCTCCGATCACGGCGAGAACGCCGGCAAGCGCGGCTTCTGGGGCAAGTCGAACCATTATCAGGAAGCGGTCGCGGTCCCCTTCATCGTGGCAGGCGAGGGGGTGCCCGCGGGAAAACTGTCGGCGACACCGGTGTCGCTCGCGGATGCCTATCCGACCGTGCTCGACGGCGTCGGGCTTTCGGCGGCGAAGGATGACGTTCCCGGCTGCTCGCTGTTCGAGATCGCGAACAAGCCTGATGACCTCAATCGCATCGCCTTCTCTGAATATCATGCCGCGGGCTCGCCGTCCGCGAGCTACATGCTGAAGAAGGGCCGCTTCAAGTACATCCATTACGTCCGCTTCGAGCCCGAGCTGTTCGATCTCGACGCCGATCCCGAAGAGAGCACCAATCTCGCCGCGCGTCCCGAATATGCCGCCACCGTGAAGGCGCTCGAGGCGGAGCTGCGCACCATCGTCGATCCCGAGAAGGAGGACCGCCGCGCCAACGAGGCGCAGCGCATCCTGATCGAGAGCAAGGGCGGGCCGGAGCAGGTGATGGCGAACCTGCCGACCAAAAAGGGCTACACGCCCGTTCCGGCCGGGCTGATCTCATGAGCGGCGAGGCGGTTCATAGCCTTGATCAGCGCGCCGCGCTGCCCACCGGCTCCGATTCCCCTCCAGCCGCCTCGCGCGATCTTGTTGCGCTGCTGACGCGTAACCGCTGGGTCCGCATTCTCGGCGTCGCCTTCGTGATGTACGTGCTCGCCTTTGTCGACCGGGTCAACCTGGCGATGGCGGCGCCCTTCATTCGCAAGGATCTGGGCCTCACGCCGGCCGCGCTCGGCTTTGCCACCGGCCTGTTCTTCTGGGGCTACATCATTCTGCAGATTCCCGCGGGCCGCCTCGCCTCGACCTGGAGTCCGAAGCGGGTGCTGTTCGTGCAGCTCCTGCTCTGGAGTTCAGCCTCGATCACCACCGCGCTGGTGCATTCGCCGCTGGAGCTCACCATCAACCGCTTCGTGCTCGGGCTTGCCGAAGGCGGCGTGCTCACCTGCACGCTGGTGTTGATCCGCAACTGGTTTACCAAGGCCGAGCGCGCCCGCGCCAACGCGCTCTTCCTCCTGACCTTCCCGATCGGGCCGATGTTCGCCGGTCCCATCTCGGGCCTGATCCTCACCTATTCGCAGTGGCGCTGGATGTTCGTGATCGAGGCGATGCCCGGATTTCTGTGGGCGCTGGTGTGGTGGTGGGCGATCGACGATCGTCCGCAGGATGCAAAGTGGCTTCCCGAGGGTGAGCGCGCAGCGCTTGTCGCGCAGCTCGCCGCCGAGGCGGAGCAGGCGCCCGTCACGATCCGCGGCCACTGGCTCTCCACGCTCTGGCATCCGAGCGTGCTGCTGCTTGCGCTCTACAACTTCCTCGCGCTGATGGCCGAATGGGGCGTCAACTTCTGGTTTCCGACGGTGGTGAAGGAGACCGGCCTCTCGATCGGCATCGTCGGCCTGCTCACCGCCGTGCCGTCAGTGCTGGGAATCATATTGATGCTGGCGTTCGCCACCAGCTCGGATCGCTTCCGCGAGCGCAAATGGCACATGATCGTGGCCACCGCCGCGGCCGGGCTGCCTCTGCTCGCCTTGCAATTCACCAGCGGCAGCGCGCTGGCGACCGTGATCTGCCTCTCGATCGCAATGGGCGCCTTCCTCGGCCGCTTTGGCCCGTTCTGGACATTGCCGAGCGAAGTGCTGCCGCCCGCCGTGGTCGGCGTCGGCATCGGCCTCGTCAACGGCGTCGGCAATCTCGGCGGCACCGTCGGCCCCTATTTCTTCGGCGTGGTGAAGATGCACACCGGCAGCTTCTCCATGGCGCTCGCCATCGGCGGCCTGTCGCTGCTGGCCAGCGCCCTGGTCGCGATCCCGATCCGGACAAGGCAGCGCGAAGCATAAGCTCGGGACTGAGCTAAGCACGAGAGCTGCAGCGCTCTCCGTCACCTCTCCCCTTGCGGGAGAGGTCGGATCGCATCGCAAGATGCGATCCGGGTGAGGGGTATCTCTCCACGGATACACCTGCTTCGTGGCTACCCCTCATCCGGCGCGGAGCCTGTCATCGGGCCGCGCTTCGCGCGGACCCGTTGGCGCCACCTTCTCCCGCATCCGCCTTCGCCAAGGCTTCGGCGGACGAGAGGGGAGAAGGAACGGAGTTTGCGGCGCCGCCGAACCGCACCTGTTGCTCTCGGCCACGTCTGCTACAGTTCGCGCATGGAACTCCGCCATCTCGAACAGATCGTCGCCATCTGCCGCGCCGGCAGCTTCTCCGGCGCCGCCAAGGAGCTGGGCATCGCGCAGCCGACGCTTTCCAAGAGCATCTCCAGGCTCGAGGCCAAGCTCGGCGTGCTGCTGTTCGAGCGCACCAACGCCAACGCGCGGCCGACGGTTTATGGCCAGTTCGTCGCCGACCAGGCGGGCTCGCTGCTCGGCAGCGTGACGACCCTGAGCCATGAGCTGGAGCAGATGGCGCGCGGCGAAGCGGGGCTGCTACGTATCGGCGTCGGTCCCGCGACGCGGCTGAAGCCGCTGCCGGAGGTGGTGCGCCAGGCGGCGCGCGCCTTTCCGCGGCTGCAGATCGTGACCCGCTATGCCGGGCCGAACCTGATGATGCGCGCGCTCCGCGCCGGCAGCTTCGACCTCATCTTCTGCAATAGCGAGCTGGCGACGCAGGAGGATTTCATCCGCATCAAGGTGTTCGACGACCGCTACATCGTCGTCGCGCGCCCCGATCATCCCGCGCTGAAGGCCGCACCGCTGTCGGCGGCCGCCTTCATGCGCCTGCCGCTCGCGAGCGCAGGCCTGACGCGGGATTTCCGCGCCTGGCTCGGCCACGCCACCGACGCGCACAAGGGCGCGCTGGAGGCCTTCCTCTCCGACGATTACGACCTCATCAAGCGCATGGCGCTGGACTCCCGCCACATCGCCCGCGGCCCGCGCTTCGTGTTCGAGAGCGAGCTCAAGCGCGGCGAGCTGGTCGAACTCGCACTCGAGCAGGACTTCCAATACGAATGCTGGATGCTGACCACGGCCGCGCTGTGGCGCTCGCCGATCGTCAAGGCGATCGCGGGGTTCTCGAAGGAGGGGTGAGGCCCGTGTGCGTAGGGCCGAAGGGAAAGGGAAGGGGGCGACGACCGATCGCAAGGATGGTAATGTGCAGCCGCTATTGGGAATGCTCGCATGTCGAAACCTGTCATATTCACTATTTCCGCGACCTGGGACGATGAGGCCTCGGTGTGGAGCGGACATTGCGACGACATTCCCGCTGCCGCCGATGCGCCGACCCTCGACGGCTTGCTGGAAAAGATCTCGGCTATGGCGCTCGACCTCCTGCCGGATAACCATCCGGACGTGGACCCGCAGTCGCTGTTCCTGCAGATCACCGCCTTGCGCGAAGCCGAGCCGGCTGCAACCTGAATGGCGCCACAGTTCGATCGCGCGTTGCGGGAGTTGCTGAAGGCCGCTGGCTGCACAATGGTGCGCCAAGGGCGCGGCAGCCACGAAATTTGGCATAGCCCAATTACGAAGCGAAATTTTGCGGTGCCAGTCGGCATTCCCAGCCGGCACACCGCGAATGCGATCCTGCGTCAAGCTGGGTTACCGAAGGCGTTTTGATTGGGCGCGTTCTCAGACTCAATTTTTTAAACTGCCACTTGCTTGACGTCATCGCCCCGCTTGAAAAAGCGCGTGATAACGCAGGCCATGTCTCCACGTTCTTGCGGCGCATATGCGTCCGAGTTCCACATGAGCACACGATGGCGCGGGCGCAAACAAAAGCGGCCGGGTCATTTCCGACCCGGCCGCCACCATCTCACTACAAACTCTGCTTACGCGACTGGACGCTACGAACGAGGCCGCCGCCCCAGCCCTCTAAGTTCGGCGCATGATCTCATCGGAAAACCGGTACCCACTTTGCGCTAACGCGGCCCTGCGGGTCCGGATCATGCGTGGAAAACTCAGCTCGCCTTCTTCTCCGGCTGAGCCGCGCCCACCTTCTTCTCGATCTGGCGCTTCAGCTCCAGCGCGCGCGGCGAGAGGGCCTCGGCCTTCGCCTTCAGCAGGAACGCGTCCAAGCCGCCCCTGTGGTCGACGCTCTTCACCGCGTTCGTCGAGACGCGCAGGCGCACGTTCTTGCCGAGCGCGTCCGAGATGAAGGTGACGTTGCACAGGTTCGGCAGGAAACGCCGCTTGGTCTTGATGTTGGAGTGGCTGACCTTGTGGCCCACCTGGGGGGCCTTGGCCGTCAGTTCGCAGCGCCGCGACATGATAGAAAAATCCTCGTTCCAGCCCCGGCAGCCCGCTGGCGCCTTGAGGGGTCAAAATGCGTGTCCGTCCTTACAGGGAGCGGGCGGACGTATAGGGGGACGGGGCGGATACGTCAAGGTTTGCGGCCGAAAAGCCGCGCCACAATGGCGTTTTGGCAAGCCCGAGAAGGACTTAAGCCATCATATAAAGGGCGCAATCCCAGCCGATGAGAAAAGCGAACCCCGTATGACAGAGGCAAGATGTTCCCGGGGGATTAAGCGATAATCGCGCGAAAGACGCGTTGTTTGCCGGTATTTTTAGCTTAGATGAATGAAATCGCGCCGAGCAGGGATGGCCGCGACGTGACAATGAAAACCAAGCTATCGGCCCGACCGGCGCGGTGGGTGGCCGCCTCGCTGGTTGCCGGCGCCTATCTTGCCGCAGCCGCCGCGCAGCCGGTGGCCGCACAAGGCAAACTCGAGGCGCAATATGAGGCCTCGCTCGCCGGCATTCCCGTAGGCCGAGGCGCCTGGAACATCGTGATCGGCGACGATTCCTATGCCGCGTCCGCCTTCGGCGGCACCATCGGGCTTTTGAAGACCATCGCCAACGGCTCCGGCACGGGCGAAGCCGAGGGCCGCATCGTCAACGGCGCGCTGGTGCCGGCCAATTACAAGGCCTCCACCACCACGTCGAAGAAGTCCGAGACGATCCACATCACGCTTGCCAATGGCAATGTGAAGGACTTTGGCATCGTGCCGCAGCCGCCCGTCGATCCCGGCCGCGTGCCGATTACGGACGCGCACAAGAAGGGCGTGCTCGACCCGATGACGGCGTCGATCTTGCGCGTGCCGGGCACCGCCGATCCGCTCTCGCCGGACGCCTGCCACGGCGCGGTCGCCGTGTTCGACGGCCGCATGCGTTATGACCTCAGGCTCGATTTCAAGCGCATGGAAACCGTCAGGGCCGAGCACGGCTATTACGGTCCGGTCGTGGTCTGCGCGCTCTATTTCACGCCGATCGCGGGCTACATCCCGGACCGGCCGGTGATCAAATATCTCGCCAAGGCCCGCAATATCGAGATCGCGTTCGCGCCGATCCTGGGAACCCGCGTGCTGGTGCCGTTCCGCATGGTGATCCCGACCCCGATCGGCACCGCCATGCTGGAAGCCACCTCCTTCGTGACGCAAGCCAGCCCGCCCCACGTGGCGAAGACGCAGTAAGTTTTCCTTCTCCCCTTGTGGGAGAAGGTGGCGCGCGAAGCGCGCCGGATGAGGGGTTTCCATCCGCGGAGCCAGACCCCTCACCCGGCTCGCCGCTGCTTCGCATCGGCGATCCACCCTCTCCCACAAGGGGAGAGGGTTTTCGAGCCCGCGCATGACGGGTAGAGGCTGGCGCGCCATCCCGTCATGACAGCCCAGACACGAATCCTGTTGACTCTTTCCCGCTTCTGATTCGACTCAGGGACCCGTCAAAACCTTAAGATTCCCGCCGTTGAACCGTTGCTTGTGGGCTTGCCACAAACTTGATCTAGTGCCGAGTCAACAGAACCAACGCGAGATGTTGCGGTGAACGAAAGCGGTTCTCGGGAGGAGTCAGCGATTCGGCCGCGATTCGTTCTCAAGTCGTTCGCAAGCTTAAAAAGCGACGCCATATATGTGGCGAGGCGTCACAATCTGAAACAGAATCAACCGAGATAGGGCCAGGGAGCCCAACAGTTTTCGTCATTGCGAGCCAACGGGTCCGCGCGTAGCGCGGCCCGATGACAGGCTCCACGAAGCAATCCACACTATTTCCGCGGATGCAGTATGGATTGCTTCGTCGCTTCCGCCTTCGCCCTTCGGGCTAGGGCGGACAAGTCGCTCCTCGCAATGACGATCGATAGGCCGGAATAGAAACACCCGAAAAATATGGCTTTCTCTCCACATCAAGGGTTCGCGAGCGATCGCGCACCAGGCTCCGGCGTCACCGCCGTGCTCGGTCCCACCAACACCGGCAAGACGCATCTTGCGATCGAGCGACTGCTTGCGCATTCGTCAGGCATGATCGGCCTGCCGCTGCGCCTTCTCGCGCGCGAGGTCTACAACAAGATCGCCGATCGCGCCGGCGTCGAGTCCGTCGCGCTGATCACGGGCGAAGAGAAGATCAAGCCGAAGAATCCGCGCTTCTGGGTCTCGACCGTGGAAGCGATGCCGCGCGACATCGACGTCTCCTTCCTTGCCGTCGACGAGGTCCAGATCGCTGCCGACCTCGAGCGCGGCCATGTCTTCACCGACCGCATCCTGCATCGCCGCGGCCGCGACGAGACCATGCTGCTCGGCGCCGCCACGATGCGCCCGATCATCGAGCGGCTGTTGCCGGGCGCCTCCATGATCACGCGGCCGCGGCTGTCGCGGCTCGAATTTGCGGGCGATAGGAAAATCACGCGGCAGCCGCGGCGCACCGCGATCGTCGCCTTCTCGGCGGAGGAGGTCTACGCCATCGCCGAACTGATCCGCCGCCAGCATGGCGGCGCGGCGGTGGTGCTGGGCTCGCTCTCGCCGCGCACGCGCAACGCGCAGGTGGCGATGTTCCAGAACGGCGACGTCGATTATCTCGTTGCGACCGACGCCATCGGCATGGGCCTCAACCTTGACGTCGATCACGTCGCCTTTGCCTCCGACCGCAAATATGACGGCTATCAATTCCGCCGCCTGACGCCGGCCGAATTCGCACAGATCGCAGGCCGTGCGGGGCGCGCCACGCGCGACGGCACCTTCGGCACCACGGGCCGCTGCGCGCCGTTTGAGCCTGAGCTCGTGAATGCGCTGCAGAACCACACATTTGACAGCGTGAAAGTGCTGCAATGGCGCAACTCGAAGCTCGATTTCTCCTCGCTTGGCGCGTTGCAGGTGTCGCTGGCGCAGCCGGCGGGTCATGACGCGCTGACCAAGGCGCCGATCGCCGAGGACATGCGCGTGCTCGATCACGCCGCCCGCGACGGCGATGTCCGTGACATGGCGCATGGGCCGGCCGCCGTGGAGCGGCTATGGGAGACCTGCCAGATACCGGACTACCGCAAGATCGCGCCCGCCGCGCATGCGGAACTAGTGACCACGCTATTCGATTTCCTCATGAAGAAGGGGACGATCCCGGATGGCTGGTTTGCGGCCCAGGTCGATCAGGCCGATCGCGTCGATGGCGATATCGACACGCTATCGGGCCGGATCGCGCAAATCCGCACCTGGACCTTTGTCGCCAATCGGCCGGATTGGCTTGGTAACCCCGAGCACTGGCACGACATCACGCGCGAGGTCGAAAATAAATTGTCGGACGCGCTGCATGAACGGCTCACGGAGCGTTTCGTTGATCGTCGTACCAGTGTATTGATGCGCCGCCTGCGGGAGAACACGATTTTGAGTACGGAAATCGGCAAGACCGGTGAAGTCATCGTCGAGGGCCATGCCATCGGCCGGCTCGACGGCTTTACCTTTGCGCCAGACACAGCCGAAGCAGGCTCCGATGCCAAGGCGCTGCAGGCCGCGGCGCAGCAAGTCGTGGCGCGGGAGATCGACGCGCGTGCCGAAAAACTGGGCGCGGCGGCGGACGAGCAGTTCGTGCTGGCGTCCGACGGCACCATGCGCTGGACCGGCGATGCGGTCGCAAAACTGGTGGCGGCGGACGACGCTCTGCACCCAAGGGTGCGCATCATCGCCGACGAGCGGCTGACCGGCGCGAGCAAGGAGAAGGTGCAGGCGCGGCTCGATCTCTGGCTGAAGACGCATATCGAAAAGCTGCTCGGGCCGATGTTCGATCTGTCCAAGGCCGAGGACGTCACCGGCATTGCGCGCGGGATCGCCTTCCAGCTCGTCGAGGCGCTCGGCGTGATCGAGCGCAACAAGATCGCCGCCGAGATGAAGGATCTCGACCAGCCCTCGCGTGCGATCTTGCGCAAATACGGCGTGCGCTTCGGCGCCTATCACATCTATTTCCCGACGCTGCTCAAGCCCGCCGCGCGATCGCTGGCTTCGCTGCTCTGGGCGCTGAAGCAGGACAACATCGATCCGGCCGTGCTGTCGGGCGCGCAGCATCTCGCCTCCAGTGGCCGCACGTCGTTCCCGGTCGACAAGAGCCTGCCGCGCGATGCCTATCGCGTGCTCGGCTATCGCCAATGCGGCGAGCGCGCGGTGCGCGTCGACATCCTGGAGCGGCTCGCGGATCTGATCCGCCCGGCGCTGGCCTGGCGGGAGACCTCGCCGGGCGAGAAGCCCGCCGGCGCGTTCGATGGCCGCAGTTTTGTGGTGACGCAGGCGATGACCTCGCTCACGGGCTCGGCCGGCGAGGATTTCGCCTCGATCCTGCGTGCACTCGGCTATCGCATGGAGAAGCGTCCGCCATTGCCGTCGAAACCCGTGGTCGTGGAGACGCCGGCGGCGGAGGTTGCACCGAGCGAGGCTGCACTTGGCGAGGCTACACTCGGCGAGGCTACACTTGGCGAGGCTACACTTGGCGAGGCTGCACTTGGCGAGGCTGCAGCGGAAACGCCGGCCGAGCCGGCCGCAGACGCGCCTGTCGAGGCTGCCGCTGCGGAGGCGGCCCAACAGCCTGTGTCCGGTGATCCGGCGCCGTCCGCTGCGCTGCTGCCCGAAGTCACGCCGCTTGCGGTGAGCGAGGAGACCCCTGTCGTCGTCGAAGCGCAGCCCGAGCCGGTCACGGAGGCTGAAGCTTCGCCCGAACCTGCTGCGGAAGCAGCCGCGGAGCCCGCTCTGGAGGCCGCGGCCGGCGTTGCTGCGGCGACGGCGGAAGCCGCACCTGCCGAAGAAGCCGCATCTGTGGAAGCCGCTCCCGCGGCGCCGGCCGAACCGCAACTCGTCGAAGTCTGGCGGCCCGGCGGCCGCTCGGAGGAGCGGCGTCCGCGGCACGAGCGTCATCGTCATCATCGCCATGGCCAGGCGAAGCCGCAGGATGGTGCGGCCGCCGCCGAGGGCGAAGCCCGCGACGGCGAGAAGCGCGAGCGCCGCCGCCATCATGGCCGCCGCGATGTCCGCAAGCCCGATGCGGCACCGGCCGAAGCCACGGCCAATGCCGATGGCGCAGTCGCGCGTGAACAGGGCCAGGACCAGCGTCAGGAGAAGCGCGACCGCGGCGATCGCCGCGAGCGTTTTGAAGGCAAGGGCCGCGACCGCGATCGCGATGCCAAGCGCGAAAAATTCGGCGATCGTCAGGGCGAGCGCCGCGACGACCGTGACCGGCGCGATCGCGACCGTGGCCGCGACAAGCGAGATCGCGAGAGCGGGCCGGCGCTACGGCACTACGCGAGCTCACAAAACCCGCGCGATCGCGGTGCCGATCCCAATTCGCCGTTTGCAAAACTCGCGGCGCTGAAAGAGCAGCTCGCCGGCAACCGCAAGGAATAACTCAACCCATAGCGTTCTCGAGCGAAGTGGGCACTGGTTCGCGTCAAGACAGCGCGTCAAAAGGAAAGATGGATCGCCAGCGCCTCGACAAATGGCTGTGGCACGCGCGGGTGGTGAAAGCCCGCACCAGCGCCGCCGAGTTGGTCGCGAAGGGTTTTGTCCGCATCAACGGCATCCGCGAGACGTCGCCCGGACATGCGGTGAAAATGGGCGACGTGCTCACCATTGCGCTCGATCGTTCGGTGCGCGTGATGAAGGTGATCGGATTTTCCGAGCGGCGCGGCGATGCGAGTTCTGCGCGCGTGCTCTATGAGGATTTGCACATTCGGCCGGAGTAACTACGTATATTCCAGCGATTCAGTTCTTGGCTGCGCTTCCCTTGCGGCAGTGCACTGACTGCGCTAGGCAAAGCCCCAAAATTTTGACCGTTCCGGAGCCCTGGATGACTTACGTCGTCACTGAAGCCTGCATCAAATGCAAGTACACCGATTGCGTTGAGGTCTGCCCCGTCGATTGCTTCTACGAGGGCGAGAACATGCTGGTGATTCACCCGGACGAATGCATCGACTGCGGCGTCTGCGAGCCGGAATGTCCGGCCGACGCGATCAAGCCCGATACCGAACCCAGCCTCGAGAAGTGGCTGGAGGTCAACGCTGAGTATGCCAAGTCGTGGCCGAATATCACTCAGAAGAAGGAATCTCCGCCTGATGCGAAAGATTTCGAAGGTCAGGAAGGCAAGTTCGAGAAATATTTTTCTCCGAACCCCGGGGCCGGCGACTGACATAAAATCGCCCCACGCTTAACCCTAATAGGCGGGACTCAGCAAAAACGGCCCTTAAATCCGCTAAATCATTGATTTTTGCGGAAAATGTGCTATATTGGGCACATTCTGAGCTGAATCGGTCAGCCGCATTGACCCTTTTGAACAGGGTTTCCGCGAAAACATCGAACAGGGGCGTGGCAGTTCCGCGCACAGGCCGTGTCACAGAAAACGCGTAAAAAGAGTACTTCAAAGCCATCAAAGAAAGCTGCTCCGGCCAGCCGTAGCGCGTCCAAGAGCCGGACCGCCGGGAAAGCGGCCTCGGCTCCAAAGTCCTCCAAGAAAAGAAGTGCAATGCCCCCGAAAAGTGCCAAGACTGCTGCGAAAGCAACCGGTGCGAAGGTTGCTGCCAAGACTGTAGCCAAGACTGCTGCGAAGGCCGCCCCCAAGCCGGCCGCGCCCGCCAAGCCGGTGACGGCTGCCGCTCCCCGCCCTGAGGAAAAGAAGGTTGTGACCCAGCGTCAGGGCTTCAAGGCCAATGAATTCGTCGTCTATCCCGCCCACGGCGTCGGCCAGATCCTGGCCATCGAGGAGCAGGAGATCGCCGGCGCCAAGCTCGAGCTGTTCGTCATCAACTTCATGAAGGACAAGATGACGCTGCGGGTGCCGACCGCGAAGGTCGCCAATGTCGGCATGCGCAAGCTTTCCGAGCCCGCGCTGGTCAAGAAGGCACTGGAGACGTTGAAGGGCCGCGCCCGCGTCAAGCGCACCATGTGGTCGCGCCGCGCTCAGGAATATGAAGCCAAGATCAACTCTGGCGACATCGTCGCGATCGCCGAGGTCGTGCGCGACCTCTATCGCTCGGAGTCGCAGCCGGAGCAGTCCTACTCCGAGCGCCAGCTCTATGAAGCCGCCCTCGACCGCCTGTCGCGCGAGATCGCGGTGGTGCAGCACTCGACCGAGACTGAAGCGGTCAAGGAAATCGAGAGCCAGCTCGCAAAGAGCCCGCGCCGCGGCGTCAAGGCCGAAGGCAGCGCAGAAGGTGAGGGCGACGCCGAGGGCGATGTCGACGAGAGCGACGATGCCGACGGCGACGATACCACCGTCGCTGATGAAGCCGCCTGAAAGCGTCATCAGGACTAGCAGTTTGAGAAAAGCCCGGTCGAAAGACCGGGCTTTTTGTTTTGTGCGTCGCCCTGTCGGCTGTCGTCCTCGCGAAAGCGGGGACCCATAACCACAGGCCGGAGTTGTTGGGCTCAGTTGCAAACTCCGAGCCTTCGCAACATGAAGGCCTGGGGTTATGGGTCCCGGGTCGCGCTCACTTCGTTCGCTCGCCCGGGACGACGGAGGGCTTCCAGCGCGCGCCACACTCGCTCAGCCACCTCCTCCCACGAGCGCGCCTCGCTCTGCCGGAACAGCCGTGCGGTCGGATACCAGGGGCTGTCGTCGCGATCGAGCAGCCAGCGGTAGTCGGGCAAATAAGGCAGCAGAATCCAGGTCGGACGGCCGCTTGCCGCGGCGAGGTGCGCGACGCTGGTGTCCACGCTGATCACAAGATCAAGGCAGCTCATGAGCGCCAGCGTCTCGGCGAAATCGGTGAGATGCGAGGTCAGGTCGACGATGCGGCTCGTCTGAAGGGACGCCTGGTCGCCGGACCTTGGGTCTCGCTGCAGGCTGACGAAGCTCGCATCGGCATCGAGAAGTTGCCGCAACATCTGCAATGGAATGGATCGGTTGTGATCGTTGGTGTGTTCCGCCCTGCCGGACCAGGCGAGGCCGACCCGAAGCGTCCTGTCAGGGCCCACGCGTTCGCGGAGTCGCTGTTCCCAATCATGCACACGCGCCTCCGACGGCGGAGGCAGGTACGGCACAGTCGAGGGAATCGTATCGAGCCGTGTTCCGAAAGCGAGCGGCAGCATGCCGATCGGGCAGTGCAGGTCGAATGGCGGCAGCGACGGCGCCGGCTTCGGAAGGCACTGTGCAATACCCGGCATGTCCGAGAGCACGGGACGAAGCGCCTCCTCGACGGACAGAATGACTCGCGCGCCGCGCGCGGCCAGCATCGGGATGTAGCGTGCGAACTGAATGGTATCGCCAAATCCCTCGTCTGCGAAAACCAGGATTGTCTTGCCGCAGATGGCCTCCTGGCCGTGCCAGAGGTGCTGGTGGAAATCCGGGTAGGACTCGGGCCGCATCTGCGCGTTCCAGCGCGCCCCGTACAAGTCCCAGCCAGCCTCGAAATTGCCGACCAAAAGGTAGATCAACGACAGATACGACTCCGCCTCGGAGTTGGCAGGATCGATCGCCTTCACCTGCCGGTAAGTCGCGATGGTCTCATCGATACGCCGCATTTGCGCAAGCGAGGAGGCCTTGTTGATCAGCGCCATGATGAAGTTTGGCCGGAGTGCGAGCGCCTTGTCGAACCACGACAACGCTTCCTCGTCCCGACGGAGGTATTGCAGCGACGCGCCGATATTGTTGCAGATGTCCGCGCTTTCCGGACCAAGCTCGTGCGCGCGGCGGTTGTCGCTGACGGCCTCCGCGAACCTCCTCAGCCTGTGCAAGGTGTTGCCGCGGCTCGCCCATAATTCGGCATCGTTGGGCTTGAGCTGCACCGCGCGGTCGAACGCCTTGAGCGCCTCCTGATGAAGACCTTGGCTCTCCAGCGCGGTCCCCAGGCTGAACAGATAATCGGTCCCGGGGTCCTGCTGGTTGGCGCGTGCGATCCACGCGATGGCGTGGTCGTATTGCCGGGCCTGCAGGCTGAGAAGCCCCATCAGATGCAAGCTGTCGGTGTGATTGGGGTCGACCGCTAGCGCCTGCCGGCAGCAAAGCTGCGCCTCGAGGGGGCGGCCCGCCTGCATATGCCCAAGACCGGCTTCGTAGAGCGCGGCCGGAGCGGGGCCAGCGTTGGTTGGAGGTGCGAGCGGCCGATCAGCGGTCACGGCGGTTCATCGATGCGGTTGCTTTGCTTCCAAAGTGAGCCGTAGTTGATTCTTGCGCGGGCCGGAAGTCGCGCGGCCTAAAAAGCCTGGTCACTGCGAGGAGCGATGCGGACGAAGCAATCCAGACCGCGTCCTCGGTGACAGCCTGGACTGCTTCGCTTCGCTCGCAATGACGACAAAAATTCGTAGGGTGGGCAAAGGCGCGTTTGCGCCGTGCCCACCATTCTGTTCAGATGTGTGGTGAGATGGTGGGCACGCTTCGCTTTGCCCACCCTACTTGTTTAATGGAACGTCGCGCAGGACGCCCCGCCCGTCAATCCACCACGATTTTGACGCGGTCGCGGACCTTCACCTGCGCCTTGGGATCGAGCCCATTGAGCACGCGGAAGCGCTCGACCGGGTGGTCGACGCCGGCCATGCGGTGCGACAGCGATTCCACGGTATCGCCGGGCTGCACGGTGATGACCTTGATGCGCAGCGGGCGAGCGTCCTGGATCTCCTCCAGCGTCAGGCGGCGGAAGGAATTGACGGTCTCGCGCGCGTTGCGCTCGCTCTCGGTGGTCTTCTGGCGGCTGGCAAAGATGAAGCGATACACGTCGGCGCCGAAGCGCAGCGCGTAGACCTTGAACTGCCATTGGTCGCCGTGCGCCGTGGTCGACGCCGCCGGGAAACCATTGATGGTCAGGTCTTCGGTGGTCGACTTGTCGACATTCTCCATCCAGCCGGAATTGAGATAATCGCTCAGGGTCTGATCGGCCGGCACGCGCACCACGTCGAAGCGCATCGCCTGCGCGCCGCCGTCACGCACGCCGATCACCGCCTGTGCAGTGTTGTCGAGCGAGAAGTTTTCCGGCGCCTGGAAGGTGAACCCGAGCTTTGGATGCAGGAAACGGCGGCCCCGCACAAAGCCTTCGCTGGGATCTTCGCCGTAAACGATGTTGTCGATGGCGGAAAGATAGTCCTCGCGGTCGCGCTCGGAGTTCTCGGGCTTGGTATATTGCCGCGCCACGGCCTCCGCCTTCTCCACGCGCTCGGGCGTTGCCGGATGCGAAGACAGGAAATCCTGCGCGCGCGGATCGAGCGAAGGCTTGCCAACCTTGAGCTCCGCATTGCGCTCCATCGAAGTGAGAAAGCGCGCCGCGCCGTAAGGATCGAAATGCGCCTTCGCCGAGATGCCGACGCCCATCTTGTCGGCATCGAGCTCCTGCGCGCGGGAGAAATTCGCCAGCGCCATCTTGTTCTTGGCAATGGTGAAAGCCGTCACCTCGGGGTCGTTGCCCATGTCGGTGACAACCTTGTCGACGATCGCGGCCTGCTTTACCTGGTCCTCGCGCTGGGCGGCGTGCTTCGCCAGCACATGCGCCATCTCGTGGGACAGCACCGAGGACAATTCGGATGTGTCATTGGCAAGCGCGAGCAGGCCGCGCGTCACGTAAAGCTGGCCGGTCGGCAGCGCGAACGCGTTCACCGCGCCCGAATTGAGGATCGTCACCTGGTAGGCCTGGTCCGGCCGCTCGGAGGCCGCGACCAGGCGGTCGACGGTCTTGGTCACGAGGGCCTGCAGCCTGGGATCGTCATAGACGCCGCCATAGGAGGCGAGGATGCGCTCGTGCTCCTTTTCGGAGGCCGGCGTGCTCACTACCGCGTGGCTCGGCTTGATCGCGGGCGCGGCCGACGGAATGTTGGCCATCTGGAACCGGCTCATGTCGCCGCAGGCGGCCAGCGTTGCTGCCACCCACAGCAGAGCCGGCGCAGCCCAAAGCCGGCGGCTCATTCCCAGTTCGCGCCGTCCCGCTAGCCCTTCCACGTCAAGCTACTCTTATTGTTATTATCCGGGCGGGTCAGTTTCCGCCCAACACTTCGATCTGCCCGCTCCGGACCACTTCAATCCGTGGGCCTGGGTGCGCCTCGACCCAACCACGAACCCGAATCCGCCGATTCTCGAGCGACTTAAGGGCCATGCCGGCGGATTCGACCGCCGCCACATTGCGCCTTGAAATAGTCGCAGCAAAGTCCCGTGTCCAGCGCCGTCCGAAGTTCAGATAAGTCACAGCCCCTGACTGGTGGACGGACACGACCCGTCCCTCGACCAGCATAAAACGCCCAATCCCGGCCAAAATATCGTCTGCACTTTCTGCGTTTTTTATGACGGCCGAACCTGCCCAGGCTCCCTTTTTTGCGGTGCGTGCGGTGGCCTCCGCGGCGGAAAGGCTGGCCGCGCAGTCCTTGTCGGTGATCTCGGTCGAGACCAGCGCGGTTCCTTCCGAGAGCAGGAGGCCCTGCACCAGCGTGCCGGACGGCGCAACGAACACCATCGCGCCTTGCCGGCCGTAGCGGTCCGGCGTGTCGTCACCCCAGCGCAAGCTCACGTCCTTGTCCGCGATGATCGTCGACAGCGCCGCGATGCGTTCGGCCCTGGTCGCGCCTGTCGGCTCGATTCCAACGAGCTTGATCTCGCTTCCATCGGAGAGCCGAAAGCTCTTGCCGTCGATCACTTCAGCGACATGACCTTCGCCTTGCTCTTCGAACTGGCAGGGCGCCGCATGCGCCACGTCAAACGAAGCGAGGAAGAAAAGTGCAGCAGCAAGAAGGCCACGAGACGACAGGCGTGATCCGAACATGGCGTCATGCTCGCACAGTTTTGTGCATTCCACTTAGCGGAAAAACGCATAAGCGCGATAGCTTGCCGCTCAGAGGGGCATGCGGCATGATCGCGTCATGACGATTTATCGATAACAATCAACGACAAGGGCAACGCACCATGACCGCCAACGAAATGGTCCTCCAGCATCTCGACAAGGGCCTCCTCACCATCACCATGAATCGTGCAGATCGTCGCAATGCGCTGAACCCGGACATGACGCACGGGCTGGTCGAGGCCGCGCGGCGCGCGGCCGAAGATCCCGAGGTCCGCGCGGTGCTCTTGAAGGGCGCCGGCGGCACCTTCTGCGTCGGCGGCGACGTCAAGTCGATGGCGGCCGGCCGCGCGCCGATGTCGTTCGAGGCCAAGCAGGTGACTCTGCGCAAGGGCATGGAAGTCTCGCGCATCCTCCACCAGATGCCGAAGCCGGTAGTGGCGCAACTCGATGGCGCGGCGGCCGGCGCCGGGCTTTCGATCGCGCTGTCCTGCGACCTGCGTGTGGCTTCCGAATCCTGCAAGATCACGACCGCGTTTGCAAAGGTCGGCTTCTCCGGGGACTATGGAGGCACCTATTTCCTGACCCAGATGCTTGGCAGCGCCAAGGCGCGCGAGCTTTACCTTTTGTCGCCGGTGCTGACGGCGAAGGAAGCGTTCGATCTCGGCATGGTGACCAAGGTCGTGCCGGAATGCCGAATGCGAGTCCGCTACGCGTGAATTGGCCATGTCGCTGGCGCAGGGGCCGTCGATCGCGCTCGGCTACATCAAGCGCAACATCAACAATGCCGAGACGATGTCGCTCGAAGCCTGCTTCGATGGCGAAGCGATCCATCATTCACGCGCCGGCGAAACCGCCGACCACAAGGAAGCGGCCAAGGCCTTCGTCGAGAAGCGCAGGCCGGCGTTCCTGGGGCAGTGACCATGGGACCTTACATGCGGCTGCGGCAAGTCTGTCTGGTTGCGCCGCATCTTGAGCCTCTGATACCGGATATTGCCGCCATCATGGGGCTCGAGGTCTGTTACCGTGACGGTAACGTCGCAAAATACGGCCTCGTGAACGCGCTGCTGCCGGTCGACACGATCCTGCTCGAAGTAGTCGCGCCGTTCCGCGACGGCACAGCGGCGGGCCGGTTCATCGAGAGGACAGGTGGCCGCGGCGGCTATATGGCGATCTTCTGCTGCGACGATCCCGACGCCTATGCCGCGCGCGCCAATGCGTTTGGCGTGCGTACGGCGAATGTCATCACGCATGCGCCCTATCACGGCATGCAATTGCATCCGCGCGATTGCCGCGCCGCCTTCATCGAGTTCAATCACACCGACGGCAGCGACGACGTGCTCGGCCCCTATCCGCCGGCAGGCCCAAACTGGCAAAAGCACATCCGCAAGGATGTCACGCAGGCCATTGTCGGCGTCGAGATGCAGAGCCCGGACCCGGCAGGGCTCGCCGCGCACTGGGGCAGGATCATCGGTGTTGGTGTTACGAAAGGCGCTGACGCTACGCCGGAGCTGAAGCTGCCGAACAGTGTCCTCCGCTTCGTGAAAGGCGCTGAAGAGATCATGAGCGCGCTCGATTTTCGCGTCGGCGATGTAGCCAAGGTTGGCGAGGCGGCGAAGGCGCGGGGGTATAAGGTGAGCGGCAACGAATTCTTTATCGGCGGAGTCAGCTTCCGCCTCGCCGTGTGACATTCATTGCATATGAGGTTCGTCATGGCCGGGCTTGACCCGGCCATCCACGTCTTTACCACAAGCGATGTCGTTCAAGACGTGGATGCCCGGGTCAAGCTTGGGCATGACGAGGGTGGGACTGGGCGCGCTGCATCAATTCATCCAATAAAAAAGGACACCCCGCATGCCGCATCCGCTCGACAGTTTCTTCGCGCCCGAAAGCATCGCGCTGATCGGCGCTTCCCGCGACCTCGAGAAAATCCCGGGCCGGCTGCTGTCGATGCTGCGCAAGAACGAATATCCGGGCCGGATTTATCCGATCAATCCGAACTACGGTGATATTGACGGTCTCAAGTGCTACAAGACCATCGCCGAAGTCGGCGCGCCGATCGATCTCGCCATCATCATCATTCCCGCGCGCGCCGTGATCGGAGCGCTGGAAGAATGCGCCGCGGTCGGCGTCAAGAATGCCGTGATCATCTCGTCCGGTTTTGCGGAGGAGGGCGGCGATAGCGCCGCGATGCAGGACAGAATCGTCGCGATCGCCAGGCGCACGGGTATGCGGATCTCCGGCCCTAATGCCGAAGGGTTCATGAGCGAGGTGCAGAAGGTCGCGGCGACCTTCAGCCCGACCGTGGACGTCAAGCCGGGCCACGTGCCGCTGGTTGCGACCAAAAAGCGGATCGCCATCGTCGCGCAATCGGGCGGCATCGGCTTTGCCATCAAGCATCGCGCCAAGGCGCTGGGTGTTGCCGTCAGCTATTGCGTCAGCGCCGGCAATGAGAGCGATCTCGGCGCCGGCGAGTTTCTCGACTGCATGGTGCAGGACGCTTCCACCGACGTGATCCTGCTGTTCATCGAGGGCATCCGCGATGTCGACAAATTTCTGGCTGCGGCGAAACGCGCCGCGGAGATGCGAAAGCCGGTCATCGTCACCAAGGTTGGCCGCTCCGGCGCGGGCCAGCGCGCCGCGGCCTCGCACACCGCAAGCATGGCCGGTTGGTCGGCGGCCTACGATGCCGTGTTCGCCAAATACGGCTTCATCGTCTCCAACGATCTCGATGAGGCCGTGACGATTGCCGCCGTGCTTGCGAGCAATCCGTTGCCGAAGGGCAATCGCGTCGCGGTGCTCACCGTGTCCGGCGGCGGCGGCATCTGGGGTGCCGACACCGTGTCGATGCAGGGCCTGCAGGTGCCAGCGTTGTCGCAAGGCATTCAGGCGCAGATCAAGCAATGGATGCCGTCCTATGGCGCGGCTGGCAATCCCGTCGACGTCACCGCGCAGGGGGTATCCAGCGGTGGATTGCAGAAGAGCATCGAGCTGTTCGATGCGTCCAACGAGGTCGACGCGACGCTTGTGGTGCTGTCGCTCTCCAGCGACACGCGGATGTGGTTCAAGGAAGCCGAGCTGAAGCCTGTGATCGCAAAGCAGAACAAGCCGGTGGTGTTCTATTCCTACACGCTGCCGTCGGATTTCGCGCGGCGCGAGCTCGCCAAATCGGGAGTCGTGGTGCTGTCGGGTTTGACCCATGCGGGCGTCGCGATGCGGCGTCTGCTGGACTATTCGAGATTCAAGCTCGCGCCGGAAGCGGAAGTGGCATCGCTGCCCGCACGCGATCTCTCGGCGCATCTGAAGGCGCCAACGCTGTCCGAAGCCGATAGCAAGGCGCTGCTGCGCGATGCGGGTATCGCGCCGCCGGACGAGGTGCTGGTGACCGAGCGCGACGCACTCGATGCGGCAATCGCGCGCGTCGGCTTTCCGCTGGTGATGAAAATCCAGTCGCCCGATATCGCGCACAAGAGCGAAGTCGGTGGCGTGCGCGTGGGGATCACGACCAAGGGCGAGGCGTTCACGGCCTATCGCGATCTTCTCGACAATGCGCAGAAGCATCGGCCGAAGGCGCTGATCCAGGGCGTGCTGGTGAGCCCGATGGCGAGGAAGGGCGTCGAGATCATCATCGGTACGCTATTGGATGCGACCTTCGGGCCGATGGTGATGGTGGGGCTCGGCGGCGTCACCACCGAACTGTTTCGCGACGTGATCTACCGCCCCGCGCCGGTCAGTACGATGGAGGCCGAGACGATGCTGGGCGAGCTGAAGGCCGCGCCGCTGCTGCGCGGCTTTCGAGGCGCACCGAAGGCTGATGTCGCGGCACTCTCGAAGCTGATCTCCGAAGTGTCGGTGCTCGCCGCGCGCTTACGGGCCAAGGTTTCCGAGATCGAGCTCAACCCGGTGCTGGTGCACCCGGAAGGGCAGGGCGTGACGATCGTGGATGCGCTGGTAGTGCCGCGGACATAACTCCACCGGCGCTCCGGGCGAACTCGTAGGGTGGGCAAAGGCGCGACAGCGCCGTGCCCACCATGCAGCATCCCGGCACGCGATAGAATGGTGGGCACGCGTCGCTTTGCCCACCCTACTTCTTCGCAACCTCACCGCCCTACGAAATTCGCCACACGGCGCTCCGCTGTCGCCTTCACGCCTTCCTTGAAATCCTCCGTCACGCGCAGCCGGTTCTGCTCGATCAGTTCGTGGTTGGTCGCCGCCAGCACGCGGTCGGCGAGGTTGCCGCGCATGGTGGCGCGGGTCGAGACCAGGCCGAGCGGCGAGCATTCGGCGATTTCGCTGGCGAGCTTCATCGCGGCGGCGCGCACCTGATCCTGCGGGACCAGCTCGTTGGCAAGGCCCCAGCGATAGGCCTCCTCGCCGGTGACGCGGCGGCTGGTGTAGAACATCAGCTCCGCATTGTTCTTGCCGATCAATTCCGGCAGCGTCGCAGTCAGGCCAAAGCCCGGATGGAAGCCGAGCTTGGTGAAGTTTGCCGCAAAGCGCGCCTCGGGACAGGTGACGCGGAAATCCGCCGAGACCGCAAGCCCCAGCCCGCCGCCAATGGCGGCGCCATGCACGGCCGCGACGATCGGCTTCTTGTTGCGGAAGATGCGCACCGCCTGGACATAGAGATGGTTGATCGGCAGGTTGGAGGCCGGATCGGTCTTGGCGCGCTGCTCCTGCTCCTTCCGCGCCGGATCGTTGAAATTCGCGCCGGCGCAGAACGCCTTTCCTTGTGCGGCGAGCACCGAGCTTCGGATTTCGATGTCGCGGTCGAACTCCTCCAGCGCATCCGCGATCTGGTTGATCAGCGCGACGTCGAAGAAATTCAGCGGCGGTCGGCGGATCTCGATCAGGCCGACGTGCTCGTGCTTCTCGACGCCGATATCAGTGTACTTGCTCATCTATGATCTCCGTGAATTCAGGTTTCGCCGCGGCGGAAGTACTTCACCTCTCCCGGAGGGAGAGGTCGGATTGCATCGCAGATGCAATCCGGGTGAGGGCGTCAGGTCCATCGATGGAGCGTAACCCCTCACCCGCGCCTTCGGCGCGACCTCTCCCTATGGGAGAGGTGGAGAGAGGCTGCCGCGCGACCTTCGGACTCATCAGCTAGCGCAAGCCCAGCCCGCGCGCGATGATGCCGCGCAGGACTTCGGTGGTGCCGCCCTGGATGGTGAGTTTCGGCGCAGTCTTGATCGCAAACGACAATTGCTTCTCCAGCGTGTCGCGGTTGCTCGCCTCTTCCTCGACAAAGGCGGCGAGATCGCGCACGCGGTGCGGCAATTGCTGCTCCCACACCGTGCCGATGTCCTTGACGATGGAGGCTTCCACCACCGGCTCCCTGCCGGCCTGCAGCATGCCGGCAACCGACACCGACATGCGGCGCATGGTGTGCACCTGCGCCACCAGGCGGCCGATGCCTTCGGCCGCGCGCACATCCGGCTTGTTGCCGACGGCGCGCACGAGCTCGGTCAGCACGTAATAGGTTTCGAGGAAACGCTCTGGCCCGCTTCGCTCATAGGCAAGCTCGCTGGTCGCCTGCTTCCAGGCGCCGTCGATCTCGCCCAGCACATGATCATCGGGGACGAAATAGTCGGTGAAGACGACCTCGTTGAACTCGTATTGCCCGGTGATCTGGCCGATCGGGTTCACCTTGATGCCCGGCTGCTTCATCTTGACGAGGAACTGGGTCAGGCCGTGGCGGCGGTTTTCCTTGGTCGGCGGTGAGGTGCGGAAGATCGCGATCATGTAGTCGGCGATATGCGCCGACGAGGTCCAGATCTTGGTGCCGTTGACGAGATAGCCGCCGTCGGTCTTGGTCGCGCGCGTCTTTGCCGCGAACAGATCCGAGCCGGAGTTCGGTTCGCTCATGCCGATGGCAAAGCAGAGCTCGCCGCGGCAGATGCGCGGCAGGATGTCCATCTTGATGTGCTCGGGGGCATATTTCAGGAGAACCGGCCCGCTCTGGCGGTCGGCGACGAAGAAGCGCCGGGTTGGCGCGTTGGCGACCCGCATCTCCTCGGTGACGACGTAGCGCTCGAGGAACGAGCGTTCATGCCCGCCATACTTTTTCGGCCAGGTCATGCCGATCCAGCCGCGCTCGCCGACCTTGCGGCAGAAAGCGGGAACGTCGGTGTCCTCGCGGTTCACCTTGAACGGCGAGAAGGTGCCGGCGGCGATTTCTTCGGCGAGGAAGGCGCGCACTTCCTTACGGAGCTGCACGCATTTCTCCGGCAGGCGGATCGGGTCGAAACGAAGGGCTGCGGTCATGATCGTTCTCGGTCTCTCAAATCTCGTTTTTCGGCTCTAGCGCATGATCCGGAAAAGTGTGAAGCGGTTTTCCGAAAAGATCATGCGCAAACAATAAGCTAAAGCGCGACGATGACTCATCCTCAAATCATCGCGCTTTAGCGGGAGGCGACCAGCGGCCACAATTCATCGGCACCGCGCGCTGCGACGCGCTCGCCGAGCTTGACCGCCCAAAAACTCTCCGAGCCGAAGTCGTCGCGCCAGGACAGCGCGCGCAGCGTGAAGCGATGCAGGATGTGCTCGATGGTGAAGCCGATCGCGCCATGCACCTGGTGGGCGATGGCGCCACCCTTCTCGGCCGCTTCAGAGCAGCGGATCTTTGCGCCGACCGCTTCGAGGAACACCGCGTCGTCATCGAACGATGCGTTGCTTGCGATGGCGTCGGCGGCTGAAGTGGCAGCAGCGAGCGCGGCTGCGGATTCGCCCGCGAGTTTCGCAAGGTTGTGCTGCACCGCCTGGAACTTTGAAATCTTCTTCTCGAACGCGATGCGCTCGTTGGAGTAGCGCACGCTGATATCGAGCATCGATTCGAGCGCGCCCGCGATCTGGAGCGAACGCACCACGCTGCCCATCAGCATCAGCGCCGCCTGGTCGCAGCCTTTTGGCGCGGCCTTGACGACTGATGGCGTGACCTTCTCGAAGGTCACGGTGTCCGAATTGTCGTTGGCGAGGTTTAGGCCGGCTTCGATGCGCAGTTTGCTCGCCTCGACCAGCGCGACCGACACGCCATTCGCGCCGTGCGCCAGCACCGCAATGTGCCTGGCGGCTTTTGCAAAAGGCACGCCGCGGGCGCGGCCGGTGAGGGTGCCGTCGGCATTGAGCGTGACACGGTCCTTGGGGCTTGCGGGCGCGACCGTCATCTCGCCTTCGGGCGAGGAGATCTTTGCCTGCGCCAGGAGCCATCCGGCCAGCATGGTTTCGGCGAGCGGAACAGCGATGGCGAAGCGTCCGGCCGCACCCAGCACGCCAAAGCCTTCGGCCAGTGAGGCGCCCGCGCCGCCCATATCTTCCGGCACCCACGACAGCGGCAGGCCGGCCTCCGTCAGCGCACGCCACAGCGGCGCCTTCCACTTGCCTTCCTTGTCATGGTTGATGGTTTGGGCGTCGGCGAGATCGCCAAAAATCTTCTCGGCGGTCTCGACGACGATGTTCTCACTCTCCGACACGGCGTTCCTCGATCTTGTATGGCGGGGCCATAGTTGGCCTGGCGTGTCCGCAAACCCTCGCGCGAGCAAAGGCGGGCGGCGCCGTTTCTTCTTGCGCCCGATGATGGGGAAAAGCCACCCCCCTGACAAGGCAGATGTCGGTATGCACGCCTGCGGGGCTGGCATGATGGGCATCCATTCCGTGATGCGGAGTTTCGCATTTCGCCCCGTGGTATGGTACAGCGCGACCGAGGTCGGATCGGTTCAAAACAACAAGAGGAAACGGATGTCGAAGGATGGCTTGTGCGTGATCGTGACAGGCTCGGCGTCGGGCCTGGGCGCGGCGACCGCCAGTATTCTGGCCAGGGGCGGCGCGCGCATCGTGGTCAACTATTCCAACAGCAAGAACGAGGCGGAAGCGACTGCGGAAGCCTGCCGCAAGGCCGGCGCTGCCGAGGTCCTGGTAGTCCAGGGCGATGTGTCGCGCGACGAGGATTGCAAGAAGATCGTTGCCGCCGCGGCGCCCTGGGGTCGGCTCGACGCGCTCGTCAACAATGCCGGCACCACCAAGCATGTCGCCCATGACAAGCTGGATCAGCTTTCGGCGGAAGACTTCCAGCGCATCTTCGGCGTCAACACCATCGGACCGTACCAGATGGTGCGCGCGGCGCGCTCGCTGCTGGAAGCCAGCGCCAGGGCGACAGGCAAGCCGGCGGCGGTGGTCAACGTCTCCTCGGTCGCCGGCATTTCGGGCGGCGGCTCGTCGGTCGCCTATGCCGCAAGCAAGGGCGCGCTCAACACCATGACGCTGTCGCTGTCGCGCGCGCTGGCGCCGCTCATCCGCGTCAACACGGTTTGTCCCGGCTATATCGACACGCCCTGGTTCACCAAGGGCCGGGGCGAAGCCGGCGCCAAGCAGGTCCGCGACAGCGTGATCGCGCGCGTGCCGCTCAAGGTCGCTTCGTCGGCGGACGATATCGCGCAAGTCGTGTGCTTCCTCGCCACGCCGGCGTCGAGCAACATGACCGGCGAGCTGGTGCGCATGGACGCGGGGATGCATTTGGCTCAGTGACGGCTTGGTCCGTCATTGCGAGCGAAGCGAAGCAATCCAGAAATCTCGCCGCGGAGATAGTGTGGATTGCTTCGTCGCTTGCGCTCCTCGCAATGACGCTCTAACGCGCCTCTATCTATTATAATCCCGGATCACGCCGCTCGCGACGAGCCGGTTCCAGATGAACAGCACGACCAGCGCGCCGATGGTGGCGGTGATGAAGCCGGCGCCCTGGCCGGGGCCATAATGGCCGATCGCCTGGCCGATAAGGGTCGCCAGGAACGCGCCGACAATGCCGAGGATCGTGGTCAGGATAAAGCCGGACGGATTGTTCGGCCCTGGCGAGAGAAAGCGCGCGATGATGCCGGCGACGAAGCCGACGATGATGATGTAGATAAGGCCGCCGAGGCTCATGATGTGCTCCCTTACGTAAGATCAACTCTGGCTCGTGCCCCTCAAAGCCGGCCCGATACCTCGTCGTCCGTCGGCAGCCGTCCGTCCGGCGTCAGATGATTGATCACCTGTGGCAGATACTGGCTGAGGCCGTTGAGCAGATCGTCGCGCGACATGCCGCTCTGGGAAGCCAGCGAGTCGATCTGGTCGGCCCCCAGCGCGCTCGCGAGATCGCCGGGTGAGATCGCCTTGTTCTGCCCATTGCCGACCCAGGAATTGGCGGTGTCGCCATGGCCGCCCTGTTGCAGTTGCTTGAGCAGGTCGCCGAGCCCGCCGGAGATCACGCTGCCCGCTGCAGCGCCGCCGAGAATGCCGCCTAGCGGTCCCTTCAGCACGTCGCCAAGACCTCCGCCGCCGCCCGTACCGCCCACTGAAGGGACCTGCGCAGGCGCCGGCGCCTGCGTGGGGCTCGCGCCGGGGTTGGTCGCGGTGAAATGCTTGAAGGCCTTCCAGGCGAGCAGGCCGAGGATCGCCATGGTCATCGGCGACATGCCGCCGGAGGATTGCGTGCTCGGCGTGCTCGAGCCCCGCGGGCCCTGCTGCATGCCGTTGATGACATCAAGTAAACCCATTGCTGCCTCCTTGAGCCCCGCGGGCAAAAACATACTGACGGGTCATGACGGTTACAAGGCGCGCCCCGCCGGGACGCAAGGCAGGCGCCACCAGGATAAAGAAAGCCCGCCAGGGCAGAAGCCTTGAATTGGCTTTAAAAGATTGCCATCGATAAGGCGATGCTATCCGCAGGGCATCGTGGGAGGCGCAACATGAATCGGCTATGGACAGCTTCCGCCGCAGCGGCCTTGCTCATGGTGGGTGCAGTCGCGCCGGCTGTCGCCGCGCCGCCGACCGTCGTGCCATCGCCGGGCTATGACGCACGGCTACAGGAGAGCCGCAAGGCGATAGCGGCGACCCCATCGGTCGTCGACCCTGCGCCGACCGCGTGGGCGGCACGGCGGCGTCACGTCAAGCGGAAGCATTGAGAAGTCCCGCCTGACTTTCGCGTCAACCCTTCTTCGCCCTGCCGGGCGAAGACGAGAACAGCCGCTTCAAGTCGTTGACGGTTGCCGACAGCCGCGGCCATTCGCAGGAGAAAGTGTGGCGCGGGCAGGTATTTCCGCGCAGGCGCGGCCTCGCTTCGCCGGCGGTTTGCGGCTGTTGCAGCACTTTGGGCCGCTCCTGTGGCACCGGGATCTTGCCGGTGATCTCACTCTTGAGCGACGCCTGCTCGATCTGCAATTCCTGCTGCTTGGCCAAGGCGGCGGCGATGTTGTTGCGCCGCTGCTTCTCCAGATAGAGCGAGTACTGCTCGTCGATGTATTTCTGCTCTTCCGGCGTCGGATTAGGACCGGCGATGTCGAAGCTGCGGTCCTGCATGAAGTCGTAATAGGTGTAGCCACCGCCGGGCTTGCGGCGGCCGGCGAATTTCGAGCTGCACTGGGCGAGCGCCGCCGTCTTCTCTTCCTGTGTCGCGGATTTGTTGGCCGCCTCGGCGCATTCCTCGAAATCGGCCGGCGCACGATGCCACCATTGCGCGGATACGCGCGAAAGGTGCAGCACCATAACAGTTGCGAAGCCGGCGACAACAATCGCCGCGGTACGCGATGCAATCACAGACAAAGTTCCCCAGCGAGGCGCTCCGTTGCCCGACGAAGCGCGGCGCCACGATTGCCACGAATTGTTACCATTTTGCGGCGTGCTGGTTCCTACAGTGGCAATTTTGGGATGTGGATGAGACGCTTTTTGCTTGACCCGCGCCGCATTTCGGACTTGTCGCGCATCTGCGTCGCGGTGTCGGCGGCCAAGCGGATAGGGTAGGCTTCCTGTCGTGTACAGGTGATGTCAGCTTCGCGCGGCTCCTCACGCCGCTTTGTCCATCAGCATCGCAACCACCGCCTCCAGCACGCGGTCGATGGCGCGATGCCGGTAGGCCCAATGCGCATCGTGGCCGGGCTTGGCGATCACCATGGTGGCGTTGGCCTCGAACAGCAGCAGGCCGCCGTCCGGCGCAAGACCAAAATCGATACCGGCGTAGTCGAGGCCGAGCGTCGCCTGGATCGTTTTGAGTGCGCGCATCGCCCTTGCGCCAAGCGTCCCCGGCATATCCTCAAGGAATTTCATCTCTTCCACGCGATGGTCGGGCTGATCGGCCATGTCGGAGGTGAAGTAGTGCACCTTCCAGCTTTGCGAGATCGCAAGATGCAAGGGATAGAGCCTTCCGCTGATCATCATCACGCGAAACTTTCGCGCCTTGCCGTCGCGTCCGCGGGCATCGAGATATTCGATCGCGAGCAATTCCTCGCCGGGCAGGCTCTGCGCTGCCGCAGGCAGATCGGCGGCTGTTTCAACTTGGATGAAATTGCGCCCGGTGTGATAGCCGGGCGAACGCAACAGCAGGGGATATGAGAAGCCCTGCTCCGCCAGCGCGCGAGCGCCTTCCGCGCCGGCCAGCACGTGGCGCGCGATCGCAACCGTGCGCGCGGTTTGTACGCCCGCGATGCCACGCAGGCGCTCGGAATTGCCGATGCGCCCGGTCTTTATGACTGCGCGGGGATCGTTGATCACGGGCACGGTGGCGCCGGCGACGATGCGCGATGCGGCTTCAAGCGCCGGCTCGCAAAGATCGGCATCGCCGATCGCGTTGAAGATGAGCTGATACGACGGCAGCGGCGTCGCGGAATCGAAATAATCGGCAACGACGACGGTGGTGAGGAAGCGCGTATCGTCGAGAAAGAGCCCGCTGGGGATATTGCCGCCGCCGGAGGAGACGAGCTGCAGCAATCTTATTGGCGGCGTGTCGCCACGATAGGGGAGCGTCGAGACCGCGTGGCCGCGAAATCCTCGCTTGAAGTGCTCGCGCGCTCCGGCGCGGTCGCCGAGATCGGCGAGCGCCGCTCCCAGCCCCTGATGCGCCTCGGCATGGTCAGGGTCGGCCTTGAGCGCGAGCTCGTAGTGTTCGCGTGCTTCCGCATAGCGCGTGGCGCGCAGCAGCAGGTTCGCAAGGTTCACCCGCGCCAGCGGATTGTCGGGATGATGCAGGATCGCCTCGGCATAAACGCGGCACGCAGCTTCGATCGCGCCCATCCTGGTGAGCAGGTTTCCGAACTCGTTGAGCGCGCCGAAATGGGTTGGCGCGCGGCGCAAAATGCCGACAAACGCCTGCTGCGCCTCCTGATGCCGGTTGAGCGCGGCGAGCAGCACTGCGCGCTCGATCTCGGTGTTGATTGTATCGCCTGCAGGCTGCGCCAGCCGCGCGTCCAGCTCCTTCAGCCTTTGTTCCTGTGCAAGACGCGGCGCCCAGGCGCCCGTTGCCAGCTCAGGCAGGGCGGCCGTGCTCTTGCGTGCGTTCATGAGGGGTTCCCATCAGTCGACCAGCCCGGCTTACACCAAGGCCGGCTGATTCGTCCGCCGCGTGGCTATTCTGGGAAATGACGGAAGTTTAGTGCACACCAGATGGCGCCCTGCCTGATTTGGAAGGGTTTTGTTTACCACTGCTCGTCATGGTTAACCGATCCCTGCGATGAGTGATTGCCGTGACCTTCAGCCCCACCGCCACAACGCCTTCCGCCGAAGACATGATTCGCCTGCCAATGGTGCAACACCTTGTGGCGGGTCAGGAACTTCACAGCGCCGGACGGCTCGATGAGGCGATCGCCGCCTATCGCCGTGGGCTCGATGCCGCGGGCAACGACACCTCCAATCATCTGGCCATGGCGACCAAGGCCGAGCTGCATGCCAAGCTCGGCAACGCCCACATGGTCCGCGGGCAGCTCGATCTTGCGGGCCTGAACTACACCGCGGCGCTGCGCATCGCGCCGCACCTGACCGCCTGCTGGTGCAATCTCGGCAATGTGCAGATGCAGAGCGGCAATGCCGAGGGCGCGATTGCGTTCTATCTGCAGGCACTGAAGACCAACGCCAAGCATTGGCCGACGCGCACCAATCTGGCGCAGGCCCTGATGGCGACCGACCAGATGGTCGTCGCCAAGTCGCTGTTGTCGGAGCTCGCCGAGGAGCGGCCGATGGACAGCACCGTGCAGCACCAACTCGGCAAGGCCTGCCATGAGCTCAACGAGATCGAAGCCGCGCTCGATCATTTCGACAAGGCGGTCGCGCTGAACCCGCGCGATGCCGAGAGCCTCTACTGGATCGGCGCCATCCGCCAGAGGCTTGATGATCTCGACGCGGCGCGGGCGGCCTATGCGGCCGCGGCGCAGATTCAGCCGCTGATCAGAAGGCGCGCGATCAAATCGCCGGCTGATTTTCGCGTGCTCGCGCTGTATGCGCCGTTTGCCGGCAACACACCGGCCGAATATCTGTTCAAGGACGCCGGCTACGACACCGACACGCTGGCGCTGTTCGACGGCTCGGAGGCCGATCTCAAAGCGCTCGGCGAATTCGATCTTGTCGTCAACCTGATCTCGGATGCCGACCAGGCCCAAACCGTGCTGCCGATGGCAGCCGGACTGGTCACGTGGCTCGGCAAGCCGGTGATCAACGATCCCGGCAAGGTCGGGCGCACGACGCGCGACGAAGTCGCCACCCTGTTGCCGGGAATTGCCGGCTGCCGCGTTCCCGATATCCTGCGCTTGCCTTCGGGCCGCGATGTTTCGGACGCGGTGCGCGAGGCGCAGGCAAGGTTTTCGTTCCCGCTGCTGGTGCGGCCCGCGGGCACGCATGGCGGCGACGATTTCGAGAAGGTCGAGAATGCCGAGGCACTCGCGCAATATCTCAGGCCGCGCGAGGGCGATCACTACCTGATCGAATACGTCGACTATGCATCGCGCGACGGCTACTTCCGCAAATACCGTTTCATCTTCGCCGGCCAGGACATCCTGCCCTATCATCTGGCGATCGGCCGTGACTGGAAGCTGCATCATGATTCGACCGACATGGCCGATCATGAATGGATGCAACAGGAGGAAGCGGCGTTCCTCGCCAATCCCTCAGCGGTGTTCACGCCGGCGCACATCGAAACGCTGCGCGCGATCCGGAGCCGCATCGGGCTCGATTTCTTCGGCATCGATTGCGCCCTCGACGGTGAAGGCCATCTCGTCGTGTTCGAGGTCAACGCCTCGATGCTGGTGCATGAGCACAACGAGGCGTTCCCCTACAAGGACCAGTATGTCCACGCCATCAAGCTAGCGTTCGACAGGCTGCTGGCGCAGCGTGCGGAGAAGGCGGGGTAGCAGAATTGGTACCGCGATGACGGTTCACCTCTCTCTTTGTGGGAGAGGTCGGAACGCATCGAAGATGCGTTCCAGGTGAGGGGTATCTCTCCGCGGGTGCACATCTCTAATTTCGAATGCGCTGAGGCAACCCCTCATCCGGCGCGCTTCGCGCGCCACCTTCTCCCACAAGGGGAGAAGGTACGTTAGCTTACGGCAAATAAAGATACTGCAGCAGTGTCCGCCCGACCGCCTCGAGACTCTTCGTCGAGCATTTGTCGGGCGTGTCCTGCAGCGTATTGTAGTAGGGCTCGTACTCGAAATCGATCACGAGGAAACTTGGGATCGCGGCTTGCTGCAGATTGGTGTGATCGTCCTCGATCGTGTAGGGCGTGCGCGTCATCTCGAAGGCTTGCGGCGCGGTCTTCATGCCGATGTCCCAGAACTTCTTCACCTCCGCGCCGGCCGAGGCGATCGAGGAGGGCTCGCGCTTGAGGTGCAAATCCCTGTCGCAGACCATGTCGAAGTCGAGCGCCTTCTCAGGCTTGGCGTTCGGATAAAAGTCCGAGAGATGCTCGGCGAAATGGGCCGAGCCGACCGGCCTGAAATTCGGATCGCCGGCGCCCATCGAGATCGCGCCTTCCTCGCCGTCGAAGAAGATCAAGTCGATGCCGACTGGCGGGTCCGGCAACAGCGAGATCACACGCGCCGTCTCGAGCAGCACGGCGACGCCGGACGCCGAATTGTTGGCGCCGGGCATCGGCGCATTCGGGTTCTTGGGATCGCGATAGGCCTTGATGATGCTGTCGTAGTGGGTGGCGACGATCACCCGGCGCGGATTGTCGGGGTTGAGGCGGGCGACGATGTTGGTCATCGCCATGGTCCTGCCTGCGGCCCGCTCGGCCCAGCGCTGGGTCTTGATGGTGTTGAATTTGGTCTTCGACAATTCCGAGGTGATGTAATCGATGGTCTGCTGGTGGCCCGGCGTCTCCATCGAGCGCGGCGTGAATTTCAGGAGCTGCACGATGATGTCGAGCGCGCGCTTGCCGTCCCAGAGATCGGTCTGCACCTCGGCTCTCACGGGAAGCGCGAGTAGCAGAAAAGCCGTCGCCGCGGCGAATTTTGTCAGGCGGAGGCGGGCGGCTCTGGGCATCATCGAACTGTTCCGGTTGTTTTCGTTCGCGGTCATAGACTATCGCTTCGCTGCCGGGTAGCGGAATTGTCAGGGCCTGAACGAGAGTGTGATCGCTCGCGGCGCTCCGATGTCACGTTGACTCGGTGGCAACGGGCTGAATTAATCTGCGCCGCGGGCGCTCAGGCCGCGCGCCAACAAGAACGAAACCGGGTGGGAGCGGGCATGTATATCGATCACCGGACCTATACGTTTCATCCGCTGAAAATGTCGAAATGGCTCGCGCTCTACGAGGAGTACGGGCTGCCGGTGCAGCTTAAATATCTCGGCAACCTGATCGGCTTCTTTCAGACCGAAATGGGCACGCTGAACCAGGTCATCCATCTCTGGGGCTTTGACGATCTGAACGAGCGGCAGCGCCGCCGGGCCGACATGATGAAGGACCCCGCCTGGCATGAATTCATGCGCCGCAACGAGGAGCTTGGCGCTCTGATGCATCAGGAGAGCAAGATCGTGATGCCGGTGCGCTTCTCGCCGATCAAATAAGGACGGCTGGCCGCGGGGTTTACGCATTTTGGCTAGGATGCCCGAAAACCTGGGGCAGGCTAGGCTGACGGGTAAGCGTCCGGGAAAGGCGGAAAGCAGGCTCGGACGATCGGAAAACAACAGCGATTTCAGGGAGAGCAGGATGAGGAAAATTGCAGTCACGCTCGCGGCGCTCGCCGCGGTTGCGTTGACATCGATGGCCGCGCCGCAGGCGTTTGCCGCCGGCACGGTCAAGATCGGCGTGCTGTTTCCGCTGACCGGCAACGCCGCGGCGGCGGGCCAGGCCTCCAAGGCCGCGGTCGAGGTCGCGGCCGAGATCATCAACGGCAAGCATCCCGAGCTCGCCAACATTCCGCTTGCCGCGGAAGAAGGCCTGCCTGGCCTTGGCGGCGCCAAGATCGAACTCGTCTTTGTCGACCACCAGGGTAACCCTTCCGTCGCGCAGCAGCAGGCGCTGAAGCTCGTCAGCCAGGACAAGGTCAACGTGTTGTTCGGCGCCTATCAGTCGTCCTGTTCGCTGACGGCGACCGCGGTCGGCGAGCGCTACGGCATCCCATTCATGGTCGGCGATTCCGCGGCGCTGAACATCACCGGCCGCGGCTTCAAATGGGTCTATCGCGTTACCCCGATCGCGAGCGACTATGCCGCGACCTATATGCGCTTCTTCGCCGACATGAAGAAGCAGGGCAAGACCATCAATTCGATCGCGATCGTCAACGAGAACACCGACTACGGCACCTCGGTGGCAGATGCGGTCGAGGCGGAGGCCAAGAAGTCCAACATCAACGTCGCGCTCCGCATTCCCTACAGCGCGAATGCCACCGACGTCGGGCCGCAGGTGTTGCAGCTCAAGGAGAAGAAGCCCGACGCGATCATCTTCATCAGCTACACCTCCGACTCGATCCTCTACATGAAGACGATGCATAACCTCGACTATCTGCCGCCGATGGTGATCGGCGACGATTCCGGCTTCTCCGATCCGTCCTTTATCCCGGCGGTGCACGATATCGCGCAAGGCGCGATGAACCGCAGCGCCTGGGACATCGGCAAGCCGGGATCGACCACCTACAAGATCAACGAGATGTACAAGGCCAAGACCGGCCGCGACCTAGACGACACCAGCGCGCGCAACATGCAGGCCATGCTGGCGCTCGGCGAAGCCATCAACCGCGCAGGCTCGACCGATCCGGAGAAGATCCGCGAGGCGCTCTCCAAGACCGACCTCAAGCCCGCCCAGCTCATGATGGGTTATAACGGCATCAAGTTCGACCAGACGGGGCAGAACATCCTGGCCGCGACCTATCTGATCCAGCTCAAGGACCAGGCCTACAAGCTGGTCTGGCCGGACAGCGCGGCCGAGACAAAGCTCGAATGGCCGATGAAGGGCTGGAAGTAGTGCCGGATTATTTCCTGCACGAACCCAAGCCCGAACCTGAGAGCGCGCCATGCTGCTGATGCAGGTCATCGTCGGTGGTCTCCTGCTCGGGGCCATCTACGCCCTGTTCTCGGCAGGGCTGACCCTGATCTGGGGGATGATGAACTTCATCAATTTCGCGCATGGCGAGTTCGTAATGCTCGGAATGTATGTCGCGCTTGTCGTGGTCACCTCGCTCGGCGGCGGGCCCACGGTGTTCAGCTTTCTCGCCGCCGGCGCGCTCGCCACGATCGGGATCTTCATTTACTTCGCGCTGATCCGCCATGTGATCCGCGGGCCGATGATGGCGCAGATCCTCTCGACCTTCGGGCTTGCGCTGCTGCTCCGTTACACCGCGTTCTACGTGTTCTCCGCCAACATCGTGTCGCTGCCGCAAGATACCTTCGGCATCTACAATATCGGCGGGATCCTGGTGCCGGGCGCCCAGCTCCTGGCGGGCCTGGTCGCGATCGTGCTCACCGTTGCGCTGCATCTGCTCTTGACGCGTACCTTTGTCGGCAGCCGGCTGCTGGCGGTCGCCGAGGACCGCAATGCCGCGATGCTGATGGGCATCCGCCCGGATCGCATGCAGGCGCTGGCCTGGGGTCTCGCTGCGGCGAGCGCCGGCATCGCCGGCTCCTTGATGGCGATGTCCTATCCGTGGTCGCCGTCGGTTGGCGAAACATTTGGGCTGACCGCGTTCGTGGTGGTGACGCTCGGCGGCTTCGGCAGCGTGCCCGGCGCGCTCTATGCCGGCTTGATCATCGGGCTCTTGCAGGCGCTGTCGGCCTATTGGCTCGGTCCGATCTACAAGGATATCGTGGTCTACGCGCTGTTCGCCGCGCTACTGTGGCTTCGCCCGCAGGGTCTCATGGGCAAGATCTAGGCATGACGTTCCCACGTAAAATTGGCGAGACGCGAGCGGTTCACCTCTCCCCTTGTGGGAGAGGTCGGGTTGCATCGCTAGATGCAATCCGGGTGAGGGGTTCGGCTCTCTCGTGGGACCTGCGGCCCCTCACCCGGCGCGGAGCCTGTCATCGGGCCGCGCTTCGCGCGGACCCGTTGGCGCCGACCTCTCCCCATCGGGGAGAGGTGATACCGTCGTGCGGCTTGATTGGAGCAGAAAGCAACCGCCTTAGGGGGAACGCGTGAAGATCACCATCCCCGCCCTTTTGGCTTTGCTGATCCTCTTTCCCTTCGTTCTCAACGATCCCTTCTATCAAGACATCGGCGTCGCCGTGCTGCTGGCGGCGATCTCCGCCTCGGCCTGGAACATCGTCGGCGGCTATGCCGGCCAGGTCTCGGTCGGTCATGGCATGTTCTTCGGCATCGGTGCCTATGTGCCGCTGCTCGTCTATCAGCATGGCCTGTGGCCGCCGGTGATCGGCGTCCCTATCGCGATGGGGCTGAGCGTGATCCTGGCCGCTGCAATCGGCTATCCGACCTTTCGCCTGCGCGGCCATTATTTCAGCATGGCCACGATCGCGGTCGCCGAACTGATCCGCATCTATGTCGGCACCGTGGATTATCTCGGCGCGGCCATCGGATTGCAGGGGCCTGCGGTGGGCCGCGGCTGGTGGGACCTCACGTTCCGCGGCGAGTTGCCTTACTACTACATCTTCCTCGGCGTGCTCGCGGTGGTGCTTTACATTACCTTCGAGGTGCAGCGCAGCCGCTTCGGCTCCTACCTGCGCTCGATTCGCGCCAATGAGCGCGCCGCTGCGAGCCTCGGCGTGCCGGTGCGGCAGACCAAGCTGAAAGCGTTGATGCTGAGCGCAGCCTTCACCTCGGTCGCGGGCTCGCTCTATTCGATCAAGACCGGCTTCATCGATCCCGAGAGCGGTTTTGGCCTGCTCGTCTCCGTGCAGATGCTGATCACGGCTGCGCTCGGCGGCGCCGGCACGCTGTTTGGGCCCCTGGTCGGCGCGCTGATCCTGGTGCCGTTGCAGGCCGCAACCAACACCTGGTTCGGCGGCGGCGGCTCCGGCCTCACCTATATCCTCTATGGCGGCATCATCGTTCTGCTGGCGCGCTTCGAGCCGGGCGGGCTTTACGAGTTCTGGCATCACCTCTCGATCCGCTGGAGGGCGCGCCATGCTGCTTGAAGCCAAGGGTGTGTCGCGGGCGTTCGGCAGCTTCTTTGCCGTGCGCAATGCCGATCTCACCGTCAACGAGGGCGAGATCATCGGTTTGATCGGTCCGAACGGCGCGGGCAAGTCGACCTTCTTCAATTGCCTCGCCGGCGACGTCGTGCCGACCGCGGGCACGGTCAGCTTCGACGGTGTCGACCTCACCCGTGCCTCGCCCGATGTTCACGCCCGCGCGGGAATCGGTCGCACCTTCCAGGTGCCGGCGACGTTCGAGGACATGAGCGTGCTGGAAAATGTCGAGGTCGGCGCTTACCTGCGTCACGCGCATCGCTCCGATGCGCGCAGGCGGGCGCTCGAGGTGCTGGAGATCACGGGCCTGTCGAATGTCCGGCATCAGCGCGCGCGTATTCTCGGCACGCCGGGCCGCAAGCGGCTGGAGATCGCGCGCGTGCTCGCGCTTCAGCCGCGGCTGATGCTGCTCGACGAGGCGCTGGCGGGGTTGACACCCGTCGAGATCCGGCGTGCTGTCGAATTGCTGCGCACCATCCACGGCATGGGCATCACGCTTGTCATTGTCGAGCACATCATGGAGGTGATCATGACGCTCGCCGCGCGCGTGATCGTGTTCAACCAGGGCCACGTGATCGCGCAGGGCAAGCCGGAGGATGTCGTCAAGGACGAGGGCGTGATCGAGGCCTATCTCGGCCGCAATCACGGCAAGCGCAGGGGACGGGCCTGATGGAGCGCTTGAGCATCCGCCATCTCGAGGTGCGCTATGGCGATTTGATCGGGGTCGCCGACGTCTCGCTCGACGTGCCGCTCGGCTCGGTCGTGGCGCTGGTCGGCTCCAACGGCGCCGGCAAGACCACGACGCTGAATGCGATCGCGGGCCTGGTGTCGCCGTCGGGTGGCGCCATCGAATGGCAGGGGCAGGCGATCATCCGGCAGCCTGCTTATGCCATCGTGAGCAAGGGGCTCGCGCTGTCGCCCGAAGGCTGGCAGCTCTTCGTGTCGCAGACGGTCGAGCAGAATCTTCGCCTCGGCACCACGTCGCTCAGGGATCGCTCGCGCGCGGCGGCTTTGTTCGAGCGCGTCTATGCGCTGTTTCCGCGGCTGAAGGAGCGGCGCAACCAGCTCGCCGGCACGCTCTCGGGCGGCGAGCGGCAGATGCTCGCGGTCGGCCGCGCGCTGATGAGTGAGCCGAAACTCCTGATGCTGGACGAGCCGAGCCTCGGCCTGGCGCCGGCGGTGGTGGAAACGCTCTATGAGACGCTGCACCGCCTGCACGACGAAGGCCTGACGCTCCTGCTCGCCGAGCAGTCGTTGGAGCTCGCCTTCGACATCGCCGACTATGCTTATGTCTTGCAGACCGGCCGGACAGTGCTTGAAGGCAAGCCTTCGGAGCTCGAACAGAACGCGCAGGTTCAGGAGATCTATCTCGGCATCAAGAGCGGTGATGCTGGTGTCGGAAATGGAGCGAAGGCATGACCCGCACAAGCAGCCGGTCAAGGTCGTGGCCGATGGTCGCCTTGCAGTCGGCGACAAGGGCACGCTGCCGCTCGACGGCACGCCCATCACAGGGTGTGGGACGTCGAAGGCGTCGGTCATGACGGGGACAAGATGCTGACCTCGCCCTGCGGGCTTGCCGCCTTGTTCCATCTTCCGGGCTGTCCCGCGCAGCAATAGTACCGGCTGAAACTATCCCGCGCGCATTCGCGGCAGGTTGACGGGCGCCCCGCCAAGCGCGGCGCGGCGATCCACGACCGCGTGATGAAACTGCTCCAGCACGAGGTGATAAGCCGCAAGATCGGATTCGTCGATCGCGCCATCGTCGTAGCAATCAAGTGTCTCACGCAAGATCTCGTCGGCCTCGCGTTGCAGCGCGTCGAGCTCCTCGATGGTATCGATCCGCCGCGCCCGCGCGATCGCATCCACGAGCTTCTCGCGGTGCAGGATGTTGAGCTTGCGCTCGTCGCGGCGGATGAAGTGGCGCAGCGCGGCCGTCGCCGAACCCAGGATCGAGAACAACAGCACCACGCCCCAGATGTAGTCGCTGTATTTGTCCATAAAGGTGCGTTCGGTGCCGTCGATATAGGCGGCGGCTCCTGGATGGGCGGGCAGCGCCGCGTCCTTGTCGGTATCGGGCTTCTCGATCTTGGATGCGGCTTTAACCTCGCGTGCAAGTTCAGGCTTTGCCGTAAAGATCTGCCGCGCCAGCGCGCCGACCGTCGTCTCCGACAAGGATTTCGGCGCCACGATCAGATGATCGACGCCGATCGTTTCCACCTTGTCGTCCGGGCGGGCCGGCGAGGTGGTGATCGAGCCGCCCGGGATCTCCTCGGACTCATAGAGCGGATGCCGCGCCGCAATCGCCTCCGACACGTCGACCGGCAGGAAGGTCGGCTCGCCGCGCAGCCGCGCGGTGCCGACGATCGCCTCCGAGACCAGCTTGCTCTCGATCGGACCCACGACCGCGAAGCCGCTGAGGGAGGCGTCCTTCAGCATGTCGTTGATCTGCGAGGGGCCAAATTGCACGACCTCGACCTTGTCGGGATCGACGCCCGACTCCTTCAGGATGACGCGGAACATCCTGGCGTTCACATCCGTCCGGTCGACCACGCCGACGCGATGACCAGGCAGGTCGCTGATCGACTTGACCTTCGACTTGGCGCCCCTGCGCGGGGTGCCCTTCGGCGCTCCGGCCGTCCAGAGCACGACGACATTCTTGCGCAGGATCGCGACCGCTTCGGTTCCCTCAGGCATCTCCTCGTCGGCGCGCGCCACCGCGAGTCCGGCATTGCCGTTAGCGAGTTCCTTGATGCTGTCGACGGGACCTGCGGTCGTCGTCACGGAAAGCCGGACCCCGTTGCCCTCGCGCGCGAAATTCTGCGCCAGGCCCTGGATGATCTGCGCGTCGTCGCTGCCCGCAGGCCCGACGGCGATTTTCAAGGTGACCGGACGCAGCAGGACGAAGGCGACGCCCACCGTGACGGCAAACAGCAGCAAGCCGGCGGCGACCACCAGAAGCACGGAACTCTGTCTCTTGCGGGCGCGAGGTGGAGATTGAGTCCCACCGGTCAAATCGCCTGAATTCGCCATCGTCCTGCCTTCAGAAAAGTCGGGGCGTCAGCGGGCCACAGGATAGCACGCCTTCGCTTCAATTTCCCCACCAGACGGTCCAAATTTCGACGCCGACTCAGGGCATGCTGGAACCCTATCGAATCGGGGCTCGGCGGAGTTCGATCTCAGGAGTATCGGTCATGGGCGCGTATCCGCTGGCAAAGGGTAATGCCCTTCACCCATCGCGTTTTGGGGACGATGACGGTTTCGATACCGATATCGATCACGACGTCATCAGGCTATTGGAAGAAAATGCGCGGCTGCGCGCGCTGGTCACGCAGCTCTCCACGCTCGTGCTGAAGCACGTCGCCGAGCAGAAATAGCGGGGGCGGCAAAGGCCGACTTGGCCGCAACGCTCTGTTGCGCGGTCGGGGCGAGAGGCCGCGAGCCACTGGCGATCGGGCCTCCGCTCTGCTATGAGCGGGCCGTCGGTCCCGTAGCTCAGCTGGATAGAGCGGCGGTTTCCTAAACCGTAGGTCGCATGTTCGAGTCATGCCGGGATCGCCACTTCAATTTTAAAGGGCGAGCAGAGCCGGGTAGCCCGACGCGTACTCTGTGCCGTGTCGGGCGCCTGCGGTGCGGAACGAGTCAAGCATGTCCCGTGGAGACAGAACCATCTCGGCAGCTTGCCGCTGCGGCAAGGTCAGGCTGGAGATATCAGGCGCGCCGATCCTGCGCGGCCTCTGCTATTGCACAAGCTGCCAGGAGGTCGGTCGGCGGCTTCAGGCGCTGCCGGGCGCCGACGAAGTTCTCGGTAGAGATGGTGGCACCGACTACGTCCTTTATCGGAAGGACCGCGCGCGTTGCGTGAGCGGCAGCGAGCATCTGGAAGAGCACCGGCTCAAACCCGAATCGCCAACCCGGCGCATGAATGCGCGATGTTGCAACACGGCCATGTTCCTCGATTTCACGAGGGGGCATTGGCTCACAGTCTATCGCAACCGCGTTCCCGGCGGCTTACCGCAGCCGACCATGCGGATGATGACCGCGGAGCGGCCCAACGGCGTCGATCTGCCGGAAGACATGGCCAACTATCGCGGTCTCTCCGGCAAGTTCATGCTGAAATTGCTGCTGGCGTGGCTGGCGATGGGTTTTCGCAGGCCCGCGATCGAAGGCGTGCCCTGAGGATTGCCTCGCGCCGCTGGACGTTGGCGACGCTTCTTCCGCGCGCCCACGCGCCTAGCCCGCATGCGCGGTCTTGCCACCATCGATCACGAACTGTCCGCCGGTGGTGTAGGGATGGTCGTCGGAGGCAAGCGTCACCGCGAACGCCGCAATTTCCTCCGCTGTTGCGACGCGCTGCAGGCCCGGCACATGGGTCTTGGCCCATTGCGAGACCGCCACGTGCCAGACCGCGTCGGGCGCATTCTCCATGCCGGCGAGGCGACGGATGAACGGCGTCTCCGTGGTGCCCGGGATCAGCGCGTTGACGCGGATGCCGTGCTGCGCATAGTCCAGCGCCGCGGCCTGGACGAGCCCCACGAGGCCACGCTTCGCCGCCGAATAGGCCGAGCGCTTTGCCGTCGTGGCAATCGCATTCGAGGACGACGTCACCAGGATCGAGCCGCCGCGCTCGAGCATGTGCGGAATCTCGTACTTCATCGACAGGAACACGCCGCGCAAATCCGTGTTGATGACGTCGTCCCACTCGTTCGCCGCATAGTCATGCAGCGGCTTTTCGATGGAGATGCCGGCATTGTTGAAAGCGACATCGAGCTGCCCGTAGGTCTCGATGCTGTGGTCGATCAGCGCCTTCACCTCGCTCTCGTTGCGCACGTCGGCGCGGATGAAGATCGCGCTGCCGCCGTTTTCGCGGATCTGATCCTCGACCTGCTTGCCCCGCTCGATGTTGCGGCCGCAGAACGCGACCTTGCCGCCCTCGGCCGCAAACATCAGCGAGGCGGCGCGGCCGATGCCGCTGGTGCCGCCGGTTACCAGCACGACCTTGTTCTCGAAGCGGCGCTTGCCGCTGGGTTTCTGCTGCGGCAGCGTCGCCGCCTGCCCCAGCGCGACGCCGCCGGCAAGGCCGCCCACCGCGCCGGCAACGATCCCGAGCGCCGCGCCGCCGACCAGATGACGGCGCTTTACGCCGCTTGGCGCGGTGTTATCCTGAGTATCCGGCACGTATCATCTCCCGAAACGCGAGGGCGAAGAGGATAATCTTAACAATGTTAAGTCTACAATAGGCGCGATCTAAACAGTGTCAAGTTAAGAATGGCGAAAAAGGCGACGATGCTTGCGCGCGACAAACGGAACCGTGCTCCCTCGGAGGCGGAGAGCGGATATCATCACGGCGACCTGCAGGAGGCGTTGATCGCCGCGACCGAGGAGATTCTGGCCGAGCAGGGTGCGGAGGGTTTCACGCTGCGGGAGGCCGCGCGCCGCGCCGGCGTGTCGCCGGCCGCACCAGCGCATCATTTCGGCAACGCGCCGGGGCTTCTGACGGAAGTCGCGATCCGCGGCTATGACGCGCTCGGAGCCGCGCTGAAGCAGGCGGCGGCGAAGAAGGGCACCGATCACCAGAAGCTGCAGGCCCAGGGCCTCGCCTATGTCGACTTCGCGCTGACCTATCCCGGCCGGTTCCAGATGATGTTCTCGAACAAGCGGCTGGTCGCCGACGACGAGCGTTTGCGTCAGTCGATCAAGGCGGCGCATCGCGAGTTCGAGATTGTCGTGGAAGAATTGGCGTCGCATCCGCCCGGCATGACGGCGAAACAGGCGAAGGTCGCCGCCACGGTGGCCTGGTCCACGGTGCACGGTTTTGCCAAGCTGGCGCTGGAAGGAAAGTTCGGGGCCTTCGGCGAGGGCCGGCGCGAGATCATGGCGACGCTGCGCCAGGTGCTCGAATATCTCTGGCCCACCAAATCGGCATGATGCGATGAAAGAGGCTGAACCACTCAAGATTGAGGTTGGTAGCGCGGGTGCAGTCTCCGCGCTGCTGACGCGGCCGCAGCACGCGCGCGCGGGCTTCGTGTTCGCCCATGGCGCGGGCGCCGGCATGACGCATGCGTTCATGGCGGCGGTCGCTTCAGGCCTCGCCGAGCGCGGCATTGCGACGCTGCGCTACCAGTTTCCTTACATGGAGAAGGGCAGCAAGCGGCCCGACCCGCCCGGTATCGCGCATGCCGCCGTCCGTGCAGCGGTCGCGGCCGCCGCGCAATATTATCCCGGCTTGCCGCTTGTCGCCGGCGGCAAATCCTTTGGCGCGCGCATGACGTCGCAAGCGCAAGCCAAGGCGCCGCTCGATGGCGTGCAGGGGCTCGCTTTCTTCGGCTTTCCGCTGCACCCTGCCGGAAAACCCTCCAGCGAGCGTGCCGATCATCTCGCCGGCGTGAAAGTCCCGATGCTGTTCTTGCAGGGCACGGGCGACAAGCTCGCCGGGCTCGATCTGCTCAAGCCCGTTATCAAGAAGCTCGGCGCGCGCGCCACGCTGCACCTGATCGAAGGCGCCGATCATTCCTTTCACGTGCCGGCGCGCTCCGGGCGCAAGGACAGCGACGTGATGACGGAAATGCTGGATACGTTCGTCGCGTGGTGCGATACGATCAACTCCAAATAAGAAGAGGAGAACGCGGTGAGCGTCGATGTCATCAAGAACAATGTGAAGGTCTGCATGTTCGACCAGTACGGCACGGTGGTCGACATGCAGGGCGGGCTGGTGGCGATCGCCACCCCCTTTCTGAAGGCGAAGGGCTGGAACGGCAATCCCAATTCCTTCGTCACCTGGTGGCGCCGCACCCATTTCGAAAATTCAATGATTGATGCGCTCCTGCATCGCGAGCACACGCCCTATCGCGAGATCGGCCATCGCGCGGTCGCCCATGTCATGGATCGCGCCGGCATCCGCTATACGAAGGACGAGGTACGCACGCTCGTCGGCGAGATCGAGAAGCTGAAGCCGTTTCCGGAAGTACCGGCGGCGCTAGCGAAGCTTCACACGAGGTACAAGCTCGTCGTGCTCTCCAACGGCGACCCCGATATGCTGGAGACGGCGAAGCAGTATCACAAGATAACCTTCGATCGCGTCATCTCGGTCGCGGAAGCCGGTTCGTTCAAGCCGCATGTTGCGACCTACACCAAGGCGGCCGAACTGCTCGGGCTAAAAATGGATCAGATCCTGTTCGTCGCCAATCACGCCTTCGATTGTATCGGCGCGAAATCGGCAGGCATGCGCGCCGCCTTCATCGACCGCCGCTCGCGTCCGTTTGAGGAAACGCCGTATCCGCCGGACATCCTGGTGCCGACCATGAAGGATCTGGCCGACGCGATCGTTTGAGTCACATTCGTTCGCCGTCGGATCTTGTCGCGCAGGCGACGCCGTGCGCATTTGATCCGAATCAATTGACGAAAAAGTCGGCATGCAACTTGGCGCCTGCTGCGGCGCGTGCAATGGTCGCGCCGCAAAACGGAACTACTGGAGAATAGTGCATGCTTCACGTGACGGAACAGACAGTGGCGGAGGAGCCCGCGCGGTGGACCGGCGAGAGCGCGGGCGCCATCTATCGGCTGCCGTTCAATGATCTCCTGTTCCGCGCGCACTCCCTGCACCGGCAGCGCTTCGATCCCAATCGCGTGCAATTGAGCCGCCTTCTCAACATCAAGACCGGGGGCTGTCCCGAGGATTGTGGCTATTGCAGTCAGTCGTCGCATCACGCGACCGGACTTGCCGCCTCGAAGCTGATGGACGTTGAAACGATCGTTGCCGAAGCGCGCAAGGCGAAGGCCGGCGGCGCTACGCGTTACTGCATGGGTGCGGCATGGCGCAATCCGAAACCGCGCGACATGGATGCCATCGTGGAGATCGTCGGCGCCGTGAAGGCGCTGGGGCTCGAGACTTGCATGACCTTGGGTATGCTTGATTGCGAGCAGGCCGATCGTTTGGGCGCGGCCGGTCTCGACTATTACAACCACAACATCGATACGTCCGAGCGGTATTATCCCAGGGTGACTTCGACCCGGACCTTCGCGGATCGGCTGGATACGCTGGAGAATGTCCGGCAGTCCGGAATGAAAGTGTGCTGTGGCGGCATCCTCGGTATGGGCGAGAGCGAGGAAGATCGCATCGCTATGCTGGTCACGCTGGCCAATCTGCCGGAGCCGCCGGAGAGCGTGCCGATCAACATGCTGATTCCCATCCCGGGCACGCCGTTGGCTGCCTCCGATCCAATCGGTCCGATCGAGTTCGTCCGCGTCGTCGCGCTTGCGCGGATCATGATGCCAACGTCGTTTGTTCGGCTTTCCGCAGGGCGTTCGGCGATGACCGACGAGATGCAGGCGCTGTGCTTCTTTGCCGGCGCGAATTCGATCTTCGTCGGCGACACCCTGCTGACTGCCGGCAATCCCGGCGACGCGGCCGACGGCAAGCTGTTCGGTCGCCTCGGCTTGCGACCGCTCTGAGTGGAAGACGTCGATCAAGCCGTTCCCGGCGAACCATAGATCCTGTCGCGCAGGCGGCGCATGCCGGAAAGCCAGCGGTCGCGGTTCGAGGCCTTGCGTTCCAAGTAGCCCTGTACGGTCGGATGCGACAGGATCAGGAAGCGCTCCTCTTCCATCGCCTCGATCACGATGCGCGCGACTTCGTGAGGCTGCAGCACACCGTCGACCCGTGCCGCGCTCGGCCCCGGGGTCGTCATGCCAGTCTGCACCGATTGCGGGCACAGCACGGAAACGCGGATGCCGCGATCGCCGTACTGGATCGCGAGATGCTCGGCGAGCGCGATTGCCGCATTCTTGGTGACGCCGTAAGGCATCGAGTTGAGCGAGGCGAGCAGTCCGGCGGCGGACGCGGTGTTGACGAGATAGCCGGAGCCGCGCGCCAGCATCTTGGGCACCAGGGCGCGCGCCGCGAAAACGTGGCTCATCACATGCACGCGCCAGCTCACATCCCAGTCGGCGTCGGAGGCGGTTTCCTGGCCCTTGCGCGACAAGCCGGCGTTGGAGAAGAAAACGTCGATCGCGCCATATTTGGCTTCGGCTGCGGCGATCAGCGCCTTGATATCTTCCTCCTGGCCGACATCGGCGGTGACGGCGAGGCCATCGATGTCACCCGCGACTTCGGCAAGATGCGCGCGCGTGGTCTTGAGATCGGCAACCACCACGCCGCGGGCGCCCGCTTGCGCAAAGGCGCGCGCGGTCGCTTCGCCAATGCCGCTGGCGCCGCCGGTGACGACGCAGACCTTGTCCCTGATGTGCATGTTCGGTTTCCGCCCTTCGTCTTATCCTGCTTTGTAGAGTCCCTTGTCCCGCGCCTTCTGCATCGCAAGCCCAGCGATCAGATCGAGCATCGGCGTCGATAGCCCCGCGGCGCGAGCGAACGCCGCCGGCGCGCGCACCAGGACGTCGATCTCCATGGCGCGGCCGAGTTCGTAGTCCTGCAGGATCGAGGGCTTGTGCTCCGGCGCTGGTCCCGACCGCGTCACGCGCTTGACGGTGGGAATGCAGCTTTGAGCAATGGCATTGGCTTCATCGAGCAGGCGCGGGATCACCTGCTGCAGCGCCGGCTCGTCGCGCACCGCGCGCGCCGTCTGTCCGGTCAAAAGGCAGAGTACCGACATCGACATGTTGGTGAGGAGCTTTGCCCAGATCGTCTCGCGGATCTGCGGGGGCGGTGCGGAAGCGATCGAGGCGCCTTCGAGCACCGCGCGCAGCTTCGCGATGCGGTCGCTGGCGCGGTCGTCGCATTCGCCGACCACGAGCATGTTGCGGTCCGGCGAGAGGTTTGCGACCACCCCGGGCTCGATCACTTCGTTCGACGAGAAGATCACGCCGCCCATGATGCGCTCCCTCGGGATCGCGGCACGCAATGCGCCGCCGGGATCGAGGAAGGAAAGATCGGGCGTGGCGGGATGATCGGCCGATAGGCCGATATCGTACCACCAGGGAATGCCGTTCTGGGCGAAGACGACGGGCGTGTCGTCGCGCAGCAGCGGCCTGAGACCACTCGCAAGGCTCGCGACGCTGGTCGCCTTCAATGTCGAGATGACGAGGTCCTGCGGTCCCAGCGCGGCCGGATCGGCGGACGCACTCACCTTCGCGTTAAATCTTGCGTCGCCGACGCGCAGCGTGAGGCCGCGCGATTTCACCGCTTCCAGATGCGGCCCGCGCATCACGCAGGAAACCTCGTGACCGGCGAGCGCCAGACGCACCGCAAAGTGGCTGCCGACGGCGCCTGCGCCGAAAATGCATATCCGCATCGTGTGGATGTCCTGTCAGGGGTAGTAGGATCGCGCCAGTTTCCGATAGACTTGCGCAAGGCGCAACCGCTCGTGTCACGCGCACAGGGAGGACCACCTATGATCACCGCCATCGTCCGCTTCAAGCTGCCGGCCGATATCGATGCCGCCAAGGCGGCGGAGCTCTTTCGTGGCTCGGCGCCGAAATATCAGGGGCTCAATGGGCTGGTGCGCAAATATTACCTGTTCGATGCCGAAAGCCGCACCGGTGGTGGCTGCTATCTCTGGGAGAGCCGCGAGGCCGCCGAGCGCGTCTATAATTCCGAATGGCGCAGGATGATCGCCGAGCGCTATGGCAGCCCACCCGAGATCAGCTTCTTCGAGACGCCTGTCGTCGTCGACAATTCGCTCGGCAAGACCACACTGGACGCCGCGGAATAGCATTCGTCCGCGAAGGAAACATTCATGTCAAATCCCGTCTTGTGGGACCTCGACGCGCGCGGGGTCGCAACCGTCACGTTGAACCGTCCCGAGGTCAACAACGCCTATGACGCCGGCCTGATCCATGGCGTGCTGGCGGCCATGGACGAGCTCGGCAAGAAGCCGCAGCTCCGCGTCGTGGTGCTGAAAGGCAATGGCCGGCATTTCCAGGCCGGCGCGGATTTGAAATGGATCAATGCGGTGCGGCCGAAATCGGCGGATGAAAACGAGACGGTGTCGCGTGCCACCTTCGAGGCGGTGCAACGGCTCAACTGCCTGCCGATCCCGACGGTGGCGCTGGTGCAGGGCGGCTGCTTCGGCGGCGGCACCGGCATCGTCTCCGCTTGCGATGTGGTGATCGCGGCCGACAATGCGCTGTTCTCAATCACCGAGGTGCGCTGGGGCCTGACGGCCGCGATCATCATCCCGCAGCTCTGCGATTCCATCGGCGTGCGCCAGGTGCGCCGCTATGCGCTCACCGGTGAGCGCTTTGGCGCGGAAGAGGCGCGACGCATTGGGCTGGTTCATGAGGTCGTGCCGCTGGCCGAGCTGGAAACAGCCGGCGCCAGAATGGTCGATCAATTGCTCGCGAACGGCCCGGTGGCGCTTGCTGAAACCAAGGCGCTCGCCATGGAAAGTTCGTTCGGCGGCATGGCCGTCGACGATACCGCTTATGCGCGGCTCGTGAAGATGCACGCGGCCAAACGGCAGACCAAGGAAGCCTCTGAAGGGCTGGCGTCATTCGCCGAAAAGCGCGCCGCGAATTGGGGGAAGGCTTGATTTTTCGCAGCGCGGTTGCCCTTGGCGTGGCAGCCAAAATTCCCTAACCCGGCTGTAGCCTGCAGCGACCGGGAACCGCAACGTGCCGAGCAAGACGATCGAAGAACCCACACGCCAAATCCCGATCTACGGCGAATATGAAGTCGCAGTGCTCGGCGGTGGGCCGGCGGGAATTGCCGCGGCGGTTGCGGCGGCGCGTGCTGGCCGGCGCACGCTGCTCGTCGAGCGCTATGGCTTCCTCGGCGGCATGGGGACGGCCGCTGGCGTCACCAATTTCTGCGGGCTGCATGCCAATGTCCACGGCGGGATGCATCGCGTTGTGCAGGGTATCGCTTCCGATCTGCTCGCGCGGATCGATCGGCTTGATGGCCTGAACAAGCCGCATCTGATCCTCGGCAGGATCCTTGCGCAGGCCTATGACACCGCAGCCTACAAGATCGCGGCCGACGATCTCTTCGCCGCGCACAAAGTCGATGTTCTCTTTCACGCGCTCGGCGCAGGCGTGGCGATGCAGGATGAAGCGCGCATCGATGCGCTGTTCGTCGAGACCAAGGCGGGTCGTCAGGCGGTCCGCGCCGACATCTTCATCGATTGCTCGGGCGACGGCGATCTCGCGGCCTGGGCCGGTGCGCCGTTCGAGGTCGGCGACAGCCATGGCCACATGCTCTACCCCTCGATGATGTTCCGCCTCAACAACATCGATTCCGCCAAAGCTGGGGAAGCCTGGCGCACCATTCCTCAATTGATGGAGCAGGCCGAGGCGAAGGGCACCCACACGTTTCCGCGCAAGGCGGCGATCGTGCGGCCGCAGCGTTCACAAATCGAGTGGCGGGTGAATTTCACGCAGCTCAAGCGCAGCGACGGCAGCGCCATCAATGGGCTCGAGCCCGACGATCTCACCCGCGGCGAGATCGACGGCCGCCGCCAGGCGGTGGAAGCCTTCCAATTCCTGCGCACGGTGCCCGGCTTTGAAAAATCCTACATCGTCGATTTGCCGCCGCAGCTCGGCATCCGCGAGACGCGGCGCGTTGTCGGCGGCTATCAGCTCTCGGGCGACGACGTGCTCGGCTGTGCCTCGTTCGAGGACTCCATCGGCGTCAATGGCTGGCCGATCGAAGCGCATGTCGCGGGCGACGTGATCTTCAAGTTTCCGCCGATCCCTGCGTCGCGCGGCTACAATGAACTGCCCTATCGCATGCTGGTGCCTGAGAAGATCGACAACCTCCTGGTCGCCGGGCGCTGCGCGTCCATGACCCATGAGGGCCAGTCGGCGGCGCGCGTTTCCGGTGCCTGTTTTGCGATGGGAGAGGCGGCGGGCACGGCCGCTTCACTTGCGCTTTCGGGTAATAGGGTTCCGCGCGACATTGCGATAGAAGGGCTGCAGCGCGCCCTGAAACAGCAGGGCGCATTCATCGGGCGGGATCAACCCGTCCCGCAAGGCCTGTAGTCGAAAGACCTGTAGTCGAAACGGAGGAAGCGGATGAGGGGTTGGGCGCGCGCGGCGCTGGCTGGTGTTCTGGCATTGATGGTGGCTCACGCGGCGTGGGCCGACGAGCCGCTGAACGCAAAAATCGGCGTGCTCCGCCTGTCGTCGTCGGCGCCGGTCTTCATCGCCCAGGAGAAGGGCTATTTCCGCGAGGCCGGTCTCGACGTCGAGCTGAAATTCTTCGACGCCGCACAGCCGATTGCGGTTGCGACCACCTCCGGCGATGTCGATTTCGGCATCACCGCCTTCACGGCCGGGCTCTATAATCTCGCCGGCAAGGGCGCGCTGAAGGTGATCGGCGGCATGAGCCGCGAGAAGGCCGGCTATCCGCTGATCGGCTATTTCGCCAGCAACAAAGCCTATGCGGCCGGCTTGAAGACGCCGAAGGATCTCGCGGGAAAACGCGTCGCGGTCACGCAGGTGGGCTCCAGTTTCCACTATTCTCTGGGGCTGCTCGCCGATAAATACGGCTTCAAGCTCGCGGACGTGAAGATCGTGCCGCTGCAATCGCTCTCGAATGCGGCAGCAGCCCTGAAAGGCGAGACCGTCGATGCCGCGCTGTTGCCGGCTTCAACGGCGCGCGCGCTGATGGACAGCGGTGGCGCAAAGCTTCTGGGCTGGGTCGGTGACGAGACGCCGTGGCAACTGGGCGCGGTGTTCGCTTCGCCCAAGACGCTCGCCAACAAGGCGCTGGTGACCAAGCTGCTCACTGTGCTGGCGCGCGCCGACCGCGAATATCACGACGTGATCCTGGCCTCGGTAAAGGACGGCAAGGCCGCCATCAACGACAAGACCAAGCCGCTGCTCGAGATCATCGCGAAATACACCAATCTCCCGGTCGAGCGTGTGGTCGGCAACTGCGCCTACATCGATCCCGATGGCAAGCTCGACGTCAAGAATGTCGACAACCAGATCAAATGGCTGCAGAGCCAGGGCTTTGTCGACAAGGGTTTTGGCGCGGACGCCGTCATCGACAAGGATTTCGTGAAGGCGGATTGACACTGTTTCCTTCGTCATGGCCGGGCTTGACCCGGCCATCCATCGCTAAGGAAGGATTCTTCTTGTGTTGATGGATGCCCGGGTCAAGCCCGGGCATGACGAGATGAAAGAGTCGCGAAGGTGACGAAAACCAAATGGACCTGATCGCCGACCATATCAACCATCGCTTCGGCGCGCTCGACGTGCTGGACGACGTGTCGTTCACGGTGAGCCCGGGCGAGGTGGTGGCAATTGTCGGGCCGTCGGGCTGCGGCAAGAGCACGCTGCTTTCGATCCTCGGCGGGCTGTTGCAGCCGACCTCAGGTGTGGCGAAATCGCGGGGCGCGCCACCTGCCGGCAGCCTCAATCCGCTGACGTTCGTGTTCCAGGATTTTGCGCTGCTGCCCTGGTGCACGGTGGAGGCCAATGTCGAGTTTCCGCTGCTGCACACACCGCTCAGCGCGACCGAGCGCCGTAGGCTGGTCGACGACGCGCTGCGGCGGACCGGGCTTTCCGATTTCCGCGGCACCTATCCAAAGCAACTCTCCGGCGGCATGCGCCAGCGCGTCGGCATTGCCCGCGCGCTGGCAGTCAGGCCGGCGATCCTGTTGATGGACGAACCGCTGTCCGCGCTGGATTCGCAAACGCGCGAATTGCTGCTGGAGGATTTCATCCGCCTGCTTGCCGACGGCGCGATGGGCGCGATCTACGTCACGCATAATCTCGAGGAAGCGGTGCGGCTCGCCGACCGCATTGTGGTGCTGTCGCGCCGGCCTGGCCGGGTGCGCGAGATCGTGCCGGTCACCATGAGTCGCGCCGAGCGCGGCGCAATCGACGCCCGCGGCCAGTTGTTGACGCTCCAGAACGAGCTGTGGTCGCTGATCCGCAACGAAGCGATCGATGCCGAACGCGAGGTGCAGCATGCTTGACCGCGCAGCCGAGCCGCAACAGCAGGCAGCCGTGCGGCCGGTTGCCTTCCGCGGCGGCGGCTTTGCGCCGCGGGCGAGCCGCCATGCCGGCTGGGTCGCGGTGCTCGCCGTGCTTGCGGTCTGGCAGGCCGCCGGCAGCGCGGGCCTCGTCAATTCGCTGTTCCTGCCGACGCCGCTTGCGATCGTGAAAGCGATCTGGCAGCTCGCGGTCTCTGGCGCGCTATGGCAACATCTGTCGGCATCCTTGATGCGGATCGGAACCGGCTGGGTGCTCGGCACCATTGCCGGCATTGCCGTCGGCTTTGCGATCGGGCTCTTCAATCACGCGCGCGCCGTCGGCATCACCTTCATTTCCGCGCTGTTTCCGATACCGAAAATCGCGCTGCTGCCGCTTCTGATCCTCTGGCTCGGGATCGGCGAGGAGCCGAAGATCGCCACCATTGCGCTCGGGGTGTTCTTCTCGACCGCGATCTCGGTCTACAGCGGCGTCGATGCGGTGCCGCGCAATCTGATCCGTATGGCGCAGAGTTTTAACGTGCCGTTTTCGACCATCGTGCGCCGGGTGATCTGGCCCGGTGCGCTGCCGTCGATCCTGGCGGGCTTCCGCATCACGACCTCGATCGCGCTGCTGCTCGTCGTCAGCGCCGAGATGATCGGCGCCGAGCACGGCATCGGCGCCTTCGTGCTGCAGGCCGGCAATCTCATGCAGACCGATCAGCTTCTCGCCGGCGTTGTGATCCTGTCGCTGTTCGGGCTCGTGGTCGGGAAGCTGATCAATTTGCTTGAGACGCGGCTCTTGCACTGGCGATGAACGTCATTGCGAGCGAAGCGAAGCAATCCGGAACTCTGACCGCGCACGCTGTCTGGATTGCTTCGTCCGCTTCGCTCCTCGCAATGACGGTACGCGAGAGAATCGTAGGGTAGGCAAAGGCGCGCTTACGCCGTGCCCACCGTCTTTCGTGTGAGTGGCGTCTTGATTGGTGGGCACGCTTCGCTTTGCCCACCCTACGATCCCGTCGCAATGACGGCGATGTAAAGCTTAAGCGTTACCGCGGTCTTCGCGGAACAGATCGAGCTTCTGCTGCACCGGACGGTCGGAGAAGCTGAACAGCACCGCGTCGGTGTCGGCCTCGTGGGTGACCCAGTGCCAGCTCGGCACCACGAACAGGTCGCGCGGGCCCCAATCGAAGGTCTTCTCGCCGATCCGGGTGCGGCCCTTGCCCTCGATCGCCGCGAACACGGTGGCATCGGTCGAGCGATAGCGCGCCGTCTTGAAGCCTTTGGGCAGGAGCTGGATGAAGGTGCCGATAGTCGGCATCGCGAAATCGCCGGTCTCCGGGTTGGAGAATTTCAGCTTCAGCCCGTGGCATGCATCCCATTCGTCGCGCGCGCGGGCCTGCTCCAGCGCCTCGCGGGTGTAGTGATAGGGATAGTTGAAGATCGGCGAGGTCTTTGAATTGCGCTTCTCGTCGACCGGCAGCAGGTTGCGGCCATAGCGGGCAAAGCTGTCGCCGGCGGGCTTGGTGATCTTCTGCTGGTCTTCCTTCAAGCCCTCGGCAAACGAAGCATCGAAGAACTGCACGATCGGAATGTCGAGCCCGTCAAGCCAGAACATCGGCTCGTTGGTCTCGTTGGAATGATCGTGCCAGGTCATCGACGGCGTGATGACGAAGTCGCCGGGCTCCATCGCAGTGCGCTCGCCGTCGACGGAGGTGTAGGCGCCCTTGCCCTCGAGGATGAAGCGCAGCGCCGACTGGCTGTGCCGATGCGCGGGCGCGACGTCGCCGGGGATCACCATCTGGATGCCGGCAAACAGCGAGGTCGTGACCTTCGACTGGCCGCGCAGGCCCGGGTTCTCCAGGATCAGCACGCGCCGCTCGGCTTCCTTGGCGGTGATCAGCTTGCCCGCTTCCGTCATGTAGTCGCGGATCGTGTCGAACTTCCACAGATGCGGCCGGCAGGCGCTCTTCGGCTCCGGCGTGATGATGTCGCCCATCACGTTCCACAGCGCAGCGAGGCTTTCGCCGTCGATCTTCTTGTAGAATGCCTCGCGCTCCGGCGTCTTCAACACGGCTTCCATGGCGGCCTCCCGCTTGTTCTTTCGCTAGATTGACAGCATACTGACAATATGGATAGCGTCAACTGACTGGCTGATATCCAATGACGTCATTCCGGGATGGTGCGAAGCACCAGACCCGGAATCTCGAGATTCCGGGTTCGATGCTGCGCATCACCCCGGAATGACGAGCAAACATTTTGCCGTGAGGGGAGGTTCCGATGAAGCTGCATGGCTATTTCCGCAGCAGCGCATCCTACAGGGTCAGGATAGCCCTGAATCTGAAGGGGCTGGCCGTCGAGCACCTGTCCCACCATTTGCGCAAAGGAGAGCAGTGTGCGCCGGCCTACCTTGCGATCAACCCGCAGGGCCTTGTGCCGGCCCTGGAAAGCGACGCCGGCGAAGTGCTGACCCAGTCCCTTGCCATCATCGAGTGGCTGGACGAGATCCATCCCGAGCCGCCGCTGCTGCCCCGAGATCCCCTGCAGCGCGCCAAAGTCCGCGCGTTCGCCCAGGCGATCGCCTGCGACACCCATCCCGTTCAGAATCTCAAGGTGTTGACGCGCCTGCGCGAGCTCGGCCTGCCCGCGGACCAGGTGACGGCCTGGGCCGCCTGGGCCAACCGCGAGGGCCTTTCGGCCTGCGAGACATTGATCGCGGGCGAGCCCGGTCCATTCTGCTTCGGCGACAAGGCCTCGCTCGCCGATCTTTGCCTGGTGCCGCAGCTTGCCAATGCGCGGCGCTTCGGCGTCGACGTCAGTGCCTTTCCGCGGCTGTTGAAGGCAGAGGCCGCGGCGAAAGCGATGAAGGCGTTTGCCGACGCCGCTCCGGACAAGCAGGCCGATGCCGAATAACTCGAAGCCGATCACCATGGACGCGGTCTATACCGCGCCCGGCTATCTCTTCCGCCGCATGCAGCAGATCGCGGTCGCGCTCTTCGTCGAGGAGTGCAGGGCCTTCGACCTGACGCCCGTGCAATATGCGGCGCTGATCGCGATCCACACCCATCCCGGCATCGACGCGACGCGGCTCTCCGCCGTGATCGCCTTCGACCGCTCGACGCTCGGCAACGTGATCGAGCGGCTGGAGGCGAAGAAGCTGATCGAGCGCAAACCGTCGCCCGGCGACAAGCGCGTGAAACTGCTCTATCTGACCAAAGCGGGTGCGGCGATCCTGCGCGATATCGCTCCGTCGGTCGATCGCGCCCAGGTGCGGATGCTGCAGCCCCTGAAAGCAGGCGACCGCAAGGCGCTGATGGCGCTGCTGTCGCAGCTCGTCGACCTCAACAACGAGGCGTCCCGCGTGCCGCTGCGCGCCGAGGACGCCCTCGAACATCTCGGGAAATCGGGCTTATGACGGGCGTGCGCGAACGGCCGATCCTGATCGCCGGCGGCGGCATCGGCGGGCTCGCTGCTGCACTCGGCCTCGCGCAAAAGGGCTTTCGCTCGATCCTGATGGAAAAGGCCTCCTCGCTCGGCGAGATCGGCGCCGGCATCCAGCTCGGGCCCAATGCGTTTCATGCCTTCGACTATCTCGGCGTCGGCGAAGCCGCGCGCAACATGGCCGTTTATATCGACCAGCTCCGGCTGATGGATGCGCTCACCGCCGAAGAGATCACCCATGTCGATCTCGGGGAAAATTTTCGCGCGCGGTTTGGCAACCCTTACGCCGTCGTGCATCGCGGCGATCTCCATCGCGTGTTCCTCAAAGCCTGCCGCGACAGTGACTTGATCGATCTGCGCGTTTCCAGCGAGGTGGTCGGCTACGACCAGGATGGTTCCTCGGCGACTGCGCGGCTTGCGAATGGCGAGCACGTCACCGGCTCGCTCCTGATCGGCGCCGACGGGCTGTGGTCGAACGTGCGCAAGCAGGTCACCGCGGACGGACCGCCCCGCGTTTCCGGTCACACCACCTATCGCTCGGTGATCCCGACCGAGCAGATGCCGGACGATCTGCGCTGGAACGCGGCGACGCTGTGGGCCGGCCCGAAATGCCACATCGTGCATTACCCGCTTTCGGGCTGGAAGGTGTTCAATCTCGTCGTCACCTATCACAATGACGCGCCGGAGCCGGTTGCCGGCAAGCCGGTGTCCGAGCAGGAGGTGATGCAGGGCTTCCGCCACGTGCATGAGCGGGCGCAAAGCATCATCCGGCACGGCAAGAACTGGCGGCTCTGGGTGCTGTGCGACCGCGATCCCACGATGCGCTGGATCGATGGCCGCGTCGCGCTGCTTGGCGATGCCGCACATCCGATGCTGCAATATTTCGCGCAAGGCGCCTGCCAGGCGATGGAAGATGCGGTGTGCCTGTCGCACATGCTGGCGCAGCATGCAGACGATCATGCCGCGGCGCTCGATGCCTATCGCGCGCAGCGCTTTCCGCGTACCGCGCGGGTGCAATTATTGTCGCGCGCGATCGGCGAGCACATCTATCACCCCGACGGCGAGCACGCCCGCCTGCGCAACGCGATCATGGGCGCGAAGTCGTCGGAGGATTGGTACGGCGATCTCGCCTGGCTCTATGGCGGCACGGGGCTGAAGGGGTAGGTGCGCTAATTACTCCGCTGTCGTCCCGGACAAGCGAGGCGAAGCCGAGCGCGATCCGGGACCCATAACCACAGGCGGTTGTTTTTGCGACGGCTGGAGCTGACAGCGCAGCCAACAACAACCGCTTGTGGTTATGGGTCCCCGCCTTCGCGGGGACGACAGCGAGTTTGCCGGCGCGCCGTACCGTCACATCCGCATCACGGCTTGCCGGTCGATCTTGCCCGTTCCAGTCTTCGGCAATTCGCCGATGAACCTGATCTCGCGAGGGTACTTGTACGGCAGCAGCTTGGCCTTGACGTAATCCTGCAGCCGCCGCGTCGCAGTGCTCTCGTCGAAGCCGCTGTTGTTCATCACCACCACCGCCTTCAGCGTCATGCGGCGGTCCGGCAGCTCGGCGGCGTAGACGGCGCATTCACGGACCTCGGGATGTTCGGCGAGGCACAGCTCGACCTCGAGCGGATAGACCCATTGGCCAGAAATCTTGATCAGATCATCGGCGCGGCCGCGGAAGAAGTGGAAGCCTTCGGCATCCCGCACGAAGCGGTCGCCAGTGTAAATCCAACCGTCCTCGCGGATGGTCTCGGCGGACTTGTCCGGCCGGTTCCAGTACAGCGGCGTGGCGGAATCACCGCGCACCCACAAAATGCCTTCCTCGTCGTCGCCGACCTCGCGGCCGTCCTTGTCCTTCAGCAAAATCTCGTAGCCGGGCACGCGCAGGCCCGCGGCGCCGGGCTTCTTCTTCTCTTCGCGATTGCAGAGATAGATGTGCAGCACCTCGGTCGAGCCAAGGCCTTCGACGATTTCGAGGCCGGTGAGCTGCTTCCAGCCGTTGAAGACTTCGCTGGAGAGCACCTCGGCCGCGGACACCGACATGCGCAGCGAGGAGAAATCGGCCTCTCGCGCGCCATCGGCCTTCGTCAGCGATGTGTAGAGCGTCGGCAAGCCGAAGAAGACCGTCGGCTTGAAGCGCCCGATCGCTTCGAAGATCGAGGCCGGCTTCGGCTGGCCCGGCAGCAGCAGCGTGGCGGCGCCGGCCGAGAACGGGAAGGTGATGGAATTGCCGAAGCCATAGGCGAAGAAGACCTTTGGCACTGAGAAGCAGATGTCGCCGGGTTTCAGCTTCAGCACGTTCCTGGCGAAGGCTTCATCGCTATAGGCCATGTCGTGCTGAAGGTGGACGATACCCTTGGGACGGCCGGTCGAGCCCGACGAATACATCCAGAATGCCATCTCGTTGCGATGCGTATCGGCCTCGGCCAGTTCGCTGCCAAAGCCTGCTAGCCAGGGTTCGGCTGCGATGGCGTTCGGCGCCGCATGCGCGCCGACTTCGCCATTGACGACGATCAGCGTGCGCAAGCCTGTGTCTTTGCAGGCCTCCGCGTCAAAGCGCGCGCAAAACTCGGCCTCGGTCACGGCAACCGTCGCGCCGCTGTCGGCGAGATAGAATTGCAGGAGATCCGGCGGCGTCAGCGTGTTGATCAGGAGCGGCACGAAGCCGGCGCGCACCGCGCCGAAGAAGGCGGCCGGATAGGCGGGCGTATCGTCAAGGAACAAGAGCACGCGGTCGTCGCGCTTCAAGCCGAGCGAGGCGAGCCCGTTGCCCCAGCGGCAGGCGTCGGCGCAAAGCCCGGCATAGGTTCGCGTGCCGGCTGGACCTGTCAGGGCGAGCCTGTCGCCGAAGTCCTTGGACAGATTGTCAAAGAGAACGCGGCTTGCATTGTAGCGCTCCGGCAACGCAAAGCCGATCTCGCGGGCGCCGGGGCAGTCTTGCGGAACACCATCGCGGATGTCATGCGCCATGATGCGCTCCCATCTTTCGCGACGCCTCGTAGCGCGCCATGAATTGCGGCGACATTGCGCTGAGCCGCGCGTCGTCGATGCGCCCGGAACGGGTGATGTAGCTATGGGCGAAGTCCATCAGGTCCAGCTTCATATGGTCGGGGAAGTGTTCGTACCAGTCGGCGCTGGTGCGCGCGGCAGTGACGAGCTTCTTCACGATCGGCTTGCGCTCGCTCTCATAGCGGGCCAGCGCCGCTTGAGTATCGGCCTCCGTTTCCAGTGCCTTCACGAGCGCAATGGCGTCCTCGATCGCAAGCCGCGCGCCCGAGCCGATGGAGAAATGCGCCGAATGTAGGGCGTCGCCGATCAGCACCATGTTCCGGTGCGACCAGCGCTCATTCCAGATCCAGGGGAAATTGCGCCACACCGACTTGTTCGACACCAGCCTGTGGCCGTCGAGTGTCTTCGCAAACACGCGCTCGCAGATTGCCTGTGATTCTTCGATTGACATGTCGGCAAAACCGTACGCGTTCCAGGTTGCCGCATCGCATTCGACCAGGAAGGTGCTCATCGCGGGTGAATAGCGATAGTGATGGGCGTTGAAGCTGCCGCGCTCGGTCGCAACAAAGGTCTGCGACAGCGTTGCAAAGGTTTTTGTCGTGCCATACCAGGCGAAGTTGTTGGTGGACGTCGTGACGGATGCGCCGAATTCCTTTTCGAACGTGCGGCGCACCAGCGAATTGAGGCCGTCGGCGGCGACGATCAGGTCGTAACCGGAGAACTGATCGGCCGATTGCACCACCGTCTCGTAGTGCGCGGCGACGCCGGCCGCGCGGGCGCGCGCCTGCAGCAGCGTCAGCAGCTCCAGCCGGCCGATCGAGGAGAAGCCGACGCCGTCGATCTCGACGCTCTCGCCACGCAGATTGAGCGTGATGTTCTTCCAGCTTTCCATGCGCGGCGCGATGGCGTCGACGGTGTCGGGATCGTCGGCGCGCAGAAACTCCAGCGCCTGGTCGGAAAACACCACGCCAAAGCCCCAGGTCGCGTCGGCCGGGTTCTGTTCGAACAGATCGACCTCGGCGTCCGGGTGACGCCGCTTCCAGAGATAGGCGAAATAGAGCCCGCCGGGTCCGCCGCCAATCACCGCGATGCGCAAGGGTTGCCTCCCATAATTGACAGTATACTTACTATCTGGATGCTACCCTAGCTCCGGCGCGGCGTCCGCGCCAGAGGGAAAAATATTCCACGCTTGAGCGGCTCAGCTTATTCGGTCAGGTGCAGCGCCGGATGCGCGGGCAATCCCTAGCGCGCCGCGAACTGTCCCAGCACGTTCCGGCACGCCGGCGACAGCTTGGCCGCTTGCGAGGCGAGGCATTCGATAATCCGCCCGCCACCGGCGGGCACGCCGGCGCAGAGCGCTCGTACATCGGCGCCGCAGGCTGAGCGCATCACGAACAAGACTTCGCGCGGTCGCAGCGGGCGGAGCACCAGCGCCGGAGCGGCTGCTGGCGCAGCGGTGGCTGGAGTTGCGGCGGCGGGAGCCGCTGCCGGGTTTGCATTGGCGGTAGCTGGCGCGGCGGTGGTCGCTGCTGGCTCCGCGCTGCCGCCCGCCGCAGCCGCAACTGCGTTACCGCACGCAGCCGAGAGCTTGGCTCTGTTCTTCGCCAGGCACTGCAAGGCCGCGGCGCCGCCGGTTGGCACGCCGGCGCAGACTTTGGGATAATCCGAGCGGCAGTTGGCGCGGACCGCCGAGATCTGGGCGCTGGTCGGCTTGCCTGGTGTTGCGACGGCGGCCTTGGCTGGACTTTTGGCCGCGGGCTCGGCAGCCGCGTTTGCCGGCGCTGCAGCAGCAGGCGCTGGTGCGGGTGCCGGCTCGGACTTGGTCTCCTTCGGCTCCTCCTTCGCCGCAGCAGGGGCGGGCTCCGCCTTGGCCGCGGCAGGCGCCGCCACGGCCTTCACTGCGGTTGCGCAAGCAGCCGACAGGCTTGCCATGTTCTGTTGCAGGCATTGCAGCGAGGCCGCACCGCCCGGCGGAATGCTGGAGCAATGCGCGATATAGTCGGAGCGACACTTCGATTTGATTGCGTCGCGCTGCGCCTGGCTTGGCGCCTGCGAGAACGCCGGCGTCGATAGGGCGAAGGTGGCAGCCAACACAAGCAACGCTGTCTGTCTGTTCTGGGTCATCTTCATTCCCGCTTCTTTCCGAAGCCGCCGCTTCGCCTGAATCAGAATCTGGAAAACGCTGAAAGAAAAACCCGCGCAGGCCGCATCTTCGTCCGCTTTTCACCTCTCCCGCAAGCGTCTTCTGCGGGAGAGAGCGTAACGGCTTTGTCACACTCTGATCATGCGCTTGCCGCGGTTGTCGCCGGCGAGCAGCCCGATCAGCGCTTTCGGCGTGTTTTCCAGACCGTCGATGACGTCCTCCTGCACTTTCAGCTTGCCCGACGATGTCCACGCCTGCAGGTCGGCCAGCGCCTTGTCGCGCTGCGCCATGAAATCCATCACGATGAAGCCCTGCATGACGAGGCGCTTCACCACGATCAGGCCTGGCACGCCGCGCGGCCCGTGCGCCGACGGTGCGCCGTCATATTGCGAGATCGCGCCGCAGCAGGCGATGCGGCCATAATTGTTCATCAGCGGCAGGCAGGCCTCCAGGATATCGCCGCCGACATTGTCGAAATAGACGTCGATGCCCTTGGGCGCGGCGGCGCGCAGCGCCTTGAAGATCGCGCCGTCCTTGTAATCGACCGCGGCATCGAAGCCGAGCTCGGAGGTGAGCCACCGGCATTTGTCCTTGCCGCCGGCGATGCCGACCACATGGCACCCCTTGATCTTGGCAATCTGGCCGACGATCGAGCCGACCGAGCCTGCGGCGGCTGACACAACCACGGTCTCGCCATTCCTGGGCTTGCCGATCTTGAGCAGGCCGAAATAGGCGGTCAGTCCCGCGACGCCGTAGATGGAGAGCAGATGCGTCATCGGCTCGATCTTCGGCATCCGGGTGAGGTGCTTTGCGGGAACGGCGGCGTAATCCTGCCAACCCGTGTCGCCGAACACGAGATCGCCCGCGGCAAGCCCCGGCGCTTTCGACGACACCACCTCGGCAATGCCACCTCCCGCCATTACCGTGTTGGCTTCGATGGCGGAGCGATATGTCGCGCCATGCATCCAGGCGCGGTTGGCGGCATCGAGCGAGATGTAGCGCACGCGCAACAACGCTTCGCCGTCTTTCGGCTCCGGAATCGCGCCGTTGGTCAGCTTGAAATGCTCCGGTCCGAGTTTGCCCGCCGGCTTTTCCACCAGCAGGATCTGCCGATTGACATTCGCGTTCATGCTTTCTCCATTGGTGATGATAGATACAGTGAGCCCTACGACTGACTACATCACATCACTCAAACACCTTGTCCAGCGCCGCGGCGTAGGCTTGGTAGACCAACCCGGGATGGAGCCTGCCGAGCGCCTCCATCATCACGCCGGAATTGACTTCAAGCACGCGCCAGCTTTGCCCGACCCGAACGACGTCGATCGACGCGAAGCGGATGCGAATCGCATCGGTGGCTTTGATCGCAACCGCCACGCAGGCGTCGCGAGCTTCTCCGTCCGCAAGGAGAACGGGGCGCGCGCCGAAATCGAGGTTGTGTCGCCAGTCCGAGATGCGCTCCTTGCGATAGACCGCAAGCGGAGCACCATCGAGCAGGATCACGCGCACCTCTTCCGCGATCTCGACATAGGGCGAGATCGCAAGGCTCAGATGCGCGGAGAAAATTTCGCTTGCGGCTTGATCGAGTTCGGCTTCGGTCCTCACGCGGCAAACGGATCGGCCCGACGTGCCCTCATTGGGCTTGACCACGATACCATCAGGATACTGCCGCAACAGGCCAAGCATCGCCTCGCGCGAGTCCGCTCTCGCCACATGCTCGCCGAGCTTCGGGCTGAGAAACAGCGTGTGCGGGACACAGTCGATGCCGGCGAACGCCAGCACCTCTGCAGTCGCAGATTTGTCGTTGGCGATCCGGTGCGCCATAGCGTTGTTCAGCCCCACGTCATAACCGAACGCGAAGCGGCGCTCGCCGCCGCGCGCCATGACGATGAGCCAGCCCTGCTGGCTCACCTCGCAGACGATGCCGCGCGCCCTGCAATAGGCCCGGATCGCGTTCACGAAAATGCGTTCGCCGTCAGGCATCGGTGGTCTGTGATTTCGGGCACGGAATGATGTGCTGCATGGCCGTCTGATGCGGAAAGTTAATTGCTCATTTCAGTCGGGAATTAGCATGGTTCGAACCGTTTACCGAATTGAAGCGACATGCATTTGATCGATCCGACCACACGCGAATGTGGGGTTGATTATTTGAGAAATTCACGTAGATGAAACGCCGAAATCGCAAGGATTATCAGGGGTTTTTACCTCTTTCGGGCTGGACGATCTGATCCCTCCAACCTTAACCCAATCGGAAAAATAAAAGTTATGAGCGCGTTCTATCGAGAGAAAGTTCTTGCCGTGCGTCACTGGACCGACACTCTGTTCAGCTTCCGCGCCACGCGCGATACCGGCTTCCGATTCCAGAATGGACAGTTCGCCATGATCGGCCTCGAGATCGAGGGCCGGCCGCTGCTGCGCGCCTACAGCATGGCGAGCGCCAATCACGAAGAAGAGCTCGAGTTCTTCTCGATCAAGGTGGCCGACGGTCCCCTGACTTCGCGGCTGCAGAAGATCCAAGAAGGCGACACGATTCTGGTCGGCCGCAAGGCGACCGGCACGCTGATCACCGACAATCTGTTGCCGGGCAAGCGGTTGTTGCTGCTGTCGACCGGCACGGGCCTCGCGCCGTTTGCCAGCCTGATCAAGGACCCCGATGTCTACGACCGCTTCGAGACCATCGTGCTCGTGCACGGCTGCCGCCAGGTCTCCGAGCTCGCTTATGGCGAGGAGCTGGTCGCAAAACTGCGCGACGATGAATTGTTCGGTCCGCTGTTGTCGGAGAAGCTCCTGTACTATCCGACAGTGACGCGCGAGCCGTTCCGCAATCGCGGCCGCATCACCGACCTCATCACCTCCAACCAGCTTTTCAGCGACCTGCACCAGGGCCCGCTCGATATCGACATCGACCGCATCATGATGTGCGGCAGCCCGGCGATGCTGGAAGAGCTGAAGCAGATGTTCGAGGCCCGCAGCTTCGTCGAAGGCTCCGGCAACACGCCCGGCCATTTCGTGATCGAAAAGGCGTTCGTAGAGCGGTAGTCTCTACGGTCGTCCCCGCGAAAGCGGGGACCCATAACCACAGGCGGCAGTTGTTGCGCCGTGCTGTGGCTCCGAGCTTCCCTACGATCATGGCCTGTGGTTATGGGTCCCGGCTCGCGCCCGCAAGGGCTCGCTTGGCCGGGACGACGGTGGTGAGAGTGGCGCTGCCCATTTTCCCGCTGCTATAAGCTCCTGGAACGGCGCAGCACGACGCGCCGGCCAGGGGAGTGTGAGCGCGTTGTCGTCATCTGTCGATCCATCGATAGAGACTGCCTTCGTATTCGCGGGCGGTGGCAGCCTTGGCGCGGTCCAGGTCGGTATGATGGATTCGCTCGCCCGGCGCGGCATCACCGCCGACATGGTGGTGGGTTCCAGCGTCGGTGCGCTGAACGGCGCCTTCTATGCGAGCGATCCGACGATTGCGGGCGTCGAGCGGCTCGCCAACATCTGGCGCGGCCTGAAGCGCGACGACGTCTTCCCGCTGTCCTGGTGGACGCTGCTCGGCTTCCTCTGGCGGCGCGACTTCCTCATTACCCATGACGGCATCCGCAAGCTGATCAACGACCACATCCCCTATCGCAACCTGGAAGAGGCAAAGCTTCCGCTGCACATCGTCACCACCGACATCATCACCGGTGACAGTGTGGTGTTCTCGAAGGGACCGGCGGCGGAAGCGATTGTCGCTTCGACCGCGATCCCGGGCGCCTTCTCCCCGGTCCATTATGGCGATTACTACCTCGCCGACGGCGCGGTCTCCTCCAACACGCCGGTGCGCATCGCCGTCCAGAAGGGCGCGCGCCGTCTGATCATCCTGCCGACCGGGCACGCCTGCGCCAACGAGGCACCGCCGGTCGGGGCGCTCGCCAACGCGCTGCATGCGCTGACGTTGCTGATTGCGCGTCAACTGGTCGACGAGCTCGAGAATCTCGGCCCCGGCATCGAATACTACGTGGTCCCGCCGCTGTGCCCCCTGGTCGGCTCGCCCTATGATTTCTCGCGCACGGCGGAGCATATCGAGCGGGCGCGGCAGAGCACCGACGACTGGCTTGCCAAAGGAGGCCTCAAGCAGAGCAAGATCCCGCACGAGCTGAGGCCCCATGGCCATTGATATGCTCATTGACGGTTTTATTCCCAGGTTGCACCGCAAAAAGAGGGGCTGCCCATCGGAGCGATTGATTTAGCGCCGCGGGAGTCGTTACGCTTGCAAGGACTTGTCATATCCTGACCGCGATCGCGGAATAGCCTGCCGGGATCGGTCTGACGCTGGACCGTCTCTCGCAGCCGGCAACAATAACGCGGCGGATATCGCCTGAGGGATGCCATGGAAACGCTGCTGCTTCCGTTCTCGCCCCGCTTCATTGTCCTCACCATCTGCGCTGTGGTCACCGCGCTGTTGCTCGGCATCGGCCTGTTCGATCACAACCCGAAGATATTCCACATCGTCCTGGTGCCGCTTCTGATCTTCGGCGCGCTGACGCTGCTCGGCATCCGCGACCTCTTGCAGAGAAGCCACGCGGTGTTGCGCAACTATCCGATCTCCGCGCACATGCGCTTCCTGCTCGAGGAAATCCGCCCGGAGATGCGGCAATATTTCTTCGAGAGCGAGAAGGACGGCATGCCGTTCTCCCGCGACACCCGCGCGGTGGTGTATCAGCGCGCCAAGATGGTGCTCGACAAGCGGCCGTTCGGCACGCAGGAAGACGTCTATCGCGATGGCTACGAGTGGATGCATCACTCGGTGGCGCCGAAGACCACCACAGGCCAGAAATTCCGAATCACCATCGGCGGTCCGGATTGCACCAGGCCCTATTCCGCGTCCGTCTTCAACATCTCGGCCATGAGCTTTGGCGCGCTCAGCCCCAATGCCGTGCGCGCCCTCAATGCCGGCGCGAAGAAGGGCGGCTTCGCCCATGACACCGGCGAGGGCGGGTTCAGCCCCTATCACCGCGAGATGGGCGGCGACATCATCTGGGAGATCGGCTCGGGCTATTTCGGCTGCCGCAATCGTGACGGCTCCTTCAATCCGGACGAGTTCGCGCGCGTTGCCGCTGACGATCAGATCAAGATGGTCGAGCTCAAGATCAGCCAGGGCGCCAAGCCCGGGCATGGCGGCGTGTTGCCGGCGGCCAAGGTCTCCGAGGAGATTTCCAAGATCAGGGGCGTGCCGATGGGCGAGGACTGCATCTCGCCGGCCTCGCACCGGGCCTTCTCGACGCCGATCCAGATGATGCAATTCGTCGCCAACATGCGAAAGCTGTCAGGCGGCAAGCCCGCCGGGTTCAAGCTGTGCATCGGCCACCCCTGGGAGTTTCTGGCGATCTGCAAGGCGATGCTGGAGACCGGAATCTATCCCGATTTCATCGTGGTCGACGGCAACGAAGGCGGCACCGGTGCCGCGCCGCTGGAATTCATGGATCACCTGGGCATGCCGATGCGCGAGGGCGTCAGTTTCGTTCATAACGCGCTGATCGGCATCAAGGCGCGCGACCGTATCAAGATCGGCGCCTCCGGCAAGATCGCGACCGCCTTCGACATGGCGCGCGCGATGGCGATCGGAGCCGACTGGTGCAATTCGGCGCGCGGCTTCATGTTCGCGCTGGGCTGCATCCAGTCCCTGAGCTGCCACACCGATCGCTGCCCGACCGGGGTCACCACACAGGATCCGAGCCGCAACCGCGCGCTCTACGTGCCGCACAAGATCGACCGGGTTTACAACTACCACCACTCGACGCTGCACGCGCTCGCCGAGCTTTTGGGCGCCGCGGGCCTCGAGCACCCGCAGGATCTGCGCCCGATTCACTTCTCGAAGCGCACATCGTCCACCGAGGTCTGCTCGTTCGCAAAGCTCTATCCGGCGCTGCGTCCCGGCGAGCTGATCGACGGCACCGACGATCCGCGCTACCGCGACGCCTGGGCGATGGCGCGCACGGATTCGTTCCAGCCGGTGATATGACGTCCGAAAGGGCGTCATTCCGGGGCGCGCGTCAGCACGAATCCGGAATCTCGCTCTGATGATTTCGAATCTTGTAGGGTGGGCAAAGCGAAGCGTGCCCACCATTCACGTTGATGGTCTAGATGGTGGGCACGGCGCAAGGGCGCCTTTGCCCACCCTACAAACTTTGCGAGCGCCCCGGAATGACGCAATCAATGCGGGTTTTCCAGGCTGAACGTTTCCGACTGCTCGTCATAGGCGAACAGCTCGGCGTAGCGGCCCCATGAGACGATGGTCTTCAGGGTCTCGTCGGCATACTCTTCCGACATGTAGTCTTCGAGCTCGTTGCGGAAGCGTGCGGCGGGCGCGGCATGTGTGGGCCGCTCGTCGAGCACCCGCTTGATCAGCGCCAACACCGGCACATAGTTGAGGCTATGTTCGGCGAACAGCTTTTTGCGCGCGTCGGTCTCAAGATTGGCAAAGCGCTTGCCGGCGTCCGTCAGAACGAGGTCGCCCTCGCTGAGCTGGGCGAAGCGCAACAGTTGCAGGGATTCGCCCAGATGCAGGATTTCGTCGGCCTCGAGCTGCAGTTGGCCGGCGAGCACCGGCAGGTCGGCGTGGCCGTTATAGGGCGGACCCGCCAACGTCTCGATCAGGCCCGACAGCACGTTGGAGGAGACATGGTTCAACACCATGCCGACGCCGGTGCCCGGGATATTTCCGGCAGGCGGCGCCTTCGGCTCGGCGCGCCGGGTCATGTGCGCGTAAAGCGCATCGACGAGCTGGCGGAAGGCCGGATCAAGGCGCTTGCGCGGGTGCGGCAGGTCGATCTTGAATTCGGCCGCGACCCGCCCCGGATTCGATGAAAGCACCAGGACGCGGTCGCACATCAACACCGCCTCCTCGATGTTGTGGGTGACCATCAGCACCGATTTGATCGGCAGCCGGCCTTCGATCCAGAGATCGACGAGGTCGGTGCGCAGCGTCTCCGCGGTCAGCACATCGAGCGCCGAGAACGGCTCGTCCATCAAAAGCAGATCGGGGTGCACCACCAGCGCCCGCGCAAAGCCGACGCGCTGGCGCATCCCGCCCGAGAGCTCCTTGGGATAGGCGGACTCGAAGCCGTCGAGGCCGATCAGGTCGATCGCCGCGATCGCGCGCTTGCGGCGCTCCGTACTGTCGATGCCGAGCGCCTCAAGTCCCAGCTCGACGTTCTGCAGCACCGTCAGCCACGGAAACAGCGCAAAGGACTGGAACACCATGGCGACGCCGTTCGGCGGCCCCTGAATGGCTTCGCCGCGGCATTCGGCGTCGCCCGACGTCGGCGCAATCAGGCCGGCGATGATGCGCAGCAGCGTCGACTTACCCGATCCGGAGCGGCCGAGCATGCCAACGATCTCGCCGGCGTGAATGGTCAGGTCCACCTTTTCCAGCACGATAAGATCTTCGCCGCTGCCTTTCGGAAACGATCGGCAGACGCCGCGGAGATCGACCAGTTTTATCTGATTGGCGGCATCGAGCATGAGGGGCTCCCTTGAATCAGCCGAGACGGACGCGGCGCTCGCCGAAGGCGTAGAGTGGCCGCCACAGCAGCCGGTTGAACAACGTCACCATGATGGCCATCACGGTGATACCGAGCACGACGCGCGGAAAGTCGCCGGCTTCGGTCGCGGTCGCGATATAGGCGCCCAGCCCCTTTGCGGTCAGATGGGTGTCGCCCCAGCTCGCCACTTCCGCGACAATCGAAGCGTTCCACGATCCTCCCGAGGCGGTGATGGCCCCGGTGATGTAATAGGGGAAGATGCCCGGCAGGATGACTTTGATCCACCAGCGCCATCCCTTGAGGTGGAAGCTGCCCGCGGCTTCGCGCATGTCGGTCGGGAAGGCGCTGGCGCCGGCGATCACGTTGAACAGGATGTACCACTGGGTGCCCAGGATCATCAGCGGGCTGAGCCAGACATTTGCGTCCAGCCCGTAATGCACGATGAACACGACGACCACCGGGAATGCGAGGTTGGCCGGGAAGGCGGCGAGAAACTGCGCGAGCGGCTGCACCCGCTCGGCCAGTCTCGGCCGCAGTCCGATCCAGACCCCGACTGGTACCCAGATCAGGCTCGCCAGCGCAATCAGCACCACGACGCGCAACAGCGTGACGAAGCCGTCGCTGACGCAAATATAGAGGTCTGAGGGCGCGAGATGCGCAGACAGATATTGATAGATCGTCCAGCCCGCGTAACCCGTGGCGCCGCCGATCACGAGAAACCAGAGTCCATCGACCGTGCGCGAGGGCGGCCCTGATGGCTTTGTGTAAAACCGCATGCTCGCCGGCAAGGCGATATGCATGTTCGAAAACGCCCGGTTCAGCGCCACGAACGGATAGGTCAGCGCCCGCAGCACCCGCGTCCTGCGAAACAGGTCGAGCATCCAGGAGGTCGGCGCGCTGCCGGATGCCGTCTGCTCGAAGCGGAATTTGTCGGCCCAGGCCACGATCGGCCGGAACAGGCACTGGTCGTAGATGATGATGACGATCAGCATCGTCAGCAGCGCATAGCCGATCGCGGCAAGATTGCGCTTTTCGATCGCAAGCGCGACATAGGAGCCGACGCCGGGCAATGTCACGGTGGTGTTGCCGACCGTGATCGCCTCCGACGCCACCACGAAAAACCAGCCGCCCGACATCGACATCATGGCGTTCCAGATCAGGCCGGGCATCGCGAACGGCACTTCCAGCCGCCAGAAGCGCTGCCAGCCCGAGAGGTGGAAGCTCTGCGTCGCTTCCTCGAGATCCTTCGGCACGTTGCGGATTGACTGGTACATGCTGAAGGTCATGTTCCAGGCCTGGCTGGTGAAGATTGCGAACACGCAGGCGAGCTCGGCGCCCAGCACCCGTCCGGGAAACAGATTGAGGAAGAACACGACCGTGAAGGTCAGGAAGCCCAGGATCGGCACCGATTGCAGGATGTCGAGCAGCGGGATCAGCACCATCTCGGCGCGCCGGCTCTTTGCCGCGATCGCAGAATAGACAAAGGTGAAGATGGTTGAGCAGACGATCGCGAGCATCATCCGCATCGTCGTGCGCAGGGCGTAGAGAGGAAGGTTGCCCGGATCGAGCGAGACCGGAGCGACGTCGAGCGTGGACAGCGGCAGCGTTGTCTGCTCGCCTTCATAGACGAGCAGCACCATGGTGCCGATCACGAGAATCAGCGCCACCAGATCCCAGATGGTGGGCCGCGGCGCCCGCGTCACCACCGCGATGCGAAGGTCCTGCAAGTTCATCAGGCGGGCTCCGTGTCAGCTGGTTCTAATATTGCGTATGTAGGCGCACACCGAATACCGAAGCCGGGCCGCGGTCGCGATTGTACGCGGGGTTCACGACGAGCTGATAATCCAGCGTGATCTTCGAGGCAAACCAGGGAAAGCTGTAATAGGTTTCGAAGATTCCTTCATTGCCCGGATGCGGCAATTGCCCGTCGCCGACCAGGATTCCAAGCCCCCCGGCATTGAGGAAGGCTTGGTGCACGTTCGAGATGCCGTTGACAACGCCGGCAATGCCGAACGTGTCGTCGTCGCGGCCCCATTGCTTTCCGGAGATCGAGAAGCCGGCCGCGACGGTGCGGTCGATGTCGGTGAAGTCGAACGGCTCCTTGTGGCCGTCAGCCCATCCGACGCGGGCAAAGAAGCCGACATTCTCCATGAGCTGCTGCTCCAGGTTCATGCTGATGCCACCGCGGCCCGTGTAGCTGCGCACCGCGGTGATATTGGCCGGCGCGCCGGTCATGGCGGCAAGCAGGATCGCATCCTCGAAGCTGCCCATGCGGCCGCGGGACAGAAAGCCGGTGACCGCCACCTTGCCCGGTTGGCCAAAGATGGAGTAGCGGCGCTCGACTTCCCCGGCCCACTGAAATTGGGAGAAGCGCGAATCGAGCGCGGTCGAACTCGGCACAACGGAAAGATCGAACAGGCCGCCCCGGAAAGTCCAGTCGCCAGTGTACCATTCGATCGCGCCGCCCACCGTATAGCCCCAGGCGTCGGCCGCGTAGTCGAATGTCCCGGTGTCAACCAGCGACCAGTTCATGAAATCGCCACGCGGATCGTGCGCGTAACGGTTGGTGTCGAAAATATCGGGCAGGCCGATTTTCCCGACCGTGATGACCAGCCGGTCCGACGTTTGCGTTCCCGAAAACTGATTGAAGCCGGAGGCAACCTTCTCGGCATCGCCGCCGAGATTGATGGTTTGCCGTAAGAAGGCGCGCTGCAGCCTCGCATAGGGATAGCTTGCCCCAGCCTTGTAGGCCTCGCCGCTCGTGAAACCCGCCACTCCGAGTGAGTTGCTCAGACCAAACCCCTGGTCAATTTCCGGGTTGACCCAGACTTCGGCGCCCTGCCAGAGCTTCATGCCTGCGTACAGCGTCACGTCGGTGGTCTCGCGGCTTTGATTTGGGTGAAGGCTGTTGGTGCCGAGATAGGGTGACCGGAATGGAGGCGTGTACTGGTCGAGGAAGGTCGCTTGCGAGTGAAAGGCGAAGCGATCCGACTCAAGTGCGGTGGGGCCCTTGGCCAAAAGGTCCGCGGCGGGGTTCGCAGCGTCGAGCTTGTAGTTCAGCCCGAAGCGGATGCTTTGCATGGCGAGGCTGGATGAATATGCGTCCGCCGACGCGGGGAAAAACGAGCCCTTGCGGCCAAATCCGGTTTCCAGAAATTCGGCCTTGGCCGACCAGTTGCCGGCGATCGGAACTTCGACGCCGATGCCCGCGACCCAGCCGAGCCGCCACAGCAGCGCTGCCTCCGTCGTCCCCGCCGCCGCAAAGCCGCCCACGGGCGGAGCCACGTCCTGGCTCCTCGTCACCTGGTCATAGGTCCAGGCGAAGCCGCCCGTCCCGTACAGCAGCAGGCGGTCGAACGCATAGCCGACGCGGGCGCGGACGCTGCCATAATGGATCACAGCCTCGCCATAGGTAACCTGGCCGATCAGTGGCGACGCCACCGTCTGGCTGCCCCGTACCGAGAACGGCACCACCACGTCGGAATTGGGCAGGCTCGCGTCGGCCTCTATACCGAGCATCAGGCGGGAGGGGAGGATATAGTTGTAGCCGCCCTGAAGGCCGGCAACGTAGCTGCCGGTCCCGGCCATGAAGTCGAACTGGAAGGGAAGATCGAATGCGCCGTTGAGGACCGGCCCCGCTGGGCCAAGCGGCGTCGAGGTAAAATTCGACGAGCCCCGGATCACGCCGACATCGGCGCCGACATACCAGCCTGTCCAATCGTACCCGCTGGCGACGTAGGGCACCGGAGCCTTGACCGGAAGATCGGCGGCGAACGCCGGATGGCCAAGGGCGAATGTGACGCCGAGCCCGACGCCGACCAATGCGCGCGTGCGATCGCGGCCGAACATGTCGCGAATTTTCCCACGCGCGAACATTTCGACGGTCTCTTCCCCCGTGCCTTCCAGCAATGCCAGCGCATTACCGCCGCAGACCATGGCGACTCACCCACCCCCGTGAGCGAAGCGCCGTGAATCGATGTCGCTGCCCATTCCTATTGCGAATAATTCGCAACTACAAGGAGGGATCGCTGGACGAAGCTTAGATGCCAGCTGCAAGTGACCTCCGTGCAACACAGCGAGAGAACCGACCGACGACGCGTTCGGCTCTCTGGCAGGCTGCGATCGGTCGGTCGCCCGACCGCTCAAGCCGGGCTGATACGACAGTTGGAAGAAGGTTTTGTGAAAGCTCTTGGCGGCCGGCCGATTGATGCACAGCGAACGGTCCGGCTCATCGGAGCTTTCGATCTCCCAGCGGCAAGCGAGACGCTTGGTCCCCGCGATCGTGGACCAGCGGCAGACCAATCGCGGGCGCTGCGCACGCCCTGCGGTGGAAGCGCGCGCAGGCGGCCGATTGTCGTTGGCGGGCGCAAATGGCCCAAGGCCCGGCGCCGTGCGCCGCGACTGAAGCATCCGGCATTTTGCGAGTTTCTCGAACATCGCACACCTCCATTCCCGCGCGCGGCGGCAGGGGTGAGCGAAACGCGGCCGCTGAGCTAGCAGCCACCAACCCTCACGCGACGCCAGCCGTCGCGGTCGATCTCAATGTGGTGCGGCAACACCAGTCCGATCGCGTCGATCTCGCCGGCATTGCCAAAGGGGGTACTGCCCATGGCTCTTTTATTCAGGTTGAAACGCGGTCACCGCGAATGAACTTCGCAAGGACTGCAATCGCTCACATAGGCCTGCGGTGGGCCTGAGTCAAGCATGGACGGCTATCCTCCCGGGAGGATCATTGATATCCTCCGGGGAGGATAGGAGAGGATGATGCCGGACCACCCGCACGTCGCGATTGCGACGCGTTTGAAGCGCGCCAACGGCCACCTGGAAACGATCATCGAGATGATCGAGGCAGGGCGGCCCTGCACCGAGATCGCCCAGCAGCTTCGCGCCGTCGAGGGCGCGATCGAGAATGCCAAGAAGGCCCTGATCCACGATCACATCGGCCACAGCCTGAAGGCCTCCGGTGTGAAAGCGCAGGCCGCGCTCAGGGATTTTCGGGCGATCGCAAAGTATCTGTGACGCGCGGAGCGATCCGCACCCAGTCGTTGGCTTGAGGTGCGTGCCGAATGTTCCACCGCGGGTCATTTCCAGCGGTTTGCGAGACGGTCGCGATTGGGACAGCCGCGTTGCCTGTACTTCGACCGGGATTGAGACTAGACTCGTTCCAAGAATGCGTTGCGGAAAATTCCGCATTGCGGGAACTCAGATGTGCCGCATCAGCTTGTTGTCGTTGATCGTGGCGTTCACCGCCGTGACCTGGTCGGATAGCCAAGCCGCAGGATCATTTCAGAAGCCGACGCCGGTGGTGACCGCCGGTGTGGCCAACCCGGTGCCGAGGGTGCCCCACATCACGGCGGGCGAGGTTGTTGGCGGTTGCGGTCGTGGTCGCGTCCGCGATCCTCAGACCCATGCGTGCCGCGGTCCGGCCGATATCCGATAGCCGCATCCTTCGCTAAGTGTGCGCGCCGCGTCGTCCCAAAGGGATGACCCGCCCGGGGGGACGACCGGGCGGGTCTGGGCACGACACGGGGTGGATGACGTCCCGCGCCGAGGACGGATCCAAGCTTTCTTCGATAGCGATCAGTAGCAGGTGTTCACGCTGCCGACGTAGCGGCCGAATGCGTCGTACTGGCGAACCCAGCCGCATCGATAGCCGTAGGCAGGATAGGGCGTGCTGGCAGCGATCGCGCTGCCGACGATGGCGGCGCCGAGGAGGCCTGCGCCAATGCCCCAGCCAGGATGGAAGCCGTGGGCTTCCGCGGCCGTAGTGGTGGACGCAATACTGCCGGTAGCGGCAAGGGCGGCAACAGCAAGAGCGGCAATCTTGGTCTTGATCGACATGGACAAACTCCAACCAGGGTGAAGCGAACCGTTGTGGTCCGCACATGCCGATTGGACGGGAGCATGCCGGGTCAGGTTCGGAACCGGCGCCGTGAAATTTCGGTAATCCGGACTTCGTCAGTGATTCCAGGGTCTTGGCGCGGGCGCCGGATTACCGCTCGGGTCCGCGCAAGAGCGCGGTCACATCGAATTTATCGACATCGTCGAGCAATTCGATGAACCTCCGCGCGCCGTGATCTATGAGGCACTCCCCTTTCTCCGCGCTCGCGAGTGTCGCATTGCCGACCGCGCCGCCTTCGTTCAGATCCTGCGCCTGCCAGGCGAACGGAGCGGGACGCTGTGTCGAGAGCCAGCGAAATTGCTTCTCGATCGCAATGGCGTTCGAGCGAAAATCCGCGATCGCCTCGCGCCGCACGGCTTGCGGATATTTCGCCAGCATGATCGAGGTCTCGACCGCGCCGCCATGAATGCCGTGGCGCACCTCTTCTTCCGGAAACAGGCCTTCCGGCACGCCGAAGCGCGACCAGGAGGTGGTGACCGCAAGCAGCCCGTGATAGGCGCGCAAGTCCTGCGCCACCAGCATCATCGCAGCAGAATTGCCGCCATGGCTCGTGACCATGACGAGCTTTTTCACGCCAGCGCGTGCTACGCGCTCGCCGAGCGCCGTCCATTCCCGTAACGCTGCTTCCGTCGACAGCGTCAGCGTTCCCGGAAAGTCGATGTGCTCGGTCGAGATACCGACCGGCTGGATCGGGAGAAACGTGGCAGGGCAGGTTGCGGGCAGAAGCTCGCGCGCGCGCGAAAGATAAGCCTCACCGATCATCACGTCGGTCGCGAGCGGCAGATGCGGGCCATGTTGCTCGGTAGCCGCAAGTGGCAGCACCGCGATCCATCGCGCGGCCGCCGTCGCATCGACGCATCTCCAGTCGATGTCGGACCAGTCACGGGGAGGGAGGGATGAACTCATCGCGCCAGGTGTTTCTTTCGGGTCGTTTGCAGGGTAGTTAGAACATGATCCGGAAAAGTGTGCAGCGGTTTTCCGAAAAAGATCATGCTCAAACGATAGACTAAAGCGCGATGACGCTTCATCCTGTCATCGCGCCTTAGGGGGCCTCCCATCATGGGCCAGAACAAACAACGGAGTCCAATCATGAAGGCGACGCTTTGGCCGCGAGCGTTAACAGCGGGCATTTTCGCCATCCTTCTAGCCGCGCCGGCGATGGCACAGGACAAGGCTCAGCCCGACAAGCTCGACAAGGTGTCGTTCGGGACCAACTGGGTGGCCGAAGCCGAACATGGCGGCTTCTTCCAGGCCGTTGCCGACGGCACCTACAGGAAATACGGCCTCGATGTCACCATTGTGCCGGGCGGTCCGAACGAGAATAACCGCATGCTCCTGATCGCAGGCAAGATCGATTTCTTCATGGCCGCGAACACGCTGATGTCGTTCGACGCGGTCGCCAACAAGGTGCCGGTGGTATCGGTGGCCTCGATCTTCCAGAAGGACCCGCAGGTGTTCCTGTCGCATCCCGAGGCCAAGATCACCAGGCTCGAGGAGCTGAAGCCGCTCACGCTGTTCGTCTCCAAGGAAGGCATCACCAGCTATTTTCAATGGCTGAAATCCGAATACGGCTTCAGCGAGAAGAACGTCCGGCCCTATACGTTCAACGCGCAGCCGTTCATCGCCAGTCCGCAAAGCGCCATGCAGGGCTACGTCACCTCCGAGCCGTTCGCGGTTGAAAAGGCTGCGGGCTTCAAGCCGGGTGTGCTGCTGCTGGCCAATTACGGCTGGAATACCTACTCGACGCAGATCGAGACGCGCCAGGACGTGATTGAGAACAAGCCCGACCTGGTGCAGCGTTTCGTGGATGCCTCGATTATCGGCTGGTACCATTACATCTATGGCGACAATTCCGCCGGCAACGCGATGATCAAGAAGCTCAATCCGGAGATGACCGACGAGCTGCTCGCCTATTCCGTCGCCAAGATGAAGGAATACGGCATCGTCGATTCCGGCGACAGCATCAAGAACGGGATCGGCGCCATGACCGACGAGCGCGTCACCTCCTTCTTTGGGAAGATGGTCAAGGCCGGCGTGGTCAAGTCCGACCTCGACTATCGCAAGTCCTACACGCTGCGCTTTGTCAACAAGGCGGTCGGCGTCGAGCTGCGGCCGGGCAGTAGATGACGGAAGCGGGCCTGTTCGACGCCGACACCAGCATTGCGGGGCTCGCGGTCAGCCTGCGCGAGGTCACCAAGGTCTATGACAATGGCGTCATGGCGCTGGGGCCGATCGACCTTGCCGTGCGCAAGGGTGAATTCGTCGCGCTGGTCGGGCCCTCCGGCTGCGGCAAGTCGACGGCGCTGCGCATCATCGCGGGGCTCACGGCGCCAAGCTCGGGAGGCGTCCGGCTCGCGCTTCGCGACGGAGACACGCTGCCGGGGCAGGGTATCGGCTTCGTGTTCCAGGAACCGACGTTGATGCCCTGGACCAGCGTGCGTGAGAATGTCCGGCTGCCGCTTCGCCTGGCGCACGTGCCGGCTTCCGATTCGGATGCACGGGTCACAGCGGCTCTAGCGAGCGTCGGGCTCGCCGAATTTGCCGACAGCTATCCGCGCGAACTTTCGGGCGGCATGAAGATGCGGGTGTCGCTGGCGCGCGCGCTCGTCACCGATCCGGATATCCTGCTGATGGATGAGCCGTTCGCCGCACTCGACGAGATTACGCGCTTCCGCCTCAACAACGACCTGCTCGCGCTGTGGCTCAACCTGAAGAAGACCGTCGTCTTCGTCACCCATTCGGTGTTCGAGTCGGTCTATCTCTCCGAGCGCGTGATCGTGATGACGCAGCGGCCCGGCCGCATCCAGGCCGAGATCAGGATCGACACGACCGCGCCGCGCGACGAGGAGTTCAGGACGTCGGCCGCTTACGGCGAATATTGCCGCAAGGTTTCAGCGGCGCTGGCGCCGTCCTATGCGGGGCAGGCCGCGCTGTGAGCGTGACGCAGCATGGGCGAGCCCCCACCCGTCCGCCATCCGCTGAGGAGCACGCGCTCCGCATGTTGCGGATCCTGCTTCCCGTGACCGTGGCAGCCTGCGGCACGGGGTTGTGGGAATGGGTGGTGCGCCACTTCGCGATCCCGCCCTATGTGCTGCCCGCCCCGTCGGCGATCTTCGCAACGCTGATCAGCGACTGGGACGTGCTGTTTCAGTCGCTGCTGACGACGCTGCTCACCACGCTGGAAGGCTTCGTCGCTGCAGCCCTCGGCGGCATCGCGCTCGCGCTGATCTTCAATCTCTCGAAGCTCGTCGAAGTTTCGCTGTTTCCTTATGCGGTGATCCTGCAGGTCACGCCCGTGATCGCGATCGCGCCGCTGCTTCTGATTTATTTGCCGCAGCAGACCGCCGTCGTCGTCTGCGCCTGGATCGTGGGATTTTTCCCCGTGCTGTCGAATACGACGCTCGGGCTCAACTCGGTCGACCGCAATCTTGCCGGCCTGTTCCAGCTCTATCGCGCCTCGCGCTGGCAGACACTGCGCTATCTGAAGCTGCCCACCGCGCTGCCCTACATCCTCGGAGGTTTGAGGATCGCGGGCGGCCTGTCGCTGATCGGCGCGGTCGTGGCCGAAATCGCGGCCGGCACCGCCGGCGCCGGCTCCGGCCTCGCCTACAGGATTGCCGAATCCGGCTATCGTCTCAACATTCCCCGCATGTTCGCAGCGCTGTTTCTGCTCTCGCTCGCCGGGATTGTCATCTATGCCCTGCTGGCGCTAGTTTCTCATCTCGCATTGCGGCGCTGGCACGAAAGTGCGCTTGGAAAGGAAAGCTGATGGCCGGGACTATCTCCTCCGAAAAGATCGACGTGCTGATTTACGGACCGATGCGGCCGATCCTCGAGAATGGCTTCCCCGACCAGTTCGTGGTGCATTCGGCCGAGACTCGCGCCGATCTCGAGCGGCTGACGCCGGATACGGTCGCAAAATTGCGCGGCATGGCGGTCACCTATCACACGGTTGCGGCGAACAGGGATTCGCTTGCACGATTTCCGAAGCTCGAGATAATCGCAAGCTTCGGCGTCGGCTACGATCACGTCGATGCGGCCTATGCCCGCGAGCACAACGTCATGGTCACCAACACGCCCGACGTGCTGACGGAGGAGGTCGCCGATGTCGCGATGGGGCTCTTGATCTCGACCTTGCGCGAGTTCATCAAGGCCGACCGCTATGTGCGCTCCGGCCTCTGGCATACCCAGAATTATCCGCTCAGCGTCGGCTCGCTCCGCGACCGCAAGGCCGGTATTGTCGGCATGGGACGGATCGGGCAGGCGATCGCGCGCCGGCTCGAGGCCTCGCGCGTGCCCGTCTCCTATCATTCGCGCAAACCCGCTTCGGGGGTGTCCTACAAGCACTATGGCGATCTGATCGAGATGGCGAAGGCGGTCGACACGCTGATTGTGATCGTGCCGGGAGGGCCCTCGACCAACAAGATGATCAATGCCGAGGTCATGAAGGCGCTCGGGCCACGCGGCGTCATCATCAATGTCGCGCGCGGCAGCGTGCTCGACGAGCAGGCGTTGGTGGCCGCGCTGAAATCCGGCACCATCCTGGGCGCCGGCCTCGACGTGTTCGAGAGGGAGCCGAATGTGCCTGAGGAGCTCAAGGCCATGCAAAATGTCGTCTTGCTGCCACATATCGGCTCGGCATCCGTGGTAACCCGCAACGCCATGGATCAGTTGGTGGTGGACAATCTGAAGGCCTGGTTCGCCGGAAAGCCACCGCTGACGCCGGTCGCGGAGACGCCCATAAAGGCCAGTTGACAAAGGCCAGCGATGAAATCTCGCCTTTCGCTTGTGGTTGCGGCCTTGTCCGCGCTCATCGTCATGCCGACGCCGGCGCGGCCGCAGGACGCCGTGGAGCTGAAGAAGGACATGATCGGGCAGTGGGAACTTTCGACTGCCGATCGAAGCAAGACCTGCGTGGTGACGCTGAAGCCGGACTCGACGCCGCAGGGCCTGAGGCTCGAGCTCGAGCCCGCCTGCGCGACGTCTTTGCCGTTCACCACGGATATCACCGGCTGGACCGTCAAGGGCCTCGACATCGTGCGCCTGCAGGACAAGGCGGGCGAAGCCGTGCTCGACTTCACTGAAGTCGAGTCCGGCATTCTCGAGGGTGTTCGACCCGGCGAGGGCGTCTACATCCTGCAGGATCTCGCCGCTGCTCGCTCGATTGCGAAAACGATGGACCAGATGATCGGCGATTGGACCATGGTCCGCGGCAACGGCAACACCATCTGCGGCCTGACGCTCACCAACAACGATGCCGGCCACGACAATTTCCAGGTGTTCCTGAAGCCCAAATGCGATCCGACCGTCGCGGCGTTCAACCCCACGCAATGGCGGCTGGAGCACGGCCAGATCATGCTGATGTCCGACGGCGGCGAGACCTGGCGCTTCGAGGCCGACGATAACGCGCAGTGGCGGCTGGTTCCCGACAGTGCCGATCCCCTGATCATGGTACGACAGTAAAGCGATATTTGCGCGGCAGAGTTGTCCCGGAACCGAACGGGTTCCGTGACGTTGGTTATCCTCGACGTCACGGAACCTGCCCATGCCGAAGAAAGTCCTCGCGATCGGCATCGATCCTGCGTTCATCGACTTCACCACGATGCCGCGATTTTCGCTGGAGATGTTTCGCAGCTACATCGATCGGGAGATCGAACGCGTTCAGGCGCTCGGCTATGATGTCAGGACGTGCCTGATCGATCTCGGCGATACCGCCGAAGCGGTGACGACCAAGGCGCTTCAAGCGGAAGAATTCGACTGTGTCCTGATTGGCGCCGGGTTGCGGCAACCCCGCGAGCGTCTGCTGCTGTTCGAGAGAATCCTCAACCTCATTCACCGGTATGCGCCCGACGCCAGCATCTGCTTCAACACCACGCCTGCCGATTCCGCGGAAGCCGTGCTGCGCTGGATTTCGCCTGAAGCCGGCCGGCGCCCCTAAATTTTCTTGTGTCCCCTGTCGATTTGGCGATCCCTGGTTCGTCGTCCCAATGGACGAGACAGATTTGCGGCCGGCGTGGCCGCTTCTCGCCGCAACAGGAGGCTTTTGCCGATGCGCTTCATGTATATTGTGACGTCCCGCAAGGGGCATGTGATGCCAAACCCGGCATTGATGGACGCGATCAACAAGGTCCGGGACCGGGAGATCAAGGCCGGCCGCATGATCGACGATGGCGGGCTGATGCCGGTCTCGACCGGCGCGCGGGTCAAGATAGCCGACAAGGCGCTCAGCGTCATCGATGGACCGTTCGTCGAAGCCAAGGAAATGATCGGCGGCTACGCGATCTTCGATCTGCGCGACAAGGAGGAGGCGGTCGCGATGGCCAAAGAGTTCATGCAATTGCACCTCGATCACATGCCGGACTGGGAAGGCACCTGCGAGGTGCGCGCCTTCATGTCGCCCGAACTGTGCCTGGAGCAGGGGCCGGAACAGGCGAAGCAAAAGGATCTTGCTGAATCGAAAATCTAGAAAACGATCGCGATGCCGCGCCAACACCATTGCGAAGCTTGCGCGTCCGCGGAGTCGGCGGCGACCAACGCCGCCGACCTCCATCGCACCATCCTCGCGGTCTGGCGCGTCGAGCAGCCGAGGCTGATCACCAGTCTTTCGCGCATGCTGCGCGACGTGCCGCTCGCGGAGGATCTGACCCAGGACGCGCTGGTGGCGGCGCTGGAGCATTGGCCGAGAGACGGTGTGCCGGACAATCCGGGCGCATGGCTCATGGCTGCCGCCAAACGGCGGGCGCTGGATCATCTGCGCCGCGGTCAGATGCTCGCGCGCAAGCAAGCCGTCATTCTCAACGATTTGGAGCGGGAGCAGCAACTCATGCCCGACCCCGACGCCGCGCTGGACGATGTGTTTGGCGACGAGATGCTTCGGCTCGTCTTCACCGCCTGTCATCCGCGCCTGTCGCGCGAGTCCCGCGCGGCACTGGCGCTGCGCATGATCTGCGGGCTGACGACGGAGGAGATCGCCCGCGCCTTCCTGATTTCCGAGGCAACCGTGGCCCAGCGCATCGTCCGCGCCAAGCGCACGCTGTCGGAATCCGGCCTTTCGTATGAAACTCCGCGCGGCGAGGAGCTTTCGGAGCGGCTCGCCTCGGTGCTGGAGGTGGTCTATCTCGTCTTCAACGAAGGCTACACCGCAGCCCGCGGCGACGAATGGCTGCGGCCGCAGCTCTGCAACGAAGCACTGCGCCTCGGGCGCATTCTCATCGCGATCGCGCCGCAGGAGCCGGAAACATACGGGCTGCTCGCGCTGATGGAACTCAATGCCTCGCGCCACGCGGCGCGCACCGATGCGCGCGGCGATCCGGTGCTCTTGATGGATCAGGATCGGGCGCGATGGAATCAACTCCAGATCAGCCGCGGCATGCGGTTCCTGAAGAAGGCGTGCGCTCTCGGCGGCGCCGACGGCTTCTATACCCTGCAGGCTGCGATCGTCGCCTGCCATGCCAGGGCGAGCCGGCCGGAGGAAACCGATTGGCGATCGATCGCCTCCCTCTATGCTGAGTTGGCGGCGCTGATCCATTCGCCGGTGATCGAGCTCAATCGCGCGGTCGCTGTCGGCATGGCGGAAGGGCCCGCGGCGGCGTTGCCGATCGTCAAGGCACTTCGCAACGAACCGGCGCTCAAAAACTATCATTTGCTTCCGACGGTGCTCGGCGATCTCCTGGAAAAGCTTGGCCGCCACGACGAAGCGCGCGTGGCGTTCGAGGAGGCGGCTCAACTCACCGCCAACATCCGCGAGCAGGAGATGCTGAAGCGCCGCGCCGAGGCGGCTGCTGCCGTGAGCGGAACGCGCCGCTAGAGCAGAATCTGATCAAGTTGAACCGTACCCCGCGGCATTGAAGTAGTTGGTGCATTCGTTTGGCGAGTACGCACGTGAAGCGTCGGCAATGGCGGTTTCGAGGGTCTCGACGGTTCTGGCGG